>Ga0335077_10011342_pt1 | contig 11130 bp, 16 predicted proteins | sample Lox_Sample_31_FD_207151 | JGI IMG/M metagenome (GOLD analysis project Ga0335077, IMG submission 207151) | Soil microbial communities from Loxahatchee National Wildlife Refuge, Florida, United States - Lox_Sample_3.1 | ecosystem: Environmental > Terrestrial > Soil > Wetlands | place: USA...
CGCGACAACCGCCCGGGCGCGCCCCAGGTAGTCGGCGAGTGCGCTCCGAAGCTGGTGCAGCCCTCGTCGCGACCCGTAGGAGAGCGCCGCGTCCGGCAGCTCTCGCAGAGCGATGCTCGTGGCCGACTGCCACTCGCGACGTGGAAAGAACGCAAGGTCCGGCACTCCGCTGCGGAGATCAAACAGAACGCGGCGCCGTGTCGCAGAAGGCGCTCGGGGAGCCGGAGGTTGCTGCGCGAGCCCCTCGGCGATCCTCGTTCCCCGTCCGGGGCCGGCCACGAGATAGCCCTCGGCGATCAGCTGCGAGTACGCCTCCACGACGACACCCCGCGATACCTGTAGCTCGTCTGCCAGCACCCGGGTTGGAGGCAGTTTCGCGCCGGCGCGGAGCCGACCGGTGCGAATCGCGTCGCGCAGCTCGCGCTCGAGCTGAGCGCGTAACGGCGCTGCCCTGTCCAGCGTCAGTTGGATATCCACCCGGCTAAGCGAACCAGATCGCAATCTCGGACGCCGCCCGAGTTGGTCCGCCAGTTCGGCTTGGGATTGGTCCTTCTCAAGAGTCCAATCACCGCCTAGCTTTGATTGGCCTGCCGGGCTGCGACCCGGTCCGGCAGGTCGACGAAGACAAGGTGAACCATGCGGATATTTCTTGCCGGTGCGAGTGGAGTAATCGGCCGACGGCTGATTCCCCTGCTCCTCTCCGAGGGCCACGTCGTGGCCGGGATGACTCGTTCTCCCGACAAGCTGGAGTCGCTGAGGGACCTCGGCGCTGAGCCCGTGCTCTGCGATGTCTTCGACGAGCGGGGTCTACGCGATGCCGTCGCGGACTTCGCGCCTGATCTGGTCATGCACCAGCTCACCGACCTGCCCGACGAGCGCGAACGGATCCCGGAGTTCGCCGCCGGCAACAATCGGGTCCGCACCGAGGGAACGCTCAACCTGCTCGCGGCCAAGTGGGACGCGGGGGCGAGGCGGTTCGTCGCCCAGAGCATCGCGTGGACTCCGGCGGGCGGCGGCGAGGCCGTGGCGGAGCACGAGGGTATGGTGCTCGACGCACACGGGGTCGTGATCCGGTACGGGGCCTTCTACGGTCCCGGAACGTACTCCGGGAACGGCCACGTGCCCGCGCCGCCCCGGATCCACATCGACGAGGCGGCGCGTAGGACGGTTGCGTTGCTCGACGCCCCGCCCGGGGTGGTCGTGGTCGCGGAGGAGGCATCATGAGGGTCGAGGATGTGCTCGTCGACCGGATGATCGACCTGTACTGCGACTGGCGGACGGCGTGCGCGGAGGTCAGGTCGACCTACGAGCGCTTCTGCCGGGCGCGCGCATCGGATCGAGCGCTTGCCTTCGCCGCCTATGCCGCCGCACTGGATCGTGAGCAATCCGCGTGTGAGGATTACGCCGGGCAGATCAAGGCGATTGAGTCCCGGCATTCCAAATCGGGTGACCTGGCCCGCCTACGCGAGGCGTACGGCTTCTGACCGCGCGTCAGGACGCGAGTCCGCCGTCGCGGCGATCGGCCACGGCTGCCCCGCCGGCTGACGGGCGACGCCGCTTGGTCCTGTCGCTCGCGCGCGCCACGGCCGCCGGAATCGACGCCCCTTCCCAGAGGCTCTCGCGCAACGCGAGCACCTCAGACTCGCTGTAGCGCCGCTCGAATGGGCTGGACTTGGGAAACCCGTAGCGGTCCTCCCAGTCCAGCAAGGTCTCAGGACTCACACCGAGCAAGGCCGCAGCGTCGAAGAGATCAAGCGTTCGCAATGGCTGCCCGCTCCCCCGCGAACGCGGGATCTCGGCGCTCCAATTCGCGACCACTGCCCGCGCCACCGCGGTATCCATCGCGTGGTCGCTCCACTTCGCGGCACGGCACATCGACAAAACCAAGAGCACTAGGGCCACCCACGTCCCGACGGCCAACGACACGATCATTTCCAACCCCACCGATACCTCCTGACTTCCTGTCCTGGTGGGGGATACCCGCCGGCGCCGGACCTCTCTCCACACATGGACGAATGATCGACCGGCCGGCGGATGACTTCACTGGGGTAGAGGACGCGCGCGACGATCGCGCCCCGAGTTGAGGAACCCGGCCGCAGGGCGTAGGCTGACTCGCGACGTGGAGGGGAAAGGGGCATCGACGTGAGTCGTCGCACGCGGCGAGCGAGGCAAGGCCTCCCGCACGCCGGAACTCACCGGTCCGCCGGCTTGCCGCTGCGCCGGCGCCGGCAGTGGCACAACAACACCGGCAACCAGGCGATCGACCCGGTCGGGACCGTGCGGGCGCGGTCGGCCGATGAGCTCGTGGCCGCAGTCACGCGGGCGCGCCAGGAGGAGCTGACCATCAGGTGTGTCGGCTCGGGTCACTCCTGGTCGGACGTCGCACTGACCACCGGATATGTCGTCCCGCCCCAGCAGCTCGGCGGAGTGGAACGGGTCCCCAGCCAGATGCTCCGCGCCGGCGTGGACGGCAGGTATCTGGTCTCGGTTGGTTCGGGCACCAGGATCCACGAGGTGAACGCGTGGCTCGACCGCCACCAGCTGGCCCTCCAGCAGATGGGCGGCTATGACGGTCAGACGCTCGCCGGGGTGATCGCGACTTCCACGCACGGGTCGGGGGTCAAGTTCGGTCCGTTCCCGGATTACGTGCGGTCGGTCGACCTCGTCGACGGCACCGGGCAGCGGCGACGGATCGAGCCGAGCGACGGTCCGACCGATCCCGCCGCCTTCGCCGCAGCGCGAACGGGCTGGAGCCTCGACCAGAGAAACGACTGGTTCGACGCGGTGATCTGCGGCATGGGTTGCCTTGGGCTGATCGTGTCGATGATCATCGAGGCCGGGCCGAGCTTCGAGTTGACCGAGGTGCGCCGGGTGACCACATGGGAGGAGGTCCGCGCCGATCTCCAGGCGGGCGTGCTCGAGCGCGAAGAGCACTACGAGGTCTACATCAACCCGTACGCCCTTCACGGCCCGGGATCGAATCGGTGCATCGTCACCACCCGCAGGCCACCCGACGCAAACCGCGGCCAAAACCACCGCCCGGTGATACCCGAGCTCCTCGGGCATCTGCCGTGGGTCACTTCGCTGATCATGAACACCGCCGGCGCGATCGCCCCCAGTCTGATCCCGCGGCTGCTCGACTTCTCGCTGAACGCGATCAAGTCAGACGGCTACACAAACAAGTCCTACCTGGTGTTCAACATCGGGAGTGTCAACAACTTGCGCGCTTACTCGGCCGAGATGGGAGTGCCGACGGCCGACGACGGCCACGTCAAGGCCGTCGAGCTTGTGCTCGAGACCGCCGAGCGGTTCGCCCGCGACGGGTCGATCTATCACACGTCGCCCATCTCGCTGCGCTTCGTGGCTCCCTCGCGCGCGCTGATGTCGATGATGCACGCGCAGGAGACGATGATGATCGAGCTGATCCAGCTGGTCGACACGTATGGCGGCGTGGAGATTCTCGCCGCACACCAGGACGCACTGTCACCGCTCGGCGTCCGCGCCCATTGGGGTCAGATCAACACGCTCGCGCCCGAGGAGGTTGCCGCGCGCTACCCCGGCCTGCCGGCATGGGAGGCGGTGCGACGGCAGCTCGACCCCGACGACGTGTTCGCGAGTCCGTTCAGCAAGCGCGTCGGGATTACGCCGCGCGCCGCGCTCACCTGAGCGGGTGTCCTCCCGCAGGTGGTGCCGCCGGCCGTCCTTGGCCGGCGGGCGACTACCTCATGCAGGTGTCAGTTCGCGCTCCGCGCGCAGCCAGTTCCCCATCTCGTCGGAGCCGGGCTGCTCCAGGTGGATGAAGTAAGCGCGGAGGGAGATCTCGCGGTGCGTCGGCTTGCGCCGCCGCCGCATGGTCGGCTTGCGTGTGGTTGCACGCTTGGCGGCGGGCTTGGTGGTCCTGTCGGTCATCGGCGACTCTCTTGCTCAGATCTGGACGTTGATCGACATGCCGGCGGCGGCATGCCGAGGTGTGTTTCGACGCCAGCGCACCCAGCCCTGCCGCGGTGTCAGCGGATCAGGTCTCGACGATCATGAGTGTGGCGCCGCCGCTGGCGAACGTCGCCACATCCGCGCCGGCCGCTTGTCCCTCGGAGCTTCCCATCGCGGCCTGCAGGTCCTCGCCGCTGTCGAATGACAGCTCGGCCATGTAGTAGTACGGCGCCGGCGCGCCATCCGGCGTCCCGAGCACCTTCCCGGCCTCGAAGCGGCGAAGACCCGGGATCTTGTCCACGAGCGGGACGTGCGTCTCGGCGTAGTGCCGATCGAATGCGGCCGGATCCTCCGGCGTGCCGTAGCAAACCACCAGCTTGACCATGCTTCCTCCTCGTCGGATTTGCCCGGCAGGCTATACGTCGCCTCGAGTGCGGTGACAATCGACTCGGCAGAACAGTGGCCGGCGACCACGGGTGACCGCGATCAGCCAGATCGGCTCGCCGAGTGCGAGGCCGACAAGCTCGAGCGCACCGCCGCCTTCCCCGTCGCGATACACCGCGCCGACGTGCTCGAACCCGGCCGGCGGACGCTCGCCGTGCGAGCCGTCCCCGAAGCGCACGCTCGAGTCGCCGGTCTGGCCGCCGACCGTGGCGACGTAGACGTTGCCGGGGTCGATCACCACGCACACGACGGGTTGCAGATCGGCGCTGAACTGCGCGCGCAATATGTCCTGCCCACGGTCGTAGGCGGTCTCGATGAATGCCTCGTCGAAGATCTCATCCAGGTCGGCGTCGAGCACTTCGGCCGCGTAGGCGAACGCATCGATCAGCGATCGCAGATAGTCACCGCCCGACCCCGGCGCCGGGGCGGTCACTCCCCCGACCGCCAACTGGCTATCCCCCGCCGCTCGGGCAAGCGCGACTGCCAGGTCCATGTCGGTCACGCACCGCCCCGGGCGCCCGTATCGGCACCCCCGACCGACGCTCTGACGGGATAGTCGACGACGATCACCCGCGAGGCAAGCACAGCGCGAACGCCGTGATGCTCGCCCGCAGGCACGACGGCCGCCTGGCCCGGCATCAGCCAGCCGGCTCTTGGCTCGAGGATCGGCAGGCGCGAGACGTCGACGAACGGCACCGGCGCATCCTCCCACACGGGGCATGCGCGAACCGGGGGCTACTTGGCGGCCGGCGCCGCAGACTTCGCCGACGCGGGGCCGGCGACGACCCGCGCCCCCGGGTGCCGCGACGTCAGGCTCAGCGACTGGAGGTTGGCCTGCGTTGCGGGGAGGTACTCGAGCGTGACCACGCGCAGGTTGACGACGGTCCCGTTGCGCTGGGGAGTCGACAGGAGCACGGGGCGGTAGGTGCTCTGATCGACGTAGGCGATGAGGCTCTGCGAGGTGAAACCATCGTCCTTCTCGGCGAACTGGATCTTGTACGTGTCGACGCCGTCGACGGTCGCGGTGCCGAGCACGCGCGCCCGGCCCTCGTCCAGCATCTGGTGAACCTGGGCGATTGGGTCGCCGACGCTGGTCGTGCCACCACCCGGCTCCTCGTGGATGGTGTTGGTCGCCGGGTCGTAGTACGAGGAGTGCGTGGCATCACCAGCCCCCTCGGCGGAGGCCGCACCCACCGGGCCCTTGGTAAGGACGAACGTGTACGGAGGGCTCGTCAGCTGCCACCACTCGGCCATGAAGCCGTCGCCGACCTCCTTGGTGTGGAGGATCTTGTTCGGCGGTGGAGACAGGGCGTCGTCCGCGTGACGGATGATCGCGGCGTCGGCGGCCGACGGGCCGTTCGCGCTGAACACGCCGGCCACCAGCAGCGCAGCCGCGGCGACCAGGGCGGGAGCGGCCAGCGATGTGGCCAACAGGGCGCGCCGGCGAACCCGACGCCGAGGCCGGTGGCCCGCCGGAGGGCTGAATTGGTCCACGAGCACGCGGCGCGCCGCGGCGACTCGCTCGGAATCGGGGGGTTCGACGTCGGATCGGAAGTGCCGTATCAGTTCGAGATCATTCATGGGTTCCTCCTTCGGTCGCGCTGTCGACCGACACTTGCCCGCTCGGCCACATGAGTTCCCGAACGTGGGTGCGGGCGCGGGAGAGCCGCGAACGCACCGTCCCGGTCGGGATCCCGAGCGCGGCGGAGATCTCCTCGTAGTTGAGGTCCGCCCATGCGAACAGGAGCAGCACCTCGCGCTCGCCCGCACTCAGCGAGGCCAGCGCAGCCGCCAGTTGCGGCGCGGCGGCCATCGCGTCGACGCGTCGCTCGACCTCGGACGATTCATCCCAGATGGGATCCGCCCCGCTGCGCGCGTAGGCGCGCAGGCGGCGGCGCTCGGTTCGCCAGTGACGGCGGATCAGGTTGGCGGCGATCCCGAACAACCACGGCCGCGAGTCGAGCGCGCGACGGTCATAGCGATCGCGTAGGCGAAACGCCACCACGAACGTCTCGGCCGCGATCTCGTCCGCCAGGCCCCCGCCGACCCTCCGGCCCAGGTACCGGTGAATCTCCGCGAAATGACGATCGAAGATCTCGCCGAAGGCGGAGGCGTCGGCTAGCGACGTCGCGATCACGGCGGCGTCTGACGCATCGCGCTCCACGACTGCTGGTTGCCCGATCAGCGCCAAAGGTTCCATCCGGAACCGGCGCCGTCCCCGCGGCTTACTCGCTGCGGATGACGCGCAGGATCACGGCTCGAGGCGCGCGCGGCGCCGCCTCGAGCACGGCCTCCAACTCGTCGTCGCGCAGCTCCTCTGCGTCCTCGACGACGACCACGAGCGGCTCGACGCCGGTGCCCGCCCGATCGAGCACGCGGCGAACCTCGTCCGCCTCGCGCGCGAGCGCCTCGGGCGAGGGAACCGACAGCACGATCTCGCCGGCCACCGGCGGATCCAGGTTGCCCTCCTCGTCCGGCGCCACCGGTTCGATCACGACCGCGCGGCCTTCCAGATTCGCCGGGGGATCCAGGTCGAGCTGTCGCTCGACCGGGCTACCCTGCGGCACCTGGATGACCAGCGCGTCGGCCATCAGGCGGCGCGCTTGCGCCGGGATGCGAGGTCGGCGGCGCGCTCGCGGATCCGGTCCTCGTCCGTGATCGCGTGCCAGCGGGTCGAGCGACGCTGGCCCGTCCGGCGAATCCGCCCGGCCGTCTCGAGCTCGCGCAGCAGCACGAGCACCTGGTCGCGATTGCCGTTCGTCTGCTCGGCAAGCGCGGACGTGGTCAGGCCGCCGTTCTCGGACAGCAAGGCTTCGAGGCGGCCGGCGGGGACGACCTCGGCGCCCGAGCGCGTCTTCGCGCGGCGCTTGGCGCGCGTGCGCCGGGCGGGACGTGGGTCGGCAGCGAGCGGGGTGGCTGCCGCGGCGGTCCGGGCCGCGCGGGCTCGCGGTCGGTCCGCCGGTTTGGCCTCGGGGCCGTCGAGCGCCGACCGCGCCGCGGTCAGCGTGTCGATTTCTTGGTTGAGTTCTCGGAGCCGATTCTCGATCGAATCCAGGATTTGAGTGGTTGTCATGCCCCTGATGCTACGCACCACCGGTGTCATGGCGCGCTGACGGGATTTACGGCTCTCGGAACCCTAAGCGCCGGAGATCTTCTCGAGCTGCTGAAACGCCTCGTCCTGCAGCAGCGCCTCGCATGCGGCCAGGCAGGCTCGGCACGCCTTCTCGCACACCGCACAATGGCGATGGTGCGGGGCGTGCCGGTGGCATTCCTCGGCGCTGTTCGTGCACGTCAGCACACACGCTCTGAGCACGTGGTGGGTCACGCGATGGTCCGCCGCGAATGGGCGGGACAGCACCCGCATGGTCGTGAGGCAGACATCGGCGCAGTCGGTGCACAGCGCCGCGCACCGGGCAAGATCGGTGACGTCCGGCTCGGCCAGGTCGGAGTTCGCGCACGAGGTGCAGGTCTGCGCGCAGGTCAGGCACGCCTCGATCGCGGCGGCGACCGCGTCGAGGCCAAGCTCGATTTGAACCGGCGACGCCTCGAGCATGTCGCGCGCGTACGACACGGCTCAGACGGTCACGCCTCGGTCGGCCAGCCAGTCCACCACGGCCTCGGGCGGATCGCCCTTCCATTCCGCGCGCGCGGCCATGCGCAGGATCTTCTCGGGATCGTCGTGAAGCTCGTCTCGCCGGTGGGCGAGATAGAGGATCGTCGCGGCGGCCATCGAGACGGCCGGATCACCGATCTCGACGTCGACGCCCTCGACGGCGATTGCCACCCGCTCCTCGAGGTTCTCGACCGCCCGGATCGGCTCGTCGTCATCCTCGAACTGCGCCAGGAGATCGCCCAGGCGCTGATCGCGGTCATCCGGATCGCAGATCTCGATCGCCCGTTTGGCGACCTCGAACAGCGAGACCGGCTGCGGATTCGTCGGCATCCAGCGCAGCGTACCGCGATGACGCCATTCGCTCCAGGTGCCAAGCGTCGATGGCGATCACGTTGTACTCACGCTCCGGCTCCAGATGGTCTCGAGCTCCTGCTCGTACACACCGGGGTCGACGTGGACCTCGTGAGGACGCGCGTGGATCATCGAGTCAGCCGCGCCGCCACGACGTCACGCAGCGCGGGCCGGTAGGCGTCCAGATCCGGCACGACCGCCCCGGGCACCTTGCTCCGGTCGTCGATCTCGCGCAGCGTGACGGCCAGCCGCCAGTCGGGGTTGGCGCGGAACGCCTCGACCTCGGCGACGCTCATCGGACCGCCCTGAGCCTGCAACGTCCGCGCGGACACCTCGCTCAACGCCGCGAGATACCCCGGATCCGACGCGACGAGGTAGCGCTTGGCCGGCACGTGCTGGGCAGCAAGCCACGCCACTCGCGTGCCCACCCGGGGCTCGAGCCAGCGCGCGCCCGCGGCGCCGTGATCCTCGGTCGGCCCGTCATAAGCCACGCCGATCTGGACGATCGGGCCCTCACGCCCGACCGAGCCTCCCGAGCCGATGCACAGCGCCGAGGCCACGGCCTTGACCGCCGGGACCTGCGGCCGGATGCGGCCGCCGCCGCGGCTGACCGCCAGCATCACCTCCGGCACGCCGTGCCCGCGCGCCTCGGGCGCGAACCGCGAGACGAGCGGGCCGTAGATGATGCCGCCGATCACCGGCGCCAGCACGACGAACGCGATGCCAAGCCACGGCACGAGCGGGTTCGCGGCGTGGCCGGCCGCGCTGTAGTCGCGGTGGCCGCTGAACACGTAGGTGAAGCCAAGGATCAGGTAGCGGAAGGCGACCGCGCCGGCGCCTGCCCCGACGCCGGTCAAGAGCGCCAGCGCGGTCAGTCCGCCCGAGCGCTGCGCCAAAGAGCGCGCACCATTGACCAACGGCGCTTCCGGTTCCGTTCGCACGTGCCGAGCGTAGGTGCCGCTCGCCGGCGGCAACGCCGGTCGCGCGGTGCCCACGCAGAAGCGGTAAGGCAGCTGACCAAAATGGCAGCACCGGCCGTTTCATGGCCGTTTGGCTCGGCGAGTCAGGCGGTAAAACATTAGGCACGACTTCCGCGCCGACCCCCGCACGCTCACCGCGCACCAACCGCGGTCCGGTCTGTCGTGTCCTGGCGGAGGATCCCGATCTGGCCGATGCGATCCCGCCGGACGATCGCTCGGCCGCCATCGATCATTGCGTGGCACGGGCGATGAACCTGCCCCGCGGGCGCTGGGACGCACAGCGAACCGACCTGGCGCCGGGTGGGATCGGGCTACTCGTGCTCGACGGTCTCCTGATCCGCCGCGTTCGGGTCGGGGGCGGCTTCGGCGCCGAGCTGCTCGGCCAGGGCGATCTGCTCCGCCCCTGGCAGGGCGAGAGCGCGCAGCCGACGCTGTCGCGGACGATCGGCTGGCGCGTGCTCGAGCCGGCGCGCATCGCGGTTCTCGACGAGCACGCCGCGGCCAGGTTCGCGGGCTATCCGGAGCTCACCGGCCGGCTCGTGGCCAAGGCGCTGGAGCGCTCGCGCAACCTGGTCAACGAGATGGCGATCGTCCACCACACCCGTGTGGAGGTTCGCCTGCACATGCTGTTCTGGCACCTCGCGGACCGCTGGGGGCGGGTCCGCCGTGACGGCGTCCTGGTTCCGCTGCGCCTCACCCACGCGATCCTCGCTGACCTGGTCTCGGCGCGCCGGCCGAGCGTCAGCACCGGACTCTCGGAGCTGGTGCGGCAGGGGCTCGTGGAGCGGATAGGCGACGGTTGGCTGCTCGCCGGCGAGCCGCCGGGCGAGCTGCTCCAGCTTCAGCCCGTTCACGTCCCCGAGGAGTGAACGGGCTGTCGCTGGGGGAGGGCCGGTGCAGGACCTACGCGGCGACCGGCGCGTCGATGCCGAGCTTCTCGGCGGCCATCTTGGTGCCCTCGACCCGGCTCGTGATCTTTTCGAACGCCACGTCACGCGCGAAGTCGGGCGAGCCGTGGAGCGGCTTCTCGTCGATGCTGAACGGCGAGAACCCGCAATCGTCGGTCGAGCCGAGGCGCTCCTTGGGGATGTGCTTCGCCGCCGCGACGAGCTCATCGCAGATCTCCTGCGCGGTCTCGACCCGAGGGTTCTGCGGATTGATCACGCCGATGTGAACGATCTGGGCGACGCCGTCGGCGTCGTCGCGGCTGTGCTCGCCGACGAGCTTGTACACCTCCTCGCGATCGCGCTCGCTCTTGTTCTGCATCAGGAAGAAGCCGGCGTTCAGCTGGAATAGGCTGGGGAGCAGTGCGCTGTAGGGCACGTCGGCGCTGTGCACCGCGTCGCGATCCCCACCCGGGCACGTGTGCACGCCGATGTTGACGCGCTCCTCCGCGGTGAAGCGGGCGAGAACCCGGTTGATCAGGTCGATGAAATGGGGCAGCATCCCGCGCCCGGTCCACGGGTTGCGGGAATCCTCCCGGAGCGCCAGCCGGCCCTCGGTGAAGTCGATCGACACGCACGCGGCGCCGACCTCGAACGCCCTTCGGATGTCCGTCTCGCACTCGCCGACGAGGTCCTCCTCGAACTGCTCACGCGAGTACCCGGGGATCTCTTCGTCGAGCGGGTAGAGCAGGGCGAGCATCGACGGCGCGATCACCGCCTGCTTCATCGGCTTGTCCGCGAACGCGATCGACCTCGCCAAGGTGTCGGCGGCATACACCTTGTAGTGGAATGGTCCGCCGACGAGCTTCGGCAGTTGCCGGTAGTGGCCGTCGGAGAAGATCGCGAAGTACTGCCCGCCGGGCCCCAG
>Ga0335077_10011343_pt1 | contig 11130 bp, 12 predicted proteins | sample Lox_Sample_31_FD_207151 | JGI IMG/M metagenome (GOLD analysis project Ga0335077, IMG submission 207151) | Soil microbial communities from Loxahatchee National Wildlife Refuge, Florida, United States - Lox_Sample_3.1 | ecosystem: Environmental > Terrestrial > Soil > Wetlands | place: USA...
TTCCTGGACCGTAAGGGTTGGGAGGCCACGGTCAACAAGATGGTCAAGGTCATGGGTGCGCCGATCCCTAGTGGGGAATTGCCGGCCATCGTGGACTACCTCGCCAAGAACTACGCCAAGTGAACCGGCAGACCACGTTCCCGAAGGGGGAGCAGCCGGGCGCGCCCCCGCTGGAAGAGATCAAGACCACCACGTGTTACATGTGCGCGTGCCGCTGCGGCATCCGCGTGCACCTGCGCGATGGCGAGATCCGCTACATAGACGGCAATCCCGACCACCCGCTGAACCAGGGCGTGATCTGCGCCAAGGGCTCCTCGGGCATCATGAAGCAGTACTCGCCCGCGCGGCTCACCAAGCCGCTCATGCGCAAGCCCGGCTCGGCGCGCGGTGACAACGAGTTCGTCGAGATCTCCTGGGAGGAGGCGTTCCGGATCCTGGAGGAACGGCTCGCGCGCATCCGCTCCACCGACCCGAAGAAGTTCGCATTGTTCACCGGGCGCGACCAGATGCAGGCGCTCACCGGGCTGTTCGCACGCCAGTTCGGCACGCCGAACTACGCCGCGCACGGCGGCTTCTGCTCGGTGAACATGGCGGCCGGGATGATCTACACCATCGGCGGCTCGTTCTGGGAGTTCGGCGGCCCCGACCTCGAGCGCGCGAAGCTGTTCGTGATGATCGGCACGGCCGAGGACCACCACTCGAACCCGCTCAAGATGGCGATCTCGAAGTTCAAGCGCGAGGGTGGGCGCTTCGTATCGATCAACCCCATCCGGACCGGCTACTCGGCGATCGCAGACGAGTGGGTCCCCATCCGCCCCGGGACCGACGGCGCGCTCCTGCTTGCCATCATCCATGAGCTCCTCGAGCTGGGGCTCTACGACCGCGACTTCCTGGTGCGCTACACCAACGCGGGGCAGCTCGTGCGCCTGGACGAGAAGAGCGATCAGTATGGCCTGCTCGCGCGCGACCCGGACGCCGATGAGGTGAATCCGCAATATCCGCAAAACCAGGTGTGGTGGGATCGGCACACGAACCGCCCGGTCGCCACACACACCGAAGGCGCCGACCCTTATCTCTTCGGCAGCTTCACCTTGCCGGACGGTACGCCGGTCAAGCCTTCGCTCCAACTGCTCGAGGAGCGGGTGAAGCGCTACACGCCCGAGTGGGCGGAGCGGCTCACGGGCGTGTCGGCGGCGACGATCCGGCGCCTGGCTCACGAGATGGGCGTCACCGCCCGCGACCAGAAGGTGGAGCTGCCGATTCCGTGGACCGACTCGTGGGGGAAAGAGCACGAGTCGGTGACCGGCAACCCGGTGGCGTTCCACGCGATGCGCGGGCTCGCCGCACACTCGAATGGGTTCCACACGATACGTGCGCTGTCGATCCTGATGACGCTGCTCGGTACGATCGACCGGCCGGGCGGCTTCCGGCACCGGGCGCCGTTCCCGCGCGCGATCCCGCCCTCGGCGAAGCCGCCCAGTGGCCCGCACGCGGTCAAGCCGAACACCCCGCTCGGCAGCCTGGCGTTGGGATGGCCGGCCTCGCCCGACGATCTGTTCGTCGACGAGAACGGCGGGCCAGTGCGTATCGACAAGGGCTTCTCTTGGGAGTACCCGCTGTCGGTGCACGGGCTCATGCACAACGTCATCACGAACACGTGGCGCGGTGACCCCTACCGCCTGGACACTCTGATGATCTTCATGGCGAACATGGCGTGGAATTCGACCATGCACACCATGGAAGTGCGTCGGATGCTGAACGATCGGGACGAGAGCGGCGAGTACAAGATCCCGTTTCTGGTCGTGTGCGACGCGTTCCAGTCGGAGATGACCGCGTTCGCCGATCTGCTGCTGCCCGACACCACTTATCTGGAGCGGCACGACGTGATGTCGCTGCTCGACCGGCCGATTTCGGAGTTCGACGGCCCGACCGACGCGGTGCGCGTGCCGGTCTTCCCGCCCAAGGGCGAGTGCAAGCCATTCCAGGAGGTGCTGGTCGAGCTCGCCTCGCGCTTAAAATTGCCGGCATTCGTTCGGGACGACGGCTCGCGCAAGTTTCGCGATTACCCGGACTTCATCGTCAACTACGAAACCGAGCCGGGATCGGGCATCGGTTTCCTGGCTGGCTGGCGCGGCAAAGGTGGCGAGAAGTTCATGCTGGGCGAGCCGAACCCGCGGCAGTGGGAGATGTACGCCAAGAACAACTGCGTGTTCCATCACCAGCTGCCGCTTTCGTACCAGTACATGCGCAACTGGAACCGGGGCTATATGGAGTGGGCGCAGCGCACGCGCATCCGCCGCTTCAGCGAGCCGGTCCTGATCCAGATCTATTCCGAGGTGCTGCAGAGGTTCCGGCTCGCCGCGCAGGGCAAATGGGGCACGCGCCGGCCTCCCGAGCGGCTTCGCACCCGCATCGCGACGCACTTCGACCCGCTGCCGTTTTACCAGGAACCGCTCGAGGCACAACTCACCGACACGAATAAATATCCGCTGAATGCCGTCACCCAGCGGCCGATGGCGATGTACCACTCGTGGGACTCGCAGAATGCGTGGCTGCGCCAGATCCACGCGCACAATTACCTCCATGTGAATCCGCGCACGGCCAAGGCGGCCGGTGTCGGCGACGGCGATTGGATCTGGGTCGAGTCGCAGTGGGGCAAAGTGCGCTGCATGGCGCGGTTGAGCGAGGCGGTCGAGCCGGGGACGGTGTGGACGTGGAACGCGATCGGCAAGGCGCCGGGGGCGTGGAACCTCGCGCCGGATGCGAACGAGTCGCAGCGCGGTTTCCTGCTGAACCACCTCATCACCGAGGAGCTTCCTGGACCGGAGGCGACCGTATCCAATTCCGATCCGATCACCGGCCAGGCGGGGTGGTACGACGTGCGCGTCCGCATTTACAAGGCGGCGGCGGACGAGCCGCACGAGACTTGGCCGCGGGTGCAGCCGGTCGCGCCGATCCCGGGCGTCGAGGGAGTGCGCAAAGTGTGGCAGGCGTTCGTTGCGGGAAGGAGGATCGGGAAATGACGCAGCTCGCTCTGGTGATCGACCTGAACGTGTGCGTGGGCTGCCATGCTTGCGTCACGAGCTGCAAGGAGTGGAACACCTCGGGCGCCGCCGGTTATCTCTCCGACGATAATCCCTACGGCAAGGACCCGACCGGCACGTTCTTCAACCGGGTGCAGACGTTCGAGGTGGGCGAGTATCCGAACACGCAGACGGTCCACTTCCCGAAGTCGTGCCTGCACTGCGAGGACCCGCCGTGCGTACCCGTGTGCCCGACGGGCGCGAGCTACAAGCGCAAGGAGGATGGCATCGTCCTCGTGGACTACGACAAGTGCATCGGCTGCAAGTATTGCGCTTGGGCCTGCCCCTACGGCGTGCGTGAGATCGACGAGCATCAGCACGTGATGACGAAGTGCACCCTCTGCGTCGACCGCGTCTACGATCAGACGCTCCCGGAATCGGAGCGCAAACCGGCGTGTGTCATGGCTTGTCCGACGAACGCGCGGCTGTTCGGTGATATCCACGACCCGGAGTCCGGGGTCTCCAAGGCAATCCAGGACAACGGCGGCTATCAGCTCATGCCGGAGTGGGGTACGCATCCCGCGAACCACTATCTGCCGCGGCACAAGCAGGAGATCAAGGTTCGCGAGGAGGATCTGGAGCGCGTGGACAATCCGCTGAAGGTCGACGGGCGCCTGCCCAAACCCGCGCTCAAGTCCCCATCGCTGGATGACGTGACGAGCTGGTAATGCGCCCGGCGCCTTCGGTCATCCTGCTGACGACGCTGATCGGCGTAGGGCAAGGGCTGTTTGCTGCACTGTATACCGCGCAGGTGTTCGACCGCATCGGGTTGATCCAGGGTCCGACAAGCCCGGTGTTCTATCCGCTCGGGTGCGCGATCGCGCTTGCTTTTCTCGCGGTTGGGCTCGGCGCGTCGTTCTTCCATCTCGGCCGTCCGGAGCGCGCCTGGCGCGCAGCAGCGATGTGGCGTACGTCCTGGCTCTCGCGCGAAGTGATCGTGCTGCCGGCGTTCATGAGCTGCGTGTTTCTCTACGGGATGGGCCACTACCTCGGCTGGCCGCAACATCGGATCGTCCCCGGCGTGGATGCGACCCTGGTCATCGGCGCGCTCGGCATCGTGCTGTGCGCGCTGCTGTTCCTGTGCACCGGCATGATCTACGCGTGCCTCAAGTTCCTGCAGGAGTGGCACACGCCGCTCACCGTCATCAACTACCTGCTGTTCGGGAGCGCGTCGGGGCTCATGCTGGCTACGGCTTACGCGGCCATCGTCGAGCCCGGTGTGGTGCGCTTTTTCGCGGCCTGGGCCGTGGGTTTCACGCTCGCCGCACTGGTCGGCCGCGGGGCGAGCCTGGTCCGCAACGCACGCCTCAAGCCGCGCTCCACGTTGCAGACCGCGATCGGGGTGAAGCATCCGCGCATCGTGCAGAGCTCGCAGGGCTTCATGGGCGGCTCGTTCAATACACGCGAGTTCTTCCACGACATGTCGAGCGCGTGGATGCGCTCGGTCAAGTGGATGTTTTTGCTCGCGGTGTTCCCGATTCCGCTCGCCCTGCTGGCTGCAGGCCTGCTCGGCGGCGTCCCGGCGCTGCTCGCGGTCGCCTTCCTGGTCCAGTACGCCGGGCTGCTCGCCGAACGCTGGTTCTTCTTCGCCCAGGCGAACCATCCGCAGAACCTGTACTACCAGCGCATCTCATGAGGGCGGCTGCCATCAAACGAGGAAGCGACTCTGGTGGCGTCTGTCGCGGGCTTGCGCAGCCGGTTGCTTCTGGTATATTAAGATTTACTAATATATGGCCGGGCAGCGTAGACCCGGCGGTTGCATCGGGTGATCGGGGCGCGTCGGTCGCGCATCGTCGAGGACCCGAGAGATGGAGGAGAGATGGTCATGAACTTCGATAAAGACCTCGACGCCCGCGGCCTGAACTGCCCCTTGCCGATCCTGCGCGCCAAGAAGGCGCTCAACGAGCTGACCAGTGGCCAGGTGCTGCGCATCATCGCGACGGACCCCGGGTCGGTACAGGACTTCCATGCGTTCTCCAAGCAGACCGGCAATGCGCTGCTGTCGCATTCGCAAGCCGACAAGGAGTTCACTTTCTTCATCAAGAAGAAGTGAGGCTCCGCTTCTCTTGATCCAGCGCAAAACGCGCCTGCCCCATCGTGGGTGAGAATCCCGTTTCGCTTCGGAGACCGCCATGGCATCCGTGAAGAATTGCAACCTTCCCGACGATCTGCTCTACAACGTCGAAAACAACGTCTGGGCGCGGCGGGAGGCGGACGGTACGGTGACGATCGGTATCACCGCGTACGCCTGCGCGTTGGCGGGCGAGGTTGTGGCTTATACGCCGAAGAAGATCGGCCGCGCCATCGAGCTCAACAAGTCGCTGGTGACCATCGAATCCGGCAAGTGGGTTGGGCCGGTGAAGGCGCCGGTGAGCGGGGAGGTCGTTGCGATCAACGACGCGCTCTCTTCTGCGCCGAAGGGCATCAATGCGGATCCCTATGGTGGCGGGTGGCTGGTGAAGCTCAGACCCGCCAACTGGGACGCCGAGTCGGGAAGCCTGGTGACCGGCGCCGCGGTCGTGCCGGCTTTCCAGACGAAGATGGACGCCGACGGCTTCGCCGGCTGTCCGTAGCCGCCGGTCTGGTGGCGAGGAGGAGGAATGTCGAACAAGATCAGCATCGTGGTGGTTTCGGGCGCGCGCGAGCGACTGCAGATGGCAGGCATGATCGCGTCGGTCGGCGCGGTGAGCGGCGATGAGGTCACCGTGTTTCTGTCGATGAACGCGTTGCACTACTTCCGCAAAGGCGCTGCCGAGCCGGCGCCGCCCGAGGGCGCATTCGGCAAGCTGCTCGAGAGCAAGAAGGCGCCGGCGTTCAAGCAGCTGTTCCAGAGCGCGGCCGAGCTCGGCGACGCCAAGATCCACCCGTGCTCGATGGCGGTCGACGTGCTCGGGGTGGAGCAGTCGGAGCTCGAACCCTGGGTTGGCGAGCCGATGGGCCTCACCAAGTTCCTGTCCGATGCGCACGGCGGACAGGTGTGGTCGTTCTAGGCGAGAGGCGCAGCCATGGCGGAGAAGATTGTGGTCGACGCGCGCGGCAGCTTCTGTCCTGGGCCGTTGATGGAGTTGATCGCGCGGCTCAAGTTTGCGCAGGTGGGCGACGAGCTGGAGGTATTGTCCACCGACAAGGGCTCGGCGAGCGACATCCCGGAGTGGCTGCACAAGGTAGGCCACCAGCTTCTCGGGACACGGGAGGAAGCCGGCGTGTTTCACATCGCGCTGAAGAAGATGAAGTAGCCTGATCCTCACAGCAAAAACCTACAGGAGGCAGCCATGAAGATCTTGATCGTTGGCGGCGGCATGGGAGGGACGATTCTCGGCAACAACCTCGCGCGCCGCCTCGCGCCGGAGCTGCGCTCGGGCAAGGTGCAACTCACCATGCTGTCGGCTTCCGACAAGCACATGTACCAACCGGGGCTGCTCTATCTTTGCTTGGGCCGCATGACGCCGGACGAGCTCTACCGCGATCAGGCGAGCCTGCTCGAGCCGGGGATCGAGTTCCAGGTCGATCCGGTCGAGACGTTCGAGCTAGACAAGAACCAGGTCAAGACCAAAAGCGGCAAAACCGTCGGCTACGACATTCTGGTGATCGCGACCGGTTCGCGCGCGGCACCGGAGATGATTCCCGGGCTGGCCGAGAACGCCGAGACGTTCTATACCGAGCAGAGCGCGCTGAAGATGTTCAAGCGCCTGCAAGCTTTCCAGGGTGGCAAGGTGGTGATCGCGGTTGGCGTCCCGCACAAGTGCCCGATGGCGCCGCTCGAGATCGCTTTCATGCTGGACGACTACTTCAAGGACCGCGGCATCCGCGACAAGGTGCAACTGCACTACACCTATCCGATCGGCAGAGTGCACAGCCTGGAGAACGTCGCGAAGTGGGCCGCGCCTGAGTTCGACCGCCTGGGGATCACCTACGAGACCCTGTTCAACATGAAGGAGGTCGACGGCAAGAACCAGGTGCTGAAGAGCGAGGAAGGCACCGAGGTAAAGTACGACCTCCTGATCACGATCCCGGCGCACAAGGGCATGGAGGTCGTCGAGAAGAATGGGCTCGGAGCGGGCGGCTTCATCCCCACCGACAAGGTGAAGCTCACCATGGACAAGCGCTCCAACGTCTACGTGATCGGCGACACCACCAACATCCCGATCAGCAAGGCCGGCTCGACGGTGCACTACCAGGCAGAGACGCTCGGTGAAAATATTGCGGCGATCGTCAAGCTCGGCGCTCCGGTGCGCGAGCACGACGGCAAGGTGTTCTGCTTCATCGAGTGCGGCAAGGACCGCGCGACCTACGCCATGTTCAACTACACGACGCCGCCGGATCCCAAGCCGCCGACGCGCGCGGTGCACTGGTTCAAGATGGCGTACAACAAGCTGTACTGGGCCTCGGCCCGCGGTCTGCTGTAGGAGGCCGCCGTGGATCCGAACGACACACTGGAGCTGGAGCGCGTGACCGCGGCGGCACGCGACGCGCTTACCGATGAGATGGTGAGCCGCCTGTCGGCCACGGCGGCCGACGGGATCGATCTGCTCGATCAGATCAACCGATCGGGCGTCGGGAAGGCGCTGCCGGCGCTAGCGCAGCTGGTGGCCAACGGCGACCTCGATCGGCTGGTTGCGCTCGCACGCACCTACGGAGCGGCACAGGATGCGATGACAGACGAAATGGTATCCCGCATGGCGGAGACCATCGGCGCTTCGCTGTCGCTGATGGACCGGCTCAACCGGGCCGGCGTCGACCGTCTGGTCGGAATGCTGGAGCAGCTTGCTTCGAGCGGGGCGCTGGAGCGGCTGGACGTTCTCGCCGATCGCCTCGGGGCAGGGCTCAATCTGTTGGAGCACGTGGTCGGCGCGATCGACGCGGCGGGCCGCGAGATGTCTACCCAGCCTGCCGCTGGCGGAGGCCTGGGTGGCATGTGGCAACTGCTGCGGCAGCGCGAGAATCAAGAAACGCTGCGCTTCTTGTTTGCGGTCGGTCGCAGCCTGCGCGGGCAGAGCGGGGGTCGCTGAGGCGCAGGCCGGTTATCCAAAGATGTGGCGGTTTCGATACGGCCGATGAGCCAAGGAGAAAGCGATGGGCGCAACACCCGATACCAACTTGATCGACGAACTGGTCAAACAGCGCGTCGACGAGATCCTCGATCAGAAGCTCGAGGAGAAGCTCGCTGCACTGAAGGCGGCTAAGACGCCGTCGATGACGATCATCGCCACCAAGGGCACGCTCGACTGGGCCTACCCTCCGTTCATCCTCTCCTCCACGGCGGCCGCGTTGGGCTGGGACGTCTCGGTGTTTTTCACCTTCTACGGCCTGGAGCTCCTGAAGAAGGACCTCTCGCGCTTGCAGGTGAGCCCGCTCGGCAACCCTGCGATGCCGATGAAGATGCCATTCGGACCCGACTGGTTCAAGTCTATCCGGTGGACCATCCCGAACGCGGTCCAGTCCGTGATTCCAGGCTTCGAGGGTTTCGCGACGGCGATGATGAGGAAGACGATCAAGAACAAAGGCGTGGCCGACATCGGCGAGCTGCGCGGTCTGTGCATAGAGGCGGGCGTGAACTTGATCGGCTGCCAGATGACTGTCGATCTGTTCGGTTACGGGCGCGATGAGTTCATCCCGGAGGTGAAGGACTACGTGGGCGCGGCTACGTTCCTGCCGATGGCGAAGGATGCGGACGTAAGCCTGTTCATTTGAGATTGCCCGGCGTCGTTGCTTTATTTTAGGAAGGTCTAATATAATCCACTGGCAATCGCGCAATGCTGTGTACCTCTGTTCTGCCGCGCGACGTCCGTGATAGAGCGCAAGCTGTGCACATGGTTCCAGCGACGGTCTGGCGCAGACGGGTGAGACGACTATGGCTCGCAAGCTTGTAATCGTGATGGCCAACACCGACCCCCGCAACGGTGAGGAGCTCGGCGCGCCGATCTTCCAAGCGACGGTGGCCGCGGCGATGGAGTACGACGTCGAGGTCGTTTGCACCGCGACCGCCGGCCGGTTGATGATGAAAGGCGTCGCCGAGAAGCTCTTCGTCAAGGAAGGCTCGCCCAAATCGGTCTACGACTTCATCAAGGACGCGCACGAGGCTGGCGTCAAGTTCTATTGCTGCTCCCCGAACCTCGATCTGTTCAACATGAAAGAGGGCGATCTCATTCCGGAGTGTTCGGGCGTCATCGGCGGCGCGCGTCTGATCGAAGAAGTGATGGAAGAGGACTGCAAGGTCCTGACCTATTGATCGTGCCAGGTGCTGCGATGACTCATGCAACGGCGACCCGCGTCGAGACCCACATCGGCGATCCGGTTTCCGACGCGCCGGCGGTGCCGCGCCGCAAGCTGGAGGAGATCTTCAAGGACATCCAGTCGGATCTGCGCTACGACCACGAGCTGAACGGGTGTTTGAATTGCGGCATCTGCACCGCCACCTGTCCGGCCGCGCACTACTACGACTTCAGCCCGCGCGAGATCGTCCAGCTGCTGTGGACCGAGAACCTCGAGGGCATCTACGATGCCATGCAGGAAAAGATCTGGGCGTGCGCCCAGTGTTACACGTGCGCGGCGCGCTGCCCGTTCGGCAATTCGCCCGGCGGCCTGGTGATGCTGATGCGCGAGACGGCAATCAAGCACGGCATGGAGTCGGCGAAGAGCGTGCTACGTCCGTTCAGCCGCGTCATGCTGAAACTGATCTCGACCGGCAATCAGCTCGCGCCGGACATGATCACCCGCGACCACTTCCCCGACTGGGGCCCGAACGTCTCCAAGATCGACGCCCCGTTGAAGCTCCTGCGCCAGGCGATCCCGATGCCCACGCTCAACACCACCGTCACGGCGTGGGAGGTCAACCTCAAGACCTCGATCGAGCTGTACACGATCTGGGAAGAGACCGGCGTGCTGAAGCAGCTCGAGACCATCGACGAGAATCTGTTCGATGTGATCGTGGATTTCATGGACGAAAAGCGCGAAGACTGGAAGGACTGGCTGGCGGAACAGGAAGACGACGAGAAGGAGTGACGCGGGCCGCGGTTGATTGCACCCCCGCCATCCGTCCAAAGTCAAGGAGAGATCAATGTCTACACGCAACGATCAACCGCAGAGCGAGCACTTCACCGGGCACGGTGCCGAGTGGCGCGCCGCGAACCTCAGCTCCGAGCAGGCGCAGCTCGCCACCGCGTGGGTCGAGCAGAAGATTGATCGGCGCTCCATGCTTACCAACAAGGACCGCGTCGAGGACGTCCGGGATGCGATGTGGCAGCTGGAGAAAGACGGCGAGATCGTCGTTCACCGCGTCGAAGAAGGCCACCAGCCGGCGATGGTCAAGACTCTCTATGGTTGGGACAAGAGGATCCCGACGCAGCGGCTCTGGCACCACAAGTCGTGCGGCCAGTGCGGCAACATCCCAGGCTATCCGGTCTCGCTCCTGTGGCTGATGAACGAGCTCGAGGTCGAGTACCTGGACGAAACCGATCAGACTTCGTGTACGGCGTGGAACTACCACGGCTCGGGGATCGGCAACCTGGAAAGTCTAGCGGCGGTGTTTCTGCGCAATTTCCATCAGGCTTACGTGGCCGGCCGCGCCCAAGGGCTGCCGCTCGGTCACTACTACCCGCTGGTACATTGCGGCACCTCATTTGGAAACTACAAGGAGGTGCGCCAGTACCTGTTGCATTCGGCCAAGCTGCGCGAGCGCGTCAAGCAGATCCTGGGCAAGCTCGGCCGGCTGGTCGACGGTAAGCTGCTGATCCCGGAAGAGGTCGTCCACTACTCTGAGTGGGTGCACGTGATGCGCGATCGCATCGCAGCTCGTCAGACGGTCGACTGCAGCGGCGTCCGCGCCACCATCCACCCCGCGTGCCACGTCTACAAGATGGTGCCGGAGGACGCGATCTACGACGATGCCATCCTCGGCGGTAACCGGCTCGCCGTGTCCACCGGGATCATGCAGGCGCTCGGCACCCAGGTGATCGACTACTCGACCTGGTACGACTGCTGCGGCTTCGGGTTCCGTCACATCATCTCCGAACGCGAGTTCACTCGCTCCTTCGCGATCGATCGCAAG
>Ga0335077_10011345_pt1 | contig 11127 bp, 9 predicted proteins | sample Lox_Sample_31_FD_207151 | JGI IMG/M metagenome (GOLD analysis project Ga0335077, IMG submission 207151) | Soil microbial communities from Loxahatchee National Wildlife Refuge, Florida, United States - Lox_Sample_3.1 | ecosystem: Environmental > Terrestrial > Soil > Wetlands | place: USA: Florida...
GCGCAATTGGCAAACGCCGGCGTACGGGGGGGTTAATCGCTGGGCAGGATTTTCGGCCGCACCGGTGGAACGTATCCTGGGGGCAGGCCTTTCTGGATGAAGGGCAAGTCGTCGGGCGATTGCACCTCGACATGTCCGTCCTGCCCCAAGCGGTACGGGTGTCCCAAGGGATCAAGCGGTACTCCCCGTAATATGCCCGCGGCAACCAGATCAGAGAGCTTTTTCGGCGGATGGCCGTTGGCCTTCTGGTATTTGGCGACGAGAATTTCGAGCACGATCACGTCGCGGTCCGCTTGCAGAGCGCGAATATGGGCGGCGGCGTTGGCCCGAATCGCGGGATCATTGGCCGTGCTATAGGTTGTGCTCCACAACATGCGCGCGGTTTCCCATTCGCCGGCATGCTGAGCCATCTGCGCCGCCAGTACCTTAAGCCATGGATGGGCATGGGGCACCCGCGATCCGTCCAGAAACGCGCGGGCAGCGCCGGCGTAATCGTTCAGGTCCATGTAGCGGATGAATCCCAACTGGTAGTAAAGGCGCCACTCGTCAGGGTTGTTCTGGATTCCCCTCTCCACCAGCGCGATCGCCTTTTGCGGCATGCCTGCGCCGTAGGGCGGCCGGGGCGCAAGGAAGTTGCCTCCGAATTCGTAGGCGACGATGAGCTGGGGATCAAGAGCCGTGGTGATCTCGAGCAGCGGAGCGAGCAATTTGTAGCTGGTGGCACCGGCGCGGTGCTTGGTGCCGAAGTACTGCACGGTGCGCGTCCAATAGATATCAGCGAGAAGACCGTCGTACCCCAGGCCAAGGCGCTTTAATAGCCGGGGAGACGAAATATAAAGCACTTCTTCCAAAGCCGTGCCCGACCGCAAAACCTCGATGCGGTGAACGATCAGGATCGACGCCGCCATGAAAAAAACGAGCAGCAGGCTGGCGGTCAGCGTGATCCGGCGGGAGGCGTTCATTTCAAATTCCGCCGCTCGAAGATCAGCACCGCCGCACACAGCACCATCCCGGCATACACCAGCGCGTAGGCGGTGTTGAGCAGAACCAGGTGCCCGGCCACCGGTTGCTCATGGGCCACGGAGGTGATGACGTTCATGGCGGAAAAATTGGGCACGACATAAGCCGCAGCCGTGGCCAGCCAGCGGGTGAATCCGTGCGTGATGCCGGCGAAGCCACGCAGGTCCTCGGCGAAACTGCCGATGATGAAGAGCGAAAAGGCGAACACCGCCGACATCAGCGGGGTGGAGAAAGAAGAAAACAGCAGGGTGAGCGCGGTGAGAATCAGGAATTGCAGGCCGATGAAATACAGCGCCACCAGCACCCAGGCGTCGCTGGCCTGGAAATGATGCGAGACATAGAGCAGGGCCCCGAACACCCCGATGGCCATGCACAGCGTGTTTACAGCAAGAGTGCCCGCCAGGCCAAAGAACTTTCCGACTATAAATTCCCAGCGCCGCACCGGGCGTGAGAGCACGGTGTAGAGCGTGCGCTTGTCGATCTCTTTGGAGACCAGGCCGATGCCAATGAAGATGGCGATCACCACCCCGAACAACGAAACGGCGGTCAGCCCCAGGTTCACGACCACCAGGCGCTCAATGTCGATGGAGATCTGTCCCACTAGAACGGCCGCGGCGGACATCAGCAGGGCGAAGGCGATGAGGTTGTAAAGCACACGGTCGCGCACGGCTTCGCGAAAGGTGTTGGCGGCGATGTAGACCACGCGCGTTCTCATGCTCGCGCTCCTACAGTCGCTTCGACCGGTTTCACCTGCTGCACGAAGTAATCCTCGAGGGAGGCGCGCAGCGGGGTCACGGAAATCAGCCGCAGGCGCTCGCGGCGCAGGACTTCCAGGGCGGCGTCCTGCTTTTCTTCCGGCAGAACCGCACGGACAGTGTCGCCGCTCTCGTGGCATTTCGCGCCCAGCGACTTCATCTCTGCCGGGACCATGGTTCCGTGCCAGGCCAGTTCCACTTTGCCGCGCACGCCCGCAGTCAGCTCTGAAACCACGCCTACATTCCGCAATTGTCCCAGGTGAAGAATTGCAACCCGGTCGCACAAGGTTTCCGCGTCCGAGAGGATGTGCGTGGAGAAGAAAACCGTTTTGCCATCCCGCTTAAGCTGTTCGATCAGGTCGCGCACCTCGCGCCGACCCATGGGATCCAGTCCCGACATCGGCTCGTCGAGGAAGACGACTTTTGGGTCGTGCAGGATCGCCTGGGCTATGCCCACGCGCTGCAGCATCCCTTTGGAGAACTTGCGCAACTGAACATCCGGAGCATCGGCCAACCCCACACGCTCCAGCATGGCGCTCACTTTGCGGGAGATTTCCGAAGCGGGGACGCTGGAAAGATGCGCGTAGTAGGTCAACAGCTCGCGGGCGGTGAGGTAGTCGTAGAAATACGGCTGCTCGGGCAGGAAGCCGATCTGCGCTTTCACCCGCGGATCGTCCATCTCCATGCCGAGAATGCGCGCTGAACCCGCCGTGGGACGCGCCAGGCCCATCAGCAGCTTGAGGGTCGTGGTTTTGCCGGCGCCGTTGGGGCCGAGAAAGCCGAAGATTTCCCCTTCCTCCACGCTGAGCTGCAACGGCTTCAGCGCGCACTTCTGCTGCTTGCGCCAGAAGCCGACGGCGTAAGTCTTTTCCAGGCCAAGGATTTCGATGGCAGCCATCTTAGGCAAAAGGAATAGGTGGAAGGGTTCCGGAACAGCGTTTCCAAGGCGGGGAATACCGGTCTTGCAGCCGGCAAGCAATCTCAGGTATTTCCGGGCTTCAGACCCTGAGGCGCTGAGCCCGCCCGCACAGCCACCGAAACCGCTCCAGCTTCTCAGTGGATTATATGCGACCCGGCGAGGAGGCGACATCGGCGAAGGCCTGGAATGGGTTACGGAAGTAAAAGGTGATGGGTCGGCGGAATAAACTACTGGGCGGCGGGAAATGCAGCGCAGATATTCACGTCACTCGGAGGCGGATCGCCGGCGGCGCCAGTTTGCGCTCGCAGCACGCCGTCCGCAATGCTGCAGAACTCGCGCGAGCCGCTGGATTCGTAGGTAATAGGCGCCGCTCCCACCACAAAGGCCGTGTTCATGGGGCCGGAAGGCAGCGCGCCGGTGGCCAGAAAGTTGTATCCGCTCTTTTGGCCCGAGGAGAGCGAGGTGTCGAGCAGGCAAGCCGAGGTGACGGTGGGCTGGCAGTTGACTTCCGGGCCCGACAGGTTGATCAATGCGTCGGCGTAGCCCTTATCAGGGTAGGCCGCGTAATAAGCCATCTCCGCTCGGCTGATCTGTCTCACCGAACTGGCAGCGGAAGATTCATTGGCAGCCATGCGCGCCCGCAACAAGTTGGGGATGGCAATCGCCGCGATGATGAGAATGATGGCGACGACGATGAGGAGTTCGATCAGCGAAAACCCCCGGCTTGCAGCCTTCGATCGACGGTCTGAGATCGCTCGCCTCATTCTGGGTTCCCCTAGCCCCACCCAAAGTGCGTGCAAGTTTGAGACCAACCTCATGTAATCGCACGTTACCAGGACCTTCATTAGCAGCTCTTTAGAATGAGCGGCATACCTCTGCCTAATCGAGGCATGCAAACACCATGGGAGCGTTTCCGGCGAAACCTGACAGAATTTGTCACTCGTGGAGACGCGCGCCTGTCTCATTTCGAGAGCTTCTGGCTGCGATTCTTGGACTGGGGAAAACTGCTGTGGAGCAGGCCTGCATCGCGGCGATGGCTGCTGTGCGAGACGGCTTCGAGGCTTTCCAGATGAGCTTTGGCGTCCTTCAATCCCGCTTGCGCGGCTTGATTTGAGCTATCGAGCGAGAGTTCTGCGGCGAAGCTTGTGATCGCTTCCTGCCACTCACCCAGATGGCTATCGGCCAGGCCAAGGGCGTAGTGCACACCGCGCGCTTTTGGGTTTTCGGCAACGGCTTGTTGTAGAGCGTTTGTTGCGGCTTCGAAGTTGCCGGAGTTAAGCCGGCTTAGCCCCAGCGAGTAATACCAGTCGGCTTGCGGCGGTCCCAGGCGAATGGCGCTCTCGTAGAATTGCGCGGCCTGGGGATAATCCTTGAGGAAGTAAGCGGCTGAACCGGCCGAGGCTTGGGCGGGGGCGCTCTGGGGATTGTCCGCAACCGCCTGGCGCGCGTAACGCAGGGCTTGTGCGTACTGCCCGGTCTTGATCAGTTGCGTGGCGAAATTCAGATTTGCCATTTCATTTCGCGGGGCTATCGCGGCGGCGCGTTGAAAAAGGGCATAGTTGTTCTGCCAGTACGAAAGCTGGCGATGCGTCGCCACGGCGAAGACGGTTGCCACGACAGCCACGCAAGGCAGAGCGGCGAACTTCGCGGCGGGCTGGGCTTTGGCGGAGATCGCCGCGAAAATCGCGCCGATCGCTAATGCGAAGGCCAGCGACGGCAGGTAGAGATAACGGTCGTGGAAGCCCTCAGCCGGCAGCGCTACGCAGAAGATCAGCAGCGCGGGGGCAAGGGTGATGGCAAACCAAAGCGAAAGAAAGGCCGGCAGTGCCGGCTTGTGGCCGCGGCTGAGCCAAAGCGCCAGGGCGGCTGCCAACAGGAACAGCAGCGGCAGCACGAACTTCAATTGGCCGGGAGAGGTTACGAAGCTGGGATCGTAGAGCGGACTCAATCGGAAGGGCCAGAACAACTGCCGCAGATAAAGGCAGACGAGCCAGGGCCAGGTCAGCAATGACGTGTACAAGGGAACGTGGCTCATTCTGTGGGTGAGTTGGCGCAGCACCCAGGCGCGCACGCAGAGATAAACCGCCAATGCCGCAAAGTAGGGAATGAGTCGCCGGGTCAGCCGCTGCACGGCGCCGCGCGCTTCGTGCGCGTCAGCCGTGGTCCGGCCCAAGGTGAACTCGTAAGCCAGCAGGATCAGCGGCAACACTGCCGCGGTTTCCTTTGCCAGGAGCGAGGCGGCGAATAGCAGGAGTGATGCGGCGGTCCAGCCGATGGCGCGGCGTTCGCCGCGTGCGCGGAAATAGCAGAGCAGAGAGCCGAGAAAGAAGATCCCGCTGAGTGGTTCAGCCACGCCTGAAACCCAGGCGACGGCCTCCAAATGAACCGGATGGACGCCAAACATCAGCGCCGCAAGCAGCGCCGCGGTTCGCTGCTTCAGCAGCCTGACACCCAGCAGATAGGTCAGCCCCGTCATCCCCAGATGCAGCAGAATCGTGGTCAGGTGCCAGCCGGTGGGCTCGTGGTTGAAGAGGATGTTATTCAGCCGCAGCCACAGCAGAAAAAGCGGACGATAGAAGTTGGCCGGAACCTGCGGCAGGTGGCTCCAGACATGTTGCGTGAAGTAGACAGGCAGGAAATGCCAGGAATCGAGATGATTGTTCTGGACGATCTGAAAAATATCGTCGTAAACGAACTCGAAGCTGGTCGCCGGAGAATAGAGAAAATAAGTAAACGCGAGAATCAGCAGCAGCGCGGCACGGGTGAACCATCCGGCCGGCGCCGTTTTCGGCGGGAAGACGATGCTGCCGGCGCCTGCGGTATTCTCGCGGAGGTTCATTTCGATATCGAGGCGTTTTCCGTTCTTTGCATTACTGCGGCAAAGGGAGCAAACCGTCGCTTGCTCCCTCGCTAACTCCGCCCGATCGCTCCGCAACCGCGTTCAGCCTTACTGCAGAGCGGACCATGCGCCACAGGCGGCGCTGGTCGTCACTGCGCCGCTGGCAGTCGGATTGGCGTGGATCACTCCGTCTTCCGTGGAGCAAAAGGCGCGTACTCCGGTCTGGTTGAGCTTCGCCGGTTCGCCATCCACCACGTAGCCAGTATTGCCTGTAGCGGCGGTATAGGTGAAGTAGTAGCCGCTCTTGGCCGTGCCGCTGGAAATGGCCAACGAAAGCGTGTAGTCGATCAAGCAGGCGTTGGCGGCGGTGGCGGCGGAACAGGTATTCCCTCCAGGCCCCAGCGCTTTCAGAGTCGCCGAGTAGCCGGTGGAAGGATAAGCCGACTGGTACGAAACTTCAGCTGTGTTGATGGTGCGAATGGAACTGACCGACGACGCTTCGTTAGCAGCCATACGGGCCCGCAAAAGGTTGGGAATGGCAATCGCCGCAATGATCAGAATGATTGCCACGACGATAAGCAGCTCAATCAGCGAAAATCCCTTTTCTCGAGACACAGGTAGGTACGCCCCCATTTGGTTGGTAGTGGTCTTGCCAAAACGGGAGTGACTCTGCATCCCCGAGACCAAAAAAGGAACAACCATACCAAGATATAGTGACCCGCGTTGCAGGGGCTGAATGAGCCGGAGCAAAAATGCTAAGGAGCAACGGAGGTCGCCCTCCGTTGCTCCCAGGTCTTGTACCCTCCCCGGTGGTACTCGCCGGACTAGCTTACTGCAGCGACGCCCAGGCGGCGCAACCCGCAGTCGTGGTAACCGCACCACTGGCCGTCGGATTCGCGTGGATCACGCCATCTTCGTTGGAGCAGAAAGCGCGCACGCCGGTCTGGTTCAGCTTCGCCGGTTCGCCATCCACCGTGTAGCCGGTGTTGCCGGTGGCAGCGGTGTAGGTGAAGTAGTAGCCGCTCTTGGCCGTGCCGCTGGAGATAGCCAGAGACAGCGTGTAGTCAATCAGACAGGCATTGGCAGCCGTCGCACCCGAACAGGTGTTGCCGCCCGGCCCAAGCGACTTGAGGTCGGCCGAGTAACCGGTGGACGGATAGGCTGACTGATACGAAACTTCAGCCGTGTTGATGGTACGAATCGAACTCACTGCCGACGACTCATTGGCCGCCATACGTGCACGCAGCAGGTTCGGAATAGCGATCGCGGCGATGATCAGAATGATCGCGACCACGATCAGCAGCTCGATTAATGAAAAACCCTTCTGTTTGCGCATCTCGTTTATTTTCCCTCTTCTCCGTTTAAGTCTGGTCTCAGCGACCGGATTTGCCTTTGTATTCGCATTTTAGTAGCCAGAGGCGGCGGTTACCAAAGTGAGATGGGGCAGTGGTTCTAGGCTTTTGTTTTCAATGCTTCCGGTGCCTTCCGTCACCCTTCATTATGCCTCGAATCAGCCGCAATCGTATTCCTGGCGTGTCAGATTTTGTCTCCGGAACTGACATTTTGTGTCAGTTTGGGACGCTCTCGAGTGGCGGGTTCCTTCTGGCGACCGTTTTCGTTCTAGAGGCCAAAAGTCAAAGGGAGCAACGGATTAACTCCGTTGCTCCCAGGCTCCGTACCCTCCCCCAGGTACTTTGCCCAACCCGTTTGCGATGCTATTGCAGAGTAGCCCAGGCGGCGCAACCGGCCGTTGTAGTAACCGCACCACTGGCCGTCGGATTGGCGTGGATCACGCCGTCTTCGTTGGAACAGAAGGCGCGCACGCCGGTCTGATTGAGCTTTGCCGGCTCGCCGTCGTTGGTGTAACCGGTTCCGCCGGTGGCGACCGTGTAAGTGAAGTAGTAGCCGCTTTTGGCGGTGGCGCTGGTGGTAGCCAGCGACAACGTGTAGTCAATCAGGCAGGCATTCGCTGCCGTTGCTCCTGAACAGGTGTTTCCACCCGGGCCGAGTGATGCCAAATCTGCCGAATAACCGGTGGAAGGATACGCTGACTGATAGGAAACTTCCGCCGTGTTGATGGTGCGAATCGAACTCACCGCCGACGACTCATTGGCTGCCATCCGGGCCCGCAGGAGGTTCGGGATGGCGATCGCGGCAATGATCAGAATAATCGCCACCACGATCAACAATTCAATTAATGAAAAACCCTTGTTCTTACGCATCTATCGTTCCCCTCTCGCAGGTTTTGCCTCATCGCTGAGGTACACTCCTCTCCGCATTTTGTGAACCAGAACGGGCCATTACCTTGGTGGAGAGGGGGAGTCGTTTTACCCCGTATTTTCAACGCGCCGCGTCCCGATAGTTACTGTCCGTAATCATTACGGCCACCGGTTTTTGGTCGCAGTTGCCAGATTTTGTCGGTCGGAAACAACACTTCGTGTCAGTTTTTGGATTGGAAAACGCTGGTGGCGGAGTACTGAGGAGTACTTACGGAGGAGCGCAGTCACTGCGCTTTTATTACTACGCAGGTAATGTCATCGTGCTGGGCGGTGGCGCCGACGAAGGTCTCCAGCTCCGCCATTACCCGCTTCAGAAGGTCCTGCGGGCCGAGGTGGCTGTTGGTTCGAAGAATCGCCAGCAGACGGGGCTCTCCGAACTCTTCATCGGTAGCGTTTACGGCTTCAACCAAACCGTCCGTGAAGATCACCAGCCAATCGCCGGGCTGCAAAGTGATGGTTGCCGAGGGATACTGCCCATCGATCAGAATGCCCAGGGGCAGCCCGCCTTCGGAGAGGTGCTCCACCGCGCCCGATTCCCGCTGAACGATGGGGGCGTTGTGCCCTGCGTTGACGTAAGTGAGGGCGCGAGCCGAGGGATCGAACTCCGACAGGAAGGCGGTGGTAAAGCGCCGCCCGTCCTGGCTGTTGGAGCAGGCGTAACGGTTCATCCCCTGGGTGAGATCAGACAGCGGGCAGGGAATCGCTGAGAGAGTTTTAAGGCTCGCCTGGAAGGTCGCCATCAGCAGCGCGGCTGGAATGCTCTTCCCGGCAACGTCGGCCACCGCGATCAGGAATTTCGGGGTTTGACTGGACGCAGCCTGCGGGTTGTCCTGCCGGGCGAAAACGTCATAGAAATCGCCGGCGACGGTGTTCGCTGGCCGGGCGGCAAATGCGATCTTGAGCCCCGGAACGTCCGGCGGGTTAGCCGGGACCAGCCATTGCTGGATGTCGCGGGCGATTTCCAGATCGCGCTTCATGGTGACGCGGTCGGCGACCTCCAGCATGAGCAGGAGAAACAGCAGCACCCCGCCGTAGAAGCGCAAATCGAACTGCCCAATTTGAACTCCGCCTGCCTTGTTCTGATAGGTGAAGCTGGTGGAAGGAAGCAGCAGCAGCACCATGCCCAGCAGGAGCAGCACGCGCCGCGCGGGAGTGAGCTTCTCCAGAATGGCCCAGGAAAATTCCTGCACGCGGTGGAAGAAGCTACCGCGCTGCCCGGGCTCGCGGGCATCGACGTCGCGCTGGTAGAAGCGGTAGCTGGCGCGGGCGTCCGCCTTGAACTGGCGCCACAACTGGCCGAGTTCCATGCCCTCGGTAACCCGCAGCCAGAAGCGATCGAGCCGCTGCAAGAAAGCTGGGCGATTGGCCGCTCCTGGAGGAGCCTGTGGCGGTGGCGGTCCTGGCGGCGGGGTTCCGGAGTACGTCCAGTTCCGCGGCGGCGAGTTGGGCGGTTGAGACGACATCTCTATGCTTTGTAAACTCGATTCGCAAGCGATTATAGTCCCGTGAACCGTTCCCGACCTGTGCGAGGGCTCACACTCCCAGACTGCTTACGTCGACCTTACGCGCGCCGCCGACTGCCGGCGCGGAATGGGGTAAGCTGTAGCGTCGAATGAGGAAGCTCCCCCAATTCCTGCTCATATGCGCGGCCGTTCTGCTGGTGGGATTGACCCTGGTGCGGGCGGGACAGTCCTGGCGAAACGATTCTCACCTCGACCATGTAGCCGGCGCATGGACCGCCATGGCGCTGGATCTGAGGCACGGCATTTTCTACCGCGCGCCATTCGGGCCTGCGGGGTATGGCGGGACGCGATTCTTTCCTCTGTATTTTTCTCTTCATGCCGCGCTTCTCAGAATCGTGGGATGGCGCGCCGCGGGATATTTTCTGTCGTCCGCCAGCATCGTTCTACTGCTGGCGGGAGTGTACGTTTTGCTGCGCCGCCTGGGGACCGGCCGCTGGTTGGCTGCAGCGGCGGTGCTAGCGACGCTTGCAGGCTCCAGCGTGCAGGATGCTCTGCTGACCATCCGGGAAGACGGCATGGCTGCGATGTTCAGCGTCTGGGGGCTTGCGCTTTGTGTGGGACGTGAACCCTCGCGCCGCCGGATTTATCTCGCGGCTCTGCTTTTTTCCCTCGCGTTTGCCACCAAGGAAAGCTCGGTTTCCGCCGCGGGCGCGCTGTTTCTTTCTTTCATCCTAGCGAAGCGAATTCGCGCCGCCCTGCATTTTCTCGGCGCCACTTCGGTGGGATACGCCGTGGTCATGGCTGCGATGTATTTGGCCAGCTCGGGGCGCGCCTTTGCCGCCTTCCGCTTCACGCTGGCCACCGGCAGCAGCCTGAGCAGTCTGCTTTACAGTCCGGTGGCGATGGTGCAGATGATGCACGGGTACGTTGCGGAAACGGTGTTGCTGGTGCTCGGGCTGGCTGCCTTGATCGCGACTTCCGCGCAGGGGATTTGCCGCATTGCTTCGCTGTGGTTTGTGTGCGCCCTGGGGGTGACGCTGGTGATCTTCAGTTCCGATGGCACGGCCGGCAACCACTTGATGGAACTGCACATCGCGGCGGTGGTGATGTTTGTCACCTGGGCGTCGGATGTCCTCTCGCCGGAGGCCGTTATCGCCGTGCTCGCCGCCGCCTGCATGTTGGCCTGGACCGAAGTGCTGGGGCAGCACGCCGGTGTGGACGCGGTTCCGATGCGGGCGCAGTTGCAGCAGATCGTGGAGGCCATCGGGCCGACCGACAAACCGATTCTCGCGGACGACCCACTGGTGCCGATCACCGCCGGCCAGCAGCCCTACGTGCTCGATGCCTTCATGCTGCGCGTCATCCGCGAGCACGACCCGTCGTTTTCCGATCCCTTATGGCAGAAGCTGCGGCAGCGGCAATTCGCCGCGGTGGTTCTTCTGGATAATCCCGATAGTGATGAGGGCAGCGACACTTACTCGAACTATCACTTCGGCGACGACTTCGTTCCGCTGGTTGAGGAGAATTATCAGCCGGGGAAGAGCGTTGGGGGGCAGTATGTGTTTTTGCCCAAGGCGAGCCCGGCTCCGTGATGAAAGATCCGTTGCTTACGCCGGCCGTCACCCGCGAATTGGGTAACCGAACGCAGTCAATCTGAGTGAGCGCGAATGGCGTTCAGTGAGATGCGCTTTACTCGGCGAGATCGGCATTGAGTTCATTCAGCAGGCGGGTATTTTTCTCCAATGCCTTCTGGAGGATTTCCGCCTGCTGCTTCGCCACTGGCCAGTCTCCCTTTTCCACCGCCTCGGTGAGCCCCGGCAACTCGAGATGGGCGTAGGTGAAGCGCGCTCCG
>Ga0335077_10011346_pt1 | contig 11127 bp, 12 predicted proteins | sample Lox_Sample_31_FD_207151 | JGI IMG/M metagenome (GOLD analysis project Ga0335077, IMG submission 207151) | Soil microbial communities from Loxahatchee National Wildlife Refuge, Florida, United States - Lox_Sample_3.1 | ecosystem: Environmental > Terrestrial > Soil > Wetlands | place: USA...
TCATGTGAGCTTCTCCATCCGGCCAATCGGTTACCTGGGGCCCACCGCCGCCGGCTGGTGACCGGCCTCCGCGCACGCGGGATCTCCGAATTCGCGTGCCCCTGGGCGCGGCGCCCTTCGCTCCGAGCGACTTTCCCATTCGCCGCGGCGAGGTGATACTGTCAGGGGCAGGGAAGCTTATGGAAAAGCCGCCGCTGCGCTTCGCTCAGATCTGGAACATGAACTTCGGATTCTTCGGCATCCAGTTCGGCTGGGGACTTCAAATGGCCAACATGAGCGCCATTTACGAGTACCTGGGCGCGAAGCCCGACCAGATTCCGATTCTTTGGCTCGCCGCGCCGCTCACCGGCTTGATCGTACAGCCCATCATCGGCCATCTGAGCGACCACACCTGGGGCCGTCTCGGACGGCGCCGGCCGTATTTCCTGGCGGGCGCCGTACTGAGTACGCTGGCTTTGTTCCTGATGCCGAACTCCAGCGCGCTGTGGATGGCGGCGGGGCTGCTGTGGATGCTGGACGCCTCCATCAATATCAGCATGGAGCCCTTCCGCGCTTTTGTGGCCGACCTTCTGCCCGATTCCCAACGCACCCGGGGCTTCGCCATGCAGAGCCTCTTCATCGGCCTCGGCGCGGTGATCGCCTCCGCACTGCCGTGGATATTGGCGAGCGTGTTCCATGTCGCCGGTGGGTCCGGAGCCGCGCACACCATACCGTTGACCGTGCGGCTTTCGTTCTATCTGGGCGCGGTTGTGTTTCTGTCGGCGGTGCTGTGGACAATCGCCACCACGCGCGAATATCCGCCGGAGACCTTGGAGCGCACAGATGGAGGATTAGCGCAAGGTGCGCGAGAGATCTTCGCCAGCATCGCTGCGATGCCCAAGACCATGCGGCAACTGGCCTGGGTGCAGATCTGCACGTGGCTGGGCCTGTTCTGCATGTGGCTTTATTTTCCCGTGGCGGTGGCGTATCACGTGATGGGAGCCCCGGGCCCGGAATCTCCGCTGTACGACGAGGGAGTGCAGTGGGGCGGCATCTGCTTCGCCATGTACTCGGCAGTGTGTTTCGTGTTCTCGTTCGCGCTCGAGCCGCTCGCGCGAAGGTTGGGCCGAAGGCGGACACACGGAGTCTGCCTGCTGGCCGGATCGCTGGGTCTGCTCTCGGTGGCCGCCATCCATGACAAATACCTGCTGCTGCTTTCCATGACCGGCATTGGCATCGCCTGGGCCAGTACTCTCTCGATGCCCTATGCCATGCTCTCGGGCGCGCTGCCGCCCAGGAAGGTCGGCATCTACATGGGCATTTTCAACTTCTTTATCGTAACGCCCGAGATTCTGGCGTCGCTCGGCTTCGGCTGGGTGATGAGCCATCTGCTGGGCAACAACCGGCTGACCGCGGTGGTGTGCGGAGGCGTGTTCCTGGCGCTCGCGGCGGCGCTGGCGCAGAGAGTGGAAGAGCCAGTTGCGTCCGGCTCCTGCCGACCCGCCGGAAGGCTGGAAGAGCAGAGTGCGATTCGCGGAGCTTAGTGCCGCCTTTGCGCTGATGGCCGCCATCGGGTGCAAAGCGGTTGCGCCGGCGTCCGTGGAGCCCAGACAGGAGGCTCAGTCCAGTCCGATGAAAGCCGAAGCCGTACTCGATGCGGAATGCGCGGGCCTGGAGGCTTATCCTTGGCCTCGTTCCTACGAACAGATCGTGGCCGATGCTCCGCCGGGCAGCCGCAAAAACACGGGGATGCTCGAAGCGAGAATCGTAATCGGACCCGATGGGAAGATCAGCCACCTGAGGTTCCTGCGGCTCTCCACTTCCGATTCCGTGAATCGCGAGGTCATCGCTCGAATTCGCGGATGGCACTACAAACCCGCGGTGGTGGACCGCAAGGCCGTGTCTGTGTGTTCGATACTGTCCGTGAACGTTGACTTCACCAGGTAGTCGCCGCTTAGCGTTTAGAGGCTGCCAGCCGCTGAACGAACTCCGCGTGTTCGGGAGTCGCCACGCCTTGCTGTACCACCTCCGCGATGCGAGGCAGATCTGCTGCCCATAACGCGGCAGTATCGAGCCACAGTCCTGGAAAGGCCTGTGAGCGGAAGATGCCGTCGTTGCCAGGCGCCATCTCCCGGTAGACGCCTTCCACCAACTCCCGCCAGATGATTTCCTGCGGCTTCGGTTGTACCGTGAGATATTCCCGTACGCCGCTTCGCTCATACAGGCGCAACTTCGCACCCTTATCTCTGGCACTCGTGGTGTGACTCACTTCCACGATTAGTTCTGGAGCACCTGCGGCGTATTGTCCTTCTTCCCGCGACTGGCCGCCGCATTCGGGGTTGATCACCAATGCGAGATCCGGCTGCGGCACACTGTTCTCGGACATTAGCACGGTTCCACTTACGCCTCCCGAGCATCCAGGAGTTGCTGACATGTAGCAACCGAACCAATAAGACAAACGCAACTGAAAATCGCTGTGGGGTTTGGAAACAGGAGAGGGCATGCAGACGATTCCGTCGATCAACTCCGCGAACTTCAGCTCCGGCATCTGCTCCCAGCGGCGCAGAAACTCCTCGCGCGTTAATCGATCGCCGTCTAGCAACAGCGGCGGCAGAATGGGGACTGCCATGGCCTGATCCCTACGATCGTTACCTCCAGCGTAGCATTGCCGATTCGCGGCCGTGGCTTCGCTCACTCTCCTTCCCACGCCGTACGCAGCCTGGCCCAGGTAGCTTCCAGGTCTTCCGGCAGGATGCGCGTCTCACTTACTACCGTCATGAAATTGGTGTCGCCGCTCCAGCGCGGCAGCGCGTGCAGGTGCAGGTGGCCCGCAATCCCCGCGCCCGCGCTTTTGCCGATGTTCATCCCCAGGTTCAACCCTTCCGGGTGATACAGCGCGCGCAGATGGCGCTCGCTATCCCGGGCCAGCCGGATCAGTTCCGCCAGCGCTTCGTCCGCGAGATCCTCCAGAGTGGCGACGTGTTGATACGGAACCACCATGATGTGGCCGCTGGTGTAGGGAAACCGGTTGACGATCACGAAATTGTGACTGGCCCGGTGCACCACCAGCCATTCGCGGTCCTCATCCGACTTAGCCGCGGCACAGAAGACACAGTCTCCGATCTCCCCCGTTTTCGTGACGTACTGGTAACGCCAGGGGGTCCAGAGATAATCCATGTCTGTCGGTAACGACGCTAGTGCGGGTTGGAGACCGGCTCGGTAGCCGGCGGAGTGAGAGAAACAACCGGCGAAGCCGAGTTATTCACCACGTCTTTCAACTCCTTGCTGGGTTTGAAATACGGGATCTTCTTGGCGGGTACTTCCACCCGCGCGCCGGTCTTCGGGTTGCGGCCGATCCTGGGCTGTCTCTGGCGGGTGCGGAAGCTTCCAAACCCGCGGATTTCGATCTTGTCGCCGGTACGCAATGACCGTACGATACTGTCGAAAATCGCTTCCACGATGACTTCCGACTCCTTCCGCGTCATCTCCACTACACGGGAGACTTCTTCTATCAGATCGGCCTTTGTCATCGCATTCTCCTGTTGGTCCCCATCACCTTATGCAACCGCAGTATCTCTTGAATACGAAAGATTTGCAAGCAGTTCCCCCAGTTATTCACTGCCGCGGTCTTTCAGACTCATGACTTCTTCGATGGTGGAAGTGGCGGCCGCGGCCTGTCGTTGGTAATCTTCGAGGCGGGTTTTTTCTTCGTCATCCGCCACGGCTCGTAGGCTGAGGCCGATTTTTTTCTCCGCCTCACTCATCTTGACAACCTTGAAATCAAACTCCTGTCCCACCGAAAGCGGCGGCTCCTCCGAACCGCGCCGGCCCGAATAACCCGGAACCTCGGAGAAATGACACAACCCCTCCACGCCTTCCGCCAACTCCACGAAAGCCCCAAAGCTGGCCAGACGGCAAACCCGGCCGTGTACCGTATCGCCCACCTGGTGGTTCTGAAAATAGCTCTCCCACGCGTCCGGCTGAAGCTGCTTGATTCCCAGGGAAAGGCGGCGCGATGAAGAGTCGATGTTGAGAATCACCGCTTGCACAATCTGCCCCTTCTTCAGAATCTCCGAAGGGTGCTTCACCCGCTTCGTCCAGGACAGGTCCGAGACGTGTACCAGCCCGTCGATGCCTTCCTCGATTTCGATGAAAGCTCCGAAATCGGTCATATTGCGCACGCGCCCCTCGACCACCGATCCCACACTATACCGGCTGTCGATCGTGGTCCAGGGGTTGGGCTCGAGCTGTTTCAGCCCCAGCGAGATACGGCGTTCGCGGGAGTGCACTTCCAGGATGACAGCCTCCACCTGGTCGCCCGGCTTCACCACCTTGGACGGGTGCTTCATTCGCCGCGACCACGTCATCTCGCTGATGTGGATCAGGCCCTCCACGCCCGGTTCCAACTCCACGAAAGCTCCGTAGTCGGTAACATTCACCACCCGTCCGATGACTCGTCCGTTCACGGGGTAACGCTCTGCCACCGTCTCCCAAGGATCCGGCTCCAGTTGCTTGATTCCGAGGGAGACGCGCTCCTTCGCGCGATCGAACTTGAGAACCTTCACGGTGACTTCATCGCCGACGTGGAGCAGTTCGGAGGGGTGAGTGACGCGGCCATAAGACATGTCGGTGACATGCAGCAGGCCGTCGATTCCGCCCAAGTCTATAAACGCGCCATACTCGGTGAGATTCTTGACCACGCCCGTCGTCACGGCGCCTTCCGCGAGATGCTCCAGGGTGGCGCCCTTGCGGACGTTGATCTCTTCCTCCACCGCCATCTTCCGGGAGACCACCACGTTGCCGCGGCGGCGGTTGAGCTTGATGATCTTGACCGGGATGTCCTGTCCCACGAGCGAGTCGAGGTTGTGGACCGGCCGGGGGTCGGCCTGCGATCCCGGCATGAAGGCTTTGATGCCGACATCCACGGCCAGACCGCCTTTCACCCGGCCGAGCACGTGGCCCGAGATTATCAATTGCTCCTGGTAGGCTTTCTCGAGGTTGTCCCAGATGCGCAGGCGCGCCGCGCGCGTATGCGAGAGCTGCACGTACCCTTCGGGCTGCTCTCCGTGCTCGATCATCACATCGACCACGTCGCCCACTTGCACCGTGGTTTCACCATTGCGGGTCTGAAACTGCTCGATGGGAACGAGGCCTTCCGATTTATACCCGAAATCGATGATCACGTCTTTGCCGGTAATGCCAAGTACCGTACCTTGCAGGACTTCGTCGGCGGCGGGTGGGGCGAAGTGGCTGTAGTCATCTAGAAGATGCTCATAGTTCTCGGGAACCATCTGGTCCACTTGCCCGTTGTTGTGGTCTACGGCCATTAAGCCTCCGCCGATCACTGATACACCGATGGTTGCGCGGACTGGGAGTGCTGCGGCAAGCCGCACGCGGTGGGGAGCAGGCACGCTCGATTATCCCCTGTTAACATGTTTGGCGAGACCATCCGCAATTACCACAACCACTGAAATCTCAGTATGTTAGCAAATATACGCCGAGTCGTCTGAGGTTGTCAACGGCCCCTCGGTGGGAGAGGGAACGGTTTTCCTGGCGGCCGGTCAACGGCCAGCGGGGAGCCGGCGATAATCTGTGCGATTTGGTACTTGGAAGTTTCGGCATTCGGGGCTACAATCAGGCAGGCTCGGGTGTAACCGGTACTAGTGATCCATCATTCTACGGCCTTATACGGTAGGAGGTTTCCATGTTTGATAGCCTCGCGGATCGGATCAAGGAAGACGAGCAAAAAGAAGTGGACACCAAACACCGCATCGTTCAATGGGTGGCGATTGCGGTAGTTTCAGTGGTCTTGTTCGGCGGACTGTATTACGGCATCCGGATGTTGGAGTAGGCCTTCCCGTTCGCCGGTCCGGCGAAAACGAGGAAGGTTACTTAAATGGGGCAATCCGTTGCATCACGGATTTGACCTTGGCCACGTACTCCGCTTTTGGGTTGTACGTCAATAGAAGGGCATCCAGATCTTTGTCGCGGTACTGCTTGGCGTGTGCCAGGTTGAAACCGATCGTGTGGATCGCGGCGTGGGGGCTCGAGAATTGCGCCCTGCCGGAGTTCCAGCCAAAGAGGTTATTGCCGCGGGCGAGTTTGCCGCCCGTGGATTCCACATAGGAGAGGCTCGGCAGAAGCCGCCAGTCGAGTGCGTAATCGTCTGCCACCTCCAGGAAGGTGGCAGCGTATTTCCAGGCGGGACAATCGAGGGTGGCGAAGAAGGTCCGGATTTTTTCGAGTCGCGGGTCATTGCCGTAATCCGGCCCGGGTATGCCTTGACCCAACCGGGGGGATACGGCCATGGGCAAGCAAAGGAAACCGGCAATCACCAACAAGCCACTGGAAAACCGTTTTATCATCCTCGTAACTCCTTTGTTTTGTATTCTTGACCGCTCAAGAAGACGCGCCAGTGTGCGCGCCCAGGATTAAGGTGGAAGGTGGGCTCCCTACGATACGACGGCCCTAGGGGATTGACATAATGCGAGATTGTAACACCATGAACGCCGGCGGCCACCACCCGAATTCTGCCGAAAATGAAGTTTTTTTCACATTCGAGCGCTGCCCGACCCGCAGTCACCGTGCGAAAGGACACCCCAGGAGGGATTAGAACGCCCCCTGCGAAGGATTCCAACAGTGGCGGGCGATCGCAAGCGTGGACCCCACAAGTGTCACAAAGTGTCCGTGCGGGAAGTTTTTCCGCCGATTCTCGATATAATTGGAGGCAGGAAGAAAGATCTGTGCCCCGACTGCGTTTCGCTCCTGTGCTGCTAAGCGGCCTGATGCTGGCGTGTTTTATGCAGGGCTGCTCGTTCCTGTCGCGGGAAGGCGGACCCTGGTCCGTGAGCGCCGCGTCGGTCAAGCCCGACAAGGATCGCAAAGATGCCCCGGACTTTACCCTAAAGGATGCGGATGGAAAAGTAGTGCGCCTGTCGGACTACAAGGGAAAGGTCGTACTGCTGGATTTCTGGGCCACGTGGTGCGGACCTTGTAAGATCGAGATTCCCTGGTTCGTGGAAATGCAGCGCAGGAACAAAGACAAGGGTTTTGAAGTCCTTGGGGTTTCGATGGATGATGAAGGTTGGGATGTAGTCAAGCCTTTCCTGGCCGACCTTGGGGTGAATTACCGAGTAGTCATCGGCAATGACAGCACGGCCGAGTCGTATGGAGGGGTGGATGCACTGCCAACGACCTTCCTGATCGACCGGAGTGGAAGAATCGCGGCGGTCCACGTGGGGCTGGCCAGCAAGAAGGATTTCGAGGATGGCATTCAAGAACTACTGCGAACTCCGGCGGCGGCCGGTCCTACTCACGCTGCTTTGCCTGCCCTTATTGGCGCAAAGTAGCGGATACGTTACGATCGGCGAAGTTCCCAAGGTGGCTGGCCCCCGCAATGCCAACCTCCAGGCGAAAATCACGCTCAAAGTCAAGGATGGATACCACGTCAACAGCAACACTCCCAGCGAGGAATACCTCATCCCCTTGAAGTTGACCTGGAAGTCCACCGGCGCCTTGGAAGGCGGGCAGGTGACCTATCCCAAGCCGGCCGTCCAGCGGTTCGATTTTCAGACTCCCGCGGAGAAGCCGCTCTCGATCTATACCGGCAGCGTGGACCTCGTGGTGAACTTCAAGGTCGCCGGAAATGCGCAAGCGGGGCCGGGAGTGGCAGTTGGACAACTGCGTTACCAGGCCTGCAGCGACAAGGCCTGTTATCCGCCCAAGAACATCGAAGTGAGCGTCCCCTACACGGTGCAGCCGGGTTCATAGCGTGAGCCCCTCCCAGACGGAGAAGGCGTTCCGGTTCCAGGCCCTTCACGAGGGTTCCGGTGTCTTTATTATTCCGAACCCCTGGGACTATGTCTCGGCGCGCCTGCTTGCGGGTCTCGGGTTTTCGGCATTGGCGACTTCGAGCGCGGCGTCGGCAAATGCCATCGGGAAACGGGACGGCCAACTGACGCGGGAACAGGCGTTGTCGCACGCGCGCGAAATCGTGGAGGCGACCGGCCTGCCGGTTTCCGCGGATCTGGAGAAAGGCTTCGGAGACGCACCGGAAGCCGTAGCGGAGACGGTCAGGCTGGCGGCCGAAACGGGACTGGTGGGGTGCACCATCGAGGATGCCACCGGAAATCCCGAGCATCCCCTCTATGACTTGCCCTTGGCGGAGGAACGGATCGCCGCGGCGGCGGAGGCGGCCCGCAAACTGCCCTTTCCCTTCCTGCTGACCGCGCGGGCACACAATCTGCTGTTTGCGGAGCCGAGTCTGGAAGAGACCGTCCGCCGATTGACCGCCTATGAGAAAGCTGGGGCCGATGTGCTGTTCGCCCCCGGCCTGCCGGACATCGCCGCGGTCCGAACGGTCTGCGGCGCAGTGTCGAAGCCCGTCAACTTCATGGCGGGAATCAAAGGAAAATCATTTCCGGTAAGTGAACTGGCCGCCGCGGGAGTCCGGCGCATCAGCCTGGCGACCTCGCTCTATCGCGCGGCAATGACGGCTTTGATTGACGCCGCGCGCGAAGTCAAGGACGGGGGACAGTTCGGTTTTGTGGAGCGGTCGGTAACAACGCCCGAGCTCGCAAAACTGATGGGGATTTGACCGGCTTGCCGGTTCGGTCAGGTGGCTGGGACGGGTTGGGGTGTGCGCTCCGCAGACAACAACCGCAAGGCGTTCCCGCCGAGGATCGCGGCTCGGTCCTCTTCACTGATTTTCAAACTACGAATTGTGTCGAGCATTTGCGGGATGCTGCCGATCTGGTGCGGGTAGTCGCTGCCGGCAAGGATGTGGCCGGCACCCGCGAAGGAAATGGCCAGTTGAATGGCCTGCGGGTTGAAATTGACCGTATCGAAGTAGAACTGCTTGAGGTAGTCGCTGGGCGGCCGCGGGATCTTGGCGCGGCACTCGCTGAAGGCGTGGAACCCGCGGTCGAGACGTTCCGCCAGGTACGGAATGGCGCCGCCCATGTGGCATAGCGCCCATCGGATTTTCGGGAAGCGCTCGGGAACGCCGGCAAACACGATCTTGGCGGCGGCCAGCGTGGTATCCATCAGGAACCCGACCAGCGGCATGAGCCAATATTCGGTCATGCACTCCACCCCGACCGGGTGCGTCGGGTGGATGTAGAGCACGGCATCGAAATCGTTGGCGGCTTCATAAAGTGGCCAGAAGCGCTGGTCATCCAGCCCCACGCCGTTCACGTTGCTGAAGAGCATGGCTCCGGGAAGGCCGAGAGTGCGGCAGGCGCGTTCGAGTTCCTTGACCGAGGCGGCCGGATCGTTCAGGGGAAGGGTTGCGAGTGCCAGGAATCGGCCGTTCTTGGCCCGCACCACATCGGCGAACGCATCATTCACCAGGGCCGCGAATTTCACGGCCATGGCCGGCGTCTCAACGTGTGTGCCAGGTGTGGTCAGAGTAACTACCTGAGTGTCCACACCGCCGTCCATCAATACCTGCTCGCGATAGTCGATATCGCGATGTCCCGGGACGGCGATGTTATAGTCGCCTGGATAATAAATACGCGGGTTTCCCTCCTCGTCGATGTGCATTTCGACTGCGCTCGAACCGGAGCGCAACGCGTCCAGATAAGCCGGTGGATAGTAGTGATTATGAAAGTCAATGATTCGCATGATGGGTCCGGACCCACAGGTAGTAAACAGGCAATCCTAACACGACGATGAGCAGTCCGGTGCCTGCTTGCAGCGGATCCGCCGCAATTTGTATGACCGCTACGACGAGGGACGCGGCGATGAAGAGTACTGGTACTGCTGGATAGCCCCACACGCCATAGGCCGGCGCATACCCCTGCCGGCGTCGGAGACAGAACAGGCCGATTCCCATGAGCGCGAAGAAGAGCCACTCGGTGTAAATGACACGAGTGAAAAGAGCGCGGTAGGTGCCGGTGGCCACCAGCGCGCAGGACCAAATCGCCTGGATGAGAGTTGCGCGATCCGGCGTGTGGTGGAGCGGATGGATGTGCGCCAGCCAGCGGAAGGCGAGTCGTTCATCGGCCATCGCGAAGTAGGTGCGTGGTCCTGCGAGGATGACCCCGTTGAGCACACTGGTGGCGGAGAGAATCACCAGCGCGGAAATGCCGGCCGCGCCTCGCGCCCCGGCCATGACCGCGGCCGCGTCGGCCGCGACCCGAGTCGAGGAAGTCACCTGCTTCAGCGGCAGCAGGTAGAGGTAGGCGGCGTTGAGCGCCACGTAACAGGCCGTGACGGTGAGGGCGCCGATCACCAGGGCCTTCGGGATGGTCTTGCGGGGATCGCGGGTCTCACCGGCGGTATAGGTCACCATGTGCCAGCCGCCGAAGGTGAACAGAGCGGCGCTCACGGCCAGAACGAACTCGCGGAAGGAGACATCCACGGCAGTCGGTGGCGTGCCGGGCGAATTGGCGTGAGACTGGGAACCGAACACCATGACCATGATGAGCAGAAGAACAATTACCGTTACCTTGGAGACGGTGACGATCGTCTGGAGTCCGCTTCCCTGTCGAACTCCCAGATAGTTGACAAACGACAGAATCAGGATGGCGGCGATGGCTACGGCTTTGATCCCCCAGTCGCCCAACGGGACGAAGAAGGCGACGTAACGGGCGAGAATTACCGAACTGGCGGCGATGATACCGGAATGCGCGCTCCAGAACATGGCCCATCCCCAGAGGAATCCGAATGCGGGCGAGATTGTCTCCTTCAGGAAGACGTAGACGCCGCCGGTGCGGGGGAAGGCCGATGAGAGTTCCGCGCACACGAGGGATCCGAACAGCGTCAGGACCCCCGCGATGATCCACACCGCCAGCACCGCGGGGATGTCCGGCACGTGCCGGTTGATCTCGGACGGCTGAACGAAAATGGAGGCTCCGATGATGATGCCGACCACCATCGCGGTTGCGTGCAGGAGGCCGATGGGACGGTCGAGTGCGGGCCGGGTTGGAGACGAAGTCAAGATGCGACAGTGTACCACGGCGGGTGGCGCGGGGCGTCCGAGAGAACGACTCCCCGCGTGAACGTGATGGCGACCAAAAAGCGTCGGCTTGAGTGCCGACGCGGCAGGCAGGAGTGCCTGAGCCACGTCTCTGGTGGGCGCCCGGCCAGGGATTTTCGAGGGAGTCTCGTGCTCGCAAGGCGAGGCGCGGCAGGCACGAGTGCGCG
>Ga0335077_10011347_pt1 | contig 11127 bp, 7 predicted proteins | sample Lox_Sample_31_FD_207151 | JGI IMG/M metagenome (GOLD analysis project Ga0335077, IMG submission 207151) | Soil microbial communities from Loxahatchee National Wildlife Refuge, Florida, United States - Lox_Sample_3.1 | ecosystem: Environmental > Terrestrial > Soil > Wetlands | place: USA: Florida...
GAGGGGACAGGCACCACCGTCCACGACGAGCGGGCTGGTGGTTTGCGGGCGGCTCGATTAGGGACGGTGGAGCCAGTCCCCCGACGGGCTCGCGTTTCGCGACGTGTGATTTTGGTGTTTGCGGTTCAGTTAGAGGCGGCGCGGAAGAGTTTCACGTTTTTCACGGAAAGAGGTTCGTGATTGGAGAGGGTTCCGCGCAGGCGGAGCTTCTGGAGTTTCACGGGCGGGAAGAAATCGGTTTGCAGGCCGCGCCAGGGGCCGTGGGTGCGATCAGCAAGCAACGTCCAATTCGCGCCGTCCGGTGAGCCTTCGACGACGTAATGCGCGTACGGGGCTGGTTTGCGGAACCAGAGCGGATCAGTATAGTTGATCAGGTCGGGGAGTTCGTATTGGATGGCGGCGAGCGTGACTGGGGCATTCAGAGTGAACTCCGTACCTTGCTGGACGGCTTCGACCGGATGGCTCAAGTCGATGGCGGAATCGAGCAGGTAGTGAAAGGTTCTGACGTAGAGTTCGCGGAATAAAGCGCTGTCGGGATCGGTCAGGCGGCGGGTGAAGCTTTCGCTCGATATCAGAGCCAGGCGCAGATTCTTGTGGATGGCTAGCGCGGTGTGATGAAAGGCGGGCTGGGTTACGCGCTCGAGGCCGCTTTCGTTGGCTTCCGTCACCGCTTTTTCGGATCGGACGAGGATGTCCCAGGCTTGCGGCTCGTAGGTCATGTCCGCTTCGCCTGCCCAGACGCCAGGAACGGGATCGCCGAGTTTCAGACCGAGGCCGCGCATGACGGCGTGGTCGACGTTCGAAACCACGGCGCGGCTTCCTTCGGGCCAGTAGCCCACGGTGACATGGAAGACGTTCAGGTAATCGATGGCATCTCCGGCCGTAGGAGGCAGCAACTGCGGCGGCGTGAAGCTGTCAGGCTGGTCCGTGAGGTGGCACCAGATGTGGTCCTTCTGCCATATGTAGCGGCGGTCGCGCAGACTGGGCAGGTATTCCACCATCACGGCGAACGAATCGCCACCGTGAATCATGACTGCGCCGCCGTGGGCGAGGTAATCGCGAAAGCGAAAGTACGTTTCCGCGGTGGTGAACTCGGCGTGGCTGCCGACGAGCACGAGGCGATAATCGCTCAGGTGAACGCGGTTGAGGGCGATGTCGTCCTGCGTGCAGTAGTCAATCTGCAGCCTTTCTTTGCGGGCGAATTCGCGGAGGAACTGATAGTGGAGGATGTCGGAGTGGCGTTCGTAGAGCCCGTAGTAATAATGATTGGTCCGGCGGAAGCGGGTGTTGAGGACAGTGGGCGAGTAGCCGACGCTGGTGTAATGGTAATCGTCGCGCCAGGACGTCATGGCGTGGCCGCCGTTGCTTGCATAAGCGCGCCACATGTCGGTGGGCGCCACAAAGAGAACTGTGCCGCGCGGTTGCCTGGGGCGCACGATAGCCGAGAGGGTTTTCTCATTGAGGCGGCGCACGACCGGGTCGAACGCGGCACCGGCGGGCACGACGATGGTGCGATAGAGGCCTGTGGGCCAGTCGCCGGCTTCGAATTTCACTTCGGTGACGGGTAGTTCGGCGATGAATTTGAAGCGGCCCGCGACGGATCCGCTTACGTCGTCGATGACCACGAGTTCCATCGCCTTGCCGGAGTCGGCCGGGCTGGGAACAATTTGAATGGTTTGTTCTTCTCCGGGCACCCAGCTTGATTCGAACGGGCTCAGCACCGGAAACAGGCCGGGATGCGCGCCGGGGGAGCGGCGCTCCTGTTCCTGATACCACTCGGCCCACCAGAGGCGCTGGTTGCGAGGCCGGTACGCGAAAATCGTGACCTGCAAGTCCGGGCGTCCGGTCTCGGTCCAGAAGTGGAGTTGCGTGGGACCGGTGAGACCGGTGCGGCGGCCCCAGCGTGTGGCGGCGGGGTCGGCACCTTCGAGTTGTGTTCCCAGCGCGAGATTGTCCGCACGATCGTAGAAGAGCGTGCCCCAGTTCAGGAAATGCGCGGGCGGGATGGTTCCGTCGGGCAGATACAAAGGATGGCCCTGGAGCGCTCCGGCATCGAGCGTCATCGATTCGTTGAATGCCATGGGCAAGGCCCAGATCAGCTTCAGCTCTTCGGAGGCGATGGGAGTGGCAGCGTCAGGGCGGATGCGGCAGAAGTCGAATTGGCCTTCGCGCGCGAGGTGAGCGACGAGCGTGATGTCTGAACCGGGGGCATGCAGGATGGCTTCATTGGCGCCGCGACGGGACTGCACTTCGACCTTGCGGTTCACTAACAAGAGCGACAGCGAGGGGAATTGGGGGCTGAGGAGCGGGCTCTTGTCCAGAGGCTGGGCGCCGAAGGCTTCCTGGAGGAAGTTAGGTGATTGATCGGCGGCGGGAGAGAGGGAGCACAGTACGAAGAAGAGGAAAAAAAATGGGGACAGGCAGCGCCGTCCGCGCGCCTGCGGGGCTGGGCGGTAAGGATTCGGCCTGTCATGAGGCTTGGGACGGCGTAGCCAGTCCCCATTTTTTGGCATCAGATTTTTGCAACGGTTTCCACTGTCGCGTCGCCATTGCGAAAAAGTTCCGGCTTGATTTCGACGCCGATGCCGGGGAACTCGGGCGGCGTGACGTGGCCGTCTTTTGGAACGGGGACGTTGTTCACGAAGTATGGATACTGGTGCGCGTACTTCCAGTAGTTGCTCTCCATGATGAGGAGGTCGGGGAGCGCGGTGGCGAGGTGCGCGGAGCAGGTAAACAGAAGCGGGCCGCCGCAGGTGTGCGGTGAGGTCGGGATCATGTAGGTTTCGGCCATGTCGGAAATTCGTTTTGCCTCAGACGGGCCGCCGCACCAGGTGACGTCGTACATGATGACGTCGCACGCCTTCAGCTCAAAGAACTCGCGATATTCGTAGCGGCTGGCCAGCGTCTCGCTGATGCATATGGGAACGCTGGTCTCGGCGGCGAGGCGCGCGTAGGTCTTGGCGTTGCCACTCAACATGGCGTCTTCAAGATACATGATGTTGTAGGGCTCGAGGGCTTTGGCGATTCGCGCCGCGCTCGGGAAATCGAACCGGCCCCAGCAGTCGACGCAAATGTCCATCTTATTTCCGACGCCGTCGCGAATCTCGCGAATCCAGTTGAGACCTTCCTCCAGCGCCTGGGTGGAAAGGTAATGATCGGGCGCATCGAACGGATAGATTTTCATGCCGGTGACGCCGCGATCGAGCAGAAACTTCACGATCTTCATGGTGTCGCGGCCCATTTTCATATCGTTGATGGCCCAGTAGTCGGTGGTGGTGTTATAGACGCGAACGCGAGACCGCGTTTTGCCTCCCAGCAGCCGGTAAAGCGGGAGGCCGGACGCCTGGCCGAGGATGTCAAGCTGCGCCATGTTGACAGCGCTCAAGACGCGCATATCAGCGCCGCCGGTGGTTCGCATCGCTCCTTCGAAATGCATAGCGCGCCAGATGCCGTCGATGTCGCGGGGGTCGCGGCCGAGGATCAGCTCGGCGTGTTCCTTGAGAGCCCCGATCTCGGCTTGCGGATACGGATAGGTTTCGCCTGTGCCGGTGATTCCCTTGTCGGTGTGCAGTTGCACCCACCAGAATTCGGCGCCGTCGTCGCGTCCGCCGGAGCCGCCGCCGATGTGCAGATCCTTGCGGAACGTGATGGCATCGATCCGCGTGATCTTCATGGGCTCGGTGTTGTCGATGGCGGCCCGAGTGGCGGCGGGGAGAGTGGCGCTGCCAAAAACAGCCACACAGCCAGTTTGTTTCAGAAAGGATCTTCTGCTCCAGTTCATGCGCACTCCTACTGCAACGGAACCACGCGCTGTTGGATGGCGTCTTCGATTCGCGTTGCGGGTTGGCCGATGTAGTGGAACGCTTCTGCGAATTCCACGCCGTACTTCCGGCCCAATTCGCGGTCGCGGGCGAGGACGAATTCCTTGATGTAATTGCGGTCGGCGGTGGCATCGTCATCGCCCAGCAGCGGCAGCCGCTGATTTTTTCCGGCCAGTTCGGCGCGCAGAACGGAGCCGTGATGGCCGCCGGGGCCTTTGGCGACATTGGCGCGGTTGGCTTCGATTTTTTTTCCCACTACGCTCGTGATGTCAACAATGCGCGTGATTTCGGGGCGCCGCGCATAGTAGTATTTCTCCCTCACGGCATGCGGCTTGAGCCCGGCGGCAAACTGTTCGGGATAATCGTGCACGCGGCCAGCCATCCAGCACGCGGCTTCTGCGCAGCGGGACAAGACGTAATGATCGGGGTTTTCCTCGTCATGTCCCCAGGGGTCATAACACAGGATGGTGTCCACTTTGAGGAGGCGGAAGAGGAAGATCAGGCGGCAGATCAGTTCATTCCACGAAATGTCGCCCATGCGGTGGTTGTTGTAATTCAAATCGAAGGTGCGCTCGAGGCCGAGGATGCGCGTGATCTCGGCATTCTCGCGCTCATTGCGAAGGACGTTCTCGCCGATGGTGCCGGGCTGGCCGATATCGTCGCCCATGTCGTCATTGGTGGCGCGGATCATGTAGCCGGTGTAGCCCTCGTGGATTAACTTGGCGACGGTGCCGGCGGCGAATAGCGCGATGTCGTCGGAATGCGGTTGAATGGCGGCGAGCACTTTGCCTTGGTGCGGCGTGCCCTCGAGCGGCCTTTCGATGAAGACGCCGCTGGACGATGGCTGCGCGACGGCCGGCTGCGCTTTGAGAATCGAAGCACCCGCGAGCATCCCCGTCAGGAAGTTGCGCCGCTGCATGGCGGTATTCTAACGCGAACGCGATGTGGGCGGAGTCACGCCGCAGCCGATCCTTGGTTGCTTTCCATTTCCACGCGGTGGTATCACCAAAGCATGCCGGTCGTTTTCGGAATCGCCGCCTGCGAGAGTGATTGCCTCGCTCATCGCCAGCGCCTGCAAGGCTGCGCCAGGGCCGGCTGGGAACTTTGAAGGCGCGGCACACGTACACACAACTATCACCCACATCTATGAGCCTCCAACACAACCGTGGTAAGAGGATTCGCATATCCGTTTTCTGCCTGTTGGTTACCTCGCTCCTCGCCGGTTCCGCTCTCGCTCAGACTGCGGTTCGCATCGACCCGGCGAAGGGCGGGCTGGGCTGGCTGACGCATCCTTACCAGCAGAGATCCGTGCCGCCCATCAACCTGACCAATTCGTCGCGACTGGAGTCGTTGGTGCGGGCAGGCAACCTCTACATTTCCGCGCAGGACGTGGTGGCGCTGGCCATTGAGAACAATATCGACGTGGAAGTCCAGCGGTATGCACCCCTGCTGGCAAGAGAGGTCCTGAAACGCGCGCAAGCCGGGGGTGTGTTGCGGAGTGTAGGGGTTGGAGTGGCGCCGGGGCCGCAAAGCGTCAGCCTGCAGGGCGTCAGCGTGAACGCCGGTGGAGCCGCAGCCGGCACCGCGGGAGCCGGCGTCAGTTCGGGCGGCGGGATTCTCACCCAGTTGGGCCCGACCATTCCGCCGCTCGACCCAGCGGTCTCCGCTTTTGCGAACTTCCAGCATTTGAGCATCCCGCAGAACAATACGGTGCTCACCGGCACTACAGGACTCATCCAGGACATCCGCACTTATCAGGCGCAATATCAGCAAAACTGGTCTTTCGGTTTGAGCGCGCAGTTGAGTTATGCGAGCCAATATACGAAGTTGAACAGCCTGCTATTTAGCTTGAACCCGTATACTTCAGGCCAGCTCGATTTGCAGATCACACAAAACCTGTTGCAGGGCTTTGGTTCCGCGGTGAATGGCCGCAACATCCGTGTCCAGAAGAATAACCTGAAGGTCACGGATTTGCAGTTCAAGTCACAGCTGATCACCACGATTTCAGCGGTGCTCAACCTGTATTGGGACCTGGTGAGTTTCGTACAGGATGTCCACGCACGCGAGCAGGAGGTGCAAACGGCTCAGCAACTCCTGGCGGACAACAAGAAGCAGGTGCAAATTGGCTCGCTGGCGGAGATCGAGGTGACTCGCGCGGAATCGCAGTCGTATGCGGCTAAACAGGACCTGATCGTCTCGCAGACCAATCTGGCTCAGCAGGAGACGGTGTTGAAGAACGCGTTAAGCCGTTCGGGAGTCGCGTCCTCGGACTTATCCGATGTGCATATTGTCCCGTTGGATAAGATCGAGGTTCCCAAGAACGACGAGATCAGGCCGTTGGATGATCTGGTCAACGAGGCGCTCAACAAGCGAGTGGAGATCGAGCAAGGCCGCATCAACCTAGACAGCAATAAATTGAATCTGGTGGGAATCAAGAATTCCCTGAAACCCTCATTGCAGGCTTTCGCCGAACTGACGAACAACGGCTTGACGGGCGAACTGGCAGCCGCGGCGGCCTCACAGCCGGGCGTAGCATATCTCGCGGGCGGTTATGGAAATCTGCTGGCCCAGATTGCCCGGCGCAACTTTCCGAATTATTCGGCGGGCTTGTCATTGAACATTCCGCTGCGCAATCGCGCCGCTCAATCGGACTATGTGACGAGTCTCATCGAAATACGGCAGAACGAATTGAACCTGCAGAAGAGCATGGCCCAGGTGCGGGTGGACGTGCAGAATGCCGTGATCGGCCTGCGGCAGGCTCGCGCCAGGTACGATGCGGCGGTCCAGGCGCGCGTTCTTGCGCAACAGACGCTGGAAGCGGACCAGAAGAAATTCACGCTCGGAGCGTCCACGTCGTTTCAGGTGGTACAAGATCAGCGTGATCTGGCTACGGCTCAGAGTTCCGAAGTACAAGCGATGGCGAACTACACGCACGCACGCATCTCCTTCGATCAGGCTCTGGGAACGACGCTAGAGGTAAACCATGTCTCCGTGGAGGAGGCGCTATCCGGGCGAGTGGGCAGCAAGCCAGCTAAGCCGGGCGCGGAGGGGCAGCGATGAGCCATCACAGGCGCAGTTTTCAAACAAACGTACGCAAGCTTATCGCCGTGAGCTTGTGCTATGTCTGGCCGGCTTCATTCGTTTCGGCGCAACAGGTATCGATCGAGCCCGTGCGTCCTTCGGCTCCCATACTGTGGCGGCCTTACGTGGCTCCCGAGGTGCCGCCCATTCGTCTGGCGAATTCGCAGCGGCTTCGCGATCTGGTTCGAGCCGGCAAGCTCTATTTGACGGCGCATCAAGCCATCGAACTCGCTCTGGAGAACAACGTTGACATTGAAATTGCGCGTTATGCTCCGTTGCGGTCGGCATGGCAGGTGGAACGCGCCCAAGCGGGCGGCGCGCTGCCTGGCGTGCCCAGCGGGGCGTCTCAGACGGTCTCCGTAGCCAGCGGTCAAGGCGTCCTGGGAAGCCAGGCGGCTGCCGGCGTAAGCGGTGGGGCCAATACCGGTACGTTTAGAGGGACGACCAACGCGACGATTTCGCAGATAGGACCCGTCACCCAGACCCTGGATCCGACCTTTCAGGAAGCCACGACCTTCAGCCACAGAACGTTGCCGCAGCCCAACGTTGTGCAAAGCGTCACCCCTGTTCTGATTCAGGATCAGCGCGTCTCCAACGCCTCGCTGCAGGAGGGATTTCTCAGCGGCGGCGCCGTCTCCGGCACATACAACGACCATTATTTAAACGAGAATGCACCCAGTGACCTCTTGAATCCTTCGGTTGCGCCAACGCTGTCCATTTTTGTTCAACACAATCTTCTGCAGGGTTTCGGGATAGCTGTTAATGGCCGCAATATCACGATTGCCAAAATCAATTTACAGACCTCGGACCTCAACTTTAAAACACAGGCAATCGGGACCGTGGTGAGTGTCCTTCAGGCCTACTGGTCCTTAGCCGCGGATTATGAGGACATCAAGGCAAAACAGAGCGCTATGGAGGTTGCGCAAACATTTTTCGATGACACGAAGAGGCAGGTGCAAATTGGATCGCTGGCGGACATCGAGATTACACGGGCGGAGTCGCAACTGGCTACCACGCGGCAGAACGTGGTGAACTCACAAACAAACCTCCAGCAACATGAGCTGCAACTGAAGAACCTCATCAGCCGGAACGGACTTGCGGATCCGGCCATCGCCAGCGCGGAGATTGTACCGGTGGATCACATTGCCATTCCTGAAAAAGACGACCTCCCATCCTTTAAGGACCTGGTCCAGACGGCGGTCACCGACCGCGCCGATCTTGCGGCGCAAAAGGCGAACGTGAAGACCGGTGAAGTCTCAGCTTTGGGAACCCGCAACGGGCTCTTGCCGGTTTTGGTGGCCTTCGGAGGCGAGAGCCACGCCGGCCTTGCCGGTACAGGGCACACGGTGACCGCCAACGGGGCCACGGAGGCCCCGGACCCTTACTTTATCGGCGGCATCGGTACGGCCCTCGGCCAGATCTTCCGGCGAAATTTTCCCTCCGAAAACGGCGGCGCGTTCTTCCAGGCGCGCCTGCGCAACGGGCAGGCGCAGGCAGATTACGACATCGACCAGCTTCAGCTCCGGCAGACGCAACTGACAACCGAGAAGAGCGTCAAACAGGTGCAGGTGGATATTTTGAATTCTGTGGTGGCGCTGCGACAGGCCAGGGCTCGTTATGATGCCGCCGTCCACAACCGGATTCTCGCAAAAGAGTTGTTCGATGCCGAGCAGAAGAAGTTTACCCTGGGGGCCTCCACGCCGTACAACGTGATTCAACAACAACGGGACTTGATTGCGGCGCAATCGTCGGAGCTCGCGGCGCTGGTTACCTACAACAATGCGCGCATCACTCTGGATCAGACACTGGGCACCACGCTCGAATCCAATCAGATCTCGATCAAAGATGTAGAAGCGGGGAAAGTTGCGCAGACAGCAGGCGGCGCTAATTGAAGGTCGGATACTCGATCGGATCAGATCTGCCGTAGCAGCCACCTCACGGCACGTTTCTGAATTTCGAGATATGCCGGGGCCCACATCGCGTGATTTGTGTGTCCGACAGCGGTGAAAACCACCCGCCCCTTTCCGAACGGATAGGCCCAGCCTGCCACGGACTTTCGGCCGTGATTTTCATATTCCAATCCGTCCAGGTTTTCTGACTCCAGGATCACGTGCTTCGGATCTTTGTCATACGCGACGAAGTGCTGCTCGTCGTTGACCATGAAATCGGGAACGCCTCGCGTGATGGGATGCTCTTTATCGACGATGCGCACCTGGAACGGCCGCAACGCCGGATGGCCGATATATGCGCCGCCCATGACCTCGCGGTAGTTTTTGGACGACAGCGAAACGTGGCTGTTGTTGTGCAGAGAATAAAATCCGCCCCCGGCCATCACGAAATCCTTCACCGCCGCGCCTTGCTCTTCTGTGATCCAGGACTCCGGTTTCGGTTCGGGAAAATCGTTTTCGAGATCGCGCTCATAGTGGGTGTAGGAGTCGGGTCCGAGATAGCCGTCCGGCCAGATCATTCCGTCGCGCAAACACACAAACAGATCGTAGTTCTTGAGAAGGTCGCGCGAGAGCTGATCGTACAGGATGGTGTAGTCGATGGGGATTCCGACTTCGTGGAAGACCCGATCCAGGCTCACGCGAATGTAGTCAGGGTTGTGATAACGGTCGCCGATGAGCGCGAGCGCACGCGGCCGTTTTGAAGCGGTCTGGCTTGCTGCCCCGCCCAGCAGGCTAGCGCCCGCCGCACCACCTAACAGGCGCCTGCGCGAAAGAGGTTTCATCTTTATACCTCGTCGTAAAGAAGGACGTTGTAGTTTTTCGACGCCAGCGTCTTCTCAATGGTGGGCCAAACCTGCTGGTGCGTGGCCGTGGCCACCCAGGCCTGCCGCTGTGCTTCACTCGCAAAGGTAAGCTCGAACCGGTAATTGGCGCCAGCAGGGGCCGCGCCGGCAATGGCCGAGCGAAGTTTGAGCATCTTCACATCGATAAATCCCGGCTGTTTACTCGCGGCCAGCCGAAAGATCGAGTGGAAATTGTGCAGCATTTCCTGCTCCTTCGCCGGATCCACCGACAAATCCACGTGCAATTGGATGGGGCGATTCTGGGGTGCCGCACGGGCGGTTGCCGCACAGGCCACGATCGCCTGCAAACAGGCTCTGCGTTTCATGACTGCTCCTTACGCTGCCGAAGATGGAATATTATCTGCCATGGGCCGGCACGCCTGCAAATTCGAAAGGGACTTCCTCGCCGGCAACACGTCTAACAGATGATGCGTACGCTGCAATCAATTGAGGCTCGCCTGGAACCGCACATCCGCAGGTTGCCGACGGTCGACAGCATCTTACAGGACCTCCGCTACACTTTCCGCACATTAGGGCGTGACGCCGGGTTCACCACATTCGCCGTTCTCATCGTCGGACTCGGCATCGGCGCAAGCTCCACCGTGTTCAGCATCGTGAACGCTCTTCTCCTTCGACCGCTTCCTTTCAGTGATCCCAGCCGCCTGGTGTGGATTGCCAACCACGACGACACCGGCGGTCTGTCGGGCCAAACCACACAGGTGGGAAACTTCCTCGACCTGCGCGCGCAGAGTCAATCGTTCTCCGACATTGCGGCTTATTTTGCCTTTTATGGCGTTGGCGACAACAAACTCACGGGGCAAGGCGAACCCGAGCGTCTCAGCGGCGTGCCGGTTTCCCAAAACTTTTTTCCGCTCCTCGGCGTCCAGCCCCAGCTTGGCAGGCTGTTCACTGCCGAGGAATGCAAATGGAACGGGCCGAAAGCTGTGCTGCTGAGCCACGGCCTCTGGGTGCGGCGCTTTGCCTCCGATCCCGGCATTGTCGGCCATCCGCTGACGCTCAACAATGAGCCGGTCAACGTGGTTGGCGTCTTACCGGCTTCCTTCGATTTCGCTTCCGTTTTTGCTCCCGGCAGCCACATCGATCTCTATTCTCCCTTTCCGCTGAGTGACGAGACCAACCGCTGGGGCAACACGCTGGCCATCATTGGCCGCTTGACGCCCGGTGTGGCGCTTCCGACCGCGCAGGCTGAGGTCAGCATCTTAAGCGCCCGGATCACGCGGGCTCATCAAACCGACCGCAACGACTTTGAAGGCAAGCTCAGCTTCCTTTCGAAACACGTCAGCGGGCGTCTGCGCCCGGCTTTGACTGTGCTCACGTGCGCGGTCGGCGTGGTCATGCTCATCGTGTGCGCGAACCTCTCGAATCTGTTGCTGGCGCGAACCGCGGTGCGGCAAAAGGAAATCGCCATCCGGA
>Ga0335077_10011349_pt1 | contig 11126 bp, 8 predicted proteins | sample Lox_Sample_31_FD_207151 | JGI IMG/M metagenome (GOLD analysis project Ga0335077, IMG submission 207151) | Soil microbial communities from Loxahatchee National Wildlife Refuge, Florida, United States - Lox_Sample_3.1 | ecosystem: Environmental > Terrestrial > Soil > Wetlands | place: USA: Florida...
CAACCGGATGCACGAAGGCGAAGGAGACGTTGGCGTGGCAGTCGTAGTTCCCAGGCTCGGACTCAACCGAGAACTCCAGAATGCCGCCGCGCTTGGGCGTGGGCTGCGTCTCCGCAGCCTCGGCGTGCGCGTGCAGAGCGACGTAGGCACCAAGGGCCGCGCCGGCGAGGTAGACAAAGGAGCGAAAGAGCGGGTTCATCGAACTTTGCCTTCCTGCCAGCGCTTGAATTGACCGAAGAGGTCCTCTTTCTGCTGCGCCGTGAGCGTTGAGCCACCGCTCGCGCGCGTGCGCTCGTCGAGGAACTTCGCGAAGATGTCACGGAGCTGCGGATCAGACACTGTCGCCGGGGTGGGTGCTCCGCCGTTCTTGCGGATCCACGCATCTGCCGGACCGTAGCGGCGCCAGTTCGGAAGCTCGGCCGCGAGGTTGACCTCGTTCCATTTGGGATGGTGGCCGGGCTCGAGCAGCTTCGGGAACTGCGTGAAGAAGGCGTCGACGAAATTGGCGACGTTCCGGTTGCGCTCGGATTCCGGAATGAGGCTCGCCACGACCAGGACCGCGCCGACAGCGACCGTATCGACGGGCGTGCCGGCGGGGACGAGGTCCGGGTAATCCTCGGAGGTGAAGCGCGCGGGGACGTAGCTCGCGGCGAGCTCGGCCTTGAGCGGGATCGAGACGAGATGGAGCCCGTCCTGCGGCCGAACCATCGCGAAGAGCGGTGCGGGCTTCGCCGTGACATAGGCGAGCGCCGAGATCTCGCCGGACCGGAGCTTGTCGAACGCCACCGGCAACGGATAGGAGGTGACCTGCACCTTCACCTTGGCTGCCGCCAACAGCTTTGCGCCGGTGAAGGCGGTGCCGTCGCCGGGGACGCCGAGATTGACTTTCTTCCCCGCGAGGTCGGCGACCGTCTTCACCTCGGGTCGCGCGAGAAGATGGAATTCCTCGTTGTAGAGCTTTGCGATGTAGGTCACGGACTCGATGCCGGGAGGGCGCTTCTCGGCCCTCGCATTCTCGAGCACGTCCCACTGCACGACCGCAACGTCGATCCCGCGGAGCACCTTGAGGTCGAAGAGGTTCTGCAGCGAGCCCTTGCCGATCATCGGCACGATGCGGCGAGTCTGGCCGTCATCGAGGAGATCGGCGAGATCCTCCATCATGCGGGCGTCGGTGCCGAAGGTGCTGCTGGTCGCGATCTCGACGAGGCCGCGATTGGCGCGATCGACGACCGTTTCGGCGCCGGCTGGAATCGCCGCCAGCGCGAGCATCGTCGCGCCCAGCGAAATCATGGATATCCGCGCTCTCATGTTCTGCTCCACTCCGGGGCGGGACGCCGCCCTCTACCAAAGAAGATGCTTCACTCAGCCCGGCGGTTTTGCCTCCAAGCGCCGCAAGCGGATTTCTGCCCCCCTGTCGCCGAGCGCAATCGCTTTGCGGTACCATTGCGCCGCCGTCAGGGGATCGCCGCGCACGCCGCGGACACGCGCGACCTCCAGGAAGAGCGGATCGTAAGTCTGTCCCACCGCGGTCGCTGCGGGCCCGCTGCCGAGTTCCGCCGCACGCTGATAGAAGAGCCGCGCCGAGACGATGTCGCCGGTGCCGAGGAGCTCGTCGCCGCGCCCGATCAATCCCGCGATCGCCTGGGGATCGCGGGCAGGCGCAGGCGTCTCCACCGCGGCCGGCTGCGGTGCGGGTGCCGCAGCCACCACGACGGGCGCCGCCGCTTCCGGCTGCGGGGCAACCGCCGCCGGCGCGGGCTCGGGAGCGGGAACAGGAGCGGCAGCGGGAGCGGATGTCGCGACCGGCTCGGCCGGCGCTGCGGGCATCGGCGATTCCGCGCGTGGCGCAGAAGTGGGCGCAGCCGCAGGTGCCGGCGCAACCGCCGCCGCCGCGCGCGGCATCGGCGCAGGCACGGGTGCGGGTGTGGGTGTGGGTGCGGGAACGGCGATTGTCGCCGTGTGCGGCGCCGGGTCCGCGACGGGCGCGGGCGCGACCATTCCGGGCTCGATGCGCGACATCACGAACAATCCGCCGGAGACGACGAGCGCGAGGCAACCGAGGACCGCGATGAGGGTAACGGATTTCCCTCTCTGCGGGGCCGCGGGCTGCGTCTCCTTCTCGAAGGTCCACTGCGCGGGGCGGAAGGTCTCGGCCGTCGCGTTGCCTTTGCTGTAGAGGACGGAGGCGGCAATTTCGGAGCGGCGCTCGTTGAAGCGAATCACTTCCGAAGGACGCGCAGGCGGCGTCTGTACAGGAGCAGGCGCCGCCTCGCCGCGCTGGGCAAGAAGACCCGATAACAGCTTTGCTCGCTTCTCGGCGCTCGACATTCCCGGCTCGCAAGATGCTGGCGGGCGGATTGCGCGCGCAATCCGGCATCCGTCCTACATCTATCTCACGGGGAGATACCTATCCCGAAGACAATTTATAGGGGAGTTTAGTGGTATCCCTCGAAAATGCCGACGAGGCGCTTAGCCCGCTTCGGCCTCGGCCGCGCGCTGAGCACGCTTCCTCGCATTGGGATCGAGAAGGCGTTTGCGCAAGCGCACCGACTTCGGCGTCACCTCAACGAGCTCGTCGTCCGCGATATAGGCGATCGCCTGCTCGAGCGTCATCTGGATGGGCGGCGTCAGGCGCACCGCCTCGTCCTTGGCGGTGGTGCGGATGTTGGTGAGCTGCTTGCCCTTGATCGGATTCACTTCGAGATCGTTGTCCCGCGTGTGCTGGCCGACGATCATGCCCTCATAGACCTGCGTTCCCGGCGTGATGAACATCGGGCCGCGATCTTCGAGGTTCCAGAGCGCATAGGCGACGGCGGCGCCGTCGGAAGTCGAGATCAGCACGCCGGTGCGGCGCCCCTCGACTGGGCCCTTGTAGGGCGCGTAGCCGTGAAAGAGCCGACTCATGATGCCGGTGCCGCGCGTGTCCGTCAGGAACTCTCCCTGATAGCCGATGAGCCCGCGCGTTGGTGCCAAGAAAGTGAGGCGCACTTTGCCGCCACCCGAGGGGCGCATGTCCCGGAGCTCGCCTTTGCGGCGGGAGATCTTGTCGACGACGACGCCCGAATGCTCCTCATCGACGTCGACGAGGATTTCCTCGATCGGCTCGAGGCGCTGTCCCGTCTCGGGATCGCTCTTGAAGAGGACACGCGGGCGCGAGATCGAGAGCTCGAAGCCCTCGCGCCGCATGGTCTCGATGAGGACCCCGAGCTGGAGCTCCCCTCGCCCCGCGACCTCGACCGCATCCTTCTCCTCGCTCTCACGCACGCGGATCGCGACGTTGCCTTCGGCCTCGCGGCGGAGCCGCTCGACGATGAGGCGCGAGGTGACCTTGGTTCCCTCTTTCCCCGCGAGAGGACTGTCATTCACGGAGAAGGTCATCGCGAGGGTCGGCGGATCGACCGGCGTCGCCTTGAGCGGCTGCTCCACCTCGGGCGCGCAGATCGTATCGGCGACGGTGGTCTCGGCGAGGCCTGCGATCGCGACGATGTCGCCGGCCTCGGCCTCCTCGACCGGCTGGCGCTCGAGACCGCGGAAGGCGAGAAGCTTCGTGAGCCGCGCCTCCTCGATGACGCGCCCGTCGATGCCGAGCGCCTTGAGGGGCATGTTGACGCGGGCAATGCCGCTCTCGATCCGTCCCGTGAGCACGCGGCCCAGATAGGCATCGCGCTCGAGGATCGTCACGAGGAGCGCGAAGGGTGCGCCCGCATCTGCCTTGGGCGGCGCCACGTGCCTGAGGATCAGCTCGAAAAGCGGTGTCAGGCTGTCGCGCGGGCCCTCCGGCACCTCCGCCGCCCAGCCGTTCCGGCCGGAGGCGTAGAGGGTCGGGAAATCGAGCTGCTCCTCGTTCGCGCCCAGCGCCGCGAAGAGGTCGAAGACCTCGCTATGGACCTCATGGGGGCGCGCATCCGCGCGATCGGCCTTGTTGACGACGACGATGGGCTTGAGGCCGCGCGCGAGCGCCTTCGAGACCACGAATTTCGTCTGCGGCATCGGCCCTTCGGCGGCGTCGACGAGAACGAGGCAGCCGTCGACCATGCTGAGGATTCGCTCGACCTCGCCGCCGAAATCGGCGTGGCCGGGCGTGTCGACGATGTTGATGCGCGTCCCCTGCCACTGCACGGAGGTACATTTCGCGAGAATGGTGATCCCGCGCTCGCGCTCGAGGTCGTTCGAATCGAGCGCGCGCTCCGCCACCTGCTGGTTCGCGCGGAAGGCCCCGCTCTGCCGCAGGAGCTGGTCGACGAGGGTGGTCTTGCCGTGGTCGACGTGCGCGATGATGGCGATGTTGCGGATATCCATGAGTGCCGAAATTTAAAGCGATTCCATTAAGGGATGGCGACATCCGCCAGGCGTTCGGCGCTAGATGGGGAGCCGGCCCCGTAAAGACAACCCGCGGGAGGCCGAGCCGTCCCCCGCGGGCGGCGGTCTTATAGCGGGGATTGCGGCGGGCGTCGATAGGCGGGCTCGCGCCTCATCCCATCCGCTCGGCATCGAGGTGGCAAGCGATGCTGTGCGTCGGCGACATCGGCCGGAGCGGCGGCCGCTCGGACTCGCAGATCGCGCCGATCTTGAAGGCGCAGCGGAGGTGAAACGGGCACCCCGACGTGGCTTGATCGACGGCCGTCCGGCCCGCGGCAGAGAGCGAGGTATCGGCCTCGGCCTCCTCGGCAATCCTTGGCGCCGAAGCCAGCAGCATCCGCGTATAGGGGTGATGGGGCGGCGCCAGCACCTCGGCGACGCCGCCGATCTCGCAGATGGTTCCGCCATACATGACCGCGATCCGGTCCGAGAGCTGCGCCACCACGGCAAGATCGTGCGAAATGAAGAGATAGGCGAGGCCGAAGGAGTCCCGAAGGTCAGCCATGAGATTGACCACGGCCGCCTGCACGGAGACGTCGAGCGCCGAGACCGGCTCGTCGCAGACGATGAATTTCGGCCGGCTCGCGAGCGCGCGCGCGATTGCAACCCGCTGCTTCTCGCCGCCGCTGAGCTGATGCGGATAGCGCTCGCGGTAGGCCGCGGGGAGGCGGACCATGTCCAGAAGCTCGAGCACGCGCCGCTTGCGATCATGTCGCCCGATCCCCTCGAAGAGCACCAGGGGGCGCTCCAGGGCGGTTCCGACGGAAAGACGGGGGTTGAGCGAGGAATCCGCGTTCTGGAAGACGATCTGCGCCTGGCCGCGGAAGCGACGGAGCGCCCCGCCGGAGAGGTCGGAGACCTCGGCACCCTCGAATTCGACGCTGCCGGAGCTGCGCTGGAGCAGGCGCAGCACCAGGCGGCCGAAGGTCGATTTGCCGGAGCCGCTCTCGCCCACGAGGCCCAGCACCTCACCGGTCGCGACTGCGAGGCTCACGCCGTCGACGGCCGTAACCAGGCTCGGCCGGTAACTCACCAACGGGGATTTCCCGGAGAAATCGAGACGGATCGCGCCCAATCCCCGGCGGGTCCCGAAGGTCTTGCTGAGATCGCTCGTGCTGAGGAGCCGCCCACGTGGCGGGAATGCGATCGGAGCCGAGGCTTGGACGGAAGCCCGCGGCCAAGCCGCCGTGCGTGGCGCCTTCCAGCAACGCACCTCGCGGCCCTCGCCGGCAGGCGCCAGCGCCTGCATCTCCTCGGCGCAGCGCCCTTCTGCGAAGGGACAGCGAGGGGCGAAACGGCATCCCCGCGACCGTCCTCCGAGCATCGGAAGATTACCCGGGATCGACGGCAGCCTCGCCGCGCGGCGGCCCGCGGCGAGCGGCGGTATCGAAGCGATGAGCCCCTTGGTGTAGGGATGGCGCGGCTCGCGCAGCACCGCGGCCGCGGGTCCGCGCTCCACGAGCTCGCTCGCATAGAGCACGGCGATCTCATCGCAAAGCGCGCGGACCACGCCGAGATTGTGACTGATGAAAAGGAGACCGATCGACTTGCGGTGGCGGAGCTCCCGCAGCATCGACAGGATCCGGGCCTCGACGGTAACGTCGAGCGCCGTGGTGGGCTCGTCGAGGATCAGGAGCGACGGCTCGCAGGCGATGGCCGCCGCGATCAAGGCGCGCTGGCGCATGCCGCCGCTGAGCTGATGCGGATAGGCCGCGGCGACCTCGCGCGGCCGTGGAACGTACATTTCCGCGAGCAGCTCGATGGCGCGCTCGAGCGCCGCACGAGGGAACATGCGAAGATGCTGGATGAGCGGCTCCGCGATGTGCCGGCCGATCGTCAATGCGGGGTTTAGCGCCGTGAAGGGGTCCTGGAACACCGCGCCGATCCGGCGTCCCAGCAGCCGCCGGCGCTCGCGCGGGTCGAGGGTCCGCAGATTGCTTCCCTCGAAGAGGATGTCGCCCTCGACCGCGGCACCGGAGCCGAGGAGATCGAGGATCGCCCCCGCAATGGTGCTCTTCCCGGAGCCGGATTCGCCGACGAGACCCAAGGCCCGGCCTGGTGCCAGCGAGAGCGAGACGTCGCGGACCGCAACGAGCGGCCCGGCCGCGCCGCCGTAATCGACGCCGAGGCCGTGGAGCTCCAGGAGGGTCGTCAAGCGCGGCCTCGCGTAGCAGGGTCGAGATGCTCGCGCAGTCCGTCCCCGAGGAGGCTCACGGAGATCACGGTGAGGCTCATGGCGACACCCGGCGCAATCGCCATCCAGGGCGCATCGCTTACGAAATCGCGGGCGGTCGTCAGCATGAGGCCCCAATCCGCGGCAGGCGGCTGCACGCCGAAGCCGAGGAAGCTCAAGACCGCGCCCAAGAGGATCGCGAAGGCGACGCGGAGGCTGCCCTCGACGACGATATAGGGCCAGAGGTTCGGCAGAAGCTCGCGCAGCAGGATGTAATAGGCATGCTCGCCGCGCGCGTGCGCCGCCGTCACGAACTCGCCGCTCATGAGGTCGAGTGCCACGCTGCGCACGACGCGCGCGACGTGCGGCACGAAGACAATGCCGATCGCGCCCGCCGTCAGGAACGGGTTCGGCGGGAAGACGCCGAGGATCAGCAGCACGAAGAGCAGCGAGGGAAAGGACATCACGATCTCGAGTCCCCGCATCATGAGCTCGTCGACGAGGCCGCGGCAGTAGCCCGCGGCAAGTCCGAGCGGCACGCCGATGCCGAGCGCGATTGCGGTTGCGACGAAGCCCAGGAAGAGCGAGAGGCGCGAGCCCAGGAGCGTGCGGCTGAAGACATCGCGGCCGTATTCGTCGGTGCCTGCCCAATAGGTGAGGCTCGGTCCCGTCAGGCGGTCGCGGACATGCATCTCGTCCGCGGGGAAGGGCGCCAGCCAATGCGCGAAAATCGCTGCGAGGACGATCGCCGCGAGCATCGCGGCACCGAGCGTCACGGACCAAGGGAGCCGCGCGCGCCGCGGGACGGGAAATTCAATCGACGGATCGGCCATACCGTATCCGCGGATTGAACGCGCCATAGAGCAAATCGGCGGCGAGATTGGCGAGGCAGTAGATCGCCGTCACCACCAGGATCACCGCCTCCATCAGAGGCAGATCGTGCCGCGAGACCGCATAGACCAGAAGGCGGCCGATGCCGGGATAGGCGAAGATCGTCTCGACGGCGACGATGCCGCCGACGAGAAAGCCGAGATCCTGCGCCAGCACGGTGATTGTCGGCAACATGGCGTTCCGGAGCGCGTGGCGGAGGATCACCGTGCGCTCGGGCATGCCGCGGGCCCGCGCAGCGCGGACGTAGTTGCTCCTGAGCGCCTCGAGCATGCTCGAGCGCATGAGGCGCGAGACGTGCGCCTGCAAACCCAGGGTCAGCGTCGCCACCGGCAGGACGAGATGCGCGAGCCTCGCCCAAAGACTATCGCCGGGCGAGCCGTTGCCCGAGGTCGGGAGCCAGTTCAGGTAGGAGCTGAAGACGAGGATGAAAACCAGTCCCCAGAAGAATTCCGGCACCGAGACCGCGACGTAGGTACCGAGCGAGGTGAGCCGGTCGAGGGGTCGCCGGTACTGCACCGCCGAGACGACGCCGATCCCGATTCCGACCAGCGTGACAATGAGGAGAGTCGGGATGGCGATGAGCGCGGAGCGCCCCAGCGCGGTCCAGAGGATAGGGGCGATCGGCTGCTCCAGGATGACGGATTGCCCGAAATCGCCATGCAGCAACCCGCCGGCCCAGCGCAGATATTGCACGGGAAGCGGCAGGTTCAGTCCGAGCTTCTGCTCCAACGCGGCCTTGGTCTCGGCCGTCGCATATTCGCCTAGGATCACCTCTGCGGTGTTCGCGGGCAGCACATGCGTCACCAGGAACACCAGGAGCGACATCAGCACGATGATCGCGGCGATATAGCCGAGCCGCTTCAGGAAATAGATCGCCATGCTGCCGAGCCCGACGACGTCAGCGCAAATTCCCTCTCCCCGCCGGGGAGAGGGTTGGGGTGAGGGGACGCTTCAGACCGCTCAGTTCGCGAGCGTGACGTTCCTGAGATTGAGCGTTCTGAGCGGCGAGGATTGGAAGCCCTTCACCTTGTTGCCGTAGCCATCCGCGTGATTGAGGACGAAGATCACGACCCCCGGCCCATCCTCCGCCGCGATCTCCTGGAAGCGCGTGTAGAGCTTCTTCTGCTCCTCGACATTGGTCGTCTGGCGCGCGGCCTCCAGCAGCTTGTCGACCTCCGCGCTCTTGAAGTGCCAGTTCTGCGTGTTCCAGGATCCGGTGCTGTGATACCACTCGAAAAGCATGGTATCCGGCGTCGTGCGTCCGGAGAAATTGTTGATCATGAAGGGGCGCGTCGAGGGACGGAACTGATCCTCCGGCACCGGGTGGATCTCCACGGTGAGATTGGCCTCCTTCGCGATGTCGCGCAGCGTCACCGCCATGCGCTCGAGCACCGGCTGCTGCGCGGGCATCCAGAGCTGCACGGTGAGGCCGTTCGGGTAGCCGGCCTCCGCCAGCAGCTTCTTCGCCGCCGCGGGGTCAGCCGCGCCGATGGGGATCGCACTGTCGTAGAAGGGATGGAAGGGCGGCAGCGGCGAGATCGTCGGCGTGCCGTGCCCGAAGAGCGCGATCTCCGCGATCTTCTTGCGGTCGACCAGCTTGAAGATCGCCTGGCGCACTTTGGGATTGTCGAAGGGCGGGATGCTCTCGTTCATGCCGAACATGGCCCAGGTCCCTGTCGGCACTTCGCTCACCTGCGCGGTCTTGCTGCCCTTGAGCTTGTCCATGAACTCCGGCGGCAGGCCCCAGACGATGTCGAGCTCGCCGCGCTCGAGCGCCGCCACCGCGGTGCTGTAGTCCGGAATGATCTTGAACTCGACGCGATCGAACTTGAAGGCGGTTGCATCGAAGTAGTCGGGATTCCGCACGAGCTCCATCGTGCCGTTGGGATCGTAGCTCACGAACTTATAGGGACCGGTACCGACGAGCTTGGTCGTGATCGTGTCGAGCTCGTCGCGCGGCAGGATCACGGCCTGAAATGCCGAGGTGATCGCGGGCCAGGAGGAATAGGGCGTCGATAGCGTGAAACGCACCGTGTATTTGTCCGGCGCCTCTATCTTCTCGACAATCTTCAGGCTGCCGAGGATCACGGAGGCGTTCGCGGGATCGGCGAGGCGCTTATAAGTCGCGACCACGTCCTCGGCATCGACCTCGCGACCGCTGTGGAATTTCACGCCCTTGCGCAGGCGATAGGTCCAGGTCTTGAGGTCGGCCGAGGCCTCCCAGCTCTCCGCGAGATCCGGCACGATGTTGAGCTTGTCGTCGAAGGCGGTCAGTCGATCGTAGACCAGCACGGAATAATTGTATTCGAGCTGCCCCAGGCTGTGCTTTGCGGGATCGAGGCTCCGCACCGGCGTGTTCGCGGAAATCCTGAGCACTGACTCGGCTTTGGAATCCTGTGCGCCGACAACCGTCCCGAGCAGAACAAGCGACGCCGCGACCGCGCGCGCCCGAATCCTCAACCACCTCATCATCGTTTTTCTCCCCCGCTACGGCGCCACGCCGGAATTCGTCCCAGACATATATACTCGCTCCGCAACGGCCGCCTGACAACCTTCGCGCGGCCGATCACGCGGTTGCGGAGGAAACAGGTGAAGCCAAAAGTCTTCGTGTGCCAGCCGATCGCGGAAGCCGTGCTCGAAGTGCTGCGCGAGGCGGCGGAGGTCGGCGTCTATCCCTATCTCGACCGGCAGATTACGCAGGACGAGCTTGCGGCGAACGCGGCGCGGAACGATTGGCTGTTCCTTGCGAGCGACAACATCATTCCGGCTGCCCTCATCGAAACGAGCCCGAACCTCAGGGGGATCGGCACGGTCTCGCGGTTCGGCCACTACATCGATCTCAAGGCTGCGACCGCGCGCAAACTCCCGATCGTTTCCGCCGATCCCGACTACGCGTCGGCGCCGGATCTCGGTCCCGCGGCGCGCGGCGGGGTCAGCCTCGCGACCGCCGATCTCACCGTCGCGATGTTGCTCGGCCTCGCCTATCGCCTCGTTGAGGCCGACCGCTACACCCGCGCCGGTCACTTCAAGCAGGAGCAGACGCTCGCCCTCATGGGCATCGGCTGTCCCGGCAAGACCGTGGGCGTGATCGGCATGGGCAAGGTCGCGCGCTACATGATCCCGCGGCTGCGTGCCTTGGACATGACCGTGATCTATACCAAGCGCAATCGCTTGGCGCAGGAGGAGGAGCGCGCGCTCGGTTTGCGCTGGTCCCAGTCCCTCGATGCGCTGCTCGCCGAGAGCGACTTCGTCTGCGTCGCCTGCGACTACAATCCCGAGACCCACAAGCTCGTCGGCGCCCGCGAGCTCGGGTTGATGAAGAAGACTGCTTTCCTCATAAACACCGCACGCGGCCGCATCGTCGACGAGTCCGCCTTGATCCGCGCGCTGCAGGAGAAAGCGATCGCAGGTGCCGCGCTCGACGTCTTCTGGAACGAGCCCCCCGTGGTCTACGATCCCTTCGTCCCCGAGGCGCTCCGCAAGCTCGACAATGTGATCCTCGCCCCGCACAATGGCGGCGCAGTCTGGGAGGTCCGCGTCTCCCGCGCCATCTCCGTCGCCCGCGGCATGATCGCGACCATGCAAGGCCGCCGCGCGCCGGGGCTGCTCAATCCCGAGATCTACGACTGAGATCCCCTCTCCGGCGCTGCGGCTATGGATGGCTCATCCCACGATCTCCCGGAGCGCTTCCGGCAGCGTCGGG
>Ga0335077_10011350_pt1 | contig 11126 bp, 10 predicted proteins | sample Lox_Sample_31_FD_207151 | JGI IMG/M metagenome (GOLD analysis project Ga0335077, IMG submission 207151) | Soil microbial communities from Loxahatchee National Wildlife Refuge, Florida, United States - Lox_Sample_3.1 | ecosystem: Environmental > Terrestrial > Soil > Wetlands | place: USA...
GAGGGCGATGAGATCAGCCTTCAGCTCACCTGGCGTCCCCTCTACCAGACCGGCGGGAACAGCATCGCACTTTGGCGGCCCCTCAAAGCGCCCGATGCGCGCGGGGTCTGGGGAAAATAGCTTTCTTGTCATCGCAGCACTTTCGAGTTCACTCACCTGGAATGGGTTTACCTAGGACGCTCCAGTTAGAGGAGACTGCCCAACTGTTTCGCAGATTTCGCCCACCCGATAGCAGCTTGCTGCTGCGATTTGTACGTTTCCGATTCCGGCACGACAGGTGACAAGGAGACGCGTCGTAGCGGTCCAGTAATGCAGTCGTCCGTCTCGCATTCCCGACCCAGGAGGTCGTCAGCGAAACGATTTCGCGACTTCGATGCTTCCCCAGATGATCGAGCGCGAACCCACGCCAGAGCGCAGCTCCGGCGATTCCCAGCGCGCCAGATATTGAATCGCCCAACCTGAGGAGGTGCGCATCTCGACGCCCGCCCAGGCCTCACCCAGCAGCGGATTCAGGCTGCTCTCGCTATAGGTCAGGTCACTGGCGCGAAATTGCCCCTGCAGAAACGCGTTGTATGCCCGCGCCTTGGCCCGGACACCCGCGAAAGCGAACACCTCGGCCGGAGCACCGGTGGCAATCATCGGCGCCACGGGCTGGGTTTCCTGCACGTACATGTTCTCCTCCGGGGCAAACGCCCACCACGGTGACTCGATCCGACCCCAGCGTGCGCTCAGAGCAACGCTCGCTTCGGTCACAGTCCCGACGCTTCCTGCTGCGGTCCATTTACTGTCGCCGTGCCACGCCTTGTCGCCAGACTCGACGATGAGCTCCTGCCGCGCTGCGCTGTAGCGAGCCGTCGGCTCACCGCCCGCAGAAATCTGGTGCGACCAGCCTTGCGGTTGCGTGCTGTCGGTGAGGCGGTGAAGAAAGCTCTGGACCGAGTCAGCGGCGGGGAGTCCGAGCACGCCGACGGTCAAGCTGGAGTCGTAAACGACGGAGTTGCTCGGCGAGGTATAGCGTCGTCCCACACTCAGAAAAAACTCGCTGGCATACGGGCGATCGCCGGCAACGACTCCGCTTGCGGTGAGGTCACGCGGCGTGAAGATGAGGATGCCCGCCGCGAACGCGTGTGCAGTCGTCCAGCCGGGCAGCTCGAAGCGCGCACGCGGGCAGGTCGTCTGGTCGATGAACCCCAGCGCACGATCGAGCCCGCGCCCGAGGAGAGTTGTATGGGGGCCCGAGACGGTCAACTCGCCGCCCCCGTTGTAATCCTCATCGCGTTGGCCATCGGTCAGGAGGTGTTCGTCGAGTACGATTCCCGCCCCCACGCCGCTCGGCTCCGACGGAGTGACTTCGGCCACGGCCCCGGAGGTCGTCTGCCAGCAGGAGCTGTCCCTTTCAGCGGTCTGAGAGCCTGCCGCAGACTCTGCCGCGCGGCCTCTCGGGGAGGACAGAACCAACAACAACCCGAAAAGGAGTGTGACCGCCCAGCAATAGCGGATCGGAGATCGCCAACAGAAGAACGCTTCCATCTTTGTTGATGCCAGCACTCACGCGAGGGGCCCATCGGCCCGGCCTGACAGCCGGTGGGCAGAATCGAGCCGAGTGGCAAGTGCAGTGAGTCTGCCGGCCCGATCGGCAGCGCTTATTGGACGCGCGCGCGGTGATTGGGCGAATCCGCTGTCGTGGAGATCGCTCCGGTGACTGGCGCTGAAGTCGGCGACCCCCGTTCGGGGGATTAATGGGCCAGCTGCAGCCGGGTAGGGTGGCTCCGACAACCGGCAGAGCTCACGCCTTCGACCCGTCCAGTTCCGCAAACCACGACGCGCTGAAAATTCCTGGAGGAGATTGCGATGATCAGCAGACGCGACTTTTCACTCGCCATGGTTGCCGGTGCGGCAACATTGGTTTCGACCCCGGGGATTGCCGAGCAACGGCAGCCGGTCAAAGCCCGCAACGTCGTCCTGGTGCACGGACTGTTCGCGGATGGGTCTTGCTGGCTGGATGTGATTACTCGCCTCCAGGACGCGGGCCTCAACGTCACTTCAGTGCAGAACCCGTTAACCACCCTGCCGGAAGCGGTGGCCAGCGCGCAACGAGTCTTGGATCGTCAGGACGGACCCACGGTGCTTGCGGGACATTCGTTCTCCGGAATGATCGTGACCGAGACCGGCATGCACCCGAATGTTTCGGCCGTGGTCTACGTAGCCGCGCGGGCACCGGATGCCGGCGAGGACTACTCGGCCCTGGCCAAGAAGTTTCCCGCACCTCCCGCATCGGCGGGAATCGTGTTCGACGGTGAGGAGGGCCGACTGACCGAGGCCGCTTTCCTCCGAGACTTCGCAGCCGATGTCCCGGAAGCGAGGGCGCGAGTGTTGTACGCGGTACAGGAACCCTTTCAGAAGTCTCTGCTCGCCGGCAGGGCCACGCAGGCCGCCTGGCGGACGAAGCCCAGCTTCTACGCAATCTCAAAGGACGATCGGACGATCAACCCGGACCTGCAGCGCTTCATGGCCAAGCGGATGAACGCGCGGGCAATCGAGGTGCAAGCCAGTCACGTGTCACTCATCTCACAACCGCAGGTAATCGCGGGGCTGATCCTCGAAGCGGCGGGGCAGCAAGCCTAACTCGCCGGCGCCAATCGGTGCGATAGCGGTGCACGCTCTTGTGGTGGCCGCTCGGGCGCAACAGCAGGTGAGGCCCTCGCCCGGCATCGGCGCTTACCGGCGATGTCCGCGCCTGCCCTGGCGGTCTTCTATCTCGCGGTGATGCATTTCTCTCGCATGCGGTTCAAAGCCGTCGACAGTGTCCAGGATGGTCTCGGAAACACTGCCGGGCACAACGTGCTCCCACGCGAAGCTAACGCCCGCCGCCTGAATGCGATGATCGGAGGCGGCGAGTCCCACCCACGTCCTTGATTCTTCAAAGCTGGGCGCCCGAACTTGTCCGAGTTTCTGGGTCAGAATGCACGATTCTCCCCGTAACCCCCCCGAGTAACTGCGCAAAGAGCCCGGATACTTGAGTCGCCGATCCCTGGGGTCGCGTGTTGGGATAGAAACCCAAGCCCAACACGCCATCGGGGGTTAAGGCGATGAAGACAGGACTTCTACCGAGCGCGGGAACCGCGCTCGCGGTGATTGTGAGCGGACTGGCGCTCTTTGCACCCGAGCTCGCCTTCGCGCAGGCGACCACGTCTCCGTTCCTCACGGGCGCGACCGCGCTTCAGTCGAACATCCTCGCCTGGCTGACCCCGATTGCCATCATCCTGGTCATGGTGCTCGGGGCCATGGCGATGGCCAACCGAATTTCCTGGGGATGGTGTATCGCCGCCATTTTGGGGATCGCCATCTCCTTCGGGTCCACCCAGATCGTGACCTGGGTCCGGGGCATGTTCGGGGTGTAGCTCCCATGAGCGATCAGAATCCGGGGCTCACCGCCGATCCGCTCTTCGTCGGCGCCACGCGGCCCCCGATGCGCTGGGGGGTGACGTACTCGGCCCTGTTGGTGAACGGTGTCGTGACGATGGAGATCTTCCTCCTGACCCGCAATCTCCTCGCGCTTCTCCTCGCCGCGCCGATTCACGGGGTGTCGGCGCTCCTTTGCGCCCGGGACCCGCGGTTCTTCGATCTCGCGCTCCTCTGGGCCCGTACCCGGATCCCGGCGCTGCTCGCGAACGCCCGGCACTGGCGATCGAGCAGTCACTCGCCGATCCCGATCGATCTGCCGAACGCGCGCGGGCGGCGCCGGACCGACATGCCTGTCGCAGTCGTCACCTCGCTTCCGGTGCGGCGCGGATGAGCGCCGTCGCTCGCGAGGCCCTCGCCCGCCGCGAATCGTTCGCGGCCGAGCGGATCCCATACCTCGCGCACGTCCGGCCGCACCTGGTGAAGACCGCGTTCGGGGACTACGTCCAGGCACTTCGCCTCTCCGGCGCGAGCTTCGAGTGCACCGATGACGAGACCCTCAACGCCTGGCACGAGCGGCTGAACGTCCTCTGGCGGAACGTCGCGAGTCCCCAGGTCTCGGTCTGGACGCACGTCGTCCGCCGGCGGGAGGTGACGGAAATCTCCGCGCCGGCGGAGGACTTCGCCGGCGCGCTCGAGCATCGCTACCGCGCGAAGCTTGCGCAGCAGACGCTCATGGTGAATGAGCTGTACTTGAGCCTCGTGTACCGCCCGACCTTAGGCGTCGCCACGGGGCTCACGTCCAAGCTTCTCAAGCACACGCAAGCCGACGCTTCGGCGTGGGAACTCGCCGATGCGATCGAGGCGTGCGAGAAGCTCCGCGACACCGTGAAGGCCTCGCTCCGTCGCTACGACCCGGAACCGCTCACGGTCTACTCGCGGGGCGAGCGGGCGTACTCGGGGCTCCTTAACTTATTTTCCACTCTTATTAATGGAGAGGCCCGCGAGGTTCCGCTCCCGCGCGCCCCGATCAACGAGGTGCTCGCGACGTCCCGCGTGTCCTTCGGCACCGAGGTGCTGGAATACCGTCTGCCGACGGCCACCCGCGCCGGGGCGATCCTCGGCATCAAGGAATATCCCACCCCGACCGTCGTCGGGATGTTCGATCGGCTCCTCTCCGCTCCTTTCCCGTTCGTCCTCACGCAGTCCTTTGCTTTCTTAAGCAAGGCGGCGGGCCAGTCGCTCCTGCAACGGCAGTACAACCGCATGGTGAACGCCGGGGACTTCGCCGTCAGCCAAGCGGAGGAGCTTAAAGAAGCGCTCGATGCCCTCACCAGCAACGAGTTCGTGATGGGCGATCATCACTTCTCGCTCCAGGTCCTGACCGACGAGCGCTTGGGGAGCGGGGAGGGGGCCGAGGCGCTCATCCGACGCGGGCGCGCTTTGAGCGATTCGGTGGCGCTCGCGCGCTCGCTGCTGGCCGACAGCGGCATGACGGTCGCGCGGGAGGACTTGGCTCTCGAGCCCGCGTTCTCGGCGCAGCTCCCGGGGAACTTTCCGCTGCGGCCGCGGAAGGCGCCGATCACCTCGCGGAACTTCGCGGCCATGGTCCCCTTCCACAATTACCCTGCCGGGCGGCAGCGCGGCAATCACTGGGGGGACGCTCTCACGGTGCTCGAGACGAGCGCGCACTCGCCGTTTTACTTCTCGCTCCACGCCTCCGACCCCGCCGATCCCGACGGCGGCTCGAGGAAGGACACCGGCCACACGCTCATCTGCGGGCCGACGGGCTCGGGGAAAACCGTCTTCATCGGCTTTCTCCTCTCGATGCTCGCGCGCCAGGGCGCGACGCAGGTGGTGTTCGATAAGGACCGCGGGCTCGAGATCCTGATCCGCGCCTTGAATGGTGCGTACTGCCCGCTCAAGAACGGCGAGCCGACGGGCTTCAATCCCTTGAAGCTTAGCCCCACGCCGGCGAACGTCGAGTTCCTCAAGAGCTGGCTCCGGGTGCTGCTGCGCCCTTCAACCGGGGTGCTCACGGTGCGCGAGCAGGCGGATCTCGACTCCGCGCTCCGCGGGACGCTCGCGCTCGAGCTCCCGGCGCGACGGCTCTCGCGCCTGGCTGAGTTTCTGGACTCGACCGATTCCGAGGGGCTCTACGCGCGCCTCACTCCCTGGTGCACCGCTCAAGGGGGCGACTATGGGTGGGTCTTCGACACCGAAGTGGACCTCGTGGTCCCGCGCCTCTCGGAGAGTGCGACGGTCGGGTTCGACGTCACGGATTTCCTCGATCACGAGGTGACCCGCACGCCCGTCACGCTCTATCTCTTTCATCTCGTCCGGCAGCTCCTCGATGGGCGGCGGCTCGTGTGCTGGATGGATGAGTTCTGGCGGCTGCTCGCCGATCCCGCTTTCGAGAGCTTCGCCAAGGATGGACCCAAGACCTGGCGGAAGCTGAATGGCGTCATGGTGCTCGCCACCCAAAGCGCGAGCGATGTGCTCTCTTCCCCGATCAGCCGGACCCTGATCGAGCAGACCCCGACCAAGGTCTTCTTCCCGAACGCCGACGCGCACTCGGGCGACTACCGCGACGGCGGCCTCGACCTCTCGGAGCGCGAGTTCCGGGTCGTCAAGACGCTCGAGCCGGGCTCCCGGCGGTTCCTGGTGAAGCAGAGTCACGAGAGCGTCGTGTGCGGGCTCGACTTGAAGGGCTTCGACGCCGAGCTGGCCGTGATCTCCGGGCGCCGCAGCGCCGTCGATCTCATGCACGCCCTCATCGCGGAGTTCGGCGCGAGCCCGCGAGAGTGGCTCCCCCCGTTCACCCAGCGCGTGCTTCATTGACCTTAAGGAGGTGTCCCATGTGGCGAAGATCTTTGGCGGCTCTTGTCCTGGTCAGCTTCCTGAGCTTGGGCGCCGTACGCCCGGCCGCGGCCCAGTGGGCCGTGATCGACGTCGCCGCGATCCAGCAGCTCGTCACCGAGGTGCAGACCTTAAGTCAGCAGCTCGCGACGGCACAAAGTCAGCTCTCCCAGGCACAGAGCGAGTTCGCCTCGATCACGGGCAACCGCGGGATGCAGCTCCTCCTCTCCGGGACCGTGCGGAACTATCTGCCGACGGATGTGACGACGCTCACCCAGGTCATGAGCGGCTCCTCGGGAAGCTATCCGGCGCTTGCGGCGGCGGTCACCTCGCTCGTCGGCTCGAACGCGATCCTCACGCCCGCCCAGGTCGCCTCCTTCTCGCCCGTTGAGCAGGCGCAGCTCGCCGCCGCCCGGCAGTCGCCGGCGCTTCTTTCCGCGCTCGCGCAAGCCGCGCTCTCGAACTCGAGCAGCCGCTTCACGGCGCTTCAAACCCTGATCACGGCGTTGGGCGGCGCCTCGGACCAGAAGGCGGTGCTCGATCTCAACACGCGCGTCGCGGCCGAGCAGGGGATGCTCCAGAACGAGGCGACGAAGCTCCAGGTGCTCTATCAGCTCGCGCAGTCCCAGGAGTGGGCGCGGGTTCAGCGCGTGCGCGAGCAGGCGATCGCGGGGCAGGGGTCGCTTAGAACCCTTTCGCCGATGGGACTCTAGGAGGCACTTGAGACTCCCATGGGCTTCTTCGCCGAATTCAACGCGTGGCTGAACGCGCTGCTCGCCGGCTACATCGGCGACGCCGTCGCGCGGATCGCCGCGGCGCTGGAGCCCGCGATCGTGACGCTCGGGATCCTCTACGTGATGGTCTGGGGGTATCTCCAGCTCACCGGATCGATCGAGGAGCCGTTCATCCACGGCGTGAAGCGGATCGTGACACTGGCGGTGATCCTCGGCTGTGCGCTGAACCTCTGGCTCTATAACGAGGTGATCGTCGACACGTTCTTCACCGCTCCCGCGCAGCTCGGCGCGGTGATCGTCGGCGCCTTCGATCCCGTCGGCATCATCGACCAGATCATCTTCGAGGGCGGGGATGCGGCGAACCTGCTGCTGCAGCAGGGAGGGCTGCTGGATGGCAACTTCGCCTACTACCTCGCGGGGATCGGCGTCTATCTCATCGTCGGGCTCACCGCCATCTACACGATCTTTCTGCTCGCGCTCTCGCGGATCGCGCTCTCGGTGCTCCTGGCCCTGGGTCCCCTTTTCATCGCGCTCCTCCTCTTTAATACGACGAAACGCTTCTTCGAGGCCTGGCTCGCGCAGCTCGCGAACTATGCGTTCATCGCCATCCTCGCGGTGCTCATCGCCGCTCTGATGCTCCGCGTCGTGACGGTGGCGGCTCAACAGGCCGTGAGCGAGGGAGGGTCGATCGACATCGCGAGCGCCGTGCGGGTCTGCATGGCCGCCGGGCTCACTTTCCTCGTCATGCGTCAGGTGATGCCGATGGCGGCGGGACTGGCGAGCGGGCTCGCGCTCTCCTCCTTCGGCGTCGTGAGCGCGGCCTTGATGTGGGGATTGGGGAGCGCGATGCGCGGGAGCGGGCAGTTCGCCCGCGGACTCACCGATTCCACCACGAATCCCAGGGATCCCTTGACGCGCATGGCCGGACAGCAGGTGCGGGCCGGGGTCCTGCGCCTCGCCTCTCTCCGCTCCCGCGAGAACGCCGTGCGACGGAGTGCCTGAGCCTATGAAGACGCTTCTTCAAGCCTCGCTCGTGACTGTGCTCCTTCTCCTCGGCTGCGCCTCGCACCCGAAGAAGGTCGATTGCGAAGGGAGGCTCAAGCCCATCAACGCTCCGGCGTCGGCGCAAGCCGCGGCGGCTCACCCATGAAGCCCGATCCGGCGCTCGAGGGGTATTTCGCGGAGGCCGCCTCCTGGGACCTGGATCGCCGCCGGCAGGGTGAGCGCACGGTGCGCCTCGCTCTCGCGGTCGCGGGCGCCGGCTGGCTCGCGGTGCTCGCCTTGAGCGCGGCGCTCCTCGTCCTCATGCCGTTGAAGCGCGTCGAGCCCTTCCTCGTGCGGGTCGACAACACGACGGGCATCGTGGATGTCGTCCCGGTCTACGCCGGCAAGGGCGCGTTACCCGAGACGATCACGCGGTATCTCTTGACGCATTACGTCACGGTCTGCGAGCGGTTCAACTTCTCGACCGCCGAGAGCGACTACGAGGAGTGCGGGGCGTTTCATACCGCCCAGAGAAATGCGGCCTGGTATGCGCTCTGGAACCCGGAGAACCCGGCTTCTCCCTTGAACCTCTACAAGGACGGCACCAGCGTCCGGGCGCAGGTGAGCTCGATCACCTTCTTCAAGCGCGCGAGCGGGATCACGGATCTCGCGGAAGTCCGCTACGTGAAGTCGAAGCGCACCGCGGGGAGCGCCGCCGAGGAAACGACCCACTGGCTCGCGACGCTCCAGTACGCGTACGCCGAGCCCTCGACGGACGCTAAGACCCGGCTCGTCAATCCCCTCGGCTTCAAGGTGATGGATTTCCATGCGGAGCCCGAGGTCCTGAACGAGTCGCCGGCGGCGCCAGCGACGGCGAAGCGGTGAGGGAGAGTCCATGAGAGCGCTCGCGCTTCTCTTGATCAGTGTCGTCGCCGCCTCCGCGCTCGCCGAGACGAGCCCGGCGCCGGGGCTCCTGGACGCACGCATCCGCACGGCCGCCTACAGCGAGGACGAGGTGTATGTGCTGAAGGGCTTCGTCGGCTACCAGACGGATCTCGAGTTCGAATCCGGCGAGACGTTCGTAGGCCTCGGCGCCGGGGACATCGAGGGGCTCTCCTTCGTCGCGGAGGGCAATCACCTCTTCCTCAAGCCTAAGGCCGCGAAGGTCGGCACGAATCTCACGATCGTGACCTCGCGCCGGACCTATCAGTTCGATTACTCGGCGAGCGCGGCTCGCCCGGACGCGAGCCTGCCGGTGACCTATGTGCTGCGCTTCACCTACCCCGCAAGACCCAACGAGGCGGCCGAGGCGTCGGACCGCGCGCTTAAATCGAGCCAGCGCCTCCGGAACATCGACTACTGGTACTGCGGAGATCCGACGCTCAAGCCCCTCGCGGCCTCCGACGACGGGGTCCACACGCGCTTGACCTTCCCGGCGAGGGCCGAGCAGCCGGCGATCTTCGTGCTGAACGAGGATGGCTCGGAGTCGCTCCTCAATTTCTCCATCGACGAGGGAGAGGTGATCCTCCATCGCGTGGCGCGGCGCCTGATCCTCCGGCGCGGCGCGCTCGCCGGCTGCATCGTGAACCAGGGCTTCACGGGGTCGGGGGAGCGCCTCAAGTCCCACACCGTGTCGGACACCGTCGAGCGGATGACGCCGGAGGTGCGCCCATGACACGGGATTCGAAGCGGGAAGAGGGGGCGCCCGTCCCACTCGGCGCGTCGCCTGCGAGCCCCGCCTCCGAGCCGGAGCCTCCGATCGCGGGGGACCGTGGGATCCCGTCCGTCAACCGGGTGCGCTCGGTGCAGTCGCGGGTCTCGAGCCTCCTCGCCTTCGCGCTCATGTCGACGCTCGGACTTGGACTCCTCACCTGGTATTACGCGAGAACCTTAAGCCGCCCGCGCGAGGCACAGCACGCGGCGCAGGCCGCGGTGAAGAATCGCGCCCGGAGCGAGATGGCCCTTCCGTCGCTGGGTCCCATTGCCTCGCCCTTCGACCGGAAGGATCTACCGCCGGCGAAGGATGCTGCGGCTTCCTCCGATCCTCCGGCGATCGAGCAGGTCTTAGGTCCCGCGCCGCCCCTTCCCACCACCCTGACTCCTGCGATGGCGCAGTCCTTCGGTCCCGCGTCCGTGGCCCCCGGGACGCCCGCGCAGAAATCTCCAGGCGAGCTGGCCTTCGAGCGTCGGCTCGCGGGACCTGCGTTTGCGCGGAGCTCGAAGGAGGAGGCTTCGGGCGCGGCGGCGCCGCTCTTATCGCAGCCCGCCGACCCGGTTGGAATGCCGACCGCAGGTCCCCGGACGGGCGCCGGCGCGGCCGATCCGCCCCAGGCACTGAACGCGTTGCTGCGCCCGACGGTGACGACGGCCGTCGCGGCGTCGGTGCTGCCGACGCGGCGGTTCCTCCTGCCGAAGGGCGCCTTCATCGACTGCACGCTCGAGACCGCGATCGATTCCACGCTCCCCGGGATGACGACCTGCATCACGGCGACCGACACCTTCAGCGCCGATGGCACGGTGGTGCTGCTCGAGCGGGGCACCAAGCTGGTCGGCGAGACGCGCGGCGAGGTCGCCCAGGGCGCGGCGCGCGTGTTCGTGCTCTGGACCGAGGCGCGCACCCCGACCGGCGTCGTCGTGCCGTTGAGCTCCCCCGGGACGGATGAGCTCGGCCGCTCGGGGTTGCCGGGCGAGGTGAACCGGCATTTCTGGGACCGATTCGGCGCAGCGATTCTTCTCACCGTCATCAACGGAGCGGTACAGGGGGCGGTCAATCGGGAGAACGCGAGCGGCTCGGTGGTCGTGAGCCCGGCGGCATCCACGGATGTTATGACGGAGGTGCTGCGGGGGACGATCGGTATCCCGCCGACGGTGAGCAAGGCGCAAGGAGCGCGCATCCAGGTATTCGTCGCGCGGGATGTGGATTTCAGGTCCGTGTATGCGCTCCGCATCGCGCAAGTCTCGCCCGAGGCCAAGCCGTGAGCGCTGCCGTCGCGGTCGTCGACGCGGGCGCCGCCTCGGCGCTGGAGCTGAACTTAAGGCCCCTTCGACCGCATCTCGATGACCCTGCCGTCACCGAGCTCTGCATCAACCGCCCGAAGGAGGCCTTCGTCGAGACGCGAGAGGGGTGGGAGCGCCGGGCGCTCCCGT
>Ga0335077_10011351_pt1 | contig 11126 bp, 5 predicted proteins | sample Lox_Sample_31_FD_207151 | JGI IMG/M metagenome (GOLD analysis project Ga0335077, IMG submission 207151) | Soil microbial communities from Loxahatchee National Wildlife Refuge, Florida, United States - Lox_Sample_3.1 | ecosystem: Environmental > Terrestrial > Soil > Wetlands | place: USA: Florida...
CTGTTCTCGGGTTTCCGGTTTTGCGCCCAGTAGAGAAAGCGGCCGTGGGGCAGCAATTGCGGATGCGAATGGGTAATTTCGCCGGCGGTGGTGTCCACGCTGGTGAGCGGCACGGCCGGACCGCCGCCCTCCGGAACCATCATCAGTCCCTTATTCGGTGTTCCGACAACTATCCGGCCGTCTGAAGTCCACGCGGCGCCCCGCCCCTGGCCCTGGTCGAACACGGCCTTCGGCGACGCTTGGGAAAGCCCCATCGTCCAGACCGCAGTCCCAGCCCACCACCCGATCGATTTGCTGTCGGGCGACCAAAACACCACGGTTGCGCCCGGCTGGTCTGTCAGGAGCCGGCCGGGCGTTCCATCCAGCGGATGCAACCAGATCCCCTGTTTGCCACTGGCGATCGCATTGTAGGTGAGATAGCGTCCGTCGGGAGATGCGGAAAGGCTCGCGGCCGTTGCTCCGAAGCGCACTCCCTTGGGCGGAACGATCTGAAAACGCAGTGCCCGCTGCTCGACGATTTTCTGAGGCGAATGCCACAGCGCCCAACCGCCTGCGAGCCCCAGCACCACCGCGGCGGCCGCCGCGACCGACCAGCGCCGCTTTGCCGTCTCGGGTGCGGGCACCTGTACCACGGCCCATTCGAGCGCCGTTTTCAAATCCAGTGCGCACTGGAAACGTTGTTCCGGATCCTTCGCCAAGCAGCGCTTCACTACGCGATCGAGCGGCGGGGAAACCTCCAGCGGCTTGGGCTCGCGTTCCAGGATCGCGGCAATCACGCTGGCCGGGTTCTCGCCTTCGAAGGCGGCCTTACCAGTGAGCATCTCGTAGAGCACGCAGCCGAAGCTGAACAGGTCGCTGCGGGCGTCGGCTGGCTTGCTCTGCAACTGCTCGGGCGACATATACTGCAGAGTTCCCAGAATGGTTCCGGCCGCCGTCACCCGGTCCGTCAGCGTGGCATCGACTTCGCTGGTCGGGATCGCCTGCTTGGCCAACCCGAAATCGAGCAGCTTGATGCGTTGCTTCGTCACCAGAATGTTGGCCGGCTTCAGATCGCGATGCGTGATGCCTTTCCGGTGCGCCGCATCCAGAGCATCGAGGATTTGTCCCGCGTATTCCACCACCCTGGCGAGCGGCAACGGCCCTTTGACTGGAGTGCCCTCCAGAAATTCCAGAACCAGGTAGTTCGGGCCGACGTCGTAGATGTGACAGATGTTGGGGTGATTCAGCGCTGCCACGGCGCGCGCTTCGCGCTCGAAACGCTCGCTGAACTCGAGGCGCGAAATCTTGATTGCGACGGACCGCGCCAGCCGCGTGTCGCGCGCGCGGTAAACCCGGCCCATGCCGCCCGAGCCGATCTCGCATTCGACACGATAAGGTCCGAGCTGTGTGCCGGGCGCGAGCGGCGCATCATCCTTGAGCAAATCGGCCGCCAGTTCGCCCGCTCCGCGATCGAGCAGGACCGCGGGCTCATCCGCGTCGAGCAGCGATTGCACCTCCCGCAGCAACGCTTCATCTCCCCGGCAGATGTCGCGCAGGAAAGCCGCGCGGCTACCGGGATTGCGATCGAGCGCGGCGTGATAGATCTCCTCCACGCGCCGCCATTGATCCTGGTTGAGAGCGGTACGTTGCATGGCCCCTACTGCTTCACGGCCGCCAGCCAGTTGGTCACGATAGTGATAGGTGGCATGGGCGCGCCCGACGGAATGGTTCGCATCAGGAAATTCTGTCCGTCGGCAGAAACCTCATAGCCTGCCGTCGCCGGCCCTTCCGGAACAGGCGGCTGGAACAATGCCGTGGCGGCCCCATACTCGAAGGAGGCGCCGGTCTGGACCGGCACGGCCATCAGCTTGCCGTTGCCGGCTATATAAAACAACCCCCGGCCATCGCGGCGCCAGCGGGGCTGTGTGCCGCCCTCAGTGGAGATCTGGTATTTTGCGCCCGCCGCCGGGAAGCTTTGTACGTAAACCTCTTCCTGCCGCTTGGATTCGTCGGAAGTGTAGGCGATCCATTTGCCGTCCGGCGAGATCCGCGACTGACGTCTCGAAGCTTCATTGGGAGATTGCGGCTTGACCTCCTTTCCGTTCTTCAGCATCCACAGTGCGCCGGCGCTCTCGCCGAGCAATGTGCCATCGGGCGCCCAATCCGTGAGGAAGCCGACCGGGCCACCCACCCGCTGCTCCCCTCCTGTGCCGTCGGCCTTCTTTTCGTAGACGATCGCGCCATCCCTCCGATTGACAAACGCGATCCGCCGACCGTCGGGAGACCAAACCGGCGTGCCGCCCGATTCAAACGTCAGCTTGGTGAACGCGCCGCCGCGCCTCAGATCCAGGATCCAGGCATTGGAATCATCCCGATCGACCCGGTTGAGCGCGATACGATTCCCGTCGGGAGAGAGGAAAAAAGAGGCATAGCGACCCTGAGGTCCCACGTCTGCCAGGTGCTCGCCTTTGCGGTTGAACCAGGCCAACTGTACGTGGAGAAAACTGCCATGCTCTGTCATATAAGCCATTACGCCGTTTTCCGAAACCGAAACCGTGGGAAACGTGCCGGCAATTTCGATCTTAGGCAGCAGCATGAACGGCTCGCCGCCGAGGCGGTAGCCGGTCGTATCGAAGCGCTGTGCCACTAGCGCCCCTTCGCGCTCGAACAGCAGGTATCCGGACCCGCGTGGACCCGGCGCATACACGACGGAGCTGGTTGAGCTGAGGACAAAGCGCCGGTTGTCATCCGAACGGCCGTCTACCGAACCTACGAATATGCCGCTATTCGCCCGCAGGCGGCTGCTGACCAGGTACAGGAAGTGCTTCCCGTCCGGAAGGAATTGACAGATGTGATGGGAGGACTCCTGGCGTGTTTCATCTGCGGCGGTCAGTTGCACGGGCTCGCCGCCGGAGGACGGGACGCGCCAGAGCCCGCCCCGCCGGCTGAAGACGATCATCCCGGTGCTGCTCCAGCCTGTAAACGGCGGTCCTCCCGAATCAAGATCGCCTAGCGTCTGGACGGCCCCCGTGGCGACGTTCAGTTTCTTCACCTTCGTCCGGCTGATGAACGCAATTTCTGTTCCGTCAGGCGACCACGATACCCTGCCTGTGAATTCCAACGAAACCATCCGCCGCCACTCGAGAGAGTTCAGCCGGCGGATCATCAGTGAACCTTGACCATGCGAATCGACCGCGTGAACCGCGATCATGCGGCCGTCGGGCGAGATACTGAAGCCGGCGCCACCAAAGTAGCCCGGCGGCCCCTCTACCGGCGAGATGGTGTACGAGTACCCCGGCGGCTCCGGCGCCTGTTTTCGCAGGTCGAACCAAAGCGCACCGGAGAGCACCGCAACCAACAGCGCCAGCACTCCCGAGGCTGCAATCCATCGGCGCTTCGTGACCTTCTCCAAGGGCGCCTGTTCCAGCGCCCACTCCAGCGCAGTCCTCAGATCGCCGGCCGTCTGGAATCGCTGATCGGGGTCCTTAGCCAGGCAGCGCTTCACCACGCGATCCAGCGGTGGTGAAATCTCCAGCGGCTTGGGTTCCCGTTCCAGAATCGCCCCCATCACGCTGGCCGGGTTCTCTCCCTCGAACGCGCGCTTGCCCGTGAGCATCTCGTAGAGCACGCAGCCGAAGCTGAACAGGTCGCTGCGGGAATCCACGGGCTTTCCCTGCAGCTGTTCAGGCGACATGTACTGCAAGGTCCCCAGAATGGTCCCGGCGCCGGTCAGCCCCTGGGTCCGCGTGGCATCGCCGCTTACTACAGGGGGCGTGTGCTTAGCCAGTCCGAAATCGAGCAGTTTCACGCCCTGCTTCGTCAACAGAATGTTGGCCGGCTTCAGATCGCGGCGTACGACCCCTTTGCGATGGGCCGCGTCCAGCGCCGCCAGGATCTGGCCCGCGTGCTCGACGGCCTTGGCAACCGGCATCGGGCCTTTCACTGGAGAGCCGTCCACGAGTTCCATGACCAGGTAGTTCGGCCCTACGTCGTAGATCTGGCAGATATGGGAATCGTTGAGCGCCGCTACAATCCGTGCCTCGCGCTCGAAACGCTCGCTAAACTCCACCCGCGAGATCTTCACTGCCACGGACCGCCCCAGCCGGGTATCGCGCGCGCGGTACACCCGTCCCATTCCGCCCGACCCGAGTTCCGCCTCGATCCGGTACGGACCGAGCTGGGTGCCGGGAGAAAGCTCTGCGTCGGCGTCGAACAGAGCGGCGGCGGTTTGCGAGACCGAGCCGTCCAGCAACGCCCGCGCCCGGTCCTGCTTCAGAAGCGATTCCACCTCGCGGCGGAGTTCCGAATCTCCGTTGCAGTGCTCCGCCACATAGGCATGCCGCTCGCTCGAACCCACTTCGAGCGCACTGTGATACAGGGCTTCGATTCGCCCCCAACGTTCCGGGTCCATACCGATCCCCTCCGGTATTGTGGTGATAACAGTTTACGCCAACCTGTCCTAAAGTGTTCGCAGGTATGCGAGCAGGGCGGCCTTGTCGTCTGCGTTCAATCCGAGCCCGAAAGGATGCCCGGGAATGGCTCGCTTGGATATACCGGGTCCCTTCCACCCTCCAGGTTCATGATCGGGACGGAGCCGGTCGGGGTCGAACATCTCCTCCAGACTTGCGACCGATCCGTCGTGCAGAAACAGCGGCCGATACCAAACGCCGCGCAGCGAGGGCACTTTGTAGAAACCAGTCCCCTTCCGCGTTTTCAGTGCCAAACCGGGGTCCGTCCCCACGGAAACCTCTGCTACGTCGGCCCTGTTCGGATGATCCGGCGGCACCCGATATCCTTCAGCCAGGGTCAGCCGCCCGCTGGTGTATCCGGCCCCCGAATGGCAATTCACGCAGGTCTCGCGCACGAACACCTCGCGGCCGCGGGCGACCTTCGCGGGCGGCGCCGGGTCTGGGTTCGCCGGAGCTACCAGCGACCAAAGGTACATTCCGATGGCATATAGAACCTCGTCGGCATAGTGCATGGCCATACGCCGCTGCTCCGGCCTGAGGATCCGGTACTGGCCGAACTCCATCGGATCGGCGCCGGTGACCAAAGCCGCATATCGCGCCACGTCCTCCGGGCCGCGCAGCCGGTGCGTGCCGGTTGCGTCCATGTAGCGGCTGTAGTGCAAGTTGTTCAAATCCGGAGTCTTGGTCATGTAATACGGGCTGCCGTGCGTCCGCGGGAACGCGCCCAGCACTCCCGGCCGCTGGAGGGCGCGCGCCGCCTCTTCAGTCGCCTCGCGCAGCTTTTCGATGCGCTCGTCGGGCGCCCAGGGAACGGTATATTGGCGCCACATCCGCATGCCGAAGGAGTCGCCCGTGGCGGCCGGGTCGCCGTTGCGTCCGAGTCGCACCGGAACGAACCTTTTGGACCCGTTCGGCGGTGGTCCGGGGGGCGCGGCCCAGAAGACAGTGCCATCCGCGCGGGGCAGGGAGTGACAACTCGAACACGCGGTCACCGCGAGTTGAATCCCTTGCTCCGTCACCACCCACCTTGTGTTCAACAGCGTACCGTCCGGCCGGATCCAGACGCCGTCGTAAGATTTGGGATCGCGCGCCGAGCGGATGATCTCCGGGTCCGCCGTGCGGATGAACGGGTCGGCGAGTTCGCGGAATGCCTGCTCTCCAGCATTTTGCCAGTCTTCGCGCGTTCGAAGATTCGCTGCGTTCACAAGCGGCTGCGGCTTTTGCTTTTGCAGCCATTCCCAGTATCCGGCGGGTTCCCGGTCCGGACGGTAAACAGGATACGTGCGCAGGTTTTCCGACGGCGTATCGTAATATTCGGCGGCCGTGAAGTGGCCGGGACGGACGCCCAGGGCCGCCACCGGCGAACTCCAGTCCGCCAGCGCTTGATCATCCCAAATCCGCGGGGCGCGGATTTCCGCTCCGGAGGCAACCGTCAGCAGCAGCGGCAGAAATGCCGCTCGCGTCAGACTCCTTGTCATTTGAATTCCCCTCCGCTGGGGTAAGCGGAAATCGCGTGCAAAAACTACAATGGTTGTGCGGAGTTTCAGAGGATTTATGAGCCTGGAGGGTTCGGCGCAGATTACAACCTTGCTCCGCGCCTGGAGTGGCGGGGATCAGGCCGCGCTCGCCCGGTTGACGCCGCTCGTTTACGAACAACTGCGGCGGATCGCCCGCCGGCAGATGCGTGGCGAGAGACCGGGCAACTCCCTTCAGACCACCGGGCTGGTGCACGAAGCCTGGATTCGCCTGGTGGACGCCAAAACCGCGACGTTTCAGGACAGGGCTCAGTTCTACTCGCTCTCGGCCAAGGTCATGCGACAGGTGCTGGTGGATCTGGCCCGCGCCCGCCATGCTTCCAAGCGGGGAGGCGCGCTGGAACGGGTCGATCGTCCCTCACCCATCAACCTGGATGAGATGGCGGCCGCCGAACCGAGCGCCGAACTGGTCGCACTGGACGATGCGCTGAACGAACTGGCGCGAGTCGACGCGCGCAAAGTCGAAGTGATCGAACTCCGCTTTTTCGGCGGGCTGAGCGTTGAGGAGACCGCCGGGGTGCTGAACGTTTCTCCCCAGACCGTTCTGCGCGATTGGAAGCTCGCCAGGGCGTGGCTGACTCGCGAACTGACGAAAGGTCCTTCTTCGGGAGACGCGGTATAAGCTCGATGGGAAATATCCGTGCGCGCAGGTGACGACGTCTCATATCTGGCTACAAGGCCGCCGTATCTTCGGTATGGCGCTTCCATGACGTATCGGCGTGAGTAGCATCGGTTATGTTGACCGGGTACCAGTGTCCGATGCAGAGGTTGTCCGATCCCAGATTGGGGTGAGAAATCGTAACGTCATCTCCGTTGCACGGCCCCTGATACAAATCGTCGGTACTGCTGAGTTTGATATAGTAATTCCCGTTGCCGGGTTGCTGAGGAAGGACAATGCCTGCGAATTCCAGCGTGCGGATATTGTTGGGGTCGATCTTCGAGACATAGGCGGCAACGCCGTCGCCGGCAATCTTCGTGTTCTTATTCAGGAGGAGCCGCGCGCCCAAAGCTTCCTCATGCGCTACCGGGGAATACTGGAAGGTAACCGTATTGGGGGGCGGCTTCGGCGCAACACCCTGAAAGGTAGAAGGTCCCGTTGTAAAGTCGCTTTCGCCGAACCCGCAGCTAGGGACAGATCCAACGCCATTCAGCGCCGAGCCGCCCCAACAGTCCATAATCGAGTTGAGCGTATTGTTGTTCCCCTTACCGAGGCCTCTGCCATAGCCGAATAGCGAAATATTCTGTCCCTGCGTGGCCATGACCGAGTCCGCAAAGAAGGGCGTGAAGACGGTCTGAACGGAGTTGTAGGTGCCGCCGCTCACACCAGTCAGATACGAGTGGATATTTGCCACCGCGACGTTATTATTGGGAGCGGTTCCGTTCTTGTGTAAGTTCAGCGAACCGTACACCGGGAGGTTGAGGCAGGGGCTGCAGGGCGGCGGCGTGGGATTCACGCTGCCACAAGGCGGCATCCGGCCGATGTTCAAGAGTGACCCGCTGTTACCGCCGTCCAGACGGTAGTAGGTCTGGTCAAACTGCGCCCATGCCGGCGGCAAAAGGCCGGCGGCAATGACTAAGGCAATCGAATGGAAGGAGGTTTTCATCGCTCCGTCTCCTGCGATATGCTAATACATCCAGTCAGTCTATGTCGACGCTCCCGCGATCCCACAGTCGACAGGAGAGGAATGACGATGCCCACGCCAGCATGCGTATATAACTACGAACAACTGCGAAACGTCGCGCCTCCACCGAGTCCGGCGGGCCCGCCTCACGTCCACCTTCCGGCGTGCTCTTATCTATTCGTCGCCGGGTTCCTGGAGAGCGAATTACTGCAGCCGGCCGACAGCGGCATCGAAGGGTTTTTCGAATGGCAGCCTGAATCCGCCGAAGCCGACAATGGCGGCACGGTCATCAAGCCGGCCACGCTACAGCTCACGGACAAAGGCCGATGGCACCGTGTCTTCGACGGCGCCATTTCCGTGAAATGGTTCGGGGCAAGAGGGGATGGAAGATCGGTTGCCGACGGCGCCATGCAGGCCGGGTCCAATGTGCTGAACAGCAGTTCCGGAGCATTTACAGGGCGCGATGTTGGAAAGGATATCAGCATCGACGGCGCGGGGCCCGTGGCAGACCTGGCCACTACCATTCTCGAGTATGTAGACCCGACCACGGTGAGACTGCCGGCGCCGGCTTCGACCGCGGTCGCCAATGCGACTGTCTCCCTTCACGACTGGAAAGTCGACCCTCAGGAGTGTGGGAGTCCGAGAACGCTGGTTGGCGGCGTCATGCAGAAGGACTCCCATTCGCTCACGGTGCCTGCAGGGACCTTCGGTCCGGACGACGTAGAGGTGCCCATTCGTGTCGCGGGAGCAGGCGCGCCAAGTCCCTTGTACTCGCAGATCGTCTCTGTCGCCGGTCCAACTCAAGTGAAGCTCAAGGACGCCTCCATTCAGCACGCGAACGGTGCAACTGTGTTCTGGGCGACCGACGACACGGCGGCGATTCAGGCAGCCATTGACGCCGCCGAGGCCAGGGGCGGCGGGATCGTCTTTTTCCCCGCGGGGACGTATGTCGTGGATGGTGCCAGGCAAGCATCCGGCGTGGCGGGCCTGAAGTACGGTCTGGCAGTCAAGTCGAATATCACCCACGCCGGCGCCGGCTGGACCAGTATTCTCCGGTTGAAAGACAGATCGACTGCCAACCTGGTGAACCCACAGATGTTCTTCACCGGGCCAACGGGGAGTCTATCGAATGTCGTTTTCGAAAATCTGGCGTTTCATGGAAACTCAAAACACAACCTCCTGGAAGTGATGCCGTGTGGGGTGGGGGGAGGGACTTTCGGCGACAACCGGAATTGTTGCGCAATCTTCATCGGCAGTGAGGCTAACGGTGAGGGGGTATCGGTTTCCGGCTTCACGGTTCAGAACTGCTACTTCACCGACTTCCCGGGCGCGAACGTCGTTCTCGTCCACGACCGGCAATTCTCCGGCGGCACTTTTTCGAGCGATGTGTTGATCTTCGGGAACACGTTCTACGACAACCGCAAGGCCGACGGAAACCGCGATCATTCGACCGTTAACAGTTTTGCGGACAACACCCGCGTGATTGGGAACCGCTTTGCTCTGCCGGCGGACGCCACCGATTTGCAGAAGCTAATTACGGTTGCCTGTGAGTTGCACGGCTCCGCGTCCTGCTTCAATCACAACACTCTGAGCTACTATGCCGGCGGCGTGGTTTTTTCGGAGAATCTTCATCATGACTGCATTGGCCAGGAAGCCGTGGGGAACGTCATGTCGAATCAGGGCTACCGCGGTTTCGACGTCGAAATCAGCGGCCAGTTCAAAACCGTCAAGCAAGTCAACATCACCGGAAACCTCCTGCATTTTGGAACGGTGCGCGGAGTTACCAATCAGCTTTTGCGGCCTTACCGGATTCCGTTCCCCAAGTGGGGCATCATATTCTACATCCCGGCGCCCACCGTCCTGGATTCGCTGAACGTAACCGGCAACACCATCGACGGAGACGCGTTGAACCAGGCGGGCCACGTCGTGGGTGTCGCTGGAATCTGGGGAGGCGCCGGCTACCCTGGGCTGACCCACCTCAACGTTAGCGGGAACACATTCCGCCGTGTCACGTACGGTGTCTGGCAGGATAGCAGCCTGCTGACGATTGCCAGTCATTCGACCATTGTGGGCAACCGCTTTGAGGACCTGGCGGATCCGACCACCGATCCCCCGAATTTTCCACTGTGGCCGCCGTCCGGCAGCGCGCGGGGAGTCTACATGGCCTCGCACGGCGGACTGAATCCGATTCAATCCGTCAGCGCGTCGGGCAATAGCTTCGTCAACGAGGCGAACGAGCCGAGCTACGAGCATGGTTTCTTCTTCGAAGGCGCAGTCTTACGTTCCTCGGTGGGAGAGAACTGGTATTACCAGATCAAAAGGACAGACCTTACGTTCGACGCGCTGAGTGCGCCGGCGACGGTGGTCAGCTTGCCGCCGCTATCGAACCGCGCAGGAGTCCATCCAGTCTACGGGTCTGTCGTGTCCATCGATCCCGGTCTCGGAAGCCGGTTCATGATCGCCGCCTTGGATACCAATGCCTTCCTGGTGAGCACGCCGCTGATTTCGGGATCACAGGCGGCGTTTGTGGACGGCACAGAGATTGAAGTTACGATCCGCAATGCCTCCGGCCTCGCTTTGGGCAACGTTTCGTGGGACGCGGGCTACAAGACCTCGTGGTCCAACATAACGGACAAGCCGTCCGGCGCAGGTGGGGGCTTTAACATCACCCTCCGCTTCCGTTACGCGTCGTCATCTGGCTTGTGGCTCGAGGTGGCCAAGGGCTCTAACTTGGTTCCTAACTGAGATGTGCGCGCCTAGCGCCGTGTGGCGATGAATGATGGTAACGAGTTCAACTCGCGGCGTCTGCGCCGCCAGCAAGTGCTGCCGGTGTGAGACGAATGAGACAGTGAGACAGCCGTGGAGATCCGGCCGTTCACGGAAAGCCATTCCATCTCCCGCCCGGTGGGTGCGGGGCGCAGTGGCGGCCGACCACTAGGCACGCGAGAATGGCTGTTGACTGGTGGCCGGCCCGTGATCCGCGCACTTGTCTTAGAGGAGGGATCAACAGCGCACCTTTCTCAGAGTGGCGTTATGAGACCGGAGCCGCTCTACTTCATCATCTCCAGAAGGCGAATGGGCTCGGTGTGCCAGTCGGGTTTACACCAGATGACGGGAGCGAAGCGTCTGCCGCCTGCGAGCGGCTTCGTTCAAGTCGGCATGTGGCCGCTGATTCGGGGTGCTCGGGCGCTACTCGGACATCGCCGCGAAACCGGCATCTGGGATAGGCCGCCATAAACGCCATTGCCTCCGCGAACGCCTGCACCGAGTGTATCGTCGGCAACCCTTCCCTAATGCGGCGCAGGATTCGGGCGGCAGGATCGTTTCCGATTGGCCCGTCAGTCGCGATCGAGCAGCACTGGCAGGATATGGCGACGGCCCGCTCATGTGGATTGTGAGTTTTCGGTAAGGCTGCATGACTCTGCTCGACCATAGTTGGTAATGTCGGTCATGATGCCGAAGACGGCATGGAGTACCGACATGGCCAGAAAGGTGGAGTTGGAAGTGCCGGCGGGAATGCA
>Ga0335077_10011352_pt1 | contig 11126 bp, 8 predicted proteins | sample Lox_Sample_31_FD_207151 | JGI IMG/M metagenome (GOLD analysis project Ga0335077, IMG submission 207151) | Soil microbial communities from Loxahatchee National Wildlife Refuge, Florida, United States - Lox_Sample_3.1 | ecosystem: Environmental > Terrestrial > Soil > Wetlands | place: USA: Florida...
CCTGGACCTCCACGCCGCCGGCGAGACTCCGGACGACGGCGACCAGGTCGTCGTCGAGCCGGTCGACAAAGACTGTCAGTGGTGGGCCTGCTCGTGCCATGGCCACCGAGGGCGGCTCCGTATCCCGCAAGACCACGATGTGACGGAGGTCCGCGCTTTGGGCCATACAGTCGGGTCGGATCGTCTCGATGTCCAAGAGCCGGTTACCGGGCAAAGGGAAGGCCCGACCCTCAATGTCCGCAAGGCCCAGGCGGGCTAATGTGCCCGGCCTCACCCCCAAAGCCCGCGGATAGGCATGAAGGCGGCCGTCGATCCTGGAGATAGCGGCGCTCTCGTCGGAGAGGAAGTGGGCGCCACGCCGAACGAGCTCGACCACCAAGGTGGTCTTTCCGTGCCAGGAGTCGGCCGCGACAATGAGACCCCGTCCCCGGTGCGCGACCGCGCCGGCATGGATCAGCAGGTGACTCCGGACCGAGGTCTGCACGGTGTTCAGGATCTTGAGGTAGACGTAGTCGGCCAGGGCCTCCGGATCCGTGGGGACCGCCCTGGCGGCGCCATCGAGCACGACACCGTCTTTCAACACGGCCGGCCGGTTCCAGGGATTGGGCAGTCGGGTATGCACTGAGAGCTCGACTTTGCGGAGGCCTGAAGGTGCCCCGGAAGCGTCGGAGAGAAAGCGACGATAGAAACGGACGAAGCGATCGACAGCGAGGGTAGAGTCGGTGCGTAGGTCCAGATCCAGGTCGTAGAACCGGAACCGGAACCGGGCCTCGGCGCTCAAGGGGCAGCTCCTCCGCTCTGAGGATTGATTTTGCTCGGCGCCGCGCACGCGACGTGAGCGCAATTCCGGAGACTTTCTAGTCCGCGCAGGGGCGACGGCAGGTGATCGAACACGAAATCCACGTAGGCGCGGGGAGTCTGGCTCACCCAGAGCGGGTCGGCGGCCGTTCGGGTCACGCTTTCCAGAAAGTTTGTCGCGTCTGCGCCGGCCCGTCCCAGGCCCGGCAAGAGGAGCAGAGCGTGCAAGAGGTCACGCTGAGCAGCGGAGACCTGCCCGAGCGCATACCATCGGCACGCCGACATGAGATGGAAGCGCGAGAGTATCGTGGACCGCCTCTCCCGAACGTGAGGCGGCGCATCGGCACGAGCAAGGAGCTTCTCGAGCACCCGACGGTAGGCCGCTCGCTGCGTCAGCAGGCAGTTCAGAGGACGGCGACGCAGACGATACACGGCGGTAACGTGGTGTAGCCAGACCATGTGGGCGCCCGCCGCGGCCATGCGGAGGAAGAAGTCCGCGTCCTCGGCCCACTCCAACTCCGGGTCAAACCAGTGGTCCATGCGATTGAGCACCTGGCGGCGGAACAGAACGCTACACGTCAAGAACCCGTTGCCGTCGAGCAGAAGCCCGAGCAAAGAGGGTGCGGACCGGCTCCGCCACGGCTCCCAGGTGCCCACGGGCCCGAGCGCCCCCTCCACGGACACACCGGTCCCCACCAAGTCGACGGCCGAGTGTGCTTGGAGAAACGTCGCCTCGAGGGCCAGTTTCCCGGGCAAGTAGAGATCGTCGTCGTCGAGCAAGGCGATGTAGCTCCCCCGGGCGCTGGTCAGCCCTCGGTTGCGCGCGATGCTGCGACCGGCGTGCGCCTGCTCCAGGTAGCGAATCCGTGGATCCGCGAAGCCCTCGGCCAGAGCACGCGTGGCATCAGACGAGCCATCGTCAATGACCAAAGCCTCCCAGTCCGTCAGATCCTGCGCCTGGAGGCTGCGCAAGGCCTCGACGAGGAGCCCGGGGCGACGGAACGTGGGGACGATCACGCTCACCGAGGGTGCCGTCGGCCCGCGCGTCAATGAGAATCCTTCGGGGCAGGAGGCTTGGACGCCTGATATCGACCGAAGATTCGCGAGGACTCGCCCCCTGAGCTCATGAATCTATCGGCGTGTTCTCCGGCGAAGGCGGAGAATCGACACCAGGCTCCTGGCTAGGCGGAGGGCTTCAGCAGCCCCTTGGAGGTTAGCAAGGCCAGGGTCGACCGGACGTCCCCGAGGACATCGCGCTCGGCGGGCACGGAGAAATGATCCCGCAGAAGCTGCGCGATCTCGTCGACCCCGTGGTTACCGTCGCAGCAGTCCCAGATCAAGGCCGCGGCCGGATTCAGAACGTGGATGGCATCGTCAGGGCCACCATGCACGAGCTTCTCGCCACCAATGTCCTTGACGAGAACGTCGTCACGACGCGTCGGCTTGACGTCATTCACTGTAAACCCCTCCCACCCAATGTGCCCGATTCGAGTCTCGACAGGGAATCTTTTTCGCGCTACGTTGGCGAAGACGGTCGAGACAAGGCCCACCAGTTCCATGACCCCCAGAGACCGCATCCGGCTCACCCCCTCCGTGCCCGTTCTGAATGCCACCCTTGAGGTGTGGAAACGAGTCGGCAAGGAGCATAACCTCGGTCCGGTCGTCGGCCAGAGCATGCGGCCCTTGCTGCACGAGGGGGATCTGTTGCGGGTGCGGTACGGTAGCGCGGGTGCGCGCCGAGGAGACATCGTGGTCTTCCGACGACAAGATACCTGGATCGCGCATCGAGTGCTCCGGGTCGACCGCCATGCCGGTGAAATCGTCTTCTGGCCCAAAGGCGACAACACCGGTCATTGGGATGGACCTCTTGGGGACCACGACGTGATTGGCCGGGTTCTCGGGGTCAGACGCGGCGATCGCTACCTGGCCCTGGACACGCCCCCAGGGCGCTGGCTGGGTGTTCTCGTCGCCCAGGGCTCGCTCGTCGGCAACGCGGTCGCCTCTCGAGCGCGAAGAGCCAAGCGGCTGTTGCTCGCTGATCGGCCGATCCCCGCCCGGCGCTGGCTCAGCCGGTCTCGAAGGGGCGTCGGTCAAGCGGCTCACCGGATTCTGCTGGCCATCGCCTGGAGGTGGAAGGGGCCTGGCGCCCGATAACCTCCACGTTCACTGGCCGCTCTGGGAGGGAGCATATGGGTGTGGAGTGGGGATGAGCGACGATGGTGCCGTAGCCCGCTGGCGTTTCTAGAATGAACCCAGAAGAGATCTTGAACCGCGGCGGATGGAAAGGAAGGGTCGCGGCGATGTCGGACGAAGAGTGGAACGGCCATGAGCTCGAGAGACATGGGGTCGAGTACGCGGCCTTTCCCGAGATCCATGGGCGAATCGTCATCGCCAAGCTCGTCCCGGGCGGGACCATCCGTCTCGGTCGCAACGTCGTCATTCGATCCGGGTTACGGGCCAATCCCCTTGCCGGCACCCAGACTGTTTTCTTGATCAAAGGACGGGATGCCATCATCGAGATCGGCAACGACGTGGCTATCTCCAATGCCCTCATCGCCGCCCGCCAGCGGGTGGTGATCGAGGACGGGGTCTGGATCGGCGCCGGCGCCAAGATCATGGACACCGACTTCCACTCGCTCGAGTACGCCGAACGGGTGACCAACATCAACATTCCCACTCGCCCGGTCACGATCGGGCGCCAGGCCTTCATCGGCATGGAGGCTGTCGTACTGAAAGGTGTGACCATCGGAGCGGAGGCCGTCATCGGCGCCCGCTCCGTCGTCGCGCGGTCCGTGCCCGCGGCGGAGGTCTGGGCCGGGAATCGTGCTAGGTTCGTTCGTCGCCTCAGGCCCTGAGCTGAGTTCTCGGTGGACGGGTCGGACGATACCACGGAAATGACGGCGGTTGTCACCCGGGTTGGCGCCACGCCGACGTGAGCGGGCCTGGAGGATCTCTCCGGCGTTTGGGGCAGCGCCTCCGTGCCGAGCCGCCTCACGCGCTCGTCCTCATCGACTTCCCAATTCCTACTCCGACTTGGTTGGCCTGGCTTGGCGCACGCCGGGCCGGTGTGAGCCCTCGCGCTTCGTGACGACAAACAACGCGCGCCCTCTCTGGGCGGGCGTGTGATACTTCCGTGTGACGTGGGACACGGAAGACGCGGACGTCCCGAGCTTCGCGTCGACACCATGCACGAGTCGATGAGCACCGGCGACACCTGCTGGCCTACGAGCGCGCAGCACCTCCTGCTGCAGGCTGTCCTGTTCGGTGGGACCGAATCCGTCGAGTCCTGGCGGCGCTGGAAGGCCGCCGTCGACCTGGACCGCCTGGATTCGGGATCGAGTCGCTTCCTGCCCCAGCTCTACCGCAATCTCGAGCGCGAGCGCGTCCGCGATCCCTCCATGGAGAAGCTGAGGGCACGGTATTGTCACACCTGGTACGTGAACCAACTCCGGCTCCGCGGCGCGGCCGTCGTCATCGGGGAGTTGGGCCGGCGCGGGATCGACGCGATGCTCCTGAAGGGCGCGGCGCTCACCCTCTTGCATTACCGGGAACCCGGGCTGCGCCCGATGGACGACGTGGACATCCTCGTGCGGACGCGCCACTGGCGCGTGGCCGTCGACGTCCTCGCCGAGCTGGAATGGCAGCCGAGGGCGCCGGTCACGCCGCGCCACGTCGAGGCGAGTCACGCCATGGACTTCGCCGATGCCGAGGCGCAGCGGGTGGACCTTCACTGGCACCTGTTGCCGGAGAGCTGTTGGCCACGCGCCGACGACGAGTTCTGGAAGCGCGCCGCGACCACGTCGCTCTACGGCGTGCCGGTCTCCACGCTCGATCCGACGGACCAGCTCTTCCACACGTGCGTGCACGGCGTCAAGTGGGAGCAGGTGCCTTCGCTGCGCTGGATCGTCGATGCCGCGATGATCCTCAAGGCCCCATCGGTCATCATCGACTGGGACCGGCTCCTCCGGCTGAGCGAGGTTCATCGGGTCATCCTGCCGCTTCGCGACGCTCTAACGTATCTCCAGACGAAGCTGGGGATGCCCGTGCCGGCGGCGGTCCTGGCCACGCTCCGCGGCGCCGCCGTCTCGCGGGCGGAGCGATTCGAGTATCGGCTCCGCAGTCGTCCGGCGAGCCCGGCCCTGGGCCGGCTGCGCGAGCACTGGTTGCGTTACCGGCGGGTACGACGGACCAGCGAGGAGCCGGACCCCATCAGCTTCGTTGGCTACCTGCAGGTTGTGCTCGATTGCGACGGACCAGGGGCCCTGGTGCATCGCGCCTTCTTCAGGCATCGGTGGCGTCGTCAGGGAAAGCCGCCGAAGCCGCGTCGCGCCCGTGCGCTCGGCCGCACCGGGGTTCAGTAACGACGACTCAGGTAAGAAGCCCACCATCATCGATCCCGCCGCCGGCGAGCTCACGGAGGTCGAGCTCTTCGTCGCCATATCGACTATCACATCGACGTCCACGGGCACTACTACTCGGTCCCCTATCACCTCCTGCACGAACTCGTCGATGCGCACCGCACCGCCACGACCGTCGAGATCTTCCATCGCGGCCAGCGGGTCGCCGCGCACGTCCGCGATGATCGTCGCGGCCGCCACACGACCGATCCCGCCCACATGGAGCATAAGTATCTTGAACGCCCATCCCCCCGCGCCCCCTCACCGTGTGCGCCCTTCCCCCTGCCATCCAGGCCCCACCCCCGCGCGCGGGATTCCCGCGGGATTCTCGCTGGAGCCGCAGGCACAGCGAATTGCCGACACGTAGAACTATCATGCGAGTTTCCTCCAAGGCTGGTGACCGTCAAGCGGGAGGGCAGGTCATGCCTCGGTGAGTTCGGTGCGTTCCTGGTGGCGAGCGTACTTCCAGCGCGAGGGACAAGAGGCCTGGCGGCCAGACCGACGCCTGGCCGGCCGCCAGGGTTGTCTCCGCGCCAGAAGGGTCACCCCGGCGCTCGTGCGGGCGCCTCTCAGGGCGGGGTACGCGACCGATGGTTGGGCATGTCACGGGTGGCCAAGGTGATCGAAGTCATGGGCCACGAGATCGCGCCGCGCGCTCACGAGCGCGGCCAGGCAGAACAGCATCGTGGCATGAAGGAGCAGACGATCGAGCGCGGTCGCGACGAACCAGTCGATGGCCCCGGGAAGCAGGCTGACCGAGCCAAAGGCAAACACAGCTGTCAGCGTTGCGGCACAGGCCAGCTTCAGGACCGGGGCTGATGGCCGGGCACGCGTGATCGCAACGACCACGACGATCGCAAGCACCGCCGCGGGGCCCGCCCAGAGGAGGCCGCGCGCGCGGGTGTAACCGTCGCTGTCCAGAAGCGACGGCGCAAGCGTCAACGCCTTCCAGAGCCGCGAGGGCACATCGACGAGAACGTCGTGCGGGCTCTTGCCCTTGAGCAGGCTGTCGGCACCGAGCCAGGCGGTCCAGGCCTTGTGTACGAGCGCTGGCGCGAACACCGCCGCCTGCCACGGCGCACGACGCAGGCTCGTCCAGGCCAGGCAGACCGCGAGTACGACGCCGAGCACCAGTCCCTCTCCCTTCGTGAGCGAACCCGCGCCCAACAAAACGAACGCCAGCGTTTCATGTCCGCCGAGCAACGCCAGCGTGGCTGAGGCAAGCATGAACACCAGAAGGCCATCCGCATACGCGCCGCCGTTCAAGTGATCGGTCGCCGCGGCCAGAGCGAGCACGAAGGCGCCGCCCGTGATGCGTCCCAGACACTCGCGCGCGAGAGTCCAGAGCACGAGGAACACCGCGGTCAGCAGCAAAGCGAGGCCAAGTGCGGCCTGGCGCTCGCTGAATACACCCCCGGTGCCGGCGAAAAGCGCCAGCCACGCCGGCATCAGCAACGGATAATCGGGGTGCGACCAGAGCGTGTCGGGTGCCGTGAGCTCGGCGCGCGTCAGCAGACCGCGTTCGAAGAGACGGTGCGCCTGAAAAAGCCAGATCGAGCGCCCATCCCAGAGCGAGACGGGCCAGACCAGGGCGCGCGTGAACAAATACACGACGAATCCAGCCGCGATGGCGTTCTCGGGCGTGCGAATCACGCCAGCCAGCTCCGGTAGCGCAAGTCGCCGCTTGGCAAGCAGACATGCCGTGACAACGTATCCCACCGTCGCGACGACGATGGCCGCAAAATGTGCCAGAGGCCACTGTACCCACGACGTACATGCGTAAAGCAGCGCCAGCGCGAAGGCCGCGTACACGAGAACGGCCATGGCCGGCTGCCGTTTCAGGTCGCGCTCTCCGATGGCCAGCATGGCCGCGAGTCCCAGGCCGAACACAGTGATCGACGCGAGCAGAAGAGCACCGGCCGAAAGCGCGTCGGCGCTCGAGCGCGAGCCGGTCGCCGCGGCTGCTTTCGGCACGCCCCCAAGTAGCACGATGGAGAGCGCGTTCTCAGCCGCGACCAATTGAACGCCATTGGAGTCCTCGCCGAGCTCGAGCTGATGCTCGGCACGTGCCGCGACCAAGCGGGGATAGATCACTTCGGTCACGCGCTGCCTCAAGAAATTGCTCGCCGTGAGTCGCGGCCCCAGTGCCACGGGCTCGCCCGAGGGAAGGTAGGCGTCGAGGCCCTGCGCGACAGCGTCGAGCGGGAAGCCATTGAACGCGGTGCTCTTGCGCAAGGTGGAATAGTCCAAACCGGTGGCATGATAGACGGCCGCGACGTCATCGCGAATCGCGGATGTCGCGGCAGCCAGCACGAGCAGCGCGATCGCGAGCGAGGGCGCGGCCCAGTGGGACGCCGCCAGGAGGCTAGCATCGACGCGACGTATCACTTCGACGCCGGCGCCTGGGCCTTGCGCTTCTCCGCCTGCATCCACGCCAGGTCGTTCCGGGCGAGCTGGAGCGTCGGGTCGAGGCGGTGCGCTTCCTCGGTGTTCTTGATCGCCTCGTTCCAGAGATTGAGAATCGCGGCGCAGATGCCGATGTTGTTGAAGGCGCGCGCAGATCCTGGGTTCAGCTTCGTCGCCTGCGTGGCCGTGTCGATACACTCCCGGAATCGCTTGGCCTGCGCGTGCTCCAGCGATTGATTGAGGAATGCCACCGCCTCGGCAGAGCCTGGCTTGGGAGCTGGGGCTGGCTGACCAGCGGCCTTGGCCTTTTCCTGGAGAATCCATGCCAGGTTGTTCTTCGCGAGCTGAAAGTCCGGCCCAAGCCGGATGGCGTCCTGCACGGCCTGGACCGCCTGAGCATAAGTATCTTGAACGCCATCCCCCCGCGCCCCCTCACCGTGTACGCCCTTCCCCCCGCCATCCAGGCCCCACCCCCGCGCGCGGGATTCCCGCGGGATTCTCGCTGGAGCCGCAGGCACAGCGCACACTACCGGCCTCCGGGTGCGCCAGCCTTGCCCCCGAAGCTCAGCGCGATGCTACGCGGGCACACCTTGCCCCGTCAACCAGGCACATGGAGCCCGGAGGCCGCCTGGATCAGCATCGATGGCGTTCTGGCGGCGCCCATGCAACGGCGTCCGCAGCCAGTAGCGAGCATCGAATCAGAACGCGGGCGGCGCGGGCCCGGGACTCTGCTCCGACGGGGACCGGCCCAGATGTGCGAGAATCGTCCGGATCACCGCCGGAGCGTGCAGCGTGGCGATCAGACGCAGCCGGCCCCACAATGCGGGCACGCCAACACGTCAAGGGCGAACGCGCGGTGCATCAGCGCCGGCCACGTCCAGCCGTCGCCCGGGCTCTTCGCCCCCGCGCCCGGTGAACTTGGAGCCGTGGGCCCCGCTCCCGCACGGCCGTAGACGACCACCCGCGCCCGCCACCGGACGCGCGCGGCCAACACGCCATGGCTGAGGAGTAAATTCGTCTCCGGCCGCGGCGTCAGCGTCGCCAGCCGCTCCAGGAACTCCAGCGGCTCGAACACCAGCTCGCGCGTGCCGTCGTGCCAGGCCCGCTTCAGCTCCAGCCTCACCCGCCCGTCGCCGCGCACCCGCAGCCGCTCCTGCGCGAAGGGCGGCCGCAAGATGTGTCGGGAGCGAAGCCAACATGAGCGGCCCCCCGGCGGCGGTCGCCGCGTCCGGAGGGGCCCCGGTCATCGCGACATAGTCTCCCATACTCAGACGCTGGCCCCCGCTGCGGCCAAGCAGAGCGCACATTAGCCCCCGGGCGCGCCCACCACGCCCCCCGGCTGTGATCCGGATGCTGGGCACCCACACCGCTGCCGTCAAGCGGTAAATGAACCGCCCGGATCAGCAGGAACGACGACGCCTCGCGACGCAGCCATGACCGCGTCGGCGTCCGTCGTGCCCTCGGAGAGCCGGAGAGATACGCCGGCTCAGGACCGCGTCCGGCTCGCTGATGAGGCGCACAGGAAACTCGAACGACCTTTCGAGGCCGCGACCCGGGGCGACCAGGATGTGGACTCTGACGGCAGTCAGCATGAACGGTTGCACGGCCTCCGGGGCGTCATCGGCAATAGGCCGCCGGCAACGCCAGCGTCATCACCGCCCCATCCGCGCCAGCAGCGCGTCGGCGAAGCGGTCGGCCGACCCGGGGGCGTGGTCCAGTCCGAGCCCCGGCTCGTTGACCTCGACCTCCATGAGCGTGAAGCGCGTGTCGTTCTCGACGCCGTCGACGCGCGCGTAGAGCGCCGGAGTCGGCAGCAGGGCGAGCACCGTCTTCATGTGCCGCACCACGTTCTCGGACAGCGTCGCTCCCTCCATACGTCCGCCATACTGCGAATTGATGCGGAACTCGCCGGGGACGGGCACGCGGCGCAGGCCGTGCGAGAAGACGCCGTCGAAGAACACGCCGGCCAGCTCGCCGTGCTCGATCCCGGCCACGAACTCCTGCACCAGCACCTTCTCCATGGGTTTCTGCGCGAGGGCGCGGGCCAGCGCGGCCCCCTCGTCACCGCGCCGCACGCGCTCGACGCCGAAGCCGCTCGCGCCGACCACCGGCTTGAGAACGCCCTCGTCGAGAGCAAGGTCGATGAGCGCCTGCGCCACGCCCGTCGGGGTGGCCGGGACGAGCCTGGCGCGCGGCACTGGCGCCCCGCGCGCTGCGAGGTCGAGCACGTGCGTCTTCGAGAGGTTCCAGCGGATCAGATCGGGAGCGTTGAACGTGCGGGCCGGATCCAGGCGGTCGAGCCAGGCACGATAGGCATCTGGCGCCTGGTGATAATCCCAGGACGAGCGGATCACGACGGCGCCCGCCTCGGCGAACGGCTCGAACGGGCCGTTCCAGGACGCGGCCTCGACGCGATGACCCCTTGCCCTCAGCGCGCCCGCGAGGCACCGATCGCTGGCGCTCAGCTCGGGCCACGTTCTACAGGTCACGAGCACGATCGGCCCCTGCATCGCGCCGGTTAGTGTACCAGGGGCCCGGGCGAACCCCGGTCGCGTGGTATAAGGAGTCACACCACATCAGTTCCTACCAGGAAGGAGACTCGCCATGTCGGTGCTCGTGCTCGGCGCGACCGGCTTCATCGGCCCTCGACTCATCCGGCGGTTGGTCGCGCGGGGCGAGTCGGTGGTCGGCATGGATCTGAACCCCGGCGCGGCGCCGTTCGGCAACGTGCCGGTCGGCGCGCCGGTGCTGCGCGGCGACGTCACGCGCTTCGAGGACGTGATGCGGACGGTGCTCGAGGTGAAACCCGACCGTCTCATCAATCTCGCGTACGGGCTCGGCGCCGGCGAGGGCAACCCGCACCAGGTGATGCTCCTCGACGTCCTCGGGATGGACAACTGCTTCGAGGCGGCGCGCCTGGCGGGCGTCAAGCGCGTGGTCTACGCCAGCTCGATCGCCGTCAGCGGCCAGCAGTCGAACTTCGGGGATCGGAAGGCCACGGAGGACGATCGGGCCTACGGCACCAGCCAGTACGCCATGCACAAAGCCTTCAACGAATTCCAGGCCCGGAAGTACATCCGGACCTACGGCATGTCGATCACGGGCGTGCGCCCGGCCAACGTCACCGGCCCGGACAAGATCCGGGGCTCGACGGACCACGTGCAGATCATGGTGGACGCCGCGCGCGAGAAACCAGTGCACCTGCCGAAGAAGGGGCTCATGCGCCTCCTCGTCCACGTCGAGGACATGGCCGAGATCTTTGCGCGCGTGCTGCTCGCCGACGCGCCCCGCCACGACCTCTACAATTCGGGCGGCGTCCCGGTGAGCCTGGGCGAGCTGGCCGACATCGTGAAGGGCTTCCTGCCGAAGGCGCAGATCACGTTCGCCGAGGACGGAGGCCGCGAGGACTCGGGCAACTACCTGGCCGACAACAGCCGCCTGACCTCGGAGTTCGGCATCGAGTTCCCCGGGCTCCACACGCGTGTGCTCGAGGTCATCAACGACGTGCGCCGAGAGGAGGGGCTC
>Ga0335077_10011354_pt1 | contig 11124 bp, 14 predicted proteins | sample Lox_Sample_31_FD_207151 | JGI IMG/M metagenome (GOLD analysis project Ga0335077, IMG submission 207151) | Soil microbial communities from Loxahatchee National Wildlife Refuge, Florida, United States - Lox_Sample_3.1 | ecosystem: Environmental > Terrestrial > Soil > Wetlands | place: USA...
CCGCCACGCCGGCCTGCTGGCGGGACTTCCCACCGAGGTGGCCGGCCAGACGATCAATCGCCTGTGTTCCTCCGGGCTGGCGGCGGTGGTCGCAGCGGCCCACGCCATCGGCTGCGACGAAGGCGATCTGTTTCTAGCCGGCGGCGTGGAGAGCATGAGCCGCGCTCCCATCGCCATAGCCAAAGCCGAAGCGGCTTACAGCAGGGAAGTGAAGGCCTTCGATACCACCCTCGGCGCGCGTTTCCAGAATCCGTGCTTCGTTGCGGGGTTCGGCAACGACAGCCTGGCCGAGACCGCCGACAACGTAGCCCGCGAGGTGGGAGTCACCCGCGCCGAGTCCGATGCTTTCGCCTGCGTGTCGCAGCAGCGATATGCCCGCGCCCAGCGCAACGGCTTTTATCAGGAGGAACTGCTGCCAGTTCCCATCCCCGGCAAAAAAGGCCCGCCGCTCGAGGTGACCGACGACGAGCATCCCCGGCCGGAGACCACGCTGGAAGCGCTGGCCAAGTTGCGTCCTCTGTATGAAGGCGGAGTCACCACGGCCGGCAGCGCCTCGGGGATCAACGACGGCGCCGCCGCGCTCATCGTGGGATCGCGGAAGGTGGGCGAGAAATTCGGCGCCAAGCCGCGGGCCCGCGTGGTCGCGGCGGCAGTGGCCGGGGTTCCGCCTCGTCTCATGGGTCTCGGCCCGGTACCGGCCACCAGAAAGTGCCTGGCACGAGCCCGGCTTTCGCTCGAGGACATCGACCTGATCGAAATCAACGAGGCCTTTGCCGCGCAGGTGCTGGGATGCCTGAAGCAACTGGGGATCGCTCACGACGATTCCCGCGTCAATCCCAATGGCGGGGCCATTGCCATCGGCCATCCGCTGGGGGCATCGGGGGCGCGGCTGGCACTTACTGCGCTGCGCCAACTGGAGCGGCTGAACGGCCGCTACGCATTGGTGACCCTGTGCATCGGCGTCGGGCAGGGGATGGCGGCGGTTCTGGAACGCGTCTAGCCGTAGCGATCTTTCACGACGCGGGTCTGGGTTAGGGTTTTTCCTTCTCGTCCAGCTTCTTGAATTCCCGGATCGCACCCACCACGAACAATGATCCCACCACATCCACCGCGACTAGGATTATGCCTACGGTGCGCCATTGGCCGCCTGCGGCGAACAACGCGATATGAACGCCAATCGCGACTGCCAGCACGATGATCAGCAAGACCTTCCGTTTTCTGCTCATAACCGCTTGAGGATGGCATTATAGGGCCACGCCCGCTACAGACTCATGCGAGCATCTTGCAGGCCAGAGTCCAGGGTTATTTCTCACACCCGTCGGTGACCCCCATCATGGCGGTAGCCGGGCGGCTGCCATAAGGTTTGAACCGGGAGGTGACTATGATGGCAGATAGTTCACAAACCGCCTCGCTAAGTATGTTGGGGTGCCGCATGGTGCGCCTCATCGAGACGCACTCCGACCAGTTGGCGCGGGGGGTGCTGGAGCGCGTCGAGAACAGCGATCGCTGCCAGGATTTTCTCCTCAAAGTTCCGCCGCAGGAGCTGCAGCTGCGCGTGCAGGAAATCTATCAGCACCTGGGTGAATGGCTGACGCGGAAGACCGAGCGCGATGTCGAACTCCGCTACACCGCCATCGGCGAACGCCGTGCCGAGCAGGGTGTGCGCCTCAGCGGCCTCATGTTTGCTATCGTGGCCACCAAGGAACATCTTTGGGGATACATCGCCAAAGAAGTTCTCACCGACCCTCGCCCCGTGGAGTTAATGCAGGAGTTCGAACTAGCTGAGTTGGTGGAGCAGTTCTTCGACCGCGCCGTCTACTACGCGGCCATCGGCTACGAGCGATACCGAGCCGGGCACAAATAAGGCAGATACGTCGTCACAGTCCCAGGTACGCCTTTCTCACCTCGTCCATCTTGGCGACTTCGTCGGACTGTCCGTGGATGTGGATTCGACCCTCGGCAAACACGTAGGTGTAATCGCTCATGGCCAGGGCCAGGTGGACGTTCTGTTCCACCAGCACAATCGTGAGTCCCTGCTCGCGCAAGGTCTTTAGTGCGAGGAAAAGTTGCTGCGCCAGCACCGGCGCCAGGCCGAGCGAGAGCTCGTCGATCATCAGAACGTCAGGTTCCTGCATCAGCCCGCGGCCCATGGCGAGCATCTGCTGCTCGCCGCCGGAGAGCGTGGAAGACTTCTGAGTGCGGCGCTCCTTCAGCCGCGGAAACAATTCATAAACCCTTTCCAGGTTCTGCTTCTCACGCTTACGGGCGCGCTTCGAGTACCCGCCCATCTCCAGGTTTTCTTCCACCGACATGTCGGGAAAAAGCTGGCGGCCCTCGGGCACCAGCACCAGGCCGCGGTTGGCCTTGGAGTGCGGAGAAAGCCGGGTCACGTCTTGTCCCTGCAGCAGAATGCGTCCCTTCCAGGCGCGAAGGGTGCCCATGATACTGCGCAGAGTGGTGGTCTTGCCGGCGCCATTGGTGCCGATGATGGTAGTCATTTTCCCGCGCGCCACTTCGAGCGAGATGCCCCACAGCACCTGCACTTCGCCGTAGCCGGACTCGATGTTCTCCAGTTGTAGCGCCCGCTCCATCAATCCGTCCTCGTCAGCTTGTCGACGATGTCCGGGAAGCCCAGATAGGCCTCGACCACGTCGGGATTGTGCACCACTTCATCGGGCCGGCCTTCCGCCAGCTTACGGCCCAGGTTCAGCACCACGATGCGGTCAGAAAGGCTCATGATGGCCTGCATCAGGTGCTCGATCATGAACACCGAGACTCCGCCGTCGCGGATCTTTTTCACCAGGTCGATCATCAGCACGATCTCGGTGGGATTCAGGCCCGCCAGCACTTCGTCGAGCAGCAGCAGCTTGGGTTTCGCCGCCAGGGCCCGGGCCACTTCCAGGCGCTTCTTGCCGGCGATGGTCAGCGAGCGCGCCATCAGGTTGACGCGTTCTCCCAGTCCCACCTGCTTCAGCACGTCAAGAGCCACCGCGCGTGCCGCCTTCAGATCAAGGTAATCGTGGCCGAAGCAGGCGCCCACGGTGACGTTGTCCAGCAGGGTCAGCTCGTTCAGCGGCTTTACGATCTGGTGGGTGCGCGCCAGGCCGAGATGGACCACCTTGTCGGGCGAGCTTCCCGTGATGTCTTTTCCGAGGAAGCTGATGCTTCCCCCATCCGCCTTGTAAACCGTGTTCACGACATTAAAGAGAGTGGTCTTGCCCGCGCCGTTGGGTCCGATGAGCCCAAGGATCTCGCCCTCAACGAGGCTGAAGCTGACGTCAGACACTGCCAGCAGCCCGCCGAAACGCTTGCTGACGCCGCGCACTTCAAGAAGGTCGCTCATTCGATCACCTTGCGCCCGCCCGGCACCAGGCGATAGAACCATCCGATTAAGCCTCCGGGCGAGAACAGGACTACCAGCAACAACAGGCCGCCGGCGATCACCAAGTGGAAGTTCGACAGCGTGGGAGAAGTCAGCAGGTAGGAGCGCAGTCTCTCGTACAGTCCACCGCCCAGGGCCGCGCCCATCACCGCGCCCTGCCCGCCGAGCATCAGCATCACGATGCCCTCGAGCGACAGCATGAACTCGAAAGCGATCGAGGGGTCGATCATGGCATTTTTGTAGAACATGAGCGCGCCGGCAACCGCGGGCAGAAAGGCGGAAACGCTGTAGATGATCGCCTTGTACACGGTGGCATTAACACCCAGCACCAGCGCGGCGTCTTCATCCTCGCGGATGGCGAACAGGCCCAGCCCGAATTTGGAGTTCTTGATAGCCAGACTCAGGATCATCGAGAGAGCCATCACCGCAATAATCAGGTAGTAGGTGATCCAGAGGGCACGCATCGCCCCGCCCAGCGGTTGGTAGGCGTCGAAGGAAAGGTACATCCCCGTGGATCTCTCCCAGGGGCCAAAATTGGATACGAAAGCCTGGACTGCCTGCAGTATGCCGATCGTGGCGAGGGCAAAATATGCGCCGCGCAAGCGCAAAATAACCAGCCCGAACAGAAGCGCGCACAGGCTGACGGTCACCCCGGCCACCAGCGCCGCCAGCACCAGGTTCCAGCCCCGCACCGACACCAGGTAAATCCCAACGTAGCCGCCCAGGCCGTAGAACACAATGTGGCCGAAATTCACGTAGCCCGTGTAGCCGATCATCAAATTCAGATTGCTCGCCAAGATGACAGCGACGGCGACCAGAATGAGATCTTCTCGCAAAGAAACATTGTTGCCGTGCAGCGGGAAATACACGAACAAGGCAGCGATGATCAGGATGATGTAGAAGAAGGGTCGCCGCAGGATCATGCGGTTGCCCTCTTCCCGAAAATGCCCTGGGGGAATGCGACCAGCACCACCACGAACAGCCCGAATTCGATAAGCGGGATCCAACTGACCGCGATAAACGGCGTCACCACGCCCTCCAGCAATCCCAGCAGCACGCCGGCAATCAGGGCGCCGAAAGGCTTACCTAGTCCCGCCAGAATGGTCACTACAAAGCTCTTCAACTGATACACGGCCCCGGAGAGGATGGTGAAAGGAAACAGTGTAGAGACCAGCGCCCCGGAGGTCATCGCCAACGCGATACCGATGCCGAAGGCGATAGTCAGCACCGCAGTGGTGGAGATGCCCATCAACTCCGCGGCTTCGCGGTTGTCGGCGACGGCGCGGATGGCCTTGCCCGTCCGCGTGTGGTACAGAAACCACTGCAGCGCCAGCGCGATCACCACTGCCGCAATGGCGGCAGCAATATGGTTTCCTGTGAAGGTATAGGCGCCGAGGGTGATGCCGGGCAAGCTGAAGTTGACGTTGTACGGGCTGGTGCTCCAGATCGCCGTGCCGATGCCGATAACCATCATGTTGACCGCGAAGGTGGAGAGGAGGCTCATCAGCATGGGTCGGCCCACCACGCGGTGCACCGACATCCAATACACAATGATCCCTAGAACCAGTCCTACCGCGATCACCGGCAGCAGCAGCAGATAGGCATTGGTCGCGATGGCGCCGAAAAGCAGATACATGGCGAACATGCCCAGCGCGATCATGGAGCCGTGGGTGAGATTGATGACGTCCATGACTCCCCAGATCAGACTCAGGCCCATGGCGGCCAGGCCATAGACCGCCCCCACCAGCAGGCCGTCGATCATGGAAGCCAACACACCGGACATATCTCACCCTCCGCGCTCGGGAACGAACCCCCAACCAAGCGCCATCGCTCAGTGCATCGGATACAAGAAATTGGCACTCTTGGCAGCCGGCGGCCAGACCACTTCTTTCACCACCTTGCCGGACTTATCCTTCTGCCACTGCGCCAGAATCATGGCATGGCCCACCTGCAAGCCATGGTTGCTGTCCGCGGTAGCGAACTGGGTTCGCCCGTAGAAGGTGGTGATATCGGTAGCGTTCAGCGCCGCTGCCACCTTGGCCGAGTCAAGCGTGCCCGCCTGTTCGATGGCACGCTGCAGAATCAGCCCGCAGACGTAGCCGCCCGCCGATTCGTAACTGGGCTGGTCATTGTATTTTGCCACGTAAGCCTTGGCGAAGTCCGCGCCGCTTGGCCCATACTGCGCCTTGAAGGTTGACTGCGGCGCCCATTGCGAGGGCACGGTGACGCCGATCGCGGCATCACCCAACTCGGTCCACTTCGGACTGTCGGGCGCCACCAGCAAGGTGAGCATCTTCAGCGGAACCTTATGACCCTGGAGTTGCCGGGCCAGGGTTGAGCCATCGGCATAGTGGCCGCCGCCAAGCAGCACCGTCGCCTTGGAGTTGATCACCTTGTCGATGATGGCGCTGAAATCAGTGGTGGCCGGAGCATAAGCTTCCGTGAAAGCGACGTTCAAACCAAGCTGCTGCGCATACGCCTTGGCCGGGGTCACCACCGCCACAGAGAATGACGAGTCCTCATACACGAAGGCGATGGCAGCTTTCGGGTCTTTGGCTTTAAGCGCATCGAGAGAGACCTTCAGGTATTCGGGCGCGGGCGCGAACATCTGGAACAGGTAGTGGTTGCCCAGAGTGTAGGTTTTTCCTTCCGCCGCACCCGAGGTGAGCATGATCTTGCCGTACTGCTCCGTCACTACCGCTGCCGTGGAGGTGAGGGGAGATGAATAAGGACTAAACAGGAAGTCTGCTTTGTTTTCCAGAATCAGGCGGGTATAGAGCTGCTGCACGCGCTTGGAGTTGGATTCGTCGTCGTAGCTGGCGAATTGTATTTTGTAGGTTTTCCCGCCTGCTTTAATACCACCGGAGGCGTTGACCTGGTCGCGCCACAGTTCGAATCCGTGATACTGCTCGAGAGAATCGACGTTAAGGGCACCGGTTTTGGACTCGGTGAATCCGATGGTGATGGTTTGCTGGCCGAATCCGATGCCAGCCAGAAGTATTACTAAAAATGCGAGCACAGCTGTTTTCTTCACAATCCACCTCCTGCGATCGGCAGTTTCTGCCGCGTGGTGCGCTGACTATTTACGAGGACCGTGCCACGGGGCAATAGCATGCTATCGCCGATATCTCAGATCACCTGAAGTGCGCCCCGAGGATACCGGATTCGGTTTCTGATACCAAGGCCGTTGCTGCGGCGGCGGTGCGTTCCACCCACATCCCCGGAGCAGGATTTTCCCTGAAACGCCGTGGACGAGGCCGGCTAGGTCTTCGTTAAAAAGACGGATTATTGTCGGAGGAATAGTGAACGCGAGTCTGTGATGGAGATCACTTCCATGCGTTAGCCACACCGGGTCGACCTGCGAAGGGCTGTCGCTCACCGGACTCACGCCGGAAGAGCTGCGCCTGGCATCGTTTCTCCGGATTTCGCAGGGCCGCGCGTCTGCGCGAGCGAAGCCATGACTAATCGCTCGCCTTGGTTGCCTGGAACGAAACCAGCTTCCAGTCTCCGCCCTGCTTTACCCAGACGCGAGTAAAGCGGTAGTCGCCGGTGTACTCCTTGCCATAGACGGTCTTGTATCCTTTTTCCTGCACCGTCAGCTTGACGCTGGCCAGCGAGTTGCACACGGCGGTATCGCCGTAGATGCGTATCTTCAGCTCGTGCACGTCAATTGTCTGATAGCTCAAGCCGCCCGATTGCCGGCTCTGGATTTCCTCGGCTCTGCCGTGAGCACGGCCATTTCCCATGATGGCAACGTAGTCCGGAGCGGCATATTTCTCGATGAAGCCGACGTCACCCTTCAAGGCGGCCAGCCGCCCCTGCTCCTCCAGCCGCTCGATCTCCTGTCGTGCGTCGGACGTTTGTGAGAGCGTTACCGTCGCCAACGCCAGAAACATTGCCGCCAACCACCATCCCGCGCGCTTCGTCATGCGGAACCCCCCGCGCGATTGTAAACCTCGATCGAGACGTCAGCTACGGGAGATGCAGGGCAAGGCTTGCGCGGCCCCGCCCCGCTGCCGGCCATGGTTTTACCCTCCAAACATGCGGGTTGGCCTTGCAATGCGCGGCCAACGGCGCTACGCTTGCTCGAATTGTTGCCGCTCGGAAGCGGCGTTTGGGAGGCGGCAATGGCCTTAAAGATTTCGAATCACGACGTGGGTGAGGTCACGGTAGTCAGTTGCAGCGGGCGGATCGTCTTTGGGGAAGAGGCGGCGGACCTGCGCGACGTGGTTAAGAGCCTGCTGCAGCGCTCCAGACAAATTGTTATCGACCTGAGCGGGGTCAGCTACATCGATAGCGGCGGCCTCGGCACGCTGGTGGGACTATACACTTCGGCGCGCAACCAGGGCGGCGAGATCAAGCTGGCCAACCTGACCAAGCGCGTGCACGACCAGCTTCAGATCACCAAACTGATTACCGTCTTTGAGTGCTACGACAGCGAGCAGGCGGCGGTAAACGCCTTTCCGCGCCGGGCTACAGCCTGATCCCTGCGGTTACGCCGCGCGCTTCTGCCGCCGAGCCGCCTTTCTGCGCTTCTTGAGTTCCTGCTCGGAGTACAGGCTGCCCCGGCATTTTGTCGCCCGGCAGTAGCAAGGCGAGTCGCCTTCCCCGTCATAGAGATTGTAATCGTAGGTGAGTTCTTCGCCGGCGCGGATATTGCGCAAGGCCCAGATCCAGACTCGTCCACTGATCTCGTCGGCTTCGCAGTTGGGATCGCACGAGTGGTTGATCAGCGCCGCGATGCCGTTGCCATCGATTACCTGCTTGCCGCCGGTGAGCCCGAACAGATAGGTGATTTCCTGGCCATCGTAGCGGCGGTCAGCCTCGGCGATGCTGATGCGCTCGCCCGTGTATTCAATAATGCGCGTGCCCCGGCGTATGGGCGCCGTGGTGTAAACGCCTTCCCGGTGAATGCGCGATGAGCGGACGATCAGTCCCATGACGGTGCAGTCCCGACTTCAGGCCTGACAATCGTGGGCGACCAGGTGGGCTTCTATGCGTGCCGTGCTCTTGGCCAAGCGGCGTTGCAGGTAGGCTTCGAAGTCGCCGCGACGCACCAGCGCGGAGGCGATGCGCTCCTGCCCGGCGTCGGCGGCGGCAAACTGGCGGGCGCGGCGCCGACGCTGCGTCAGGTCTTTGAAGACCACGCTGGCCTCCCGACGCAAAGCGGCTAGTTCAACACATTCCATGGAGCACATTATAATCCGTAAGGGGAAGAAATATGCCCACCGGTCGATACTTCAGCGGGGGGAGAAAGTAATCGCGTGGAAGTACGGAAGTCACCCAACCAGGACGTTGGGACGCCTAGTTTTCTCGGGCTGGCGTCTTGGCCTTGATCTGCTCCTGCTCTGCCAGCAGCCGATCGCGCATGGCGATGCGGTTGAACACAGCGTTCAGGACGAATCCGCTCACGGTACGGCGCTCCAGCCGGGCCGAGTGGCGGATTCTCTCTGCTTCCTCTTCGGTACAGCGGACGAAAACTGCGGCCTTCTTGATGCGTGGCACGACGCCCCCTTTAAGCTATCCGCAGGATAGCACCCTCTAGCGCGGGCAATCCAACGAAAACTTCGCGGTACACTAAACTCCCTCCGTATCCCTCGTATCCAGATACCTTCGGTCATCTAGATTCCTGGAAGTAACGTTGCGGTAGCGGGGTGCTTTCTGGGCCAAAAAAAAGCGCAGCCTCGACGAGCGGCCCTGTGCTGAGCGCGATTGCGTCGCCGGCTATCGTCCAAAACCGCTGCGGTAGCCCTCCAGATAGCCATCGCGATACGCCTCCTGATAGGCGTGCTTGTCGCCATAGTGATGGTCGTAGCCGTGATCGGCATGCTTGAAGTTGCCGTCCCGCTCCGGACGATACCCGCGGTTATAGCGCCGGTCGATGCGGCCATCGTTCACGCCGTCGTTGTATCCGATCTGGTGGGCATAGTCGTACCAGTCGTAGCTCCGGGCCGAATTGTAGGACCCGCCGGCATGGTAGCCGCCCCAGGAACGATCCCCAACCTGTGCCCAGGCGCCGCCGCAGAGCCCAGCCGCCAGCGCCAGGGTAAACACCACCTTCATCCAGTTTTTCATTGTCTCCCTCACCTCCGACCAGCGGCCTGATTGCGCCGGGCGGGTCGTCTCAACGCACTGCTATTGGCTTGAACACGGAGCGAGGGGAGGAAATGTAATGATTTGTAACGCTGAGTAGATCGTGGTGATTCCCGGGAGGCTTACTTGCGACCGGAGCGCTTCTGCGCCACCACCAGCCCGCGCGGGCAGGGGAGCAGCACCACTGAGATCAGACCTTCGGTTTCCAGACGCAGGGCCGCTTCGCGGACCACTTTCTGCAGCGAGCTGGCATCGTGGATCAGGATCAGGCCGGTGGGCGAAATCTGCGGCAGGAAATGCCGTACCTCGCGCTCGCGCAGATGGATATCGCTATCGCTGAAAAGCAGGTCGATGGTGCCTTCAACTTGCACGTCGAGGCTCGACTGGTTGCGGGCATCGATCCACGTCGCGAGCCCCGAGGCGTCAATGCGCTCCTTCGCCTTGGTGAAAACCTTGGGGTCGAATTCCACGGTGATGACGCGTCCGAAGCCGTTCTGCTTGAGGCCTTCCGCGATGGCGAGTGTACTCACACCCATGAACGTCCCGGTCTCGACCACAAGCTCGGGCTTGAGCGTGATGACCGTTTGCCGGAGGAAGTCGAGGACTTCAACTTCGGCGCTCATGGAGTCGTACATATTCCAGCGTTCGGGATGAGGGCATTCGGGCGTGGCCGGCGTGTACTCGGGCTGGAGGGATTCGCCGGTGGCGCTGACGTCGGCGATGATACGGTGCTCCTCACGCGTGCGCAGGAAACGGGGCACGATGATGGCGAGGAAGATGGCGCCGCCAACAATACAAACCAGCGCCGCGACCTCGGCCGCTACAGAACGCGGCCCACGACCAAGAAGAACCTCGAGCAACGCCGCAACTCCGCCGAGAATGAGGAATTCTCCAAATACGATTCCGCGCGGACGCTGCCACTGCACCGAGCGGCGCCCTTCCTGCCAGAGCCAGAAAACAACGATCACGCTCACGATGGCGGCTATTCCACTGAACGCCTGGAATAACCAAAATTCCGCGAGCGAAATGACTATGTAGGCGATCGACGCAAGGAGAGCGAATGCCGCTGCGGCCACGTCCAGCATCACCAGAACCGACTGCCGGCAAACGAGCGCCACTACGACTCCTGCGAGCACCACGCCCGGGAAAAACGCAGAGAGGTGAAGCCAGTCGCCAAGAAACTTGCCGGTGCCGATCAAGGCGGCGTCGAGAACGAGCGTCATGAAAAGCGGACGCAGCATTAACCCGCGGCGGTGGGAATCAGCGCGCACCACTGTGTATGTGCCAGCAACCAATGCCGTGGCGGCAAATGCCCAATACATCCAATCGCTGGACATGCTCATTGCTGCGCCAGCGCCCACTTCTCCAGTTCACCGGTGGAGCGCAGAAGCTGCATTTGCGCCTGCTCGACCAGGTAGCTGGCGTCGAGGAATGCGGTGTATTTCTGACCTTCAGCCAGGTGGGCGTTGGCTTCTTCGCGCAGCGTAGCCGTTCCTCCCTGGACCTTCGTCTGGACGGCGTCCACGTCGGCGCGGGCCAATTGATATTCGAGACGGGCAACCTCGCGTGCGGCCGCCAGTTCCGTTACCTGGTGCTGCAGCTTGCGGGTCTCGTTCGAGACTTTGCGCTTTGCCTCCTCCGCGTCGTGG
>Ga0335077_10011355_pt1 | contig 11124 bp, 13 predicted proteins | sample Lox_Sample_31_FD_207151 | JGI IMG/M metagenome (GOLD analysis project Ga0335077, IMG submission 207151) | Soil microbial communities from Loxahatchee National Wildlife Refuge, Florida, United States - Lox_Sample_3.1 | ecosystem: Environmental > Terrestrial > Soil > Wetlands | place: USA...
TGCGCTCCCGGGAAGAAATGCGACAACGACCAGCTCCAGATGCGGGCCGGTGATGGCTCGCCGCAGCCGGTCTGCGCGCCCGGTCAGAAATGCGATAACGACCAGTTGCGCATCGTGCTATAGCACAGAAGTGGAAGAGTTACCAAGATTGCCCGCCATCTAAGGGGCGTGCCAGCGAGCGCCATCTTGAACTCTAAGATGATGCTTGCAATGTGCCGATTCCAGAGATATCCTTTACTGGCGTCATGCATCTGCACCTAGTCGATTACGTGCTGTGGTGCCTCGGTACCCTTCTGCAGGTTGGGGTGCTGACGGCGATGTACTGGCGTGGACTGCATCGCGAGTACCCATACTTTTTCAACTACACAGTTCTGCAGGTTATCAACGAACCAGTTCTGTTCATCATTCAAAGGCACTCTTATCCCATGTACTACTGGAGCTTCTATGTTTCGGTAGCACTCAGCGCACTAATTTCGTTTGCTGTTCTCCAGGAAATCTTCCACCACGCATTTCGCCCGTATGAGGCCCTGCGTGACCTCGGCGTGATTCTCTTCCGTTGGTCAGCGCTGCTGGTGCTGCTGATTGGCGTGATTATGGCCATCACTGCCACGCAGTCAAACAGCGTCGATAAGCTCACAAGTACTATTTTTCAAGTGCAGCGCAGTATCCGCCTGATGCAATGCGGTCTGGTGTTTTTCCTTGTTCTTTTCAGTGAATATCTGGGTATCTCGCGAAAGCATGTATTATTCGGTATCGCGCTCGGATTTGGCCTGTTCGCCTCTGTCAACATACTGTACGTGACGGCGGTAGCACATGGGACATTTGTTGGGGCGAAACTCTTGCGCCAAATCAACAGTGCTGCGTATGTCGTCTCGGTGCTGATATGGCTGGGTTATACTGCGCTGGCGCCCATTCGCAGCGGTGTTTCATTCGCTGCGGATCGGTCCAAGGATTGGAATTCTGCCTTGGAAGATGCGAGGGTTGCGGCCGTGCCCGATAGCCTGCTCGATACCATGGATCGTACGGTTGAGCGGCTGCTTTATCCTCAGGAAGAAGTCAAAGCGAGCGTTACTGCTGGAACCCTTTCGTAGCTGACAATTGAAGCCTTTCATTTACCGCCGCAATCCGGCGGCGTTTTTTATTTGTGGTCATTATTCCAGTACCCCAGCTGAGACCGTCCTCACACCGGGGTTTTGGTCTTGCGTGGTGGATTGAAGAACGGCAGTTGCCGGATTGTAGCCGCAGCTTTGTGCCGGACGCCTTCCACCGTCACTTCCATCTGGAGTCTGGTGCCGGGTTGCGCGTACTGCGGTTCCACGCTGGCCAGAGCAATCAACTGCTTCAGCAGGGGAGACCAAGTAGTGGAAGTCGCCTTGCCTACTTGTTCGCGCCCCTTATATACCGGCACATGCACGCGTGACGCTGTGGCAGGGGTCTGCGGAGCAAGCCCCATCCTGTCGAAGAGTGCTTCCACTTCATTCCAGTCGATTTCGAGTCCCACGAGAACGCGCTTGGGACCGGTCTTCTTCTCTTCCAGCAGTGCTTTTCTACCAATGAAGTTTGCCTTCTCGTAGTGCACCAGCTTGGCCAGCCCGACTTCGACAGGCGTGTACTTTTGCGACGGGATGAGCGCCTTCTTGCTACTGACGTAGTCAACGTCCGCCAGAATCAGTCCGGCCTCGATGCGGGCAACGTCCAGCGCCAGCATCCCTGTGGGATGGATGTCGAAGCTCCGGCCCGTCTTCATCAGAACGTCCCACACCTTGACGGCATCCTGCCACGCCATCCAGATCTCGTATCCCAGGTCGCCGGTATAGCCGGTGCGGGAGATGTCCACCCGCACGCCGCCAATCGTGCCGCTCGTCTTGCGGAAGTACTTTAGGTTCTCGACATCGGCCTCGGCAACGCTCTTCAGCAGCCGACCAGAGGTCGGCCCCTGCAGCGCCAGTGCCGCAACTTGCTCCGTGATGTCGTCGATCTCGACGTCAAATCCGATCGCATTCTGCCGGAACCAGCGCAGGTTCGGGTCGGCGGCGGTCCAGCGGTAGCGGTTCTCCTCCAGCCGCGTGATGGTTCCGTCGTCAATAATCTTCCCGGCCTCGTCGCACCAGCAGCAGTAGATGACCTGGTTGACCGCCACCTTGTTGATGTCACGCGCAATGATGCGATTGACGAAGCGGGTGGCATCGCGCCCAGTGATCATGTACTTGAACAGCGGAGTTACGTCGATCAGCGCGGCCGCATTGCGAATGGCGTTGTATTCGTGCTCATGATGGGTTTCGTAAACGCTGACCGCGTAAAATCCCGACCATTCCCGGTAGTTGAGGCTTTGACAGAGCGCGAACGTCCGCTCATGCACCGCAGTTCCGATGGGCACAAAGGCTCCTTCCGCTTGTGTTTTGCGCGGATTATAGCCATCGCCAGAGAGGTCGGCAAGGCGGCCAAGACCTGCGCTTTACAAAACATTACACAGAAAACCGGAGCAAAGGCATCTTGACTTACGTATGGTGGAATCTAGGCGCTGGGTGCGCCGGTGTTTGAATGACTGCATCGAATCCAATATCCATGCGTTCTGTATCAGCTTCAGAAGCAACGGCGACCGTTCGCACTGAGAGGGTGTGTCGCTACTATCCCATGGGTGGAAGCATCATCCGTGCTGTGGACGGCATCTCGCTCAGCGTCGGTCGCGGCGAATTCGTCGCCTTGCTCGGCCAGTCTGGTTCGGGAAAATCCACGCTGTTGAACCTGCTGGCCGGACTCGACCGTCCAACTTCAGGTTCGGTGCTGGTGCAGGACCGCGACCTGGCGAGCATGTCGTCAGAAGAGCTGGCGCGCTACCGCCGTAGCGATGTTGGGATGGTCTTCCAGGCGTTCCACCTCATCCCCTCGATGACGATCACCGACAACGTCGAGTTGCCCATGCGCTTTGCCGAAGTCGAGCGCGCCGAGCGGACACAGCGCGCCCGCCAGTCGCTGGAACAGGTCGGTCTGGGCCATCGCTTGGAGCATCGGCCATCCGAGTTATCGGGCGGCGAGCAACAACGGGTGTCGCTGGCGCGTGCATTGGCCAATCGCCCGCAGCTTCTGCTGGCTGACGAGCCCACCGGTAACCTTGACAGCCGCACCGGAGAAGACATCCTGAACCTCATCCGCGACCTGAGTCTCGCTCTCGGAATGACCGTCGTGATGGTCACGCATGAGCGCGCCCTCGCGGAGCGTTTTGCCCAACGGCTCATTTTTCTGGGCGACGGCAAACTGTTGTCGCAGGAGGCGCTGGCGTGACGGGCTATGACCTTTTCGACCTGGCCGTGCGCAACCTGCGGCAATCCAAGCTGCGCAATGGCTTGACGACCGTCGGAATCTCGGTCGGCGTGGCATCGCTGGTCGCGATGTTGTCGCTGGGCGTCGGCCTGCAGAAGTTGGCAACGCGCCGTCTCGCTGGCTCGGGAATGTTCGACACCGTCTTCGTAACCTCGAAGCAGGATTTCCGCGGCATGGACCGCGAGGACGACCAGAAAACCGAGCATCCGGAAAAGGAGCCGCTCCTGGACCAGCCCGCGCGCGACCAGATGACACGCCTGAAATACGTGACCGAAGTGGAGCCCGAGGTCCGGGTGATGGGCGAGGTCGTTTACGATGGGCAGACCCACTTCGGCTTCGTGACCGGACTGCCTGTGTCGGCGCGCGAGAACGAGGCCTTCGACAACCTGGAAGGCAAATTCTTCTCTGGCCCATCGGCGGAAGACGTCATCCTGCTGAACGACTTCGCCAAGGAGCTAAATCCGAAAGACCCGAAGCAGTTGATCGGCCAGGAAATCACGCTGCGCTACGGTGAACGCCAGGCTCTGCCCGCCGAATCCACTGGCCGGCCACAGCTTTCTGGCGGAGAAACCGCCGACACGAGCAGCAGCGACAACTTTGGCTTCTCCGTTGTGCGCAAGACGCAGGCCCTCAAAGTTGTCGGCATTATTCAGGAAGAGCCGTACGGAGGCATGCGCGCGGTCTCGCGCGGACGCATCTTCCTGCCGGTTGATCTCACCGAGAAGCTGAACATGGCGCAATTCACCGACATGCGCAGCTCGCTGCGCGGCGCCGGCAAGACCTACATGACCCTCACCGTGCGCGTCAAGGATCCTGGCAAAGTCTCCGAGGTGCAGGACGCCATCAACAAGATGGGCTTTCGCACCTTCTCCATCCTCGACGCCACCAAGAGCCTGCGTCGCTTCTTCACCGTGCTTGACCTCTTCCTCGGAATCTTCGGCTCGCTGGCGCTGGCGGTGGCAACGCTGGCCATCATCAACACGCTGGTGATGGCGGTGCTGGAGCGTCGCCGCGAGATCGGGATCATGAAAGCCATCGGCGCCAGCGATGGCGACGTCAAGGGGCTTTTCTTCGCCGAGGCAGGCGCCATGGGATTCTTCGGAGGCGTGCTCGGCATCGTGCTGGGGCTGGCAATTGGCAAGGCGATTAACATCGGCACCGGCATCTATCTGCGCCGCCACCAGCTGCCGGCAGAGGCAGTCTGGATTATGCCTCCCTGGCTGATCGGCGCCGCCATTGCCTTCTCCATCCTCGTGAGCCTGCTTGCGGGGTTGTATCCTGCTAGCCGCGCCGCGCGCCTCGATCCGGTGCAGACGCTGAAGTACGAATGAGGACATCTCGCCACCACATAAATTTGTCATCCCGAGCGAGCGCGAGGGAGCGCAGCGGACTGAGCGCGAGTCGAGGGACTTGCTTTTCTTGCAACCACCTTCCAAACAAACGCGTTCACCGGACTCGGCTGACTGCTTTCCTTTTGACCGTCACTTGTTTCGCTGGCACGCTCCACGCCCAGGGCCGCGCGGAGTGCTCGGTCATCAGGTCCGCCATCCTCAGTCGCTCCGTTCGCTACTGTGCTTTCCTGCCGGCCAGCTTCGATGAGGACAAAACGCGCCGCTATCCCGTGCTCTACTACCTACACGGCCTTGGCGACAACGAACGGTCGCTGCTGAACGGCGGATGGGACGTCATCTCCGAGCTGCGGCGCCAGGGCAGGATCGGCGACTTCGTTGTGCTGGCACCCAGCGCCGGTGGTACGTTCTACATCAACTCGCAGAACGGCAAAGTCCTCTACGAAGATTTCTTCTTCAAGGAATTTATGCCGCAGATGGAGAAGAAGTATCGCGCCGATGGCACGCGCGCCACGCGCGGCATCACCGGCATTTCGATGGGCGGCTACGGAGCGCTGCGCTTCGCCTTCAAGTATCCCGCTGAGTTCGCCGCCGTCAGCGCGCAGATGCCAGCGCTCATCGCCGAGCTGCCGAAGGACCTCAACACCGGCGGCGCGGGCTCTCCCGGCTCGCTCATGGGCAACGTCTTCGGCTCCCCCTTCGACCGCGCCTACTTCGACCGCAACAACGTCTTCTACTTCGCCCGCACAGAACCGGCCTCCAGCCTCAAACGCATGAAGATTTACTTCGATGTTGGCAACAACGACGATTACGGCTTCGAGCAGGGCGGGCAGCAGTTGCACCAACTGCTAGATTCACGCGGCATCCCTAACGAGTTCCACATCTATCCCGGCGGCCATACTGCGCAGTTCGTCATCCGCCACTTCGGTGATGTCATCGAGTTTCAGTGGAAGGCGATTGGGGCGGGGAACAGATAGAAGTTGGTCTAAGGTGGGAATTGCAGAATTCGCAGCCCCGGGACGAGCCTGAAGTGACGGACGTTAACGGTCAGCACAGCATAGTCGTGCAACAAGGCGGTTGCTCCAATGAGCAAGTCACTGAAAGGAATTGTTATGCCTTTCTGTTGCTGCTCTCCGTCGATCTGGCCTGCCAGCAACGCCGTGTCTTTGGTGTAGGGATAGACTTCCACGTCGTCCAGCAGTTCATGGATGAAGGCCGCGCGCCGCGTCCTCGCCTCCGTCGTTTGCCCCCGATAGATTCCATGCACCAGTTCTGTCAGCCCAATCGCAGAGAGCACAGATGGCTGATCCCCTGCGACCATCACAATTTGTTTGAGGAGTTGCGTTACCGTATCGCCTCGGCGTTCGGCGGCGATGGCAACGCTGGAATCAAGGACTAGTCCCATGCGGGAGGTTCGAGCGGCTCGCGGTGGCTATTGACGATGGTTTCGAGGTCGCGCGAGAAGTTTTCATCCAGAGTGGCCGTGGAACCATGCGCTTCAGCCAAGGCGATGGATTCGGAGAGCAGCCGTCCCGGACGCGACCCGGCAGGCCGCAGCACAGCAACGGGCCGGGCGTCTTTCTCGATCAGGACCTCCTCGCCAGCCCGCACGCGCGCCAGCACGGCAGCAAAATTCCGCACTGCTTCCTCCTCCGAGATATGCATGGTGGCCATGTCGGGATTATAACGGACAATGGGTGGGTCGTTCACGTGGCATCCCTAACGAGTTCCACATCTATCCCGGCGGCCATACTGCGCAGTTCGTCATCCGCCACTTCGGCGACGTGATGCAGTTTCAGTGGAAGGCGATTGGAGTGGAGAAGCATTAAGCTACTTGCAAGGAGGATGCAATGGGCAGCGTAAGACGATCCTGGAGCTTTGGGCATGGTCCGCGCATACCGGTGGCAACGGCCTCGCTTGCGCTGGCGGTCGTCCTGACTTTTTTCACGACCCAGGCAGTATGGGCGCAGACTTTCCAGGTGATTCATAGTTTCACCGGAGGTCAGGATGGCGCCGCTCCCTACTCCGGCCTGGTAATGGACAAACCCGGAAATCTCTACGGTTCGGCGCTCTACGATGGCAGTGGTTTTGGCACGGTGTATGAGCTAAAGCACAAAGGCTCCGGCTGGGTCTTTAACATTCTCTACAGCTTCACTGGAGGCGACGACGGCGCTGGTCCGCAGTTCAACGGCGGGGCGCTTGTCTTCGGGCCGGATGGCGCGCTTTACGGCACGACCAATGGGGGAGGCGGAGGCAGCTGCCAGGGCGGCGGGGCTCCGTATCCCGGCTGTGGGACGGTCTTCAGCCTGCGACCCTCACCCACGGCTTGCAAAAGTGCACTCTGCCCATGGATGGAAACCGTGCTTCACCGTTTCACCGCAACTAATGATGGATATAACCCCGAAGGCAGCCTTCTCTTCGATCAGGCGGGCAACATGTACGGCACAACCATATACGGCGGCCTTAACGGCTACGGGACCCTGTATCAGCTGACGCCCTCCGCCGGCGGCTGGACCGAGACCGTTCCCTACAACTTCGGCAGCGACGGGCACTATCCAATCAGCGGCGTCATCATGGACAGTGCCGGTAATTTCTACGGAACGACTTTTCTGGGGGGCCCTGCGAACATTGGAACGGCATTCCAGTTGGTGCCCTCGAGCGGCGGCTTGACGGAAAACCTTCACTACAGCTTCCTGGGTGGGCAAGACGGAGGCCGGCCTATCGGCGCCGGCCTGATATTTGACCGGTCCGGCAACCTTTACGGTGCTGCCGCTGACGATGGCATTAACGGCGGCGGGACGGTTTTCCAGCTGTTGCCCGGCTCGGGCAGCACCTGGACTCTACAGGTGCTGTACAGCTTTGCCGGAGGCCCAAGCGACATAAACGGATGCGGCCCTTGGGGCCCGATTGTGGTACAGAATGGGAGCATTTACGGCACCACGAAATGTTCCGGCGCGAATGGCTATGGCAATGTCTTCGAGTTGAGCCCCTCCGGCGGCGGCTGGGCCTATCGATCCTTGCACGACTTTACTGGCGGCAGCGATGGCGCATACCCGATCAGTAACGTCGTTTTCGACGCGAACGGCAACCTTTACGGCACCGCATCTGCAGGTGGTTCATCGACAAACTGTACGGGCGGCTGCGGCGTCGTCTGGGAGATCACGCCGTAAGAGCCTGGGTGCTGGAGCACGATCCCCAAGCCCGGCGGCGGCACGACATCCAGGGCCTGGCGGACCACGTCCTGGAGGCTCAGGCCCAGCCTCGCCGCCAGCACCTTGACCCGGCGGCTTTCGGTCTCGGGCATTCTGACGGAGAGGAAGGCCGTTTCTCGGGCGCTGCAGCTCCGCTGACAACTCCTTCCCGATGCTAAGATTTCTGCTTAATGGTCACCTTCGCCCTGCTGCGCATTGTAGCGGTGGTTTTGCTTATCGCGGCGAACGCGTTTTTCGTAGCGGCTGAATTCGCCCTGGTCAGCGTCCGCGAGACCCGCCTGCAACAGATGGTTGCGGCGCATCGCATCGGCGCGCGCACCGTTCAGAAGCTTCACGCGAAGCTCGAGCACGTTCTCAACGCTGTGCAGTTCGGAGTTACCGTCACGAGCCTCGCGCTGGGCTGGATCGGCGAGGCTGCGATGGCGCGCGTGCTGGAGCCGTTCTTCCGTCCGCTGCCGTATTCCCACCTTTACGCGCACGGCGTCGCCATTGTGCTCGCCTTCATCCTCATCACGTATCTGGTGGTGATTCTGGGCGAAGTCGTTCCCAAGTCCATCGCGTTGCAGCGCACTGAGCGAGTTGCGCTGCTGGTCGCCGGACCGATGGACGTCTTCATGACCATCGCGGCGCCGTTCCTGGTGTTCATGACCGCGTCAACGCGGGTCGTCCTGAAGGCCTTTGGGACGAAGCTGGTGCGCGACGTCGGCGTGCACTCGCCGGAAGAGTTGAAGCTGATCGTCTCCGCCAGCCGCAAGCTGGGAATTGTGGCTCAACCGCAGGAAGAAATGATCCATCGCGCGCTCGATCTGGAGAACATTGCGGTGCGCGAGATCATGGTGCCGCGGCCCGACATCTTCTCGCTGCCCGGCGACATGTCGCTGGAAGAGGCGCTGCAGCGCGTGGTTGACGAGCAACACTCACGCGTGCCGATTTACGATTCGCAGCGCGGGCCCGAGCACATCATCGGCGTGCTTTATGCGAAGGACCTGATGCGCTGGATGCGTTACCGGCTGAACCGCACCGCGAGCGGCCGTCCGGTCAGCCGGCCCAGCGGCTTGGAAGTGCGGCACATCATGCGCGAGGTGCTGGTTGTGCCCGAGACCAAACCTTTGCCCGACCTGCTGACGGAATTCAAGGTTCGCAAGCGTCACCTCGCCGTGGTTGTGGACGAATTCGGCTCGACCGCCGGCGTTGTTACCGTCGAGGACGTGCTGGAACAGTTGGTGGGCGAGATCGAAGATGAATTCGATATCAGCGAGCCGGTGTTCGTGCCAGGCGCCGCGTCTATGACGCTTGACGGCTCGGTCAATATTCGAGACCTGGAATCGCAATACCACATCGCCCTGCCGCGCGACGAGGGCTTCGAGACACTTGCCGGGTTCGTGTTGACCCAACTGCAGAAGATTCCAACGGTCGGAGACAGCTTCGAGTATCAAGGACGCCGCTACACCGTGAAGTCGATGGACGGCCTTCGCGTGGAGGCGGTCAAGATTGACGTTGCACAGCCGCAATCCTCGCCGGCAATTGCGGTGGCCCGCTGATGCCGCGCTACCTGCTCTCGCGCCTTCTGTACATGCTGCCAGTTGTGTGGCTTGTCGTATCGGTGGTCTTCCTGCTGATTCATCTTGTGCCGGGCGATCCGATTCAGCAGATGCTTGGCGAGGGCGCAGCCGCAACGGACGTTGCCGCAGCGCGACACGCCTACGGCCTCGATGTTCCGCTCGGCCAGCAATATGTGAATTACTGGCGCGGCATTGTGCACGGCGACATGGGCCGCTCGCTGCGCCTGAACCAGAACGTCGGTCAGGTGATTGCGAAAGCGTATCCGGCAACGCTGCAGCTTACGATTGCTGCTTTGATCGTCGCTCTTGGCCTGTCGATCCCCGCCGGAGTCCGATCAGCGCTGCACCGTAACCGCTGGGACGATCGCGTGCTGAGCTTCGCTTCCCTGCTGGGATTGTCGTTCCCGAACTTCGCGCTGGGACCGATCCTCATCCTGGTCTTCGCCATTGAGTTGGCCTGGCTGCCGGTCTCGGGCTCTGGGTCCTTGGCGCATCTGGTGCTGCCTGCCATCACGATGGGCGGAGCGCTGGCGGCCATCCTCACGCGGATGGTGCGCACCTCGATGTTGGAAGAGTTAAATCAGGATTACATTCGGACGGCGCGAGCGAAGGGGCTTCCGGAGCGCACGGTCGTTTATCGTCATGCCCTGCGCAATGCGATGATCCCGATTCTTACCGTGGTTGGTCTGCAGTTCGGAGCGCTGCTGGCCGGAGCGATCGTCACCGAAACCATCTTCTCCTGGCCGGGCATTGGACGATTGACGGTGCAGGCGATCTCCAACCGCGACTATTATCTGGTGCAGGGCTGCATTCTGATGATCGGATTGACTTACGTGCTGGTGAACTTCGTAACCGATCTCTTGTATTCGGCGTTCAACCCGAGGATTCGACAGTAGGCGAACGACGCTCAGCACGTGCTGGGCGTAACCTCACAAGATGACCAGAGTCATTCCCTTGTTACCCTTGCCGAGATCGCTGTCACCTTTCAACTCGGGCATGCGTTTCAGTAGCTCCCATGAGCGCTCGTCGCTGGTACGCCAGTTCTCACCGTAGATGCAATCGCCGATTTCATGCCGTTGCGCCATCCGTCTCAGCGTGGCTTGAAGGGCGATGCGCAGGTCACCGCCTACGCCGCTGGAACCGTAACCGTGTACCAGCTTGAGTACCTTGACGCCACCTTGTCGCGCGCTGCGGAGCTCAGTCTCAAGTCGCGCCCGCGCCTGCTCGACACTTGGCATGCCTTGTTTGACGATGACGGTCTTTACGCTCGCCATGCTCGTTCTCAATGCCCTTTGGCAAGTCCGTCGGTCGCGGTACCTCTTAACCAATTGCTAATAGTACACTTAAGAGGTAACCGCCGTAAGCACTGCGTGGGTAGCGCAACATTCTCTTTGGAGTCCCAACTGAGATTACCTGGGAGATCATACCCCCGCAGGGCACCGCCGCTGGAGATTCTGTGTCGGTAACACAGTTTTCTGGTCATAGTAACCCATTTTGGTGGTACTTTAGTAACTAATGGGTTCCGTAAGATTCGATGTATGCTGTGTAAAATATGAGTTCTGGCCAGAAGTTCGATTTGCGCAATTCGCTTCGCTTCCCGCTGCATCTTCAGGTGACTCTGAAAACCCCGACGGAGGAGCACCACGCGAAAACCATTGACATCTCAGCCGGAGGGCTTCT
>Ga0335077_10011356_pt1 | contig 11124 bp, 11 predicted proteins | sample Lox_Sample_31_FD_207151 | JGI IMG/M metagenome (GOLD analysis project Ga0335077, IMG submission 207151) | Soil microbial communities from Loxahatchee National Wildlife Refuge, Florida, United States - Lox_Sample_3.1 | ecosystem: Environmental > Terrestrial > Soil > Wetlands | place: USA...
GGCCGCGCGCCACGCGCTCGCTGAGCGGTGATGGCCGTCCGCGACGTATGCGGATGCCACCTCGTCGAACGCCTGGACGTATGGCGCTGGATCTGCAGGCGCCCATACGGTGTGGCGCACCCCGCCGACCCCGGTGAAATCGTAGAGTGGCGGTCGCTCCGTGGCCTCCGTCACGAGCCGCGAGAGCGTGGGGCTCCCGCGGTGGGCGAGCAGCACAGGCTCGGGATGGGCGTCGAGGGCCAGCATGTGCCGGGTGCGGTCATCCTCCTTGTCAGGGCGCGTGGTCTCGTGCTTCTTGATCACGCCGCGCTCGTACTCATCCACGTCCACGCAGCCCACCACGCCGACCTGCGCCCGTCCCTCCATGACCATCCGGTAGAGGTAGAGCGTCGGCCGCAGCTCGCGCAGGAGCGCCTTCTGCCGGACGAGCCGGTCGAGGTTCTCGCGCGCCTTCGCGTAGACGCGCGGGTCGTGAGGATCGGTGTCCTCGGGCAGATCGATCTCGGACCGGACGACGTGGAAGAAGTTGAGCGGATTGCCGTTCGCCAGCGCCGCCGCCTCGGCCCGGCTCACGACGTCGTAGGGAGGAGACGCCACGGAACCGGCAAGCTCCGGCAGAGGGCGCCAAGCCTGGAACGGGCGGACGCGCATGCCGCAGACTATCGCCCGTCGGATTGCAACGTCAACCTGACACGCTATTTCCCGGTCAGCAGCCGGAGCGCTTCGGCATGCAGGCGTCCATTGGTCGCGAGCACCGTGCCGTCGTAGATCGTCGGCCTCCCGGAGAAATCGGTGAGCCGCCCCCCCGCCTCCTCGACCAGGATCTTCACGGGCGCCACGTCCCACGGCTTGAGGTCCACCTCGACGTAGATCTCCGCCTTGCCCTCGGCCACGAGACCGTACCCGTAATAGTCGCCGAAGCCGCGCGTTCGCGCGCTGGCGTCGAAGAGCCGGACGAGACCATCCCAGTAGCCAGCCTCGCGCACGAGCTTGAGCCCCGAGTGCAGCATCGTGGCGCTCTTCATGTCCTCGAACTCCGACACGTGGATGCGCTCGCCGTTCAGATACGCGCCGTCCCCGCGCCGCGCCGTGAAGAGTTCGCCGCTGACGGGATTCAATACGACTCCTGCCGTCACCTCGCCGCGCTCCTCCAGCGCGATCAGCACCGCCCAGATGGGGATGCGGCGCACGAAGTTCTTGGTCCCGTCGATCGGGTCGATGATCCAGCGGGTCTCCTGGGGACCCTTCGCGCCGAACTCCTCACCGAGGAACCCCCAGTCGGGGAAGGCGCGCCCGAGGACGCGAGTGATCGCCTGCTCGGCCTCCCGGTCAGCCTGGGTCACGGGCGTCTGGTCGGGCTTGATGGTCACGTCGAAGCCGCCCCGATAATACTTCATCGCGATCTCGCCGGCCGCGCGAGCGGCCTCCACGGCCGCCGCCAGGGTCGGATGCGCCGCAGGGGTCTTCACGCCTCCCATTCTCCTCGCTCCTCGAGAGCCTCCTTGAGCACCTCGATCGCCTCGACCACCACGGGCATGCCGCCATAGGTCACCTGCTGGAAGATCACCTCCGTCACTTCCCGGCGGGTCGCGCCGACGTTGAGCGCGGCGTGGACGTGAGCGCGCAGCTCGTTCCGCCGGTTCAGCACGGTCAGCGACGCCACGGCGCACAGCTCGCGCTGCTTCTGGCTGATCACCTCGCGGCTGTAGAGCTTGCCGGTGAAGAACATCGACAGCTCGCGGGCCAGGTCCTTGTCGAGCTTCTTCCACGTCTCGAAGCCGACGCCACCCTTCAGCGTGTGAAAGAGCATGTGCGCCGTTTTCTTGGTCGTCTCCCTGAGCGCTTCGTCCATGGGCGATCTCCCTGTCGATCGAGGGGTTGACTGTCGACGCTGCCCCCACTAGCGTAGGAGCCCTATACTACCCCGAGCTCTCGAGCTCGGGCCATCCGGTCAACGTCCGAAAGGAGAACTTTGCATGGCGAACATCGAGCGGTATGCCGCCAAGAGCGTCTTCGATCCACCGGCGTATTCGCAGGCCGTGAAGGTGACCGGCGCCCAGACCATCCTCTTCCTCGCCGGCCAGGTGGCCTATGACGACAAGGGCAATCCGGGTCACCCCGGAGACTTCGTCGCCCAGGCGCGTGCCGTCTTTCGGGCCGTCAAGGCGCAGGTCGAAGCCGGCGGCGGCACCATGCAGAGCATCGTGAAGGTCAACACCTATCTCACCGATATCCGCCGCCGCGCCGAGCTCGTCCCCGTCCGGGAGGAGTTCTTCGGCAAGAAGGGACCGGCCTCGACACTGGTCGGCGTGACCACCCTCGCCCACCCCGACTGGATGATCGAGGTCGAGGCGATCGCCGTCGTGTGAGGCGCCGCCTTCAGGAGACCCGGCCGTGAAGGTCAACCCCTTCGTCTTCCGCGCGTACGACGTGCGCGGCAAGATCGGCGTCGACATCACGCCGGAGGTGTTCGAGCTGATCGGCCGCGCCTACGGCACGCTCGTCCGCAGGCGCGGAGGCCGCCGCATCGCTCTCGGGATGGACAACCGCGTCACATCGCCGCCCCTCAAGGAGAGCTTTGGTCGTGGCGTGCTCTCGACCGGGGTCGACGTGGTGGACATCGGCGTCAATCACACGCCTCTGCTCTATTTCGCCGTCGCGCGCTTCACGCTCGATGGCGGCGCGACCATCACCGGCAGCCACAACCCCGTCTCGGACAACGGCGTGAAGATGGTGCACGCGGGCGCCGCGCCGCTCACCGAGGACGAGATCCAGGGTCTCCTCGCCACCATCCGTGCCTCGGATTTCGAGCGCGGCCACGGAGAACGTAGCGCGCGCGACCCGCGCGAGGACTACTTCGAGGCGATCACGAGGCTGATCACACTCGCGCAACCCCTCAAGGTGGTGGTGGATGCGGGCAACGGCATCGCCGGGAGCTTCGCCCCCGAGCTGTTGCGCCGCCTCGGGTGCGAGGTCGTGGAGCTCTACTGCGAGTCGGACGGGACCTTCCCGCACCACCTGCCGGATCCGGAAATGGAGGAGAACGTCCGCGACCTCGTCGCACGCGTGCTGGAGGTCCGCGCCGATATCGGCATCGCCTACGACGGCGACGCCGACCGCATGGGGGTGGTGGACGAGCGTGGGCGCCGGCACGAAGCCGACTTGATCCTGGCGCTCTTGGCCCGTGATCTCCTCGGCCGCCATCCCGGCGCCGAGATCGTGTTCGACGTGAAGTGCTCGCAGGTGCTGGTGGACGACGTGCGTGCCCACGGCGGCCGTCCCATCATGTGGAAGACCGGGCACTCCCACCTCAAGCGCAAGATGCGTGAAGACGGGATCTTGCTGGGAGGCGAGGTCTCGGGACACCTGTTCTTCGCCGAGAACTGGTATGGCGTGGACGACGGGATCCTGGCCTCGTGCAAGTTCCTCGAGCTGTCCTCTCGGAGCCCGACGCCGGTCTCGACCCTGTTCGACACGCTGCCCCATCTCTTCAACACCCCCGAGCTGAAGGCGCCGTGTCCCGACGACCGGAAGTTCCAGGTGGTCGCGGATCTCGCCAGCGCGTTCAAGACCCGCTACGAGACGATCGAGACGGATGGCGCCCGGATCCTCTTCCCCGACGGCTGGGGCCTGGTGCGTGCCTCCAACACCAATGCCTACCTCACGCTCCGCTTCGAGGGTCGCACGCAGGCGGCGCTCGACGAGATGAAGCGGATGGTCTTCGACGCGCTCCTGCGCTATCCGTTCGTGACCCTGCCGAGCTAGGAGCGCGCGCATGGAGTTCGGCTTCTCGGACGAGGATCTGGCCTTCGCGGAGGAGGTGCGCGCGTTCCTCCGCGCGCATCCGCCCGAGAGGTTTCCGGAGGACGGCATGGATGCGGGCTACGGCTCGGGACCGCACTCGCGCGCGTTTCTCCAGGCCTTGGGATCGCGCGGCTGGCTCAGCATGTGCTGGCCACGGCGATACGGCGGTCAGGAACGGCCCATGATCCGCAAGCTCATCCTGCTCGAGGAGCTGGGCGCCGGCGGGGCCCCGTTTGGGCCGCTCGCCGGCTGCGACCAGGTGGCCGATGCCATCATCGGCTACGGCTCGGAGACCTTGCGGCGCGAGGTGCTGCCGCGCATCGCGCGTGGCGACGCGACGTTCTGGCAGGGCTTCAGCGAGCCCGACGCCGGCTCCGATCTGCTCGCGCTGAAGACCCGGGCCCGCCGGGACGGCGATCATTACGTGCTCGACGGACACAAGATCTGGTCGAGCCATGCGGGCATCGCCGATTACGGCCTGGTCCTCGCGCGCACGGACCCTGCGGCGCCGCGTCACCGCGGGTTGAGCATGCTCGTGGTGGACAACCATCTCCCTGGGATGGACGTTCGCCCCATCCGGAGCATGACCGGCAGGGTCTACCACTACGAGGTCTTCCTCGACACGGTGCGCGTGCCGGCGGACTATCTGCTGGGCCGGGAGAACGAGGGCTTCGCTCAGCTCCTGAGAGGGCTCGACACCGACCGCTTCTGGGGCCGCTTCTACAAGCCGCCGTCGATGCGGCGGATCCTGGGACAGCTCGTCGAGTACGCCAATACGACGAAAGTGAGTGGGGCGCCACTCGCCCATGATCCCGTGATCCGGCGGCGGCTGGCCGAGGTCGCCACCGATATCGCGGCGCTGCGCATGCTGTTCTACCGCGTGGGCTGGATGATCGAGCGGGGCATGCCGGTGAGCGCCGAATCGCCCCTGGCCAAGGTCATGGCCGACGAGACCGGCCAGAAGTTGATGGCGCTGGCCATGCAGATGCTGGGCGCGTACGGACCGCTGCGCGAATCATCGCGCTGGTCGAGGCTCGGCGGGCAGATCCAGCATCTCTATCAGGCCAGCCTCGGACACACCATCGCCGGAGGCGCGTCCGAGATCTTGCGCACCACGATCGCGACGCGTGGCCTCGGCCTTCCCGCCGACCGCGCCCGGCCCTCGGGCGCCGCCTAGCCGGATTGTTCATGAACAGTCCGAGCTAGCCGCCGCCGTGGATTTCGCGCCCACGCCACAGCAGCAGATCCTGACGCAGTCGGCGCGCGCCTTCCTGCAGCAGCACTGTCCGCCCGAACGCGTGCAGGCCCTGGCGCTCGAGCCAGGTGGCTTTGCCGGAGACCTCTGGAAAGCCATGGCCACCCTGGGCTGGCCCGGACTCCTGATCGCTGCCGATCTCGGCGGCGGCAGCGGGTCGGCACTCGACGTGATCGCCCTCGTGGAGGAGATGGGCCGCGCCTGCCTGCCGAGCCCGTTCATCCCGAGCGCGGTGGTCGCCACGTCGATGCTGGCGGCCGTCCCCGCCTCGCACCGCGTCGGTCGGCTGCTCTCCGCCCTGGCGCTCGGCGACCGCATCGCCACCGTGGCTCTTCTGGAGGAGAGTGGGCGCCACGACGCCGGCGCCATCACGACGCGCGGAGAGGCGCCGGGTCAGCTGACGGGACGGAAGCTCTTCGTGAAGGACGCGCACATCGCGACCGATCTGGTCGTGATCGCGCGCGGGGGCGGTGGCGTGAACGCGCTCGTGCTTCCGTCAGATCGACCCGGGATCACGCGCCTGCCCCTCGACGTGATGGGGGACGAGAAGCTCTTCGAGGTGCGCTTCGACGACGTGGAGATCCGGAGCGAGGATCTCCTGGGCGCTGCCGGTCTGGGCGCCGATCTCCTGACGCCGGCCATGCGGCTCGGAGCGCTGGCGCGAAGCGCGGAGATGGTGGGAGCGGCGGGACACATCCTCGACCTCTGCGTGGAACACGCGCGCGTGCGCGTGCAGTCGGGACGGCCCATCGGCGCCTTCCAGGCCATCCAGCATCACCTGGCCGATCTGCTACGAGACGTCGAGGCTTCGCGCTGGCTCGTGTACGACGCAGCCTGGCGCGTCGCCGAGGGTCTCGACGAGGCCCCCGCCGTGGCCACCGCGAAGGCCTTCTGCGCCGAAGCCTGCCTGCGCGTCGCGCGGCGCGGGCATCAGATCATGGGCGCCGTGGGCTACTGCGAGGAGCACCCGCTCCACCTCTTCCACAAGCGGATCCTCGCGGCCAGCCTCGACTGGGGGGACGCGGCGCTCCATCTGGAGACCGTCGCCCGGTCGATCGGCCTCGCCTGAGCGCCTACAGGCGCCGGGTCACCAGCACGCGACCCTTGGCTCCCAGCGCCGTCCGCCCGTCCTGAGCCTTGATGCGACCGCGGAGATCCACGATCTCCCCGCCGAGTTTGTCGTTCCGTGTGACCTTGATCACCAGCCATTCGAGCCGGATGGTCTCGTCGGCAAAGATCGGCCGGCGAAACCGGACCCAGAACTCGAGCCCCACCATCGCACCCTTCTTCGAGAAGTGCGATGCGGTGAGGCCGAGGAGCAATGCCGTCGTGTGGGTGCCGCTCGCGATCACGCGCCCATATCGCGTGGACGACGCGAACGCGGGATCGTGATGCACGGGATTGCGGTCCCCCGCGGCCCGCGCGTACTCGCCGACCATCGACGGGTCGAGCGTGACGTCCGCCGAGAAGCGCTCCCGCGGATAGGCGAGCGGCACACCAGACTCCGCCGGGGCCATGCGCGTCAGTTCGGCACGATGGCCGCGCGAGTCACGTGGCCCTTGTCCTGCTGGGCGAAAGCCTCGTTGATCTCCTCGAGCGGGAACTTGTGGGAGACGACGCGGTCCCACGGGTACTTGCCGAGCGTCCGTCGCATCAGCTCCAGCGCCCCACGCAGGTGCTCCGCCTCGTAGTGGGCGAGCCCGATGATCCGGCGGTTGCCGAAGATGATCCACGACGGGTCGAACTCCGCCTTCCAGCCCACGTTGATGTTGCCGATCTCGAGGTAGGTCCCCTCGGGAGCCGTCATGCGCAGTCCTTCCTCGACCACGCCGGGATGGCCGACCAGCTCGAGCACGACGTCGCCGCCCCAGTCGTCGGTCAGCTGCTTGATGCGCGCCACGCGCCTGTCCGGCGTCGTGTGCTCGCGCATGTCCACCACCGCGGTGGCGCCGAACCGACGGGCCAGCTCGAGCCGCTCGTCGACGCCGTCGATGGCGATCACCTGGCTCGCGCCCATCTCCCGCGCTACCGCGCACGCGTAGACACCCAGGCCACCCGCGCCCTGCACCACGACGGTCTGGCCGGCGCGGAGCGCGGCGATGTCGAGGCCTGCGTAGACCTGGGTGTAGGCGCAGTTGATGCCTGCGGCCATCTCGTCGGTGATCTCGGGCGACAGCTTGAACACGGCGTGGTTCGGGCGGAGGTAGAAGTACTGGCCGAAGCCGCCCTGGAAGTGCGGCCAGACCTCGCAGGAGACGAGCCAGTTCGCCTGGCGCACGGGACAGGACTTGTATTGCCGTCTGAGGCACGCCTTGCAGCGCCCGCACGGGAAGAAATAGCGGTAGAGCACCCGGTCGCCCACCGCGAGCTTTTGTCCAGCCGAGTCGGTGGTGACCCCGGGACCCAGCTTGGCGACGGTGCCCACGTGCTCGTGGCCGGTGTTGAGGGGCAGCGGGCGGCCCATCTTCTCGTAGTTCTGCTCGCCCCGCCAGTAGTGCATGTCCGAGCCGCAGACGTTCGCCAGCGCGATGCGGATCAGGATCGCGCCCGGCTCGGGCTCCGGCACTGGATATTCGCGGATCTGGAACGGCTTGCCCGTCCCGTGGAACACTGCCAGCCTCGCCGTGTCAGCCATCGCGCGCCTCCTGATCCCGTGGGATTGTTCGCTGCACTCCCGCATTATATTCGCGACGGAGACCCCGGCACTACCGCGCGGGGTAGAGGCAGAGCCGCACCGCCTCCGCAATGTCGCGCGCCACCTGGCAGTCGCGTGGCCCCCAGTATCCGCGAGGGTCGAGCAGGACCGCGCCGAGCCCAGCGCCCCGCGCGCCGCGCACGTCGACGGAGTAGATGTCGCCGATGTAGAGGGCTTCCTCGGGAGGCACCCGCGCATGCTCGAGCGCGAACCGGAAGATCCGGGGATCGGGTTTCTCGACCCCCACGATGCCGGAATCGATGATGAAGTCGAGATCGCGCGCCAGTCCTGTCTCCTCGAGAATGGAGCGGACCGAGCCGTTCGAGTTCGAGATCACGCCGGCGATCAATCCCGCGCTCTTCACCTGCCGGAGCGCCGCAGCGGCCTCGGGATCTGCCCGGTTCCACAGCCCCACCGGCGGGTTGTAGCCCTTGCGCCACTCGGCGATCGCGTGCACCTCGGCCTCGTCGGCGATGCCGAGGTGGAGGAGGACGTACCGGAGGTACCGCCCGTGCGTCTCCTTGCTCTCGGTCGACGCCCCGGACGAGAGGTCGGCGTCCAGACGAACCCTGGCGCGGATCTCGGCGTCCTCGACCTCGGTGACCTTGACGGCGTGCCCGCGGGCCGCCAGATACTCGGTGATCGCCAGATAGTTCATCTGGAGCAGCGTGTTACCGGCGTCGAAGATGACGGCGCGCGGGCGCGACGAGATGCGGCTGGTCACGAGGGAGTCTCCCTCGCCATTATAATGGTCGAGGCCGTGATCATCCCTTCGAGGCTACACGCGTCCTCATCGCCGTCGTTCTCGTCGTCGTCATCGAGATGAGTCGACTCACGAAGACCGGGCCGGAGACTGGATGAGCGTCCTCGGTCTGGCCGCGCGGTGGGCGCATCTCGGCTGCGGGCTCGGCCTGGTCGGGATCTTCAGCCTGTCCCTGCTCGCCGGGCGCAGCGAACGTCCGACCGCGGATGCGTGGGCTCTCAGCACGCTTGCCCTCGCGCGCTGGCTCGCCGTAGGCGCGCTCCTCCTGGGATTCGCGACGCTCGGCCACCAGCTGAGCGTGGTCTCGGGGGACCCCGGTGCTCTACTCGACCCCGCCCTGTGGCTGCGCCTGCTCTTTCACAGCCGATTCGGCACCGTCTGGCTCGTTCGTCACGGTCTGCTGGTCCTCTTGGCCGCGCTCGTCCTCTTGCGCGAGCGCGAGGAGTCGGTCCTCGACTGGACCGCGTGGCGCCTCGAGGCCTGGGCGCTCGGCGTGGTGGCGCTCGCCGCGACGGCCTGGGCCGGCCATGCCGTCGCCGTGGAATCGCAGGATCCCGGCGCGGTGCTTGCGGACGCCGTCCATCTGGTGGCCGCCGGTACCTGGCTCGGCGCGCTCCTCCCCCTGGCTCTCCTTCTTCGTGCTGCCTCACGCGAGGCCGGGGCTGACGCGCGGCCTTATGCCGTCCTCGCCGTGCGTCGATTCTCCAGGGTGGCGCTCGGGGCGATGCTGCTGATCACGATCACGGGGCTCTGGAATGCATGGGGAGAAGTTGGCGGCGTCCCCGCGCTGGTCGGCACGCCCTACGGCCGACTGCTCCTCGTCAAGATCGCGTTGCTCTGCGGCGTGCTGGGCTTTGCCGCCGTCAATCGACGGCGGCTTCTTCCAGCGCTGTCGGGCGACGGGGCCACGGTGGGGCGACCTGCCATGGCCCGGCTGTCGCGATTCGTCGTCTGGGAGCTGGCGCTCGGTCTTCTGATGGTCGCCATCGCCACGGCGCTCTCCCTCACGGTCCCGGCCATCCACGACACCATCTGGTGGCCCTTCTCGTACCGCCTCTCCTACGCCGCCGTGGCCGGGATGCCGTGGGTGAACGCGCGCCTCCTGATCGGCAGCCAGCTGGCCTTCGTCGGACTGCTCGCGATCGTCATCGCTCCACTACTCGCGCGGCGGGGGGACATGCTGCTCTTCCTCGGCGCCGTGGCGCTCGGCTGCGGAGCCTGGATCGCGCTGCCGCCGCTCGCGGTGGACGCGTACCCGACCACCTATCGGCGCTCTCCGATACCCTACGAGGCACAGTCGATCAGTCAGGGCGTGACGCTCTACCGAGGTCAATGTGCCGTGTGTCATGGGCGAAACGGCAAAGGCGATGGTCCGGGAGGCGCTGGACTGCCTCGCCCTCCCGCCGACCTCACCGCGCCGCATACGGCTCAACACACGGCAGGCGACCTCTTCTGGTGGATCACGCATGGCATTCCGGTCGCCGGCATGCTCCCGTTCGGCCAGACGCTCTCCGAAGACGGACGCTGGGATCTGATCAACTTCCTGCGGGCGCTCTCCGCCGGCGAGGAGGCGCGTCTGCTGACTCCACTCGTTCAGCGTGACGGACCGCGCGTGGTCGCGCCGGACTTCAGCTATGCAGTAGGGCCGGCGCCACCGGAGCACGTCAAGGACTTCCGTGGGCGGCGGATGGCCCTCGTGGTCCTCTTCTCGCTCCCGGAGTCGCGCCCGAGGATGGAGCAACTCGCCGCGGCCTACCGGCAGATCGAGCTGTCGGGTCCGGAGATCATCGCCGTCCCGATGAACGCGGACCCGGAGATCATCGGACGGCTCGGCGGCACGCCTCCCATCCTCTTTCCGGTCGTCACGGAAAGCGCGGCGGACATCACCACGACGTACCTGCTGTTCTCTCGAGGACCCGGCGCATCCGCGCCATCCCACGTCGAGTTCCTCATCGACCGTCAGGGCTACATGCGCGCGCGCTGGACTCCCGGCATCGGCGGCACGGGATGGGGCGACCTGAGGGTTCTGCGCGCGCAGATCCTCATCCTGGATCAGGAAAAGCCTTCAGTCGCTCTCCCCAGCGAGCACGTCCACTGAGCTCATGCGACTCGCGCGCGCGGTCCTCCTCATGAACCTCGCCCTCGTGATCGGACTCATGCTCGGCTATCTCGCCTGGGGGCGCCAGCTGGTGCGTCTGGAGGAGGAGCTATCGGCCGCGCGTCGGCAAGCCGCGGCGCCGCGAAGCTGGACGGTGCGCGGGGTCGTGCGAGCGGTCCTCCCTCAGGCCAACGTCGTCATCTTGACCCACGAGGACATCCCCGGGTACATGACGCCGATGACCATGGGATTCCCGGTGAAGGATGCGAAGCTGGCCGAGCGGCTGACCATCGGCGAGACGGTGCGTTTCACGCTCAGCGGAGTGCCACCCGACCTGGTCATCACGGCCATCGATCGAGACGACACGCCGTGACGACGAGCTGCCGCGTTTGGGACGGATCGGGTACACTGGCGGGGTGAACGTGGCGTTCCCTGAACGATCGAGCGGCCTCGTGGCGCGCCTCCTGCTCGCCTTCGTCCTCGCGCTGCTGACCTTGCACGCCGGTCAG
>Ga0335077_10011358_pt1 | contig 11123 bp, 23 predicted proteins | sample Lox_Sample_31_FD_207151 | JGI IMG/M metagenome (GOLD analysis project Ga0335077, IMG submission 207151) | Soil microbial communities from Loxahatchee National Wildlife Refuge, Florida, United States - Lox_Sample_3.1 | ecosystem: Environmental > Terrestrial > Soil > Wetlands | place: USA...
AGGCACCGGAACCTGGTCATGACCCGGGAGGCCATGACGGCCGTGGCGGAGCGGCTCGCATGAAGCATTACGGAGAGATCATCAAGTCCCCGCTCATCACCGAGAAGGGGACGCTCATCGGCGAGCTCGGCAACCAGGTGCTGTTCCGGGTCGGTCTCGACGCCAACAAGGTCGAGATCCAGCAGGCGATCGAGAGCTTCTTCAAGGTCAAGGTGCTGAAGGTTCGCACGGTTCGCGTGCTGGGGAAGCGCCGCCGGGTCGGGCGGGTCGTCGGGCAGCGCTCGGCGTGGAAGAAGGCGTACGTCACGCTCGCCGAAGGGCAGCGGATCGACTTCTTCGAGGGGGCGTGATGCAGGGCTCGGGGACCTTCAAGCCGACCTCGCCGGGCCGCCGCTTCATGAGCGGTTACGACCTGAGCGGGCTCGCGCCGAACCACCCGGTGAAAGGCTTGACGGCGCCGCTCAAGAAGAGCGGCGGGCGCAACAACAACGGGCGCGTGACGACGCGCTTCCGGGGCGGCGGCCACAAGCGGCGGCTTCGCGTGGTCGACTTCCGTCGCGACAAGCTCGACGTGCCGGCTCGTGTCGCCGCGATCGAGTACGATCCGAACCGCTCGTCGCGCCTCGCCCTTCTGAGCTATGCGGACGGCGAGAAGCGCTACATCCTGGCCCCGGTCGGCCTGCAGGTCGGCGACCCGGTGGTTGCGGGTCCGGGTGCCGACATCAAGCCCGGCAACTCGCTCGCCCTGCGCGACATCCCGCTGGGGACGATGATCCACAACGTCGAGCTCAAGCCCGGCAAGGGCGGCCAGCTCGTGCGCAGCGCCGGCGGCTCGGCCCAGCTCATGGCCAAGGAAGGCGACTACGCACTGATCAAGCTTCCCTCGGGCGAGCAGCGCCGCGTGCTGCTCGTCTGTCGCGCGACGGTCGGCCAGGTCGGCAACGTCGATCACGAGAACGTCACGATCGGCAAGGCGGGGCGCTATCGCTGGATGGGCTTTCGGCCGCACGTTCGCGGCACCGCGATGAACCCCGTCGACCATCCGCACGGCGGCGGCGAGGGTCGCTCGAAGGGAAACCATCCGCAGTCGCCTTGGGGCACGCCGACCAAGGGATACAAGACGCGCAGCAACAAGCGGACGAGCAAGTTCATCGTCCAGCGGCGCAAGAAGTAAGGCTCGAGAAGCAGGCGACGAGGAGAGGCAATGCCGCGTTCCGTGAAGAAGGGTCCGTTCATCGACGACCACCTGGTCAGGAAGGTGGTGGCGATGAACGCGAGCGGCGAGAAGCGCGTGATCCGCACCTGGTCGCGGCGCTCGACCGTCATTCCCGACATGATCGGGCATACGATCGCGGTTCACAACGGCCGCAAGTTCATTCCCATGTTCGTCACCGAGAACATGGTTGGTCACAAGCTGGGCGAGTTCTCGCCGACGCGCACCTTCCACGGCCACTCGGGCGATCGCAAGACCGAGGTCAAAGGCGCGCAGGTGAAGGGTGCCGCGCCGGCGGCGAGCTGAGCGGCGAATCGGAATCGTCGGATCGATCGAGGACACAGGGCAGAGGTCATCGGGGCAACCATGGAAGCTCGAGCGAGAACGCTCTTCGTACGCATGACGCCGCGTAAGGCGCGCCTGGTGGTCGACCTCATTCGAGGCAAGGCCGTCGGCGACGCCCTCTCGGTGCTCGACTTCACGCCCAAGCGAGCGGCGCGGGTGATCGCCAAGACGCTGCGCTCGGCGGTGGCCAACGCCGAGAACACGCAGAACGTCGACGTCGACCGGTTGTACGTGAAGCGGGTGTTCGTCGACGAGGGCCCGACGCAGAAGCGAACCTTGCCGCGCGCGCAGGGCCGCGCGACCCGGCTGCAGAAGCGCTCGAGCCACGTCACCGTGGTGGTCGACGAGCAGAGCTAGGGACGGAAAAGGGCATTCATGGGACAGAAGACTCACCCGAAGGGCTTCCGCCTGGGAGTGATCGAGAACTGGGATTCGCGCTGGTTCGCGGGTCGCGACTACTCGGAGCTGCTGCACGAGGACATCCGCGTGCGTCGCTTCCTGAAGAAGCGCCTCTATCACGCGGGCATTTCGCGCATCGAGATCGAGCGCGCCGCCAACAAGGCGAAGATCAACATCCACACGGCGCGTCCGGGGATCGTGATCGGCAAGAAGGGCGTCGAGATCGAGAAGCTCAAGACCGACCTGAACAAGCTCATGCGCAAGGAGACCTACATCAACATCCTCGAGGTGAGGCGGCCGGACATCGACGCCCAGCTCGTCGCGGAGAACGTCGCCCTGCAGCTCGAGCGCCGCGTAGCCTTCCGCCGGGCGATGAAGGAGGTCGTCGCGCGGGCGATGCGCATGGGGGCGCAGGGGGTTCGCATCCAGAGCTCGGGACGCCTCGGCGGCTCGGAGATCGCCCGGCGCGAATGGTATCGCGAGGGCCGCGTGCCGCTGCACACGCTGCGCGCCGACATCAGCTACGGCTTTGCGGAAGCCAAGACGACCTACGGGATCATCGGCATCAAGGCGTGGGTGATGCGCGGCGACGTGCTGACCCGCGAAGAGGAGCAGCGTCAGGCGATCGGCGCCTGAGGAGCGATCATGCTAGCCCCGAAACGCGTCAAGCATCGCAAGATGCAGAAGGGCCGGCGGCGCGGCACGGCGTACCGCGGTGCCAGCCTGGCCTTCGGTGACTACGGCCTGAAGGCTCTCGATCGCGGCTGGATGACCGCGCGCGAGCTCGAGGCCGCCCGCGTCGCGCTCACCCGCCACATCAAGCGCGGCGGGCGCGTGTGGATCCGGGTGTTTCCGGACAAGCCGCTGACCAAGAAGCCGGCCGAGACGCGCATGGGCAAGGGCAAGGGATCGCCCGAGGTCTGGGTCGCGGTGGTCAAGCCGGGGCGGATGCTGTTCGAGATGGAAGGCGTCGACCGGAAGGTGGCGCAGGAGGCGTTCCGCCTCGCGGCGCACAAGATCTCGATCCCGACGCTGTTCTGCGAGCGAGGACGGCATGCGGCCTAGCAAGCTTCGCGAGATCGGGCTCGACGAGCTCGCACAGAAGGAGCACGAGGTGCGCGAGGAGCTGTTCCGGCTGCGCATGCGCCGCTCGACCGGCCAGGTCGAGAACCGGATGCAGATCCGCAGCGTGCGCCGCGACCTGGCCCGCATCCTGACGATCACGGCAGAGCTCAAGAGCCAGCGCGCCAAGGCCGCGAAGGCGCAGGGGTAGGCATGACGGGAATACGCAAGCATCGTTCGGGAGTCGTGGTCTCGAACAAGATGGACAAAACGGTCGTGGTGCTGGTCGAGCGACTCGTCAAGCACCAGAAGTACAAGAAGTACCTGCGCGCCCGGAAGAAGTACAAGGCGCACGACGAGAAGAACGCCTGTCAGGTGGGCGACCGCGTCGAGCTCATCGAGACCCGCCCGCTGTCACGGGAGAAGCGCTGGGCGGTGCTCTCCGTGCTGCAACGGGCGGCCGGCTGAGCCGGAGCCGACGAGAACGAGGATCGATTCGATGGTCCAGACGGAAACCGTGCTCGATGTCGCCGACAACTCCGGCGCACGCAAGGTGCTCTGCATCAAGGTGCTCGGCGGCAGCGGCCGGCGGTACGCCTCGATCGGCGACGTCATCGTGGTGTCGGTCAAGGAGGCCACGCCCAACTCGAAGGTGAAGAAGGGCGACGTGATGAAGGCGGTCGTTGTGCGTACCGCGAAGGAGGTCCGCCGATCCGATGGCTCGTACATCCGCTTCGACAACAACTCCGCGGTGCTGATCGACAACCAGCGCGAGCCGATCGGCACGCGCATCTTCGGGCCGGTGGCCCGGGAGCTGCGCGCGAAGCGGTTCATGAAGATCATCTCGCTGGCGCCGGAGGTCATCTGAGATGAGTGCGATCGCGAGTGGCAGGGCGGGGATCGGCATCCGGCCGTCGCGCGTGCCGACCCGGCTCAAGAAGGGCGACACCGTGATGGTGATCGCGGGCAAGGAGCGGGGCAAGACCGGCAAGCTGCTGCGGGTCACCGCCGAGCGCAATCGCGCGACGGTCGAACGCCTGAACATGGTGAAGCGGCACCGCAAGGGGCGCGGGATGCAGGCCGCAAGCGGCATCCTCGAGAAGGAGTCGCCCCTCCATCTCTCGAACCTGATGATCATGTGTGATCGCTGCAACAAGCCGACCCGGATCGGGGCAAAGCGCCTCGACGACGGCGCGGCGGTGCGTGTTTGCCGCCGCTGCGGAGAGCAGCTCGACCGATGAGTACGACGGCGCGATTGAAGCAGGCCTTCCACGAGCGGATCCTCTCCCAGCTGCAGACCGAGCTCGGGCTGAAGAATCGCCACGAGGTGCCGCGGCTCGACAAGATCGTGATCAACATGGGTCTCGGAGAGGCCATCCAGAACGTCAAGGTTCTCGACTCGGCGGTCGCCGAGCTGACCACGATCACCGGCCAGAAGCCCATCGTCACCAAGGCGCGCAAGGCGATCGCCAACTTCAAGCTGCGCGAGAAGATGCCGATCGGCGCGATGGTGACCCTGCGGGGCGCGAGGATGTACGAGTTCCTCGACCGCATGCTGAACGTCGCGCTGCCCCGGGTGCGTGACTTCAAGGGCGTGAGCGACCGGTCGTTCGACGGCCGGGGCAACTACTCGCTCGGCATCACCGAGCAGATCATCTTTCCCGAGATCGACATCGACAAGATCGACAAAGTCAAAGGTTTGACGGTGTCGATCGTCACGACGGCGCGCACCGACAGCGAGGGCAAGGCTCTCCTGCGCGCTCTCGGGATGCCGTTCAGGAGCTGAGAGTCAAGATGGCGAAGACCTGTTTGAGAGTGAAGGCCGCCCGCCGGCCGAAGTTTCAGGTGCGGACCTACAACCGCTGTTTGTCGTGCGGGCGGGCGCGCGGCTTCTATCGCAAGTTCAAGCTCTGCCGGATCTGCCTGCGCGAGTTCGCGCGCCGCGGGCAGATCCCGGGCGTGACCAAGGCGAGCTGGTGAGGAAGGCGGGCGCATGCTGACCGATCCGATCGCCGACCTCCTGACACGGATCCGCAACGCGTCCGACGCGCACAAGGAGCGCGTCGACGTGCCGTGGTCGAAGATCAAGGAACGCATTGTGGGAGTGCTGGTCGAGGAAGGCTTCCTGAAGGACTCCGCCGTGGTCGGCGAGGGGCCCGAGAAGGAGCTCCGCATCGGCCTGCGCTACGACGCGGCCCGCCGGCCGGTGATCACCGGAATCCGGCGAGTGAGCCGACCGAGCCTGCGCGTGTACGTCGGGGCGGAGTCGGCGCCGCAGGTGCGCCGCGGTCTCGGCGTGAGCATTCTCTCGACGCCGCAGGGGATCCTTCCCGACCGTCTCGCGCGAGAAAAGAAAGTCGGCGGCGAGGTCCTCTGCTCCGTCTGGTGAGCACGACGAACGGTGAGAAGGACGACGACCGAATCGAGACCGATGGGAGCGAGCTGAGATGTCGCGAGTAGGAAGGCTGCCGGTGAAGCTGCCGAGCGGGGTGACGGTTTCCCTGCGCGGGGGCGCCGACGGGACCGGCGGCTCCGTCGAGCTGAAGGGCCCTCGCGGCGCGGGAGCGGTCGCGCTGCCGAACCTCGTCCGCGTCGAGCAGAAGGGCGGCGACCTCCTGGTCTCGCGCTCGGATGACAGCCGGGAGGCGCGCGCCCTGCACGGGCTCACGCGCAAGCATCTCGCGAACATCGTCGAGGGTGTGAGCAAGGGATTCAGCCGGGTGCTCGAGATCAGCGGCGTCGGATACCGGGCCGAGCTGCGCGGGGGCGCGCTCTTCCTGACGCTCGGCTACTCGCATCCGATCCTGTTCCAGCTCCCGCCCGGGGTCACCGCGAAGGTCGATCGTCAGGTGGTGATCACCCTGGAAGGCCACGATCGTCAGGTCCTCGGCGCGACCGCCGCCGCGATCCGCAAGCTCCGGCCGCCCGAGCCGTACAAGGGCAAGGGCATCAGGTATGCCGAGGAGAAGATCCGCCGCAAGTCGGGCAAGGCGGCAGGGGCCGCCGCGTAGCCCGCGGGGATCGAGGAAGACGTCAAGCGATGCTCACGGATCTCAGATCACCGGGAAGAACGCTCCGACAGGCGCGAGTGCGCAAGCGGGTTCGCGGCACCGACGCGCGACCGCGCCTCACGGTGTTTCGCAGCCTGCGTCACATCTACGCGCAGCTCGTCTCGGACGAGTCCGGGCGAACCATTGCGGCGGCCTCGACACTCTCGAGCGAGCTCCGCGACTCCCTCGGCGACCACCCCAAGAACAAGGCGGCGGCCCGCAAGGTGGGCGAGCTCATCGCCAGGAAGGCCAAGGAAGCCGGCATCCAGCAGGTGGTTTTCGATCGCAATGGCTTCCTCTACCATGGGCGGGTGCAGTCTCTCGCCGAGGGCGCGCGAGAGAGCGGGCTCGAGTTTTGATCACAGGAGCACGATCGTGCGTGTAACCATTAAGGAGCGGGTCGATCCACACGGGCTCGAGCTCAAGGAGAAGGTGGTCAACATCAACCGCGTGGCGAAGGTCGTGAAGGGCGGGCGGCGCTTTCGCTTCGGCGCGCTGGTAGTCGTGGGGGACGGCGCAGGGCACGTCGGATTCGGGCTGGGCAAGGCGAAGGAGGTTCCCGAGGCGATTCGCAAGGGGATCGACAAGGCCAAGAAGGCGCTGATGACCGTGCCCCTCACCGAGGGCACCATCCCGTTCGAGGTGACGGGCGAGTTCGGCGCGGGCAAGGTGCTCGTCAAGCCGGCTGGGCCCGGCACCGGTGTGATCGCGGGCGGCGGCGTGCGCGCGGTCGTGGAGGCCGCCGGGATTCAGAACGTGCTCACCAAGTGCATCGGCTCGAACAATCCGCACAACATGGTGCGGGCGACGGTCGAGGCGCTGGCGCAGCTCAAGAGGCCGGGCGAGACGGCGCGGTTGCGCGGCAAGGAGTCGGCCGAGCTCGGCGCGGCCTGACCGGCGGCGGACGGCGAGAACGGCGGAACCAAGAGATGGCAGCGGGATCACGCAAGGCACGTCGGAAGCAGGCGGCGGTCGAGGAGCTTCGGCGCACGATGAGCGCTCGCCGGGACGCGACCTCGCGCGCCTACCGGGTCACCCTGAGCGGCAGCGAGATCGGCGGAACCGATCGCCAGCGCGCGACCCTGCGCTGCCTGGGCCTCAGCAAGCGGGGCACCTCCGCCGTGGTGCCCGATACGCCGCAATCGCGCGGTCGGATCTGGGCGGTCGCGCATCTGATCACGGTCGAGGAGGCTTGAGCCGTGGATCTATCGAACCTGCATCCCGCGCCGGGCTCGCGTCGGCCGCGCAGCCGCGTCGGCCGTGGACCCGGCTCGGGCAACGGAAAGACGGCGGGCCGGGGACACAAAGGACGCAAATCCCGTTCGGGGGGCAACTCCCCGCCGGGCTACGAGGGCGGCCAGATGCCGCTCCAGCGGCGGCTTCCCAAGCGCGGCTTCCGCAACCCCTTCCGGCGTGAGTACGTGATCGTGAATCTCGCCGCGCTCGCCCGCTTCCCGGCCGATTCGGTGGTCGATCCAGCGGCTCTGGCCCAGGCAGGCTTCGCCGCGAAGCGCGGCAAGGCCGCCGCCGGCGTCAAGATTCTCGGCAAGGGGCAGCTCGATCGCAAGCTCACCGTCAAGGCGCACGCCTTCAGCGAATCGGCGAAGGCGGCCATCGAGGCGCGCGGCGGAAGCGTCGAGGTCATCGCGTGACCACCGGTTTCTCGAACGCGCTCCGGATCGAGGAGCTCAAGAAGCGCCTGCTCTTCACCTTCGGAATGCTCGCGGTCTACCGCGTCGGCGTCGCCATCCCGACCCCGGGGATCGACGGCCAGGCCATGCAGGCGTTCTTCCAGCAGGCGCGCAACAACATGTTCGGGATGGTCAACCTGTTCTCGGGCGGCGCGCTCGAACGGTTCTCGATCTTCGCGCTCGGCATCATGCCGTACATCAGCGCCTCGATCATCCTGCAGCTCCTGACCGTCGTCATCCCGACCCTCGAGCGTCTCTCGAAGGAGGGTGAGGCCGGACGGCGCAAGATCACGCAGTACACGCGTTACGGCACAGTGGTGCTCTCGCTCATCCAGAGCCTGTTCATCAGCGTCGGGCTCGAGCAGATCCAGGCGCCGGGCGGAGGCGGGGTCGTCTACAGCCCGGGCTGGAGCTTCCGCCTCATGACGATGATCACGCTCTCCTCGGGTACCGCGTTCATCATGTGGCTCGGCGAGCAGGTGACCGAGCGCGGCATCGGCAACGGAATCTCGCTCGTCATCTTCTCCGGAATCGTCGCGGCTCTGCCGGGTGCCGTCGCGACCACCGTCCAGTTCATGAACGAGGGCGAGCTGTCGCTCTTCGTCGCGATCCTGATGCTGGCGATGATGGCGGTGGTGATCGGCGTGATCATCTTCTTCGAGCGGGGCCAGCGCAGGATCCCCGTTCAGTACGCCAAGCGCGTCGTCGGGCGGAAGATGTACGGCGGCCAGAGCTCGCACCTGCCGCTCAAGATCAACACCTCGGGCGTGATCCCGCCGATCTTCGCCTCCTCGATCCTGATCTTTCCCGGCACCATCGCGAGCTTCGTCCAGCATCCCTGGGCCGACAAGATCGCCGAGGTCCTGGCTCCGGGACACCTGATGTACAGCTTGCTCTACGTGGTGCTGATCGTCTTCTTCTGTTACTTCTACACGGCGGTGACGTTCGACCCGGTCGAAGTCGCCGACAACATGAAGAAATTCGGCGGCTACATCCCCGGGATCCGGCCGGGGAAGCGGACGTCGGACTACATCGACCGGATCCTCACGCGGATCACGCTCGGGGGTGCGATCTATCTCGCTGCGATCTGCGTCCTGCCGACGATCCTGATCCAGCAGTTCAACGTCCCGTTCTATTTCGGAGGCACGGCGCTCCTGATCGTCGTGGGAGTTGCGCTGGATACGATCGCCCAGATGGAAACGCACCTGCTGACCCGCAACTACGAGGGCTTCATGAAGCGTGGCCGGTTGCGGGGACGTCGTGGCTAGGACGCGGCTTCGTGACGCGGGCGACCGGACTGCGGCTCATCCTTCTCGGGCCGCCGGGTGCAGGAAAGGGAACGCAGGCGACGTTGCTCTCGGCGCGCTTCTCGATCCCCCACATCTCGACGGGAAGCATCCTGCGCGCGGAGGTCGATCGCGGCTCGGCTCTGGGCGGCAAGGCCAAGGCCTTCATGGACAAGGGCGTGCTCGTGCCGGATGAGCTGATTCTCGACCTCGTGCGGACCGCTCTCGGAGAGTCCCGGTGCGCCCAGGGATTCGTCCTCGACGGCTTTCCCCGCTCGGTTCCCCAGGCTGTCGGCCTCGAGGAGATCTGCGCGCCGAACAATGGCGACTTCCAGGTGGTCAGCCTGCTGGTTCCGGAGACGGAGGTGGTGCGCCGCCTGGCCGGCCGTCGCACGTGCTCGAGCTGTGGATCGATGTACCACGTCGTCTTCGATCCGCCGAAGGTCGAGGGCGTGTGCAACCGCTGCGGCGGGAACCTCGTGCAGCGCGACGACGACCGCGAGGAGATCATCAGCGCCCGTCTCGAGGTGTACAACAGGGAGACGGCTCCGCTGATCGATTTCTACCGCCAGCGCCGCAGGCTCGCCGAGATCGAGGCGACCGGGACCGCCGAGGAGGTCTTCGGTCGGGTGATCGCGGCCCTGGAAGCGAAAGCGTGATCCACCTGAAGAACAGCGAAGAGCTCGAGCTGATGCGCAAGGCGAGCCGGATCGTCGCCGAGGTGCTGGTGCGTCTGGCCGAGGCCGTCGCGCCGGGTGTCACGACCGCGGACCTCGACCGGATTGCGGAGGAGTGGACCCGCAAACGGGGCGCGGTGCCCGCGTTCAAGGGCTACGCCGTCGGTGGTCGAGTCTATCCGTCGTCGCTCTGCGCCTCGATCAACGAGGAGGTCGTCCACGGCATGCCTTCGTCCAGGCGGGCGCTCGTCGAGGGTGACATCATTGGCCTGGACTACGGCGCGATCTACCGGGGCTACTACGGAGACGCGGCGGTCACGGTGGGAGTCGGCAAGGTGAGCGCTCACGCCGAGCGCCTGATGCGGGTGACCCGCGAGGCGCTCGAGAAGGGGATCGAGAACGTCCGGGTGGGCAACCGGGTGCGTGACGTCTCCTTCGCCATCCAGAACCACGCCGAGGCCCACGGATACGGGGTCGTGCGCGACTTCGTCGGGCACGGGATCGGGCAGCGGCTCCACGAGGAGCCGCAGGTGCCGAATTACGTCGCCGCCGGCCAGAATCCGCGGCTCAAGGAAGGCATGGTGCTGGCGATCGAGCCCATGGTCTGCGAAGGTTCATTCGAGGTCGAGATCCTCCAGGACGGCTGGACGGCCGTCACGAAGGACCGCCAGCTCGCCGCGCATTTCGAGCACTCCGTCGCGGTCACGGCCGGTGGGCCGGAGATCTTGACCCTACCAGCTTAGGTCGAGGGATGCCGAAAGGGGATGCAATCGAGGTCAGCGGAGTGGTGCAGGAATCACTGCCCAACGCAATGTTTCGCGTGGCGCTCGATAACGGTCACAAGATCATCGCGCACATCTCGGGCAAGATGAGGATGCACTACATCAAGATCCTTCCCGGCGACAAGGTGACGGTGGAGCTCTCGCCGTACGATCTGAGCCGCGGACGCATCACCTACCGGATCAAGTGACCGGCGGCGGGATTCAGTCGGGAACGGCAGAAGCGAGGATTCAGAGGCCATGAAGGTGCGCGCGTCGGTGAAGAAGATCTGCTCCAAGTGCAAGATCATCCGGCGAGAGGGCGTGGTGCGCGTCCTCTGCTCGAACCCGCGCCACAAGCAACGTCAAGGGTGACGGCCGGAATCGCTCGAAGGGGGCTGGAAAGCAATGGCACGCATAGCGGGAGTCGACCTGCCACGAAACAAGCGCATCGAGATCGGGTTGACCTACATCTACGGGATCGGCCGCAGCTCGGCGCGCAGGATCTGCGACGAGGCGAACATCAACCTGGACACCAAGACCGACGCCCTGGGCGACGACGAGCTGCAGCGGATCCGACGCGTCATCGATCAGAGCTACAAGGTCGAGGGCGACTTGCGTCGTGAGGTGACGCTCAACATC
>Ga0335077_10011361_pt1 | contig 11122 bp, 7 predicted proteins | sample Lox_Sample_31_FD_207151 | JGI IMG/M metagenome (GOLD analysis project Ga0335077, IMG submission 207151) | Soil microbial communities from Loxahatchee National Wildlife Refuge, Florida, United States - Lox_Sample_3.1 | ecosystem: Environmental > Terrestrial > Soil > Wetlands | place: USA: Florida...
CCTGAACCACACCTCGGGAATCCCCGGGTACACCGAACTCCCGGACTTCGGAACGAAGGCGCGCGAACCGGCGAAACCCGAGCAGTTCATCGAGACCTTCGCCAAGCTCGACCTGTTCTTCGAACCTGGCACGCGATTCAGCTACAGCAACAGCGGCTTCTTTCTGCTCGGCGTCATCCTGGAAAAAGTCACCGGCCAGAAATACGAGCAGCTTCTGCGGGAACACATCTTTACTCCGGCCGGAATGGGGGACAGCGGTTACGACTCGACCGCGCCCCTGCTGAGCAAGCGGGCCTCGGGCTACGACAAGACCTTCGATGGCAAATATGTCAACACCAGCTACATCGATATGACATTGCCATACGCGGCCGGATCGCTGTATTCGACGGTCGAAGATCTTTACCGTTGGGATCAGACGCTGTACGCCGACAAGATCCTCTCGGCTGCGAGTAAAGAGCGTATGTTCAAGCCCGGCTTATCCAACTACGGCTATGCGTGGGACATCCGCCGGGCCGACGGCGTGACCACGATCGAACATGGCGGCGGTATCAACGGATTCAATACCTTGATCACGCGCAATCCGGAGACGAAGCGGCTGATCGTTCTGCTGAACAACACCGGAGCGGCTCCGCTGAATGAAATCGCCACCGGCATTCGCGCCGTCCTCGACGGGAAGTCGCCGGCGCTGCCCAGGAAGCCGGCCGCACCCGAGCTCTACAAAACGTACCAGGCTTCCGGGCTCGACGCCGCACTCAAGCAGGCGGGCGAAATGAAGGACGGCAAAGTATACGATGCGGGCGAGCAGGAGCTGGAGCGGCTGGGCGGCCAATTGCTTGCGACCGGTAAGGCAGCGGATGCCTTGACCCTTGCCAAGACCATTGCCGAAAGCGCCCCGAAGTCGGTAGGGGCCGCGACCCTACTGGCACGGGCTCACAGCGCGAACGGGCACCGGGTAGAGGCGATCCAGGCCTGGTCACGGGCGATCGAGTTGAGCCCCACACCACGGGGCCTGCTGATGTACACCGACGAGATTCGGAAGCTCTCGACGCTGGAGCCGCCCGCGGCCAAATCGAAATAGACCCAGGAATACGCCACACCACTGCGCTGTGCTGTATAGTATAGCCAGAGGTGCAAGTCATGTCTGACAAGAAGGCAGACCTGGCGGGCCCGGGCATCGGCGACTACCAGGAACTGGAGCGGATCCTGCCCTCGGATTACCACTCCCTGCTGACTCCCAAGGAAACCCAAAAAGCCATTTACGCGGCCAAGAATTTCATCGAGTGCCGCTTGTGCGAAACGCTCAACCTGATGATGGTCACAGTCCCGCTCCTCGTGGACGTCGAGAGCGGTGTGAACGACTACCTCGATCGCGATGGTTCGCGAACCCCCATCCAATTTCACATCTCCAACGACCGCGAACTGCACCCGCTGGACGCGCAGATCGTGCAGGCGGCCACCAAGTGGAAGCGGATGGCGTTGCAGCGCTTCGGTATGGAGCCCGGCGAGGGCCTGTGCACCGACATGCGGGCAGTCCGCAAAGACTACTTCCTGGATCACGATCACAGCGTGTACGTCGATCAGTGGGACTGGGAAAAGACCATCAGCGCCGGGCAACGCAACCTGGAGTTCCTCAAACAGACCGTGAGCGACATCTGGAAGGTTCTGGTGGACGCGGAGGAATACCTGCAGGACCGCTTTCCGAAACTCTGGGACCGCAGATATCCGAACCTGCCAAAGAAGCTGACCTTCCTGCACGCCGAAGACATCCTGGACATGTACCCGGATCTTCCGAGGAAGCAGCGCGAGACGGCGATTCTGCGGGAGTGCCCGGCGGTCTTCATCATCGGGATCGGTTGGACGCTGAAGGACGGCTATCCGCACGAGATGCGCGCAGCGGATTACGACGACTGGGTAACGGAGGAGACCTCGATCGACGGACGTCCGGTACACGGGCTGAATGGCGACATCCTGGTCTGGAACCACGTGACGCAGAGACGCCACGAGCTTTCCTCGATGGGAATCCGGGTGAACGCGGAGACGCTGCGGAAGCAACTGGAGTTGACCGGCCAACTCGACTTCCTGAAGTACCCCTACCACCAGGCGATTCTGAAAGGCGAGATTCCGCTGTCGATCGGCGGCGGGATCGGGCAGTCGCGGACGCTGATGTTGCTGCTGCGGAAGGCGCACCTGGGTGAAGTTACAGTGAGCGTGTGGCCGAAGATCCTGAAAGAGATCTGCGCGAAGAAGAATATCTTCGTTCTGGAGTAGCTGGGCAAACGTGGCGCGGACACTCGTATCTGCAAGCGCCCCGACTCATCGGGGCGCTTTTTGGCCACGTGACTGTTGTCGTGGCCTTACTCGGTTGCGCGACCGAAAAGTCTCGGCATGAGTGCCGAGACGGCAGGCAGGAGTGCCTGCGCCACATTGCGCGGTGGTCTATCCTCGAAGAATGTATCGAATTTCGGATTCGGTGTGTTCATGAGGTTCGGCGTCTTCGGATGGGGCGTGGTGGCCCCAAAATCACCCGACATTGCGGCCTTTGGAAAGAATCTGGCATCTTCGGAGACCTGGCTTGCTCCGTTCAACGGGTTTGGCCCGGACAACTTCCTGGCGGGCGTTCCCGAGTTCCAGTTCGAAGAGTATCGGGAGTGGATCGACCGGCGGTTCGCGCCGCGGCAGTTTCGGACTTTAAAAGAGAAGATGGATCTGCCCACGCTTTATGCCATCGGCGCCTTCATTCAGGCATTGGGGCAGAATCCGGGGATTGAAGAAGCCTTGACAGAAATCGGGGGGCAGGCGCACGTGTACGTGGGTACCGGCCTGGGAAGCGTGGACACCATGTACACCGAAAGCGTGAAGCTCTACGAGGCGCAGCGCCGGTGGGATCGCTTCTGGTCGGAGCCCGAACGCAACGGAGCGCTGCGAGAGCATTTGACGCAGCCCTTGGGTGAGCACGCCGCGGATGTGCCACCGCATCCCGACTCAGCTCGCTCCTGCGATCGCGATGCGGCCGAACAGGCATGGACCCGCTACTGGATGGAACGGTCGCCGGAACTGGAGAAGTATCTGGCGGAGCTGGCGCGCATCGATGGTTTGAACATTGAAGGCGATATCGCCGCGGGAAAGTTGAATGCCATTCGGGAAAAGGAGAAACGGCGCGCCAGACTGCAGGAGGAGTGGCGGGCTCCCGAGCCTCCATGGAAGGTGTCGGCCAACGTGATCTGGAACATCCACAATACGCCGGCCGCGCAGATTTCGATTCTGGGAAAGATCAAGGGCCTGGCGTTTGCGCCGGCGGCCGCGTGTTCCACGTTCGGGGTGGCGCTGCGACTGGCGATGAAGGCGATCGCTTGTGGAGATGCGCGGCTGGTAGTGGTCGGCGCCACCGATCCGCCGCCGCATCCGCTGATTGTGGGGTCGTTTTACAGCGCTCGAGTGCTGGCGGCCGATCGGACGGTCTCGGTGCCGCTCACGCGGCTGCAGGGGACGCATGTCGCCGGAGGCGCGGTGGTGTGGATTCTCGGCGATCTGGAGTACTGCCGGGCCAAGGGCTTCCGCCCTTTGGGAATGGAGCCTTTGGCCGCCGGGGTGAGCTCCGACGCTTATCACATCATTACGCCCACGGAGCAGGGCCCGTCGGCGGCCATGCACCAGGCGCTCGCGGAGGCCGGCACCGGCCCGGAGGCTGTGGGGACCTGGGACCTCCATGCGACGGCGACGCCGGGCGACTATTCGGAAGTCGCCAGCCTGCGCACCATTTTTCCCGGCACGGTTCTGGTGACCGCCCGCAAGGGCACCTTCGGCCACGGAATGAGCGCCGGGGGAGGCTGGGAACTCACGGCCCAGTATCTCGGGTATGAGGCCGGTCACCTGTTTCCCACACCGCTGACCGAACGGGAACTGAACCCGGCGATTGCGGATCTGCACGAACGAATTGTGTGCGATGCTCCGTGCGCATTTCCCGCCGGCCTGGGAGGCAAGCTCTCGATGGGGATCGGAGGCATAAACGCCTGCGTGATTTCGCGGCCGTGGCCCGCGGAGGGGTAACGGCGGCCAAGGATTCAATCCGATCACGAGACCGGTTCGTAGTCATTAGCGATGTCACAGAAACGGCGTTGGCTGGCGCTGTTCGCGTGCGCCCTGGCGATCCTCGGCGGATGGGTGGTCCGCGACCTTTCGGCGAACAGCACGCACGATCTTGGTGAATTCGATCCGCACGAGGTGGCCCGGCTGGAAACGGCTGCATGGCGCGCTTACTACGCACATGAGAGGCTTCGCCTGTTCACGGTGATGGTGGAGCTTCTGCGCAGGCAGTATCGCATGCCGTTCTGGCGCTCGGCCGCGGCGGCCTACTACGCGGCGCATGCGGCCGTGGTCTTTCAGCCGGGGCACGATCGCGCGGAATACGAGCGCGCCATGCCCGACCTGGTCGGGCTGTTTGCGCTGGTACACAAGGGCAGCGAGACGGACTTCCCCATCGGCAGCGTGGCGCGGCTCGAGCTGGAGTGGTGGATTGTCCATCGGGAGCGGGCGCAGCATCCGGCTGGAGACCTGGAACGGGCATTGGCGAATGTGCAGGCGGCGGTCTTCCAGCGGCCGGAAGCGTTGTTCGAGGAGCACGCCAAGGCGCGGGCGGACGCCATGACGATGCGGGATATGCGGGCCGAAGCGGGCGTCGTGAGTGAGGATGACTGGCGGTCGATCGCGCAGTTGCTGGATCATTCGTGGGTGTCGCTGCGGACTGCGGTGGCGCGAGCCGGGAAGTGATCGCGGGGAGAGATGGAGTAAGATTCTGAAGAGGTCGGAGATCATGAAGAGAATCGCAGCATTCCCGTTGTGTGCGGCCCTGGCCGGTTCGATGGCCGCCGCGCTGGCGCAGGCTCCCGTGCCACAAGGGCAGCCGGCGCAAACCCAGCCCGCCGCCGGTCGGCAAGGCGGAAGAGGCGGCGGTCAGCCCATGCCTCCCGGACCGAATCCGAACTCCCAGTATCGTCTCGGCCCGGACTCCATGCCGCAGGAAGGAGTCCCCAAGGGCGAGATTCGCGGGCCCTTCGTGATTCCGAGCAAAGTGTATCCGGGGACGCAACATACCTACTGGGTGTACGTGCCGGCGCAGTACGATCCGGCGGTGCCGGCGAGCCTCATGGTGTTCCAGGACGGGCAGGCGTTCAAGGACGAGAAGGGCGACCTGCGCGCGCAAAACGTGATGGACAACCTGATCTACCGGCGCGAGATTCCGGTGATGATCGGAGTCTTCATCAATCCTGGACGGCGGCCCGATCAGCAGGAACCGAGCCCGGAGATCGGCTGGGGGGACGGCTTCACCAATCGGGGCATCGAGTACAACACGCCCGACGACAGGTATGCGCGGGTGATCACCGAAGAACTGATGCCGGTAATGTACAAAGAGTACAACCTCTCGAAGGACCCCGAACAGCATGGCATCGGCGGGTCGAGTTCGGGAGCGATCGCGGCGTTCGCGGTGGCCTGGGAGCGGCCCAACGACTTCCGGAAGGTGCTGAGCAGCGTGGGAAGCTTCGTGAATCTTCAGGGCGGATATGTTTATCCGGAGCGGGTACTGGCGAGCGAGAAGAAGCCCATTCGCGTGTTTCTATGCGACGGGCGGAACGACAATCGGGGCCTTCGGGCGAACGGAGACTACGACGAGAAGCGCGACTGGTTCTACCAGAACGTGCGGCTGATGAAGGCCCTGACGGCGAAAGGGTATGACGTGAATTACTCGTGGGGCATGAATCTGCACGGACAGAAGTTCAGCGGCATGATTCTGCCGGAGATGATGCGCTGGCTGTGGCGTGACGGTCCGGTCTCGACCGATCCCAAGGATATGGTGGAGCGCAGTTTCCGGCAGCCGGCCGAAAAGAAGTAAGGGAGTCTCGGCGCGGCAGCTCGAAAACCCCTCATCGCCACTGGCACTGTACGGGCCCGACAAGCGTCCCCACGAGTGGGGACGAGGCAGGCAAGAGTGCCCGCGCCACGCACGGTCAGTGGCGTTTTTGGCGGGCGGCGATGAGTTCTTCGATGTTGACGAGATCGGTGGGATAGTCGCCCGTGTAACAGGCGTAGCAGTATTCGTGGCGCTCATCGTCTGCCACGGCGTTGCGAAGCGACGCCAACGAAAGAAAGCCCAGGGTGTCAGCCTCCACGAAGCGGCGAATCTCCTCCACGTTGTGATTGGAGGCGATCAGTTCGGCGCTCGTGGGCGTATCCACTCCGTAGAAGCACGGGGAAACGGTGGGTGGGCAGGAGATGCGGAGGTGCACCTCGCGGGCGCCCGCATGGCGCACCATGCGAACGATCTTGCGGCTGGTGGTACCGCGCACGATCGAGTCGTCCACCAGCACCACGTTCTTGCCCTGCAGCAGGTGGCGCACCGGATTGAGCTTGAGCTTCACGCCGAAATCGCGGATGGCCTGCGAGGGCTCGATAAAGGTGCGGCCCACGTAGTGGTTGCGGATGAGCGCCTGGCGGTACGGCAGGCCGGACTCGGAAGCATAGCCGATGGCCGCCGCGACTCCGGAATCGGGAACGGGCACCACCAGGTCCGCATCCGCGGGGCATTCGCGTGCCAGCAGCCGGCCGAGGTTTTCGCGCGATTCAGCCACGGCGCGTCCGAACACGATGGAATCGGGACGCGAAAAGTACACGTGCTCGAAGACACACTGGGAGAGCGGTTGCTGCGGCGCCCAGCGTTCGCGCGTCATGCCTTCCGGGCCGACGATCACCATTTCGCCGGGCTCGACATCGTTGAGATAGACCGCGCCGATCAGATCGAAGGCGCAGGTTTCCGAGGCGAACACGTGGCACTTGCGGCCGCCCGAGAATTCCATCTCGCCGACCGCGAGCGGACGGAAGCCGTGGGGGTCGCGGGCCACGATGATGCGGTCCTGGGCCATGAAGACCAGCGAGAAAGCGCCTTCCAATTGCAGCAGCGCCTCGCGCAGTGCCCCCGCGAGGGTGCGCTCCGAAGAGTGGGCCATCAGATGGAGTATGACTTCGGTGTCGCTGGAGGCCTGAAAGATGGAGCCGAGCCGTCCCAGGTGCGCGCGCAGTTCGCCGGCGTTGGTGATGTTGCCGTTATGCGCGACCGCCACCTGGCCCTTGTTACAGGAGACGGAGAATGGTTGCGCGTTGAGCAGCACGGTGTCGCCGGCGGTGGAATAACGGGTGTGGCCGATGGCGAGTTCTCCGGGGAGAGTGGCCAGCACCGGCTTGGTGAAGATCTCAGCCACATGGCCCATGGCTTTGTGGCAGTAGATCTCACGGCCGTCGCTGGTACAGATGCCGGCGCTCTCCTGCCCGCGATGCTGCAAGGCGTAGAGCCCGAGGTAGGCCAGCTTGGCGGCTTCCGGATGTCCGGAGATGGCCACCACGCCACATTCTTCGTGGAACTTGTCGAAAGCGCGGTCCGCGCTCCCGGTGTTACCGGACATAAGATTCCAGGGCCCCTTCGTACGCGGATCTCAAGGCAGCGATTTCCCACGAGCCCAGCGTGATGGTGCGTTGCCGGATCTCGATTCCCTTCTCGATTGTAACGCCCACGACGGGCGCTTCCACCTCATATTTTTCGGCGACGGCCACCACCCGCTTGGGGTTGGTAGTGGAAATCAGAATGCGCGACGGGGCTTCGTGAAAGGCCAGAACATCGGGACGCAGGTTGGAATCGAGTTCGATCTGCGCGCCGATTTCGGCCGGCCCGAAGGAGCACTCGGCGAGAGCCACCGCCAGTCCGCCATCGCTCAGGTCGTGGGCCGACTCCGCCAGTCCCTCCGCCAGGATGCGGCGAATGGCGTATTGCACGCGCTGCTCGTATTCGAGATCGAGCAGCGGCGGGCGCCCCCAGAGCTTCTTTACAATCTCCTTGGCGTACTCGGTGCCGCCCATGTGCACATCGTCACAGCCGCCAATGCCGCCCAGCAGGACCACCGAGCGGCCGGCGTGCTTGAACGGGATGGTGACCGGAGGCGCGGTCTTGAGCAGGCCGACGACTCCCAGGACGGGAGTCGGGTAGATGCCTTCGCCCAGCGTTTCGTTGTAGAGGCTGACGTTGCCGCCGGTGATGGGCGTGTCGAAGAAGCGGCAGGCGTCGGCCATGCCTTCGATGGCGGCCACGAGCTGCGCCATAATCTCGGGGCGTTCCGGATTGCCGAAGTTCAGGCAGTTGGTGGCCGCGACCGGACGCGCGCCCACCGTGGCGAGATTGCGGCAAGCCTCGGCCACGGCCAGCATCGCGCCATCTCGCGGTGAGAGCCGGGTGTAGCGCCCGTTGCCATCCAGCGACATGGCCACCGAGGTGCCGGTCTCCTTGATGCGGATGACAGCGGCTTCGGCGCCAGGGCCGGCTATGGTGTTGGTGCGAACCTGATGGTCGTACTGCTGCCAGATCCAGCGCTTGGAGCAGATGTCGGGAGCGGCCAGCAGCACCGGGAGAGTCGATTGGACGTCGGCCTTGGGAAGAACAGGCGTGGGCCGGATTTCCGGCGCCTGCATATCGTGCGGGCGATCGTAGAGGGGCGCTTCGTCGGCCAGTTCGCGGTTGGGGATGTCGGCCACGAGTTCGCCGTGATGCCGGACGCGCAGCCTGCCGTCGTCCGTCACGGTTCCGATCTCCACGGCTTCCAGGCCCCACTTGCGGAAGACGCGGAAGACTTCCGCCTCGCGGCCTTTCTCGGCCACCAGCAGCATGCGCTCCTGGCTCTCGGAGAGCATGATCTCGTAGGGGGTCATGCCGGCGGCGCGCTGCGGAACGAGGTCGAGTTCGATCTCGATGCCCACGCCGCCGCGGCTGCCCATTTCACAGGTGGAACAGGTGAGCCCAGCCGCCCCCATGTCCTGGATGCCTACGATCGCGCCGGTCTGCATCGCTTCGAGGCAGGCCTCGAGCAGCAGCTTCTCCATGAAGGGATCGCCGACCTGCACGTTGGGCCGTTTCTGTTTGGACTCCTCGGTGAACTCGGCGCTGGCCATGGAGGCGCCGTGGATGCCGTCGCGGCCGGTGCGGGCGCCAACGTAGATCACCGGGTTGCCCACGCCCGCGGCTTTGGCGTAAAAGACGTCTTCCTTGCGGCAGACTCCCAGCGCGAAGACGTTCACCAGCGGGTTGCCGTCGTAGCACGGTTCGAAGATGCACTCACCGCCCACGGTGGGGACGCCGAAGCAGTTGCCGTAATGCGCGATTCCCGAGACGACGCCCGTCAGAATGCGGCGGTTGCGCGGGCCGGTGATGGGGTCGTCGGGACGGCCGAAACGCAGCGAGTCGAGCACCGCGATTGGGCGGGCGCCCATGGTGAAGATATCACGCAGGATGCCGCCGACGCCCGTGGCTGCGCCCTGGAAAGGCTCGATGAAGCTGGGATGATTGTGGGACTCGATCTTGAAGGCGATGACGTAGCCGCCGCCGATATCGATGATGCCGGCATTTTCGCCCGGCCCCTGAACGACCAGCTTCCCGCGAGTGGGGAGCTTCTTCAGGTGGAGGCGGGAACTCTTGTAGGAGCAGTGTTCGCTCCACATCACGCTGAAAATGCCCAACTCCGTGTAGCTGGGTTCGCGGCCCAGGATCTCGACGATTTTGTCGTACTCGGCGGAGGTCAACTGGTGCTGGGAGATGAGATCGGCCGTGATCATCTTCTTCCCGCCGGGGCAAACGCAGGGCGTGCGGCCTGGACCATGCGGAGCATCGACTCGAAGATGATCAACCCGTCGCTCGATCCCATCAGCGGCTCGGTGGCCCGCTCCGGATGCGGCATCATCCCCATGACGTTGCGCTGCCGGTTGAGAATGCCGGCGATGTCGCGCGCCGATCCGTTGGGATTGTCGAGATATCGGAAGGCGATACGGTCTTCGGCCTGGAGTTCGTCGAGGGTGCGCTCGTCGGCGAAGTAGCAGCCTTCGCCGTGGGCAATCGGCATCCGCAGGATCTCCCCGCGCTGGGCAGCGGAAGTGAATGCCGAGCGGGACGTTTCCGTGCGCAGGTGGACGTCCCGGCAGATGAATTTCAAGCTGCGGTTGCGGATCAGCGCGCCGGGAAGAAGACCGGCCTCCACCAGGATCTGAAAGCCGTTGCAGACGCCCAGAACGAGGCCTCCCGCGGCGGCAAAGTCGCGAACGGCCTGCATCACGGGAGAGAACTTCGCGATCGCCCCACAGCGCAGGTAGTCGCCATAAGCGAAGCCCCCCGGCAGGATGACGGCGTCCACATCCCCCAGCGAGCGGGAGTCATGCCAGATGAACTCGGCGCTCTGCCCCAGGTTGGCGGACACTGCGTAGAAGGCGTCGTGATCGCAATTGCTGCCCGGAAAAACAATGACACCAAATTTCATGGTTTATGTTCGGGGGAGTCTGCCTCTATTCTATCAGAGCGACCAGTACGCTTATGTACATCACAGAGGGAACAAGCCCCGTGTTCTGGCATGCGCCTTGCTGCTTTCCGTTGCGAGTGTCCGGTTTGCGCTGACGAAAAGGCGCCACGATCTCCGGACACAAGGAGTACACATGCCAGGCAAGAACACTGCAGTTTTCGGTATCTATCCCAGCCGCTTGGAGATGGAAGAGGCGGTGGACCGTCTGCGCCGCGCCGGCTTTCGCGGCACGGATGTTTCCGCACTCCTGCAGGACAACCAGGGTACGAAAGATTTCGCCCATGAAAAAAGCACCAAGGCTCCGGAAGGCGCCAGTGTAGGACTGATCGTGGGTGTCATCGTGGGCGGTGTGTTGGGCTGGATGGCCGGAATCGGCGCTCTGACAATGCCGCGTCTGACGACGCTGACGGCGGCGGGGCCGATTCTCGCTGCACTCGCCGGTATCGGGGCGTTCGGCGTTTTGGGCGCGATCATCGGCGCACTGGCCGGATTGGGGATTCCCGAGTATGAAGCCCGGCGTTACGCCGGGCGGATCCGCAATGGCGGCGTGCTGGTTTCGGTGCACTGCGACAGCCACGAGTGGGTCAGGAAGGCCAAAGAGGTGATGGAGCATGCAGGTGGCCAGAAGATCGCAGCGGAAGTCGAGAAGCCGGGGGACTTCAGCAATGCCGACAAGCCCCTGCCGCGCGCCCGGGCGACGGGCCCCGTACCTTCACTGCCGGACGATGAGGAGTACGCGGAAC
>Ga0335077_10011362_pt1 | contig 11122 bp, 7 predicted proteins | sample Lox_Sample_31_FD_207151 | JGI IMG/M metagenome (GOLD analysis project Ga0335077, IMG submission 207151) | Soil microbial communities from Loxahatchee National Wildlife Refuge, Florida, United States - Lox_Sample_3.1 | ecosystem: Environmental > Terrestrial > Soil > Wetlands | place: USA: Florida...
GCATCCGCGCTGCGCCAGACAGGCGGGCGTGGGCGGAGGCGTGTGCCAGACCACCTTGCCGGTAGCCGCGTCCAACGCGAAGAGTCCGCCGCCTGCCGCGGGCTCGGAGCGGTTGAAATCGGAGAGAGGCGCGAACACTACGCCATCGTGCGCCGCCATTCCCCACAGGATGCCGCCCAGTTTGCCGCCTTTTCCCAGGCGCGTCTGCCAGACGATCTCGCCCTTGTGATCGGGATCGAACCCATAGACGATGCCCGCCTTCTGGCCGGCCACCAGCATGTCGCGGCCATTGGCGAGGGGCACCAGGATGGCGGACGAACCGAAGTCCACGTCCTCGCCCGGATGCTCGGGACAATTGCCGCCGTTGCCGCCGGGGCGCCCGCAGTCCCAGTTGAACATGTCGGACATGGCCTGCTTCGACCAGCGAATGGCCCCGGTCTTCAGGTCGATCGCCATGATGGCATCGGCGGTCTGGATCTCCGGCGCGGAGTACCCGTTGCCCGTGGTGACGTAAACGAGATTTCGCTTGACATCGATGGTCGGAGACGACCAGATGGTCGCTCCCGAAGGGCCGTAAAACTGGACGCCGGTCTTGCTCACGGTGGTCGGCTTGGGCGCGGGCGTGGTGTAAGTGCGCCAGACCTCCTTGCCGTCGGCGGCCTCGAGCGCCACCAGATTGCCGCGGAACCGGCAGCAGTTGTACTGCGGAACGGCGCCGGCATTCTCTTCCTGCGAGGCGATGGGGACGTAGAGCCGGCCGTCGAAGATCTTCGCCGTGCCGGTGATGCGGGTGTAGGGCTGATCGTCGAGTTTCTTTTGCCACACCAGCTTGCCGGTCTCGACATCGATCGCGTAGAAGTTGGATTCAAGATCGCCGATGTAGGCGCGCGGTCCGGGCCCTATGACCGCCGCGGCCCGGACCAGGGCCTTCGCCTGATAGCGCCAGTAGATGCACCCCGTGTGAGCGTCCAGCGAGTAGATCGTGCCGTCGTTGCTGCCGATGATGACGCGGCCGCGCCAGACGGTGGGCTGGGAGTACGCCGAGGTGCCGTTCGGCATTCCGAAAGCCCACTCGAGCTTGAGCGAGGGAACCTGGTCCGCCGCAAGACCCGCTGGCGCACCCGGCTGAAAGCGCGAGTTGGCATCGTCCACACCCCACCCGTTCCAGGCAGATTGCGAACTCGCGGGTTTCTGCCCCGCGGCGCAGAAGCCTTTCATTTCGGGAAGGACCGCGGGCCCGGCTGCGCCCAGGTAACGCGCGACCGCCCTTCGATCGTCGGCCGAAAGCGCTTCTCCTTGCGCTTTCATGGTGCCGGATTCGAGCGATTTCAGGATGCCCTGCCAGGGAATCCTGGACAACTCCTCCGGCATAGGTGCGTGGGCGTCGCTATTGGGCGAGTGGCATCGCACGCAGGCCCGCAGGAACACCGCGGTGCCTTCCTGGGCGCGCGAGCAGATCGCCGCCAGCACGACAAGGATGGCGGAACGCACCCAGGGCCCGGCGCTGTGGCTACCCATCCAGCTCGATTTCCTGGTGCTGCATGCCGGCGTACGGATACACCGCCACCTTCGGGTCGCCGGGATGCAGTTCGCGCAGCTTGGCGATCACATCGTCCCACTGGTCGTAGAAGAAGGTGCCTGTCCGGTACATGTTCCGCATGTTGCGGGTGAGGTACTGCGAATAGACGATCATGGTCGTCTTTTTCGCTCCGCTCCGGGCGGCGGGATTCAGGCGGCGGGCCGTCAAATCGAATTGCGTGGAGCCATTGCGTCCGGCCAGCCGGTTATTGAGGTAATGCACCGGGTCGAGGCCCAGGGGATGCTGCACAATCAGCACGCCGGTGCCGCCGTCGCGGACGGAATAGTTGATCCACAGGCCGCCGTGGAACGCCTGGGAGTTTTGCGGGAAGGCGTTCGCCACCACGACGTCGGCATCCTTCAGGGTCGGCGTGGAGTACGTTTTGGCGGCCACGCGAACGCCCGTGTGGTGCGCTTCTACGATGTCGCCGCCCCAGATCCGCGTAGGCCGCAGCCGGTCGTTATAGAGGATCTGCAAGGTGTAATCGACATTCGCCATTTTGGCGGCCTCGATCATGTCGAGCCGCATGTCGTTCTTGAAAATCCTCACGGGACCGGTGGTGCGGACCTTGGTGAGGATCTGGGTGTGGTTGTATTCCACCGTCGGGAGCGCCGCAAGTCCCGGAAGAATGGCTTTGGCGCCGCCGCCATAGCCGGCATCCTGGTGGACCTTGACGCCGCTGATACAGATCTTGAGGTCGGCCGCCAGGAAGGTTTGGTTCAGCAGGATCCTGTTGCCGCGGGTTGTGGTCCCCACTTCTTTCAGGTTGTCGAAGACATCGTGATTCAGCCAGGCGTACCGCTTCGCGATCTCCGGCCCGAGCTTGCGGCCCACCTCTTCCTGCGTCATGGCGCGGTGCGTGCCAAAGGAGCCGATGAAGAGGACGTTCTCATCCTTGATGCCCGCCTTGGCCAGTTCCGACATCAGCCATGGCGTCACAGCGTATGCCGGCGTGGTGCGGGTAAGGTCGTCGAAGCTGATGGCGACCGTCTTTTTCCCGGCGGCGAGTTCGGCCAGCGGTTTGGAGCCGATCGGCTCGTTCGACTGTTGCGCAATCTGCTGCGGGGTAAGGACCGGCAGGTTGTGCCCGGCCATATCCATCACGTGGAGATCCCAGCTTGCGGGGAAATCCAGGCGCTCTTCGATCCAGGGAGCGCCATTCGGGCCTGCGAACTCGTGCGTCGGGATCACCACCGAGGCTGCCGAGCCCTTGAGCTTGGACACCGCCTTCACCTGAAATGGCGTCTGTGCCATGGCGGTGCCGACCAGAGGCGTGGCGGCCAGGTACCGCGCGCTTCTGAGAATGTCTCTCCGGCTTAGAGTGGATTCGGACACGGGGAACCTCCTCGGGTAGATCATATACCAAACCGGGACGGGCGGGTTTTAGACGGCGGCCTGAAAAGCCCGGCGTCCGGAGACCCACGTGGACACGATCTCCACTCTCGCGGACGATTCGTCGTAGTGGAACTGCACGAAGTCCGCGCGGTCGCCGGCAGCGAGTCCGGCTGCGCGACCCGGGAGTTTGCCCGCAAGGGCCGCGTTCGTGGTGGCCATACGCACGGCGTCAGCCAGTGGTATTCCCGCGAGCCTCACGACGTTGCCGATGGCGCGATCCATTCGCAGCGCGCTGCCTGCGAGGCGGTCCTGCCCGGCCAGCACTACGCGGCCATCGGCGGTGTGATCGACCTCCTGTTCGCCCAGCCGGTATCGGCCCGGCGGAGCACCGGCCGGGGGCGCGGCGTCGGTGACCAACACCGACCGTCCAACACCCTTGGCCCGCAGCGCCACTTTCAAGAAGGCCTGATCCAGGTGAATGCCGTCAACGATGAAATCCGCCATGAGCCGGTCTTCGGCGAGTTGCTCCCAGAGGTAGTTGGGATGACGGCGAAGCATCGAGTGGGCGCCGTTGCCCAAGTGGGTCGATAGCGTCGCACCGGCCGAAACCGCGTCGCCGATCTCCGAAGCCGTGGCCTGCGTGTGCCCGATTGCGGCCACCACGCCTTCCGCAGTGACCTTCTCGATGTAGTCCGTGGCGCCGGGCCATTCCGGGGAGAGCGTGACGATACGGATCCGGCGTCCCGCGGCTTCCTGCCAGCGGCGGAACTCGTCGAAATCCGGCTTGCGCACCCAACGCTTCGGGTGGGCGCCGCGCGGCCCGTCTTCGGCGCTGATGTGCGGCCCTTCCACATGAAACCCGTCCATCACGTCGCCTTCGGGCAGTGCATCCTTCGCGCGCGAGAGATTGCGGAGCGATGCCTCCATGTCCTCGGGCGAGCCCGTGATCACGGTGGCGTAGAAGCGCGCCACTCCAGTCGCGAGGAGCGCTTGTATGGAGCGTGCGATCTCCGGGTGCGTGGTCTGCGGGTGATTGTAGTCGACTCCGGCGAAACCGTTCACTTGAATATCGATGAAACCCGGCGCGAGGTAGCATTCCCCGCCGTCCACAATCGAATCAACCGACGAGATCGTCCCGGAAAACCACGCTTCGATTGCCGGGCCGCCCGCCAGATTCCTGCCTGAAATTTTCATACCGGAACACTTCCACGAGGCCCTGGTTTATGCACAAGTTTGCCACATGCCTTCGAGTGTAAGTGTAACAAGCCATTACGCGAGAAACTTGTTGAAAAGGAGTTGCGAAGTGCGACATCGAGGTGGATTTCAGGTCTTGCTCGCGCTACAAAGATAGAGTCCATTAAGTGGTGGCTGCGCAGCCGGGGTGGCAAATCTCGGGGGAGGTAGTCAGCCGGTTGCGCAGTCCTCCGAAATCCTCAAGCCCGGGCACCCCCAACGGGACGCCCCCCGTTTACGAGACCTTCTTGGCCTGCCATTCGATGGTGTTGCCGCCGGCCGGGTTCTCTACCGTGAAGTGAATCTCGTTGCCGGTCACCTTGCCTTTGTAGTTCAACTTCATCTCCTGGTCCTGGAACTTCACCGTGATCGTGAAGGTCACGTTGTCGCCGTCCACTTTACCGTCCGTGATCGTCGACTTGCCCATCATGGAACTGGTGGTCTCACCGGTAAGCTTGTTGCCATCGACTTTGAAGACGAACGTCCGCTCCATCGATCCGTTGGGTCCTTCGGCGGTCGCTTTCCAGTTGCCGGTGATATCCGCGGCCGATGCGGTGAGGGCAAACACGGCCATGAGGGTCAGCAGCCATTTCATATGCCAGGCTCCTTTATGTGCTCCCCGTACTTTAATCCGCTTCCCGGGCCGAGGTCAATGGGCCCGCCGCGGCATCCTGGAGGCAGATCAAATCGGATTCCTGTATCCTGTTAGCTGAGAGGTGTATGTGTATCGCGGCAGTTTTGTATTGCTTGCGTGCTCGCTGGCGCTCAGCGGCCAGCCGCTGCGGGAACTCGCCGAAAGACGCAGCGTGCGGCTCGGCACGGCGGTGAACCCCGCCCGGCTGAACGAGGAACTCTACGCCGGCGTCCTTGCCCGGGAGTTCAATCAGGTAGAGCCGGAGAATGGCCTGAAGTTCGGGCCCGTCCATCCTCAACCGTCCGAATATAATTTTGGCCCGCCCGATGCGCTGGCCGCCTTCGCGCGGGAACACAAGATGTGGATGCGGGGGCACACTCTGGTGTGGCACCAGCAGAACCCACGATGGGTGACCAACAGCGGATACACGCCCGCTCAGCTCTCGACAACCCTGCGGGAACATATACAGGCGGTTGTGGGCCACTATGCCGGTCAGATCTACGCATGGGACGTGGTCAACGAAGCCTTCAATGACGATGGCTCGCTGCGCAGCACGGTGTGGTTCGACACGCCGGGGATCGGCCTGTCCGGCACGGGCTACATCGAACAGGCGCTGCGGTGGGCGCATGCCGCGGACCCGCAAGCCAGGCTGTTCTACAACGACTACAGCGCTGAGCGGGTGAACGCCAAGTCGGACGCGATTTACGCCATGGCGCGCGATTTCCGTTCCCGCGGTGTACCGCTGGACGGCATCGGGCTGCAGATGCACTTCACCGCCGATCCGCCGCCGCTCGCAAGCGTGGAAGCCAATCTCAAGCGCATCGTCGATCTGGGACTGGAGGTTCAGATCACGGAGCTTGACGTCAGGCTCCCGCTGGTGAACGGGCAGCCTGATCGTGAATCGCTCGACAGGCAGGCGCGCATCTATCACGATATTGTCGCGCTGTGCCTGCGGTATCCGCGGTGTTCCGCGATCCAAACCTGGGGATTCACGGACAAATACTCCTGGATCCCCGGCACCTTTGCCGGCACCGGCGCGGCGCTCGAGTACGACTCCAACTATCAGCCGAAGCCTGCATACGAAGCCATCCGCAACGCTCTTCTGGGATCACATTGATGCCGAACCGGGGCACGGTCTTGGAATCAGAAGACACGACGAATCTGATTCCACGTGCGAACCGCGGCCTGGTTCGCCTCTCGCAGGAATTGTCGCGGCTCTGGAAATCGGGAGTGGGTCATCATGACTTCCATCGAGGCTGGCCCGGCGTATTGGGCCAACCTTAGTTTGGCGCACATCTCCGGCCAGCGGATGAATCCCTCACCTGGAATGACATGGTCAACATGCGCCTTGATGCGATCCGACAGGTGAACGGCGAAAATGCGGTTGTTGAACTCATCGATCCGATCAAAAGGCCTCGGGCCGTCGATCTGGTCGTGCGACGAATCGTAACAGCGGCCAAAGACTTCGGGATCGAGTTCATCGAGCCCCGCCGCACCAAATCGGTTGCAGGGCCGGGCATCACGTTCTCCAGGGCGACGGCCACGCCCATTCCTTTGCCAGCGGAGCGAGAGAACTACACGTGGAGAGAACCGAAGCAAGTCTATCGTCAATCGATTCCCAACTGACGTGACAGGGCCCGGCATGGGCTACGATGCGCGGTACACCCAGGTCCGCCGCGGCGCGAATCGTGGCTGAGGTCTGTGGTCAGCGCCTCGGAATCGTCTAATCGTCGAGCATGGATGGAGTCCAGGTAGCCGGAATGCTCGGGCCGCACCCCATTCATCAGCAATCCCTGCAGGCAACCGAAAAGTCTCGGCATGAGTGCCGAGACGGCAGACACGAGTGTCAGCGCCACAACCACTCAGACCCATCGCAGCCCGCCGGCCCGATGGGTGCCTGCTTCTTTTCACGGTGGCGGGATTGGCGCGGGCGGTTCGATTCCGGCTACAATCGGAACCAAGCCCGATGGCCGCTGGCCCCACCCCGAGGAAGTGCAGCATGAGATTGCCATTCCAAACAGTTTGCCTCAGCCTTGTTTTGGGCTCGATCGCGTCCGCTCAGCCTTCCGGGAAGCTGCAGGACATGCTGCGGCGGATCTTCGCCTCCAACGAGTTCACGGCCGCGGGAGGGGGCGGGCGAGGCGGCGGTGTGGGCGTCCGCTGGATGGAGGACGGGCAGTCGTATATCACGGTCGAGGCGGCCCCTGGCGGCGGGCGGGAGATCGTGCGGCACGACGCGGGCACAGGCCAGCGCGAGGTGTTGGTCTCGGCACAGCAGCTCATTCCCAAACAGACCGGACAGCCGCTGGCGTTCGCCGAGTACACCTTTTCGGCAGGCGCCGTGAAGTTCATGGTGGCCACGAATGAGCACCGCGCGCTGGTGCGCAAAACAGCGGGCGAATGCTGGGTATTGGACCGCCACACCGGCGAGTGGCGCAAACTGGGAGGCGAACGCGGTTCCGACCTGATCTATCCCAAGTTCTCGCCGGATGCCACGCGGGTGGCCTACATTCGCGGCGCCAACCTCTACGTGGAAGACCTCGCCAGCGGCGCCATCCGGCAGTTGACCACCGACGGCGACGACATGATCCTGAACGGCTTCTCCGACTGGGTCTATGACGAAGAGTTCCGTTTGCGCGACGCTTACCAGTGGAGTCCCGACGGGGAGCGCATCGCCTATCTTCAATTCGACCAGCACAACGTTCCCGAGTACACGCTCATCAATTACACCGACGCGCTCTATCCCGAGATCCACACGTATCCGTATCCCAAGGCTGGGCAGACGAATGCCGCGGTGAGGGTGGGGGTGGTGAATGCCGCGGGCGGCGCGACACGCTGGATGAGGGTGCCGGGCGACCCGCGCAACCTTTATATTCCGCGCATGGATTGGTCGGGGCCGCGCGAAGTGACTCTGGAAGATCTGAACCGCCTGCAGAACACCAACGACGTACTGCTGGCCAATTCCGAGACCGGCGAGGTGCGCCGCATGTTCCGCGACCAGGATTCCGCCTGGGTGGAAGTCAACAACGCTCTCCATTGGGTGGAAGGAGGCAAACGGTTGCTGTGGACCAGCGAAAAGGACGGCTGGCGGCACGTCTACACGGTGTCGAAAGACGGCGACATGCGGCTGGTGACCAACAGCCCCGGGGACGTCATCTCGGTCCCGGCGTTGGATGAAGAGGACGGCTGGCTTTACTACATCGCCTCTCCAGATGACGCCATCCGACGATTCCTGTACCGCACGCGGTTGGACGGCAGCGGGAAGGCCGAACGGTTAACGCCCGCCGGGTCGCCGGGCGCGCATAGTTATGAGGCATCGCCCAATGGGCGCTTCGCCTTTCACACCGTGTCCCGCTACAATCAGCCGCCGGTGAGCGAACTGGTGCGGCTTCCTTCGCACACCACGATCCGCGTGATTTCGGATGATGCCGCGCTGAAGCAGCGGATTGCCGGGATCGTCGGAGACCGCACCGAATTCCTCCAGGTGGATGCCGGCGACGGGGTGAAGATCGATGGCTGGGTGATGAAGCCTCGCAACTTCGATGCGTCCAAAAAGTACCCGATCATTGTGTACGTGTACGGCGAGCCGGCGGGCGCCAACGTGGTGGACCAATGGTATGGGGCTCGGACCCTGTTCCACGCAGCGCTGGCCGACGAGGGATACCTGGTAGCGAGTTTCGACAACTCGGGAACGCCTTCGCCCAAGGGGCGTGCGTGGAGAAAGTCGATTTACGGGGATGTTGGGGTGCTGGCCTCCAGGGAGCAGGCGGCCGCGCTGCGATCGCTGGCGTCCGGCCGGCCATGGGTCGACCTTACCCGCGTGGGAGTGTGGGGATGGAGCGGCGGCGGTTCGATGACCGATAACCTGATGTTCCGCTCGCCGGAGCTTTACAAGGTCGGCGTGGCGGTGGCCGCGGTTCCCGACCAGACGCTCTACGACACGATTTACCAGGAGCGCTACATGGGGCTGCCGCAACAGAATTCGCGTGGGTATCACGACGGGTCGCCCATCAACTTCGCGGAAGGGTTGCAGGGAAAGCTGCTCATCATCCACGGCACGGGCGATGACAACGTGCACTTTCAAGGCGACCAGCGACTGATCAACCGGCTGGTGGAACTGGGCAAGCAGTTCGACTTCATGGAGTATCCCAATCGCACACACGGCATCGCCGAGGGGCGAGGGACGTCGCTGCACGTCTACACGCTGATCTCGCGATATTTCGAAGAACATCTGCCTGCCGGCGGGCGGTAGGGGTTGCCGATACAGGAAGCCGGATTCTGATTCAGATCGCTTTCGTGCGATGGTGCCTGGCCGGCAAAACAACCCGCCTGTAACTTTTCTCCAGCCGGGCAGTATTGCATTCGTGGGACATCTCTCGCAAGATCTTCAGTTCGCCTTTCGTACGTTGCGGAAATCGCCGTTGTTCGTGGCGGTGGCGGTGCTGTCGCTGAGTTTCGGTATCGGCGCCAATACCGCTATCTTCACCCTCGTGGATCAGGTGCTGTTGCGGCTGCTCCCGGTGAAAGACCCGCAGCAACTGGTGCTCTTGTGGGGCCGCGGACCGCACTATGGCAGCAATAACGGACGTTACAAGCTCTCCTATCCCATGTACCAGGACATTCGCGACCACAACGAGGTCTTCAGCGGCATGTTCTGCCGGTGGGCCACGGACATGAATGTGAGCGCCGACGGCAAGTCCGAGCGCGTGGACGGCGAGCTGGTCTCGGGTTCGTACTTCCCCGTGCTCGGGGTGGGTGCAGCCGTGGGCCGCGTCTTCACTGCGGATGACGATCAGACCCCCGGCGGAAGTCCCTACGCGGTCATCGGCTTCCGATACTGGGTGAGCCGATTCGCCGGCGATCCCAACGTGGTGGGCAAGAAAATCGTGGTGAATGGCTACCCCTTGACCATCGTGGGGGTCAGCCAGGCGGGCTTTGACGGCACCGATCCCGGATCGTCGCCTTCCATCCGCGTCCCGGTGATGATGAAGGCCGAGATGGATCCGGTCGGCTCCAAATTCAGCTACAACTTCACGTCGCGCCGCGGACGCTGGGTCAACGTTTTCGGACGGCTGAAGTCCGGAGTCACACTGCAACAGGCCAAAGCCTCCCTGCAGCCGTTCTTCCACCAGATGCTGGAAATGGAAGTACAGCAGAAGGAGTTTGCCCACGCGGCGCCGGAGACTCGCCAGCGGTTCCTGACCATGTGGATGGATCTGCTGCCGGCTTCCAAAGGCGATTCCAACCTGCGGCGCCGGTTCTCCGACTCGCTGCTGGTGCTGACCGGCGTGGTGGGGCTGGTGCTCCTGATTGCGTGTGCCAACATCGCCAATCTGCTGATCGCCCGCGCGATGGGGCGTCAGAAGGAGATGGCGCTGCGGCTCGCCCTCGGCGCCAGCCGCGGGCGCATTGTTTCGCAGCTCCTCGTCGAATCTCTTTTGCTGGCCCTGGCGGGCGGCACCGCCGGCATCATCCTGGCGGTGTGGATGGACAAGACCTTGCTTGCGTTCCTGCCCACCAATGGCACGCCTCTGACCATCTCCACCACACCGGATTCCCGCATCCTCGCGTTCAACCTTGGGGTCTCGCTGCTGACCGGGATTCTGTTCGGGCTGGTTCCAGCGCTGCAATCCACGCGCCCCCAGCTTGCGGGAACCCTCAAGGAGCAGGCCGGCTCCATCGCCGGCAGGAAGTCCGCCGGCGTCCGCAAAGCTCTGGTGGTGGCCCAAGTGGCGCTTTCGCTGCTTTTGCTGATCGGAGCCGGCCTCTTCATCCGCAGCCTCCGAAACCTCAAGTACCTCGATCCCGGTTTCCAGACCGGCAATCTCATCGCATTCGAGATCAACCCCACGATGAATGGCTACCCACCGAGACCCCCGATCCTCACATGCAATTCATCTCGCCGGACTTCTTCAAAACCATGCACATTTCCGGATGTCCGACGTCCGCGGAGCTCCCAAGGTCTGCATCGTCAATGAGAAATTCGCTCGCCGGTTCTTCCGGGATGGCACGGCCATAGGCCGCCATATCGGCATGGGCGGCGACCCCGGAACCAAGCTGGACATCGAAATCGTCGGCGTTGTGGGTGACACCAAGTACGAAAGCATGCGCGACGAAGTGCCCTTGGAAGTTTACCAGCCCTCGCACCAGGTCGATTTCGTAATTGGAATGACGGCCTATGTCCGCACCACCCGCCAGGCGGAGCAGACCTTCGCCGCGGTTCGGCAGGTAGTGAATCGTCTGGATCCCAACCTCCCCGTCTCGAATCTGAAGACACTCGAAAAGCAGCAGGAAGAATCGCTGATCACCGAGCGCCTGGTGGCGATTCTGTCCAGTGGGTT
>Ga0335077_10011363_pt1 | contig 11122 bp, 9 predicted proteins | sample Lox_Sample_31_FD_207151 | JGI IMG/M metagenome (GOLD analysis project Ga0335077, IMG submission 207151) | Soil microbial communities from Loxahatchee National Wildlife Refuge, Florida, United States - Lox_Sample_3.1 | ecosystem: Environmental > Terrestrial > Soil > Wetlands | place: USA: Florida...
CCGCTCACATCCATGATTAATGCTAGCGTCAGAGGGACGTCCAGGCTCTTGGCGAAGAATTCGATCTTCTGCGGAACCGCGTCTTCGTAGACTTCCACGTCATTCCGGGTTAGGTTGCCGATCAGCTCCCCGTTCGCGTCCCGCGCGGTAAACGCCACGTTCACCAGATTCACATCGACCTGAATCGGTTTTTGCGCTTGGTCCGCGGCGCAGAAAGCGAGCAGGGACAGGGCCATCAGGCTGGACATCGCACACTTCATGCCACCCCCAATCCTTCACTGTTTCACTACGAATTGGCCCCGCGAATTGTTCCGATCCTTTGGAGTGCTGCCGCGCCGCACGGTGGCCGGCCCGCGGTCTATGCGCAGTCCAAGCGCCGGAATGCTGGCGCTTGTGGCTACATAAGCCCGCCACTGTAAGCCCTGCGGCGGTCAATTGGCAATCGTCAGTTGCACTTCCGCGGTGGTGGAAATCCGCGTGCCCGCCAGCGGCGCCTGATCGATCACGGATCCGTGCGGCCATTCGGGCGCAGTCACGTAGTTCATCTTGCGGTGCAGGTTGGCGAGGTCCAGCCTGTGTTGCGCCTCGATCTCATTCATCCCAAGCAGGTAAGGCATTACGTAAGCCGCTTCCTTCGGGCCCGCCGAGACCAGCATATCCACCCGCGGAGTCGCCGCCCCATTCCCGGGCTTCGGATTTTGCTGGAGCACAGTGTCACTCGCGTGGTCCGCCAGGGTCACCGTCGACACCTCGCCCACCTGCAGCCCCGCCCTCAACAACTGAATCCGGGAAACACGCAGCGTACTGCCCTCAATCGCAGGGATCTCCAATTGCCGTTGTCCCAGGCTCAAAACGACGTGCGCCTGCTGCGAGACCTTCATCAACATCCCCGGGGGCGGCGTCTGCCGCACCACCTGGTTGATGGGCACGTCGCTGTACACGCGGTCCGCCACCCGCAGCAGGAGCCCCTTCGACCGCAGAGCCCGGCTCGCTTCGCCCACGTCTTTCCCCACCAGGTTCGGCATGGTGACTTCCCGCCCATGAATCGCTATGCGCATCGCTGTAATCGCGCTCAGAAATGCGGCTGAGGCCAGGATAAAGACAAGAAACGCCATCCGGCTCAACCACTCGATTCGCTCGCGCAGCGTCATACTTTCTTCTCTTGTATCACTTTCTCAATTCGGGCGCGGGATACTCCGGCAGCTTCTCCTTTGTCGTATCCGCCCGCTTCACTTCCAACTCGTCGAACAGCAGCGAAGGACTGATCACCGTCTGCGGCAAGCCCGCCATGCGGTTGCTCACCAGGGGATCGTCGCCGACCGCGATCAGGTCATTGCGCAACGCCCGCACATCCAGTTCGTTAAACACCGCCCCGCGCACCAGCTCCTCGCGCCCGTCCTTCACATACACGCGGTAGAGCAGCCGAGGCGAATTGCCCGGCCCCAGCGTGTCCACGCGGTACCCGAACGCTTTGCTCTGATCCGACGCCATCTGTTTCAATTGATCGGTCAGCGCTTTCGCTGTCTCCGCCTCCGCGCTCTTCACCAACAGCACGCCGAGATTGGGGTAAGGTGCTCCGCCTGGATTCGCGCGCCCGTGACCGTTGGAAGCAGGGAAGTCCCGGATCGGTTGACGGCCAACCAGGTAGTTTTCCAGCATTCCCGAATTGACCAGCAGTACGCGCTGGGCCTTTACGCCTTCGCTATCCACGTCGTAACTTCCGAGAAGGTTTTTCCCGCTGAAGGTCTTCATGGTGGGGTCATCCACAATGGTCACGAACTTGGGCAGCACGCGCGTCTTGTAGCTTGTCGCAAACGCCCCTGTCGTCCGGTTCGGACGTCCCAGTTGCGGTTTGCGGCCGAGCAGGTTGTTGCCCACCAGCGAAGCCACAACGTCATTCGCGGCGTCCGGGGCGAAGAGCACTGGCCCGCGGTACGACTCCTCGACGATCGGCGCCTCCCGTAGCGCCTTCAGGGTGTCCAGCATTTTCCGCGACTCTTTCAACAACTCCTCCCGCGAGGGCAACTGCTCCGGCTTCTCTTCAGTCCAGAACGGGTTGCGCGACAGCCGCATGCCGTCCGCCGCCTGTGCCGAACCGTTCAGCGTTACCGTGGCGGTGGACCGTCCCTGGCGCACAATCGTCCCTTCCGAATTCACGAAGTATTCGTTCACCGAGGTGAATCGGGCCGTTGCGGAAACGATCTGCACCTCCGGGTATTGCCGGTAGAGGCTCGTCACTTCTTCCAATGTCTTGGTCCACTCGTTCTGGCTGATCTTCAGGGCCGCCAGGTTGCCTACCTGAGCGACCACCGGCGCACGCGAAAAATCGTCCACTGGATTGGGGTCCGGCGTGAACTGCTTCAGCGCCGAGAGTTTTTCCGCATACGCGTCGGCAGCGGCTTTGTAGGCCTCGTCGGTCAGCAGCCAGATCTGCCTCCTCAACGCGATGGGATCGTTGTCCAGCGGAAGAATAGAAGCGCTGCCCACGCCCCGGCTGTAATAGCTGTCTTGCTTGTAATCCCCGATGCGCACCACCACGCGCAGAACACGCAAGTGCGACCGTTCACTCTGTCGCACGGCTCCGAACGCGGCGTCCGCGTCGAAGGCGTCCACATCGTTCACCCGGTACTCGATGTAATAGGGCGGCTGCACCTGGTCCATCTTCAGTTGAGACCTCGAGCGGTCCAGTTCGGTCAGCAGCGATTCCAGCAGCACGTCGCCCTTGGCCGCCTCGTACGCCGCCGCCGTCGCCTTGTCGGCATTGGCGGAGTTACCGGTTTTCGCCATGGCCGGCGCAACCGCGAAGCTGCACAGCGACAGCAGGGTTCCCAGCGTCATTCCCGCCGTTGTCAGCGCTCTCCTCATGGCTTCGCCTCCGCGTTCTTGACCGCAGGGCTTTCCGGTCCCGCGCTATCGATCCCCGGCGCCGGCAGGATGGGTGGGCGCTCGTGTCCGTGCGCGCGTTTTTGCACTTCCATCTCGCTGAAGAGCATCGCCGGCGCCACCGCGGAGACCGGAACGCTGCCGCTCTCTGCTCCGCACACCCCGTTGAATACGTGCTCCTGATCGCCCGCCGCGATAATGCGCGTCAAGGCCGCCAGCGGTGTCCCCACGATATCCACTCCCCTTACGAGTTCATCGGGCCGTCCATCGGGGTAAACCTTGTAAACAATCACGGGCAGAACCTGAAACGCCTGCGGAAGAGCTCGCGTCGTCAGGGTAAATCCGCCCTGAATATCATCGAAGTACAGGCCGTAAGGTTTTCCCTGTTTCTTTATCTCGTCGATCAACTTCTGCCGCATGCCGGCTTCCGCCGTGCCCTTGCTGGTGGAGACAATCAGGTTTCCCTGGCGGCCCGTCGGCATCAGCCCCGGTTGATTGCGCCCGTGACCGTTCGATTTGTCGAATCCTTTGATCGGCATTCGCGACATCAGAAAATTCTTCAGCACGCCATTCTGAATCACCTCCACGCGCCGTGCCGGCGTTCCTTCACTGTCGTAGGAGTACGTTCCCGCGAGCTTCACGCCCCCGACCTCTTGGACCGTCGGATCGTCCGCGATGCTCAAGAACGTCGGCAGCACTTCCTGGCCGACCTTCTTTGTAAACGTCTGCCCCTCATCTTCGTCGCGCTGCCGGTGCCCTTCCAGACGGTGCCCGAGCACCTCATGGAAGAAGACCGCCGCCGCCCGCCCGCTCAATAGAGCCGGCCCCGCGTACGGCTCGGCCACCGGCGCGCGGCGAAGCGCCTTCAAATCCACGGCCATCTTCTCGATCTTTCCCAGCAGTTCCGTTTCCGGCGGCAATCCGGCCGCGGATGGCGCCTGAAACGTCTCCACGCGCAGCAGGTCCATGCCATCTTCGGCGCGGGTCTGCGCCTCGATTACCAGGCGTACCGAGGCGCTCGGGGTCTCGATCGCCGCTCCGTCGCTGGAAACCATCCGCGAGTCCGCGAGGGAAACCTGCAGCACCACGGTCGAAAAATAAACTTCCGCGTATTTCCGAAACGCGGCCGAAAGGCGCCTTACTTCCGCTTCCCAGGCTTCGCGGTCGAAGGCCGCCTCTTTTTCCCTGGCCCCGACGTGTACCGTCGGGTCTTCCTTCGAAAAGTCGGGCGATTTGTCTTCCTCCTCCGCCTGCACGGCCGTGTTCGTCTTCACATTCAGGTACGCCGGAGCGGCGCGCTTGTACGCGCGGTCCGTCAGATCCCACAAGCTGCGCGCCTCCGCGTCCGGATCTTCATTCAGCGGCAAGGCCCCTGAGGTCATTCCGCTTGCGCGGCTCTGCCCGTGTGTATTGTCCAGTTGCGGAGTGCCCACGCGCATCGTGACGTCGGCCGAGCGCCGCTTCATCGTCGCATCGGAGAGCAATCCACCGTACGAAGCCGCGATCACGATCTGCTCCTGGTCGTACACCGTGTAGCTCAGAAAATACGGCGCAGGATCGCTCTTCGCCAACGCGGTCTTCGCGCGGTTTAACTCCGTCTGCATGGTTGTGAGAACCGCGTCCGCCTTCCCGGCGGGGTAGGGAGCAGCCGTGAGGGGAAGGCCGGCCAGTTGCACCGTCAGTATCCACGCCGCCAAAGGGGCCAGACGGGGCGTTGGGATCTTTGCCCGTGCGGGCTTCCTGCCGTTTACCGCACGTCCACCGGATGCTTCCCGCCGCTTGTTCGTCATGAAAAATCGGCTCCCTCTGCCATACAGAGAAACAAATCTGTTGCCGTAATTCGCGAGTATGCCTGAGCGGACCACCCCGCGCAAATCAACTGTTCTCAAAGCGTTCACCAGGCCGCAAACGCGCGCCATTTGCGAATTCAAGTGCAGAGACCTGCTTGCGTCCTTCCAGTTTGACGTGCGTCAACTCCAATCCGGTTGCCGCTCCGCACGCCACACACACGACTCCTCGTCCGGCCAGCAAGCTCCCGGGCCCCTCCCGCGACTGCTTGCGAGACGCGGCTTCGGTTTGCTCTGCCACTGGCCAGCCCCAAACATGGCACGTTTGACCTCGAAACACGGTAAACGCTCCTGGCCAGGGCGCAAACCCGCGGATGCGGTTGTAGATTTCGCGCGCTGGCTGTGTCCAATCGATCCTTCCATCTTCGCGCTTGAGAATAGGCGCCAGGGTGGCGGCGGAATGATCCTGCGGCCGCCCGGAGATCTTTCCCGTCCACAATCCTCGCAGGGTCTCGATCATGAGTTCAGCCCCGGCCGCCGCCAGCCGGTCCGCTAGTTCCGGCGCGGTTTCTTCCGGGCCAATTGCCAATTCCTGCTGCAGGAGGGTGTCCCCCGTGTCCATGCCGGCATCAATGCGCATGGTGGTGTTTCCGGTCACGGTCTCGCCCTTTGCGATTGCCCAGTTGATCGGCGCCCCCCCGCGATATTTCGGCAGCAGGGAAGCGTGCAGATTGATCCAACCGAATCGCGGAATCGAAAGCAGCCGCGCGGGGATGATCTGCCCGTACGCGATAATGACGATCACGTCCGGAGCCAGGGTTCGAAGCTGCTCTTCGATTTCCGGCGCGCGAATCTTCGCGGGCTGATGCACCAGCAAGTTTGCCGCGAGCGCCGCTTCTTTTATCGCGGAGAAGGTGACCTCCTGGCCCCGGCCGCGCGGCCTGTCCGGCTGCGTGAACACGGCCGCGATTTCAAAGTCGGATTGCTCGAGGAGTTTCCGCAAGGAGGGAACCGCAAACGCCGGGGTGCCGCAGAACACCATCCGCAGGCGGCTCACGGCTCTTGCACCCGCGGTGTCACGCGCTTTACCACTCGCCTTCTTTTCGCAGCTTCTTGATCTTTCTCCTGATGAGGTCGCGTTTCAACATGCTGAGGTGTTGCAAAAACAAAATCCCGTTCAAATGATCGATCTCGTGGCAAAACGCCCGCGCTAGCAGGTTTTCGCCGCGAATCTCGAACGGCTCGCCCTTCAGGTTCTGCGCCTTCACGGTCACAAACTGCGGCCGGATGACGTATCCGCGAAATCCCGGAATCGAGAGGCAGCCCTCTTCTTCGCGGACCTCGCCTTCCGCGTGGATCACTTCGGGATTCACCAGCACGATTTTCGCTTCGGGATTCTTCCCGTTGGAAACATCCACCACCGCCAGCCGGATGCTCTTGCCGATTTGCGGCGCGGCCAGCCCGACGCCCTGCGCCGCGTACATGGACGCAAACATATCCTCGGACAGCTCTTCCAGCTCCGCGTCGAATTTTTTGATGGTGGTGGCGGGCTTCTCCAGCACCGGATCGCCGAACTTCACGATGGGATAAATCTTGCGCGGAGGCGCCTCGGCGGTCTGCGCCGCCTTCTCCTGGGTGGGTTCAGAACTCGTCGATTTGTCGGCCATAACCTTCGAAATTCCGCCGCGTTTCGGCGAGCGAATCTCCTCCAAATTTTTGCAGAAAAGCGTCCGCGAGCACAAGGGCCACCATAGCTTCTCCGGCGACGCCGCCCGCGGGCACCACGCACCAGTCCGAACGCTCGTAAGCCGCCTGCACAGGCTGTTTCGTCACCATGTCCGCCGTGCCCAGCGGCTTCCGAAGGGTCGAAATGGGCTTCAGAAATCCACGAATGACCACATCCTCGCCGTTTGTGATACCGCCTTCGAGCCCGCCGGCCCGGTTACTGGCGCGCCGGAACCTCCTGGCCCTCTTGTCGTACGAGATTTCGTCCTGCACTTCGCTGCCGTATGACCCGGCCGCCAGAATCCCCGCGCCAATCTCGACCGCCTTCACCGCTTGCACGCTCATCATTGCCTGTGCCAGTTTGCCGTCCAGCTTCTCATCCCACTGTGCGTGCGAACCCAGCCCCACCGGCACACCGTGCGCCACGATCTCGAACACGCCGCCGACGGTGTCCCCGGCCTTCAGCGCGGCGTCCACCTCGGCTATCATCTTTTCCTGCACGCCAGGGTCGACGCAGCGCAGGGGCGACTCCAGGTCCTTGCACACGGCTGCAATCTCTTCCCATTTCGCCGCGCGCTCCAGCTGCACGTGTCCCACCTGAATCGTATGGCTGGCAATCAGCAAACCGAAATGCGCCAGCAGTTGCTTCGCAAAACTCCCGGCCGCCACACGCGCGGCCGTTTCCCGGGCCGAAGCCCGCTCCAGCACGTACCGCGCATCGTGAAAATTGAACTTCTGGGAACCTGCCAAATCCGCGTGGCCCGGACGTGGCGCCACCAGCTTTTTGGACTCCGATTCCGGTCCGGTCGCCTCCACCGCCAGAATCTTCTCCCAGTTCGCCCAATCGCGATTTTCGATCTTCAGCGCGACCGGCGCGCCGATCGTCTGCCCGTGCCTAACCCCGGCGAAAACCTCGGCGCGGTCCTTCTCGATTTTCTGCCGCCCGCCTCGTCCATAGCCCAACTGCCGCCGGTGCAGATCGTTGTTGATCGCCTCAATGTCAATCGGCAATCCCGCTGGCAATCCGGACACAAAGGCCAGCAGCCCCTGCCCGTGGGACTCTCCCGCCGTATAGAAGCGCAGCATAAACTATTAAGTGTATCGGCCATGCCCATTTCCGTCCAGCATGGGGGCTAGTAGGGAACGCCAATGAATGAAACGACGATTCGGGTCGCCATACCCGCTGATATCCCCATCCTGATCCGGCACCGGTGGCTAATGCGGGGGGACATGGGCCGCCGCGACGAAGCGGCGCTGGAGTTGATGCAAAAGGCCGCGGGGGAATACTTTGCCGTGGCGGTGGCGGACGGTTCCTATCGCGGATTCCTCGCGGTCGATGCAGCAGGCGCCGCGATTGGCGGTGGCGGCATCGTGATCAGCCCGTGGCCGGGAATTCTCGGGCAGCGACAGCCGCGCAGGGCCATGATCCTGAATATGTATGTCGAGCGCGAGCACCGCCGCCGCGGAATCGCCCGGGCGCTAATGGAGACCATGATCGCCTGGTGCCGCGAGAACGATTTCGCCAACGTCGCCCTGCACGCCAGCGAGGAAGGGCGCCCGCTCTACGCGTGGCAATGGCAACTCGAACGACAGCGGATCAAACGAACGCTCGAGTACCACATGCTCATGGCCCTGAAGAATCCCGCCCTGCCGCCGACGCTTGCCGCTGCGGCGGTGGATGCGCATCTACGCTCTCTGCAACCCGGCCATCTCACGGACGTGCTTTCCTCCGATCAACACACGGTCAAACCCTGGTTCGCGGGCAAAGTCGACTTCGCTCCCACGGTTCATGATTTTGGCGCTGACGGCTTCCCCCTGCTTGGCGGGCGAGTCGACGTCCTTTCAGGCCGCACCGTCGCCGCTCTCGCCTATGGTCATGCGCGGCACATCATTAGCGTTTTCGTTGACACACCACCCGCAGGCCCGGCCCTTTCCGGCTCCGGTGAAATTCAGGGCTATCACTGGCTCGCTTGGCAAGACAAGGGCTTCGCCTATATCGCGGTCACCGACGCCTCTGGCGCCGATCTCCACGCCCTGTGCGAGCTCCTGTCCAAGAACTAGGCCGGCCATTTTGCAGCGGCATAGCACCGACGGGGCTCCTCCGGCAGCGCCGCTATAGCCTTGACGCTTCTCGCTGCTGCAGTTACGCTTCTTTGCGAGCTAGTAACGAGACCCCTGTGTCAGACGCGCCTCTGCGGTTCACCCGATCGCAACCCAACGCTCCCGAATCTCCTTCGGTGGCGGGATTCCTCACGGACGCCGCAAAGGAAAACGTCCTGAAGGTCCAGGACTTCGCGAAGCTTTCTTACCACTCCATCGGCAATCTCTTCACGCGTCCGCGCTATGGCGAAGACACGGTGCACCAAATGGACGACATCGGGGTCGGCTCGCTTCCCATCGTCCTTCTTTCGGGATTCTTCATCGGCGCGGTCATGGTGTTGCAAACGGGCTCACAGTTTCAGCGCTTTGGCCAGGTTTCCCTCACAGGGGACATCGTGTCCCTCGCACTGGTACGCGAACTCGGTCCTTCCATCACCGGCCTGCTCGTCGCCGGGCGCTGTTCTTCGGGCATTGCCTCGGAGTTGGGCTCCATGCTGGTTACCGAGCAGGTGGACGCCATGCGCGCCATGGGGACGGACCCGAGCCGCAAACTGGTTTCGCCCCGCGTACTTGCCGCCCTGATTGTCGTTCCGCTTCTCACGGCCATTTCGGTTTTCATGGGCTTGGTGGGAGGCATGTTCGCCAGCGTGTTGTCTCTTCGCCTGAGTGCCACGACCTTCTGGCAACGCGCCATCGCCATCCTCGAGTTCTCCGACCTGATGCAGGGTTTCACCAAGTCCGTCGTGTTCGCGTTTATTCTTTCGACCGTTGGCTGTTACCAGGGACTGAACGTTCGCGGAGGCACGCAAGGCGTCGGGCGCGCTACGACCCAGGCCGTCGTCGTCTCCTCCGTCCTGATCATCGTTGCCGATACGTTCCTCACCAAACTCGCTCTTTTCCTGGCGGAAAAACTCTGACGGCCATGGGCTCTCCATCCACAAACTCCTTCGCCACTCCTGGCTCAGAGGTGGGAGCGGCGCTGGAGTTTTCCGACGTCTGGATCGGTTTTGACGAAGGGCCCATTCTTCGCGGCCTTTCCTTTGCCGCGCAGCCCCGCGAGACGCTCATTCTTCTGGGAGAAACGGGAACGGGCAAGACACTTGCCCTCAAACTCGCCGCAGGTCTGCTACGTCCCGACCGCGGCACCGTCCGCGCCATGGGCCAGGACATCTCCACCAAAGCCGAGCGCGAGTTGCTTCAATTCCGCCGCCAGGTGGGATTCGTCTTTCAGGAGGGAGCTCTTTTCGACTCCCTGACCGTGGGGGAGAACGTCGCCTATCGGCTGCGCGAGGACCGCGTCAGCGACGACAAAATCGAACCGCGCGTCGAAGAGGTCCTCCGGTTCGTCGAACTCGAGCACACCGCCGGCCTGCTTCCCTCCGAACTTTCCGGGGGCATGCGCCGCCGTGTCTCGATCGCGCGTGCTCTCATCACACGCCCGCCCATCGTCCTGTACGATTCCCCGACCGCCGGCCTCGATCCCATCACCTCGCAGACCATCATCACGTTGATTCTCCGCTTGCGCGACATTTACGGTGTCACCGCCCTCCTCGCCACTCACCGTCTTCAGGACGGCTTCGCGCTGGCCAATTTTCATTTCGATTCCGCAACCCGCTCTGTCCGGCGCGGGGTCGCCAAAGACAAATTTCACTTGGCTGTCACCCGGTTTCTCGTTTTGCGCGATGGAAGGATTTATTTTGAGGGTGGTCCGGAGGAGATGCTTGGTTCAAAGGACCCGTATTTACAGCGATTCTTGATCTGAATGTGGAGCTGCCGGGCTGAGCGCTCACGGCTGACGGCTGTCGGTTAAGGCTGTATAGTGGTCCCAGGCCGTCCCTCGGAAGTTCACGGAGGAATCGAAGAATGGCGCGCGGCAAACAATTGACCTGGTCGGAATTGCGCGTGGGCCTGTTCGTGCTCGTTGGCCTTCTGATTCTTGCCGTCGCCATCTTCTATGTGACCGGCGCCGGCGTTTTCGGCCCGAAGTACCGGGTGAAGACCTTCCTGCCCGAGGTTTCCGGTTTGGCCACCGGCGCCCCCGTTCGCCTCGATGGCGTTGAAATCGGCAACGTCGAGAAGATTACTCTCGTGCCTCGCGAGCGCGGCAAAAGGCCCGACCACATGCACAACATCGAAGTCGTCATGCGCCTCGACCGGCGGTACCAGAGCGACATTCTCACGGATTCGGTGGCGTCACTCGTCACGGAAGGCCTTCTCGGAAACCGTTACGTCAACATCCAGCGCGGCTACACCGGCACTCCCATCCAGGACGGCCAGGCCGTGCCCGGCGGGGAAGAGAAGGCCATCAAGGAAGTCGTCGAACGCAGCGCCGATGTGCTGGGCAACCTGAAAGCCTTGAGCGAGAACGTGCAGGATTTGATTGACGGCGTTCAACGCGGGAAAGGCACACTCGGCAAGCTCCTTACGGACGACCAGGCATACAACCACTTGAACAGCATTCTCGCCAAGGGCGACGAGATCGCCGGCAACATCCAGGCCGGCCGTGGAACCGTCGGCAAACTTCTCAACAACGACGAGATGGCCAACAAGGTCGAAACCACGATCGACCAGCTCAATACCATCCTCGCCGATCTTCGCGCCCAGAAGGGCACCCTCGGCAAGTTGCT
>Ga0335077_10011364_pt1 | contig 11122 bp, 7 predicted proteins | sample Lox_Sample_31_FD_207151 | JGI IMG/M metagenome (GOLD analysis project Ga0335077, IMG submission 207151) | Soil microbial communities from Loxahatchee National Wildlife Refuge, Florida, United States - Lox_Sample_3.1 | ecosystem: Environmental > Terrestrial > Soil > Wetlands | place: USA: Florida...
TTGAATAAATTTCTTTTACTAACTGCATGGACTTCTTCCACGCCTCAAGAGTGTTATAATTTGTCATAGGAAGGTTTTTTAGGTTTATTGAATTTATTTACTTTCTTCACTGTCGACTGTCAACTTGCTAAGGTACTTGTATCGCTTTCAACACATCATCAATCACATGTTCCACATTTACATTTTCGGCTTCGGCTTCGTAAGTCAGGCCGATGCGATGGCGGAGAACGTCTTTGGAAATGGTTCTTACATCTTCGGGAATGACATAACCCCGCTTATTCAGAAATGCATTGGCTTTTGCAGCAAGCGCCATATTGATGCTGGCTCTTGGCGATCCGCCATAAGCAATCAATGGTTTTAGTTTATCCAGCTTGTATTTTTCCGGAGTCCTGGTTGCAAAAACGATATCCAGGATATAATGCTCGACCTTTTCATCCATATATATTTTTCTCGTCAGATCCCTGGCCTGAAGGATTTCCTGTACAGATACGACCTGTTCCAGTTCGGGTAGTTTCAATCCCTGTACATTTTGGCGGATGATCAATTGTTCTTCCTGCTTGCTGGGATAACCAACGATGACTTTCATCATAAACCTGTCCTGCTGTGCTTCAGGCAAAGGATAAGTTCCTTCCTGCTCCAGTGGATTTTGTGTCGCAAGTACAAGAAAAGGCTCGTCCAAAACATAGCTTGATTCACCGATCGTCACCTGTCTTTCCTGCATAGCTTCGAGTAAAGCGCTTTGCACTTTTGCAGGAGCCCGGTTGATCTCATCGGCCAACAGAAAATTGGTGAAGATGGGGCCCTTGCGCACGATAAATTCATTTCGTTGCTGATTGTAGATCATCGTTCCGATGACGTCTGCCGGCAGCAAATCCGGAGTAAACTGGATACGACTGAATTTGGCATGAATAGCCTGGGCAATCGATTTAATGGTAAGTGTTTTCGCCAGGCCCGGAACTCCTTCGAGCAGGATATGACCATTGCTGAGCAGACCGATAAGCAGTCGGTCAAGCATGTATTGCTGACCAACGATCACTCGCCCGATTTCATCACGCAAACGATCGATAAAAGAACAATGGTATTGTATTTTTTCATTCAATTGCCTGATGTCTTCGGCAGTATAAACCATATAAAAAAATTAATGTCGCAAAATACGAATTCGCACTGCAAGTAGCTTGCCAGAAGGATGAAATTATTTAGTTAAACCAGGTTGAACGGTAATAATAAACCTTCCCGAAACCTCGGGAGACATCTCTACCAGGAAGACATTCTGAAGAATCCATCCGCTGACCTAAAGTATTTAATGACTAAACACGCAATAATAAGCTCCGATTATAGTTATTTTTGTAAGAGTAAATTACCAAAAAAATCAACCATGAAAAAGACAAACGGACATTTTCTTGCTTTTGTTATGACCACTTTAACGCTGTTCTTTGTTGTTTCGTGTTCGAAAAGTAGTAACAGCAGCAGTGCCATTACCGTACAGAATCTTGTGGGGACTTATACATTGACAAGTCTTACAGTAACTATTGCCCCATTTCCGCCCCAAAACATCCTGGACTCAATACCTGCCTGCCAGCGTGATGATCAATACAAGCTCAATGCTGATATGAGTTATGATTACATTGATGCAGGAGTCCAATGCAACCCCCCTGATAACGGTGCTGGTACCTGGAGCCTGTCAGGAAATACAATCATTATCGATACTACCAGCGCCACGATCCAAAAATTTGACGGGAAGAATTTGACTTTAAGTACACAGGTACAATATAACGGTATTGCGGCTACGACGACTGAAACATTGACTAAACAATAAATCCAGTTGACGGTTGCTGTCAACGGTTAAGAAAGATATTTTCCCACAATCGGTACTCTTCTTCCTACGCCAAATGCTTTGCAACTTACGCGAATGATGGGGCAGAACTGGTTCCGCTTATATTCATTTGTATTCACCATCTTCAGCACTCGACTGACCAGTTGCTCGTTGATGCCCATAGCAATAATTTCTTTCGGGCCCTGTCTTCGTTCAATATACTGATATAAAATTTTGTCGAGGACCTCATATTCCGGCAGGCTGTCACTGTCCTTTTGATCTGGCCTCAATTCTGCCGAAGGCGCTTTGACCAGAATATGATGGGGAATAATTTCTTCGTTTCTGTTAATAAACTTCGCCAGGCCATAAACCTGCATCTTATACACATCTCCGATTACTCCTAATCCACCAGCCATATCACCGTATAATGTACCGTAGCCCGTTGCCAATTCGCTTTTGTTGGAGGTATTTAGCAAAATATATCCGAATTTATTGGCGATAGCCATCAACAGGTTTCCTCTTGTGCGACTTTGTATATTCTCTTCGGCTATACTAAAAGGTAAGTCATTGAACAGGGGATGAAGGGAATGGATAAAAGACTCATAAATGCTTTTTATCGGAATAATATCATAGGGATTACCCAGGTTTATTGACAATTGTTCGGCATCCCTGACCGAATGAGAAGTGGAGTAAGGAGAAGGCATGAGGATGGCTCTCACGTTTTCCTTCCCCAAAGCTTCACAGGCAAGTGCCTGGGTAACTGCGCTATCGACGCCTCCGCTGCTGCCGAGGATCGATTTAGAAAAACCCATTTTGCTGAAATAATCCCGGATACCCAATATCAAGGCCTGGTGGATCTCACAGATATTCTTTTCCCGCACGAGATAGTCAATAATCTGATCCGGGTCATTAATTTTGGATACACGCATTTCTTTGTTAAAGTTGACAGTTGATAGTTGACGGTTGACAGCATTTTTCTTATCTGTCATCTGTACACTGTGATCTGTTATCTCAATCACAGCAAAATCCTCTTCAAATAATTTCAATTGTCTGATCAGATTTCCTTTTGCGTCATAGACCACACTTCCTCCATCAAAAACTATTTCCGTTTGTGAACCAATTGCATTGCAATAGCACATCGGCAATTTATATTTGAGCACATTGGCCCGCACAACTTCTTTCCGGTCCTCGTCATGATCATAATCAAATGGAGAAGCAGAAATATTGAGCATTAGATCAGGTCCCTGTTCCATGAGTTTATCCATGGGACAAATCCTGTATAATGGATTATCACCCAGGTTCCAGATATCTTCACAGATCGTCAGTGCAATTTTTAAACCTTTAAAAGGAATTACTTTCCATTCATAAGCCGGTTCAAAATACCTGTATTCATCGAATACATCATAATTGGGTAAACAGGTTTTATGTGTTACTCCCTTAATCTCTTTTTCATATAAAAACCAGGCTGCATTAAAAAGATCTTTTCCTTCAGGAATCGGGTTTCGGGCAGGGCTGCCGACAATCACAGCAATCGTATCGGCGTGCTGACGAATTTGGTCAACCGCCGCATAACATTTGTTGATAAAATCTTCGAATTCCAAAAAATCCCGAGGAGGATAGCCGCAAACGCAAAGTTCTGAAAACATAACCAGGTCCGCTCCCTGCTCTTTTGCCAGTTGAATACCATGAATAATTTTTGATGTATTCAACTCAAAATTTCCGATATGATAATTTTGCTGGGCTAAAGCGATTTTCATTCTGCAAATTTACGTCAGAAAGCTGAACGCGGAACGCTTACTGCGGAACGGCAAAGGCAGACCTTATTCATGTGATGAGCATTTTCGTTTAGTGTTTAGTGTTGGGCATTAAGCGTTTTGCGTTCTGCTTTTCACACTAATTTGCATGATTCAACGTTGATAGGCACATGAAAAGGGTAATACCACCGCTCTTGTTTTTGATTTTTGCAGCCTGCAGAAATGGCAAAAATAATCCGGATGTTTCCAGTATAGCTGTGACAATTCACATTGAACGATTCGATAAGGCTTTTTTTGAACTTGATTCGAACAATATCACCCGGGGATTATATGATCTCAACCGCCAGTTTCCCTACTTCACCAATGATTTTGTTGAAAATATTTTGGGAGCAGGACCATTAACAGATACGAACCATATTGCCTTTGCAGCGAGCCGTCAATTTTTAGTAAGCTATCTGCCTGCCAAAGACGGAATCGAGCAGAAATTTGAAAACATGAAACCTATCGAAAAAGAATTGAGAACAGGTTTTCAGTATATGAAATATTATTTTCCAAAATACAATCTGCCTCCAAAAGTAGTGGCCTATATCGGGCCCTTTGATGCTCCCGGCGTAGCAATGACACAGTACACGCTGGCGATCGGATTACAATTATTTGCAGGAAAGGATTTTCCATATTACAAAAGTATGCAGGGACAGGAGTTATATCCCGCTTATATTTCAAGACGTTTTGAACCGGCTTACATTGTGCCGAATTGCATGAAGGCAATGGCTGAAGATCTTTTCCCTGACGAAAGCTTCAATAAACCTTTAATTCAACAGATGATAGAAAAAGGAAAATACTGGTGGCTGATTGATCACTTGCTCCCTGAAACAGCCGACAGTCTGAAAACCGGTTTCTCTGAAAAACAATTGTCCTGGTGCAAGGCCAATGAAGGACTGATCTGGAATTTTTTTCTGCAGAATGATATTTTCACTATCGATCCCGAACTGATAAAAGATTATATCGGCGATGCGCCGCATACGCAGGGAATGCCGGATGCTTCACCGGGGAACATCGGCCAATGGGTGGGTTGGCAAATTGTAAAAAAATATGCAGCCGATCATCCATCGGTCACTCCGGAAGAAATGATGAAAACAGATGCCAAAAAAATCTTTGACGAAAGCAAGTACAAGCCTAAATAAATAAAGGAGTTTTGTCTGATTCCATTCGACATCACTTACCCCGCAAATGTCGACTATCCAATTACTGGTTTTCTTCCCAATTCCTTCATCATGCGAAAATGGGAGAAGATGGCATCCCGCATGGTTGGAAATTCATGATAGGAAATATTATGTTGCTGGCAGACCTGCTTCACGATTTTACTGATTGCAGGATAATGAATATGACTCACACGGGGAAATAAATGATGTTCGACCTGGAAATTCAACCCTCCCACAAACCAGGAAATAATTTTATTTTTTGCTGCGAAATTGGCTGTGGTTCTCACCTGGTGAATCGCCCATTCATCTTCAACTTTTCTGAAGTCACTTTGATTGACATGTAAGAAGTCCGTATGTTCAACAACGTGTGCCAGTTGAAAGACCATCGCCAGTGTAAGACCCATTACAATGTGCAAAATAAAAAACCCAAGTGCCCAGGCTTTCCATCCTACAAAAAAAATCGGAATCGCCACATAGAACAAAAGATAAAGAAGTTTACTTGTCCAGAAAACAAGATGTTCTTTGGCATCCATTTTCTGCAGAGGCGTAGTAAGTACTTTTCTGGTAAAATATTTGGCAAAATCCATCAGGAAAATCCATGCGAAAGAAGATATGGCATACACCAACACAACATATATATGCTGAAATCGATGAGCAGGGAACCATTTCTGAGATTTGCATTGCCGCATCAAAGGGCTCTTGGCGATATCATCATCAATACCATCAATGTTTGTGTACGTGTGATGAATAATATTGTGCTTCAGTTTCCATATAAAAGAGTTACCTCCCAGTGCATTCAGACTTAACCCCATCATGTTATTCACCCAGCGTTGGCTGGAATAACTTCCATGACAGGCATCATGCATCACATTAAAACCAATGCTTGCGAGTACAAAGCCCAAAAAACCTGAGAGCAACAATCCCGGGATAGCGGGCATTTTGAAAAAAAGCAGGGATAAATAAATCAATGCTGCGACGGGAATCAGTACGCCAGACTTAACGTATAGTTTCCAGTTACCTGTTTTCTTTAATTGATGATTCGAGAAATGTTGTTCTACTTCGGATTTGAGGCTGGCATAAAAGGAGCAATCCTTATTGTTAAATGTCACTTTGGGCATGCAGGGTCATTTATTGGGGTAAACAGTCTGATGTTTTTATCGGTTAGATGCGACGATAAACTAATTAACTCGTAAGGATAAGTATTATTGCGTTTGAAGGCACCAAGATAGGTTTCTTTCTTCAAGCACCATTCATTTGTATAAAAGTTAATGCTAAAAATTATTTTTTGATCTTGCTGCGGAGCAGCTGGCGGGCCTCCTGTAATTGGGGGATATCTTTAAAAGCATCCTTGGGAACAAGGAAAAAAGCCCTGCTGCTAAAATAAAGGTGAAAAAAATAAGGGCTTTCCAAAAAAGTACTGAAATCATTCCATTGCCAGGCATGTACTCCCCGTTCAGTTTCCAACACCACTTCCTTGTCATGAAGATCCATGGTAAACTCGTCCTGGAATGTATGGGATTTCCTGTAAATGCTGGAAGGAAGAATTTTCCAAACCGTGAGCAAAAGCATAAACCAGAGAACTGAAAATATCAGAAACGAGAGGGGCTGGATCCTGTGCAGGTAAAGCAATACTGCAGATATAATCGTAAATATATTTACTACAATAAGTAAAATCTTGATCTCAGGCCTCGTAATAAAATGATACCTCAACGCCTGTAAGACCTGCTTTTTTTCATATCCGAAATGAATGATCATTGCTCTTTTACCAATGATATTATCTTTTACATCCTTGAGAACCGATCAGGCATCACCAAAAAAAATAATCAATAATACCTTCTTTGGTGCATAACAAGAATGCACAAGATAGCTAAAGAAGATAAAGATTGATTACTGATTTAATGAATCAATTGCAAATTTCAACCAGATCACTTCATTGCACGGCAACTGTTGTAGTGGTGGGTAGCTGCTTCATAAGGAGTGACAGCCCGGTTACAAGAATACAGGAAGGAAATCAACAGTATTAGAGCAAGGATCTTTTTCATAGTTTTCATTTTTGCTGAATAGATAACGGAAATTGGGGTTCTAAATTGCCGATAATATATCAATTTCCTTGCCAAGAGACCCTTACCACTGAGCTGGGTGATCAGATAAAACACTTAATTATTAAGGAATTCCCAAATTGGAAATTTTGCCCATTTTGGCTTCTTGCAATTTGAAAAGATTTTACGGCGGATACCCGGTTGAACGTGTCAAATATGACGAAAAAATCCGCTCATAGACATGAGCGGATGTGAAGTTTAAGTAAAACCGTCCAAAAAATTTAAAGCTTTTTATACCGCCGGGATTTAAATCCTGACAGCACACCGAGGCTCCGTATCCCGTATCCCGGATTATTAAAAAATAATAATCATATTAACTGCACCCCATGCTGTTTCCACAGTTCAGGCATTTATAACAGGTGCCACTCCGGATAGTAATATGACCGCATGTATTACATGCAGGTGCATCACTCTGCATACTCTTGGCCGCAGCATTCACAGCATCGAGGCTGTTTTCCATTTTCGTTGTTTTTTGTGCCTTAGTCTGTCCCTGTGGTGTATTGGACATGGCCTTGGCAACCACTCTTACATCGCTTAATTCAGGCGTCTTTTTTTCATATTCCAATGGCGTCGGTATTTCATCCCAATCATCACTGCCTGTATTCATCACTTCAGGACTGTCGAGCACATGCACCAAATCAGTTCTTCCCAAATATTCATAAGCCAGCACACGGAAAATAAAATCTACGATCGAAGTTGTGCTCTTGATATTGGGATGATCCACCATGCCCGATGGCTCAAAACGTGTAAATACAAACTTCTCTACAAATTCTTCCAAAGGCACTCCATATTGCAGGCCAATGGAAATCGCAATGGCAAAACAGTTGAGCATGCTTCTCATCGTGGCGCCTTCCTTGGCCATATCAATGAATATTTCTCCCACTGTTTGATCCGCATATTCACCGGTGCGAAGGAAAATCGCCTGTCCGTTGATCTTGGCTTTTTGAGTGAAGCCGCGGCGCTTGGCCGGAAGTGTCCTGCGTTCAACAATGGTTGCCAATGCGCGTTTCAATTTTGTATCCGGCGAAGACTGTACTCTTTTCTGCACTTCTTCCAGGAGATCCTGCACAGTCAGTTTGCTCATGTCAACAATATTCGAGTCAACAGGAGTTGATTGCTGAGTATTGATTGATTGTTCAGCCTGCTCACTTGCGTTTGGAACTTCTGTCTTTTTCTTTTTGTCGGTCTTGTTGCTGAGCGGCTGTGAAAGTTTGGAACCGTCGCGGTACAAAGCACAGGCTTTGAGTCCCAATTTCCAGCTCAACATGTAAGCATCAGCGATTTCTTCGATAGTAGCTTCATTGGGCAGGTTGATTGTTTTGGAAATCGCTCCACTAATGAAAGGCTGCACGGCTCCCATCATCCGGATATGCCCATGGGCATGAATGAAGCGCTGACCTTTTTGTCCACATTTGTTGGCACAGTCAAAAACGGGCAGGTGTTCTTCTTTCAGAAAAGGCGCGCCTTCAACAGTCATCGTTCCACAGATATAATCGTTGGCTTCCGCGATCTGCTCTTCTGAAAAGCCCAAAGCTTCCAGCAAGTTCCATTCAAAATTGAAATACTGTTCGGGTTTGAACCCCATGCGCTGGAGGCATTCTTCACCAAGCGTGTACACATTGAATACGAATCCTATTTCAAAGGCTGAAGCAACGGCCGAATCGAGCTTTTTTATTTCTTCTGCAATAAATCCTTTTTCGCTTAATATCTGGTGATTGATATGCGGAGCACCTGCAAAAGTTCCGGCTCCCACAGCATATTTTATGATTGCATCAATTTCTTTTTCGCCATAACCCAAATTTTTCAGAGCAGCAGGCACAGACTGGTTGATGATCTTGAAATATCCGCCTCCGGCAAGTTTTTTAAATTTCACCAGTGCAAAATCAGGTTCTACTCCGGTTGTATCGCAATCCATCACCAATCCAATAGTTCCCGTGGGTGCAATTACTGTTGCCTGGGCATTGCGATATCCGTGTTTTTCTCCCAACTGAACTGCTTCATCCCAGGCTTTTGTAGCTGATTTCAATAAATAATCAGGACAATACTGGGCTTTGATGCCCTGGGGTTTGATCTGCAGCTTTTCATACTCGTCGGCATCATAAGCTGCAAGCCGGTGATTACGCATCACGCGCAGCATCTCATGCCGGTTTTTTTCAAATTTCGGAAAGGGCCCCAATACTTCAGCCATTTCTGCTGAGGCTTTGTAAGCCACGCCTGTCATTATTGCGGAAATGGCTCCCCCGATACCTCTGGCTTCTTCGCTGTCATAGGCAATACCCATGACCATGAGCATAGAGCCGAGATTCGCATAACCGAGACCGAGAGTTCTGTAATCATAAGATAATTGAGCGACTTCTTTCGAAGGGAACTGGGCCATCAATACGGATATTTCCAGTACTACCGTCCACAACCGGCAGGTATATTCGAAGCCCTCCACATCAAATACATTGGTAGATTCATCATAGAATCGGCGCAGGTTTACAGAGGCGAGGTTACAGGCCGTGTTATCAAGAAACATGTACTCGGAGCAAGGGTTGGAAGCCCGGATGCGGCCACCACTGGGGCAGGTATGCCACTCATTTATGGTAGTATCGTATTGGGTACCCGGGTCTGCACAACGCCATGCTGCATACGCAATCTGATTCCAAACTTCTTTTGCAGGAATTTTTTTCATGACCCGTCCATCACATCTTGCTTTCAATTCCCAGTCCTCATCATTTTGAAGCTTGTCAAAAAAATCGTTTGATATGCGGACAGAATTATTTGAGTTCTGGCCACTGACTGTTTTGTAAGCTTCTCCTTCATAATCGCTGGGATAACCTGCAGCAATCAGGGCCGCTACTTTCTTTTCTTCTTCCACTTTCCAATTGATGAAATCCATCACTTCGGGATGATCCAGGTCCAGGCAAACCATCTTCGCTGCACGGCGGGTGGTTCCTCCGGATTTGATGGCTCCGGCAGCCCGATCGCCAATCTTGAGAAAGCTCATCAGTCCGCTCGACGTTCCGCCACCACTCAGCTTTTCCCCTTCGCCACGGATATTGGAGAAATTGGTTCCCACCCCGGATCCATATTTAAAAATTCTCGCTTCGCGCATCCACAGATCCATGATGCCTCCGTCGTTGACCAGGTCGTCTTCCACGCTTAGAATAAAGCAGGCGTGAGGCTGTGGGCGCTCATAAGCAGACGTGGATTTCTTCAGCTGACCATCATTCTGATCTACATAATAATGTCCCTGTGGCTTACCTTTGATGCCATAGCTTTCATACAATCCTGTATTAAACCATTGGGGACTGTTAGGCACACAGGCCTGGTTGAGGATACAATAAACCAGTTCTTCGTAAAATACCTGGGCATCCTTTTCAGAAGCAAAATAGCCATACCGCTCGCCCCATACTCTCCAGCAGTTGGCCATGCGATGTGCTACCTGTTTAACGGAAGTTTCTTTTCCTGTTGAACCATCGGCCTGGGGTACGCCAGCCTTGCGAAAATATTTTTGGGCAAGAATATCGGTGGCAATCTGGCTCCAGTGTTTTGGAACTTCAACATTGTTCATTTCAAACACCACCTCACCAGAAGGATTCCGGATCACCGAACTGCGGTAATCATATTCGAACAGATCGAATACATTCACTCCTTTTTTGGTAAAGCGACGCGTGAACGGCAAGCCTCTCGTAGATTGCTTTTTATTTGTCATAAGAATTGCGCTCTTTAGATTGTGTTAAGAAATTGTTACGGAGATGACGAAAGTATTTTTTGATTTTGATATTTCCGACTTATAAATATTAACACTTGTGGAAAAAAACGGTTGATAAATTTTGAATTGCAGACGGGTATTGCATTTTTAAATCTTATGCACTTTTTCGGAATATTTTTTTTTGGAGGAAAGAAGAAAAAAGTCTACCCTTTGAGCGTTGTCAATGATAGTTGACAGTGAACAGTTGACAGCGGCCCAATTCATAAAAACTGTCAACTCTTTCCCCTATTTCACAAACCCGAAAACTTTTCGCATTTTTGTAAGATAAGAGCAGGTAATCAATGAAGGAAACCATCTACCAGTCATTACTGAGCAGGAAAAAGAAAGGGCAGAAATCCTTCGCTGTATTAATTGATCCGGACAAAGTGAACGCTAAGAAAATTGACCAGCTCCTTGCGCTTGCCCTGGATGCAAAAGTGGATTATTTGCTGGTAGGTGGCAGCCTGGTGATCTCCAATCAACTGGATGAAGTCGTTCAGCAAATCAAAAATAATTGC
>Ga0335077_10011366_pt1 | contig 11121 bp, 10 predicted proteins | sample Lox_Sample_31_FD_207151 | JGI IMG/M metagenome (GOLD analysis project Ga0335077, IMG submission 207151) | Soil microbial communities from Loxahatchee National Wildlife Refuge, Florida, United States - Lox_Sample_3.1 | ecosystem: Environmental > Terrestrial > Soil > Wetlands | place: USA...
CGCTTTCCACCCGTCGAGCAGGACCAAGTCCACGGGCGGCTCGATCGACTGAAATGTCTGTCGCGCGTCGCCGGGAAGAATCTTCGCGTAACTAGAGAGTCCGGCCTCCGCGAGATTGTCAGTTGCCTGTCCGTGCTTTGAGGGCTCCAGTTCCGAGCCAATCACTTCCCCGCCGTTGTCGCGCGCCGCGGCGGCAAGATAAATGGTGGAGATTCCGAAGGAGGATCCAAACTCAACGATCCTTCGGGCATGAATCGCTCGAGCCATCAGGTAGAGCATGGCCCCCTGTTCGCGCGAGACCGGAATGTACAAGTCATGGAAGAATTTGTACTCGAAATCCCGGTGGTAGAGCCGCTTGCGCGCCGCAGCGAGGGCGAGAAGCGGCATCCGGCGCGCGATCTTCCATTTGTCAGCGGCTGCCTCGGCGTGCAATCGATTCAGCAAGGTTTCAACACGGGGATCGCGGAACGGCAGATTGCCCACGCTCATGCGCAGCTCCCGAAGAGAAATGGAAAGCTAACGTAACACAGTCCGCCGGATTCGCCGCGCAACAGACGACTAAGCCCCCTGGACCTCCGGGCTACGTTCCAAGCCTCGTTTGCTTTTTCCCATACCGCGCCGTTTCCTGGCTCGCATTCCACTCAACAACAAAAATAGAATAGAGAAGCTTGCCCGCCTCCTGAAGGAGCCCAGCGTGATGAGAACTGCTTTGCTTGCCTGTACGATGCTCGTGGCCGGGTCCTTGCTACTGGCCCGACAAATCGATACGAAGACGAGGGCGGATGAGAACCGGATCATGCTGCTCGAAAGCGCCTGGAACTCCGCCGCGCAGGGGAAGAATGCGAAGGCGCTGGACGAGCTTCTTGCGTCGGCCTTCGTCTACACCGACAACGACGGGACTTTCTATGACAAAGCCGAGTACCTCAAGAGCATCGCGAACCCTTCCTCGCACCCGGACCAGATCGTAAACGAGTCGACTACGGTTTACGCCTACGGCAATGTGGCCGTTGTGACAGGAATCCACCGCGAAAAAGGGTCCCTCAACGGGAAATCGTACTCGCGCCGCTCCCGATTCACGGACACGTGGATGAGCCAGAACGGAATCTGGCAGTGCGTCGCGGGACAGTCGACTCTGGTGACGCGACAGTAGCCCCTCGCAAAGCGCATTCTCGGATCGAGCCTCCACATCCTTTCTTGCCTTGTCACGCGGCCCGGCGTACCATCGCGCTTCATTTTCTTCAGGAGATCTCACACAATGAAATCAATCGTCCGCGTCGCCTTGTTTGCGTTGCTCGCATGCCTCGAATTAGGATTCGCTGCGAGAAGCTTTGGCTCGCCGACGCCGCAGGAACAGGGCCGGCCATTCACCATCCAGCAAGTCCTGAGCGCTCCCTTTCCAACCGAGCTCACTGCGGCGCCAGCGAAGAATCGCTTCGCGTGGGTCTTCAACGCCGAGGGCAGGCGAAATGTGTGGGTCGCGGAACCGGCCGGTCCCGCGGGCGCCTATTCCGCTCATCCCGTGACGAACTACTCGGCGGATGACGGACAAGACATCGGCGACCTTGCCTGGGCGCCGGACGCCGGATCGATTGTCTATGTTCGTGGCGGCGACCTGGAATTTCCACGCAGCGCGTATCCAAATCCTTCCAAGATCGCAGCTGGAGTTGAGCAGGACGTTTGGGTCGTTCCGGCAGGCGGCGGAGAACCGAGGAAAATCGGCGAAGGCCACTCCCCGGCAGTTTCTCCCAAGGGCGATGTCGTGGCCTATATTCTGAAGGGAGAAATCTGGCTTGCGAAGCTGGACGGCAGCGACAAGCCGGAGCAGTTGATTCACGAACTGGGCGAAAACAGATCCCTCACATGGTCGCCCGACGGGCAGCACATCGCGTTCGTAAGCGCGCGCGGCGATCACAGCTTTGTCGGCGTGTATTCGCTTGCGGCAAAGTCCGTAGACTACCTCGACCCAAGCACCGATCACGACAGCGAGCCCGCGTGGTCGCCGGACAGCTCGAGGGTCGCGTTTCTGCGAATTCCCTCTTCAAAGAGCGACATGGTCTTTGAACCGAAGCGCGCAGGCTCGCCGTGGTCGATTCGCGTTGCTGACGTTGCGACGGGAAAGGGGCGCGAAGTCTGGAAGGCTTCGACTGGAGAAGGCAGCGTCTTCCGGCAGATCGTCGCGGACAACCAGATTCTGTGGGGAGACGGCAATCGCATCGTTTTTCCATGGGAGCGCGACGGCTGGACTCATCTTTATTCTGTGCTCATCGGCGGAGGTACACCGACTCTGATGACGCCCGGGGACTTTGAAGTGGAGTACGTGTCGCTGGGCGCGGATCGGAAGACGGTGGTCTATTCATCGAATCAGGGCGACATCGATCGGAGGCATGTTTGGCGCGTTGGGGTCGATTCGGCTCAGCCGACGGCGCTGACGAGCGGTACGGGAATCGAAACGGCGCCGGTGATCACCAGCGACAATCGGACGGTCGCGGCGCTGCGTTCAGACGCCCAGTTGCCGATGCGGCCGGCTGTCCTCGGCTACAACGGGGGAATCCACGACCTCGCCGCCGATCAGATTCCACACGATTTTCCCGGCGCGCAACTCGTCACTCCACAGCAGGTGATTTTTTCAGCCGCTGACGGCATGCAGATCCACGGCCAGTTATTTCTGCCACCGCACGCAGAGGGAGTCCGGCACGCGGCGGTCGTCTTCTTTCACGGAGGGTCGGAGCGCGAGATGCTGCTGGGCTGGCATTACATGCTGTATTACAGCAACGCCTACGGATTGAACCAGTACCTCGCGAGTCGCGGCTATGTGGTGCTTTCCGTGAATTACCGCAGCGGAATTGGCTACGGGCTGAATTTTCGCGAAGCTCTCAACTACGGCGCCGCGGGAGCGAGCGAATTCAACGACGTCCTTGGCGCGGGGCTTTTCTTGCGCGGGCGCTCGGACGTGGATCCGCACCGCATCGGACTCTGGGGCGGAAGCTACGGCGGGTATCTGACGGCGCTCGGACTTGCGCGCGCGTCGGACCTCTTCACCGCCGGGGTCGACATGCACGGCGTCCACGACTGGAACATCGAAATCCGGAACTGGATTCCTTCGTACGATCCGTCAGCGCGTGCCGATGGGGCGAGGCTTGCGTGGGAGTCTTCGCCCATGTCGTCCGTGAAGACTTGGCGATCCCCCGTTCTGCTGATTCAGGGAGACGATGACCGCAACGTTCAGTTCTCGCAGACGGTGGAACTCGCGGATGCTCTGCGCAAGCAGGGAGTGGAATACGAGGAGCTCGTCTTTCCGAATGAGATCCACGACTTCCTGTTGCACAGGAGCTGGGTCGCCGCTTACACGGCCGCGGCCGATTTCTTCCAGCGGCACATCGGAAGTTCATCCACCATGGCTGCGCATTGACGATTGTCGGCGGCGAATACTCTCGAAAAGGATGTGAATCGATGAGACTTTTTCTTGCGATTGTTCTTGCTGGAATCCCGGCTGCGCTGCTTCCTTCACCTGCTCGAGCTCAGGTGACACCTGCTTCGTACCAGGCGGCCTCGCAATCGACGCAGGCGCCCCAGGCTGTGCCGGCGGACTGCGCCGAACTTCCCGCCCTGAAGGAACGGTTCGAACGCGCCGAGAAACGGTTGATGGACTGGCCCGAACTGGCGCGCTACCGCGACGCAAACACAACGCTGCCGCCGCCGAGCGCAAAGGAAAATCGCGTCGTCGGCAAGCCCTACGTCGATCGCGGCATCAGCGGCCAGACCACGCCGCAAATGCTGATCCGCTTCCTGCCGGATGTGATCGCGTTGCACCCGAAGGTCGTCGTCATTTTGGCGGGCACCAACGACATCGCCGGAAATACGGGACCGATGACGCTCAACGAAATCGAAGGCAATCTTTCGTTGATGGATGAACTCGCGCACTCGAACCACATTCGGGTGGTCCTGGCTTCCCTGCTCCCGGTCAGCGACTACGAACACAACCACGAGGGCGTACTAATCATTCAAACGAAGCGGCGCCCGCCAGCGGAGATCCTGGAGCTCAACAAATGGATGAAGCAGTATGCCTCCACGCATGGCGACGTCTACCTCGACTACTTCTCCGTGATGGTGGACGATCAGGGAATGCTGAAGCAGGATCTGAGCAACGACGGGTTGCATCCCAACGCGAAGGGATACGCAGTCATGGCGCCTCTCGCCGAACAAGCGATCCAAGCGGCCCTGAAGAAGAAACGCTGAAACGGTGCTGCCAGCAGGATTGAGATGCCCTTCGATAACGTCAGCCCTCAGCGCAGCGATAAGCGTCGAGAATCCGTCGCAAGGGCTGCGGGCGTATCCATCTCGGAACAGACTCGGAAGTTTCCTGACTCGCCGCTGGAAAACCCTTGGATACTTGGTCAGACCATTACCTTGTGTCTATATCCGCAGAACTTTACTTCCTGACTTGGGAGAGGCTATGGCGGAAACCGACCTGCGTCCGATGACCCTTGGCGAAGTTCTGGATCGCACGTTCAGCCTCTACAAGACGCACTTTTGGCTCTTCGCCGGAATCATGTCTCTTCCGCTGCTCGCCCTTCTGCTCTTTCAAGTGTGCGCGGCAGGCCTGGGAATCGCGGGAGCGACGGCCGGCCGAGGCGTCGGGGCGGCACCAACCGCAGGAACGATCGCCGGCGTGGCCTTCGGTGCGATCATTGGCGTCGTTTTGTATTTCGCGCTGTACGGCGCGGCACAGGCGGCAACGGTTTTCGCGGTGTCGGATCTTTACCTCGGAAGACAGGCGTCCGTGCGGGGTTCATTCACGCAAGTGCGAGGCAAGATTCTGCGGGCGCTTGGCGTGATTTTTCTGACGGGCCTGATTGTGTTCGTAGGCACTCTTGCCCTGATCATTCCAGGGCTGATTCTCCTTGCCCGCACAGGCGTGTCCGTGCCTACCGCGATGCTCGAGGATGAGTCTCCGTCGGCAGCGATCAGCCGCAGCATGGAACTGACGAAGGGTTTCGGCATGCAGATGTTCCTGATTTTCCTCCTGGTCTGGGTGCTGTCGATGGTCGTTACCATCATCTTTCAGTTCCCGCTGCTCTTCCTTGCGGCCGAAGCAGCGAGGCCTCACGTTGCGTCGTTCACCTACAGCATTCTGAGCGATCTGGCGTCGTTTATTTCTTCCGTGGTGATCGGACCCATTGGGACGATCGCGTTCTCGCTGATGTATTACAATCTCCGAGTGCGAAAAGAAGCGTTCGACCTGCAGCACTTGATGGCGTCGCTAGGCTCAAGCTCCGGACGCGTGGTAAGTCCGGGCGCGTCGCCCGTGGCCTGAGACAGTGCGTCAGTTCACGGTTTCATCCTCGGCACGCCGGCTGCTCGTCTTCGGCGCGCTGTGCGCAACTCTATCGACACCAGCGCGGGCTCAATCCTCATCCTCGAGTTCTTCCTCAGCGCCTCCGACGCCGCTCGATCTTCGCGCTTACGAAGCACAACTTGATGAGTGGTCCACCGCGGTCGCCAAGGGGCGGCACGATCCGATCGAAATTGGCCGAGTTCGAAAGACGGTGCCGGCGGAGTTGTCCGTAAGAACAGCTCAGGGAGACATCCGCGTTGCGACCGGCTGGCTCAGCACGTCGCTCTCAAATCTCGAGCAAGACCCCCAGCAAGCTGACGGCACGGCGCGAGGAATCGAACAGCGCCTGGCAGCTCTGCGCAGAGCAGCACAGGAACTCGACGAAGCGTCAGCCGCGTGGCCTGCCGCGGACACGCGCTCCCAACTCGACAAGATATTCCAGCACAGGGAGTTTCGCGGGCTCAGCGGCCCGACGGAATGGCAATTGCTGATGGAACGCATCAGCCGATGGATCTTCGAGCAGGTTTACAAACTTCTGAGGAAGCTGCACATCAATGCGAAAGCCGGCAATTTTCTCGCGTGGTGTGTCATCGGACTTGCGTTTGTGCTCCTCTGCGTCTGGCTGGTGCGGAGACTGATCCACCTTTCGAGAACGCCCGGCGGGGAGGCTGCGCAAGCGCCGACTGCCGCCATGACCTCGCGCGAGTGGCGTGACGAGGCGCTGGCGGCTGCGGAGCGCGGAGATTATCGTGAGGCGATTCACTGCGCTTACTGGGCGGCGGTCACGCGGCTCGAGGATACGGGTGCCTTGCCACGTGATCGCTCGCGCACACCGCGCGAGTCGCTGCATCAACTCGACACGAACCCGAAAGAGCAGCAACTGCTTCGAGATTTAACGCGCCGCTTCGAACTCATCTGGTATGGTTACCGGCCGGCGTCCGCCGACGACTGGTCCGGCGCAAAGATTCAACTGGAGCAAATGGGATGCCTCAAGGCCTCGACAGCGGCGACCGCAAGCTCCTGATTGGCGCGGCGGTCCTGCTCGTGATCCTGGTGGTGACCTCCACGCTCGTCACCCCTCCGGAAGCTGAAGAGACGTCGTGGTTTCCATCGACATATTCGCAGGACTGGGGCGGCGCCAAGGCTGCCTACCTCCTGCTGCAGGATATGGGTTATCACGTCGAGCGCTGGGAGGAATCACCTACAGAAATCACGGACGATCCCGCGGGTACGGTGCTGGTTCTGGCGAATCCCATTGAAAGCCCCTCCGAGGAAGAGCGCGGCGCGGTGAGCCAATTTGTACAGCAGGGCGGCCGAGTGCTGGCGACCGGACCGACAGCAGAGTGGCTCCTGCCCGAAGTGAACAAGCCGGCCAAACCGAAGGACAAGGCGAAGAATTCCGAGTCTGAGTCCGATTCCGAGCAACGTGAATCGTCAGCGCCCGTGTTCGACGCGGCGTACGGGTTTGGAAGCGTCTCGCGTTTCTCGCCACTTGCTCCGTCCCCGATCATGCGCGACGCCCCGGAAATCACGATGACTTCCCCCACTCACTGGGACCCCGAGCTGCCGGGCCAAGTGACGGTTTACGGAAACGAGGACACCGCGGCCGTGATTACGTACCGTCTCGGGAAGGGCGAAGTGATCTGGTGGGCCGCACCGACGCCGCTAACGAATGGTGCGATTCGCGACGCGTCAAATGTTGCGTTGTTTCTGAACTCGGTGGCGCCCACGCCGAACGTCCACATTCTGTGGGACGAATATTTCCACGGGGCGCACGGCTCGCTGTGGTCGTATTTCACAAGAAGCCCGCTCCCATGGGGCGTAATGCAGTTTGGATTGGTGTTCCTCGCAATTCTGGCGACGTACTCCCGGCGTCAAGGACCCGTGCGCGCACCGGCCACGGTGTCGCGGCTCTCTCCGATCGAGTTTGTGGAAACCCTTGGGGATCTTTATTACACCGCCCATGCCGACGCAGCGGCGGTCCAAGTAGCCAGCCATCGACTCCGATTCTTGCTCGCGCGGCAGCTCGGAGTGGCGGTAAATGTGCCGGCAGCCGACCTTGCGCACAGTGCGGCGCAGCAACTGTCGTGGCAGGAGCAGCCGTTGCTGGACGCGCTTAATGCGGCGGAGAACAGCTCCCGCAATGCGAACCTGAGCGATCGCGAGTCGCTTCATCTGGTGCAGGCGCTCTTCGATTACACGGCGCGCCTCGATCCACGGCGTCACCAACAAGAAAGGCAATCGGGATGAACAACGCAAGCGAATTGGCGGCACACGTCCGAACGGAACTCGGCAAGGTGATCGTCGGCCAACAGGAAGCCGTGGACCAACTCCTGCTGGTGCTGCTCGTGGGCGGCCACGCGCTGGTGGAAGGAGTGCCCGGCCTGGCCAAGACACTTTCCGTTAAGGCGCTCGCCCACATCTTCCAGATGACCTTCCAGCGCGTCCAATGCACGCCCGACCTGATGCCCGCGGACGTTTTAGGGGCGAACGTGTTCAACATGGCGACGAGCTCGTTCACCCTCCATCGCGGGCCGATTTTCACGGACTTGCTGCTCGTCGACGAAATCAACCGCACGCCTCCTCGCACGCAATCGGCGCTGCTCGAAGCCATGGAGGAACGGCAGGTGACGATTGACGGGACCAGCCATGCGCTTTCGCAATTCTTCTCCGTCTTCGCCACGCAGAACCCGATCGAGTTCGAGGGTACGTATCCCCTGCCCGAGGCGCAGCTGGACCGCTTTCTCGTGAAGATTCGCATGGGTTATCCGCAGGCGGAGCAGGAAGCCCAGGTGCTTCAAAACTTTCAAAACGGCTTCGATCCCCGGGACTTGGATCGCGCCGGAATCGTTTCCCTTCCTTCACAGACGCTCCTTGCCGCACGGGAGGAAGTCGCGCGCGTCCGGGTAGAACCGGCACTGTTTCAGTACATCGTCGCTCTGGCCGCACGCACGCGAAATGCGCCGGCGGTGAGCCTAGGGGCGAGCCCGCGGGCGGCGATCAGCTTGATGCTCGTCGCCAAAGGTGTCGCCGCAACCGAAGGCCGCGACTTCCTCATCCCGGACGACGTGAAAGCCGCCGTTGCTCCTGTTCTGCGCCATCGCCTGGTGATCAAACCAGAGGCCGACTTAGAAGGCGTGACGGCGGAGCAAGTGATCCGCGAAGTCGCGAATTCCGTCCCGGTTCCTAAATGAATTCGCCGCAAAACCTCGTTCCTTCCTCCGTGGCTTCGCGCGGAAGAACCGCGCGGCGCATTTCGATCGCGTTCGGACGCCGGTTCTTCCTGCTCCTGCTGATCGGCCTCGTCTGGATCGGTCCAGCGTGGAGAGACGCGCGCTTTTTGTACGCGATGGCGCTGTGGGACGTACTCGTTCTCGCCATCTGGCTGTGGGATTTGGCGCAGCTTCCGAAGGCGCGAGAGCTGGAGGTTCGCCGAACCTGGACGGCACCAATTCAACTGGACGTCGAATCGAAAATCGCTCTCGAAGTGCGGAATCTCGGAAAGACGTCGATCACGGGGACCATCATCGACGATGTTCCCGCGTCGCTGCGAAACGAAATCCCCGAGATGGGCATCGCTGCCGCGGCCAGCGGTCGCGGCGGCGCCGATTACGCGATCCGGCCGGGAGAACGAGGCGACGCGCGACTCGGCGACATCGCGCTTCGTTATGAATCGGCGTGGCACATCGGAGAACGCTGGGCTGCCTTCGCAACGACCCAAACCGTGCGCGTGTATCCGAATCTCGAAGAGTCAAAACGCGAAACGATTCATTTGATCCGGAGCCGGCAGATCGCGCTCGAGAAGCGGCATCAACATCAGCACGGCCAGGGGCGCGAATTCGAGAGCCTTCGCGAATATCGCGAGGGCGACGAATGGCGCGATGTTTGCTGGACGGCGACGGCACGTCGCGGAAAGCTGATCTGCAAGACGTATCAGGTGGAACGCAGCCAAACAGTCTGGCTGGTGCTGGACACAGGGCGGCTGCTGCGCGCACGCACGCAAGGATTGAGCAAACTGGATTATGCGGTCAACGCGGCCCTCTCGCTCGCGCAGGTGGCTTTGTACTCCGGTGACCGGGTGGCTGTCCTGGCTTACGGGCGGCGAGTACGGCTGCGCCTACCCGCGGCCCGAGGAGCGAGCCACGTCCGCGCCATGCTCGACGGGCTGGCTCAACTGCGCGGCGAAGAACTCGAGGCCGATCACTTGCGCGCGGCCGAGTCTCTATTGATGTTTCAAAAGCGCCGCAGCCTAGTCGTCTGGCTGACGGATCTGAGCGAGACGGCGACGACTCCGGAAGTGGTCGAGGGCGCGATGAAGCTCGCCCACCGGCATCTGATGCTGTTCACGGTGATCGGCCAGCCCGACCTGCGTCAGATTCTCGAGGAACGGCCGGAAACGGACCGCGAAATGTTCCGCTATACGGCGGCGCAGGAAATCGTGCATCGCCGCGATGTTCTGCTGCGGACGCTGCGGCAGCAGGGCGCGCTGACGCTCGAGGTCGACCCGGGCAAGCTTTCGTCGGGCGTCGTGAACCAGTACCTGCTCGCGAAAGAGCGGAGCCTTATCTGACCGGTTGCTGTGCGGCAGCGGCGGGAGCCCGCTTCGTGAGATAGAGCACGAGCAATGTGAAGAGCGCGCCCGCGAGCAGGAACTTGACGCCCGGGTGAAGCGTGGACGGCGACACGAATCCTTCGATAATGCCGGCGACGACGAGCATTGGAATTACGCCCACCACGAGGCGCACGCTGCGGGCGCCCGCGCGTACCAGCGACACGCGCCGCGGAAGAGTCCCGGGAAACAAGAGCCCTCGCGCGATTCCGAACCCTCCGCCCGCCGCGATGAAAATGGCCGGCAGCTCGAGGACGCCGTGGCCTGCAACGAAACTCCAGAGCGGCAGCATCATCCCCTCGCGCCAGCAGGCGGCATTCACGACGCCGAAGAGCAAGCCGTTCAAAATCATCATCCAGGCCGTTCCCACGCCCGCGGTGATTCCGAGCGCAAACGTGGTCAGGGAAACGGAGATGTTGTTCGTCATGATTCCACTGGAGGCAAGCGGTTTGATGGTGACGATCGAGTCGGTCCACATTTTGTGATGCTCGATCGTGTCGATCATTTGCGGCCCGAGGAAATAGCGATTGAACATCGGGTCGGCCATGCCGATCAGGAAAGCGGCGACGCCCGCCGCCAGAAAGATCGTGAAGGCCGCAAACGTGTCCGGAAAAGCCTCGCGGAAGATCGCAGGGTAGGTGTCTTTGAAGAACGTCCAGATTCCTTTGATCTTGGCTTTGCGGCCCATGTAGATCAGGTTGTGGGCACGGCCAAGCAACCGATTCAAGTAAAAGGAAAGCTGGCTGCCGGTGGGGTCCTCGCGAACGGTAGAGAGGTCGGAGGCCGTCTGCCGGTATAATAACGCCAACTCCTGAAGCTCGGCTGCGCTAAGCGCGGAAACGCCGCGGCGCCCGCTGGCGTCTACCAACTGTTCGAGGCGGGTCCAGTGGCTGCGCCGCTTTTCAAGCCAGCGATTGGAGATCATGCATGTCCTCTTTCGACAAGCTTATCATCGAGACGCCCGAGCAAACGTCGCTCGATTTCCCGCTTGCCGGAATAGGCAGCCGCTTCCTGGCAATGGCAGCGGACACGGCGATCCAAACAGTTACGGCGGGATTGCTGCTCCTCGTCATCGGGTTGGCGACGCCGGGCCTCCGCTGGATCGGCAACCTCGCCTCGCAGTGGGCGGTGGCCTTCTTCATCATCGCGGCGTTCCTGATTTACTCGGGATACTTCA
>Ga0335077_10011367_pt1 | contig 11121 bp, 6 predicted proteins | sample Lox_Sample_31_FD_207151 | JGI IMG/M metagenome (GOLD analysis project Ga0335077, IMG submission 207151) | Soil microbial communities from Loxahatchee National Wildlife Refuge, Florida, United States - Lox_Sample_3.1 | ecosystem: Environmental > Terrestrial > Soil > Wetlands | place: USA: Florida...
CGCTGGTCATCGGCAACCAGCTGTACGTCGTGGAGCGCCGCTTCCCGGACGTCTTTCCCACTCCCGCCGGCACGTCCGACAGCAACGTGTTCGAGTGGAGTTCGTCCGACGGCGGCCAGACGCTCACTGGCCCGGGGATCATTGGCGACAACCAGATGTCCGGCGGCGCCGTCGCCTTCGGCGATCGCAGCGGACTCTCGATCGGCACGATCAGCGACACGGAGACCGGGGGCACCTTCTTCCAGGGCACCGCGCCCGGTGTGTACAACACGGCCAAGGCGCAGCTCGGCACCGGCGATCAGGCTTACAACGGAAGCCTGGCGGCCGACCTCAGCGGGTCGGTGATCAGGCCGGTTGCCGCGTTCGCCGACCTCAGCGGCAATGTGTTCGTGCGCGAGTGGTCGGGCCAGGGCGACGTCAATGATCCCGCCACCTGGTCTGAGACCTCGCTCCCGGGCTTCTCGCCGCACATCATCGGCGGGGCTTCAGGCGTGTTCCTCCTTAGCAGCGACAGCCGCATCAACGGCGGCCACCTGACGCTGCGACGGATCGTCGGTGGACAGCCCAGCGGCGCCGCGGTTTCGCTGGGCACATCCGCCTCACCAGCCGCGATCTCCGAGGACGCCAGCGGAGAGATCTCGTTCGCGTACACCGACCGCTTCGGCGTCGAGGTCCGCACCTCCTCGGACGGGGTCAACTTCTCCAGCGCCCAATTCACCGCGGCCGCTCCCAACGGCGGCTCGATCGGACACCTGGTGACCGCCGCCGCCGGGGACGGGGGCGGTTTCGTCTCGTTCGTCCAGAACCCCTCGGGGGGTGAAGGAGTCGGACAGATCGTGGTGGCGGCGTTCGGGACCCAGGTGGCGAGCGGCAAGCCGGGCCTCGGCGCATTGCCGGGCGGCGGGATCGGCTCGTCGGTCGGCGATCAACTGGCCACGTCGACCTGCCAGAGCGCCAAGTTCGGCGCGGTCGACGCCGAAGTCAGCCCGAGGGGCGCGGGCTGCTTCTCCCGCGACCCGCAGGACCCGAACATGGTGGTGTCCTTCGGGACGATCGACCTCAACGGCCTACTGATCATCCCCGACGCGGGGACGAACATCGGGGTCGACCCCAAGGCCCACAAGATCCAGACCACCGGCAGCGTGCGGGTGGTACTGAGAACCAACGGGATTCCCGACATAACCCTTTACCACGGCCCGCTCACCTATGACGTCCCCAACGACGGACCAGGCGATCCGCTGTTCAGCCCCTACTTCAACGGCGTGAGCGCCTCGAAGATCCTGGGCTTCCCAATCGACGGCGACATCGACATCAAGCTCGCCCACGGCGGCGTCGACATCCCGATCTCGCTGGGGCTGCCGAGCTATCTGGGCGGGGTGACCGGGAGCGCGACGCTGCATGCCGCCAGCTTCGCCGGCCTCTCGGTCGACTCGCTTGAGTTCAAGATCGCCGACGCCAACCTGGTTGCGCTAGAGCTCAAGGATGTCGACGTCAAGTACCAGGTCGACGGCGACATGTGGTCGGGTGCAGGCGAGCTTCAGGTACCCGCGGGCGGCTCGGGATTCGATCTCAAGCTGGCCGTCGACTTCCAGAACGGGCGCTGGACCCATGGCCTGATCGACGCGGGGCTGCCCTGGCCTGGGATTCCGCTCGACGACGTCGATCCTGCCCCGGCGATCTACCTGAGCCACGGCGGCCTCGACCTGAGGTTCGAGCCCTCGCTCACCCTGACCGGACTGGTCGGCATCGGGGCCATCCCCGTTCCCCCTGTGTCCGGAATGGGCGGCCCGCACGACTACGTGTTCAGCCTCGACGGAAGCCTCGGCGTCTCCTTCGGCAGCCCGGTCACACTCACCGCAAACGCCACCGGCTTCCTGTTCGGGATCAGCGTCGCTCAGGCGACGCTGACATACAAGATGCCCTACCTCGTGAGCCTCACCGGCCATGCCGGATACAGCATCGACCCGATCAGCTTCGACGGAGACCTGCAAGCCTTCGTCGACGCCGGGAGCAAGAGCTTCGGCGGGAGCATCTCGGCGACGGTCAAAGCATTCGGCCTCACCGTCGACAAGGCGGCGATCGCCGTCAACAACATGGGGTTCGCCGTCTACGTCAGCCCACAGGTGGTCCCGCCGTTTCCCGGCGGTTCGATCGTGGACTACTGGGGCCAGATCCCCTATCCCGTCTTCGGCAAGGACGTGACCGGCCGCTTCGTGAGCTCGATCCCGGCGGCGGCGGGCGATCGGCCCCGTGCTCGCGCGGCGGTCGCGACCGCCTTCACCATTCCCGCGGGCACCCCCAGCGCCACCCTGATCGTTCACGGCTCGGGCGGGGCCCCCACGGTCGCGCTCGTCGATCCCTCAGGCCGTCAGGTCCCCGTTGGCGGTCAATCCGGTCCCGGAGAGCTTGCCATCGGCTTCCAAGATCCATCCATGAACGCCACCTCGGTGGCAATCGGCAATCCGGAGCCAGGCAAGTGGACGATGATCGAAGCCGCCGGCAGCCAGATCCCGATCGCCAGCGTCGACTACGCGATGGGCGAGGCCCCGCCCACGGTGAGCGCGACGGTCACGGGACGCGGAATGAAGCGCACCCTCCATTACCACGCCAAGCTCTCCGCCAACACCGCGATCACCTTCGTCGAGGAGACGGGGAGCATGATGCACGTCATCGGCGTCGCCCGCGGCACGTCGGGCTCGATCAGCTTCCGCCCCGGGCACGGCCCGGCTGGTCGCCGGCAGATCGTGGCCGAGATCACCAACGGCGGTGCCGCCTTCAGCAACCAGACGCTCGGCTCCTATCTCGCGCCAGCACCGCCGCGGCCCGGACGCGCCGGGAACCTGCATGTGCACGCCGGGGCGCACGCGTTCACCTATAGCTTCCGGGCACCGGCCAACGCCAATCGCGTCCTCATCAAGATCGCCGCCACCGACGGCCGGCACCTGGAGCGCACCGTTTCGCCGACCACGCACAGCGGCTCGGTGCCGGCGCTGGTGCGCGGCGACGGGGTCACGATCACGGTGGTCGGACTCGGCAACGACGGCTCCCACGGTCCCGCCGCCAAGGCGAGCGCCAAGCAAGCGATCGCTAAGCCCCGCCGGCCCGGGCGTCGCTGACCACCCCGTTCCAGCCCTCGGACTGGGCGATCACCGCGCGCAGCCGGCGTCGGGCACCGGCGCCCGAGAGGTCGATCTTGGAGTAGGCGTTCGAAAGGTGGCTCTCGACGGTCTTGACGCTGAGGAAGAGCATCTGCGCGATCTCCGGGTTGCTGCATCCCTCCGCTGCCAGGCGCACGATTCGCCGCTCGCTGGCCGTCAGGCTTTCGAAACCCGAACGGATGATCCGTCGCGGCCTTGCCCCGGCGGCCAGGAGCTCCTCGCGCGCGCGGGCGAGCAGGCGTTCCGCCCCGCACAGGTGCGCGAGCTCCATTCCCTCCTCGAGCGCCGGGCGCGCGTCGGCCCGCCGTCCGCTGCGCCGCAGCGCCGCGCCGAGCTCGACCAGCGAGCGGGCGTGCTCATACCGCGCCGAGGACTCGCTCAGCAGCGTCACCGAATCGCGCATCATCTCGATGCCGGCATCGCCGCCGGTCAGCAGTCCCGCCGCCCGGAGCGCGAATCCCCGCGGCCGGGGAAACCGAGTCGCGTCGGCCAGCGCTAGCTCCTCGGCCACGAGCGCGTGCGCCTCCTCGCGCTTATCGGGTCCGAGGACGAGTGCGAGGGTGGCACGCCATGGATCGTGAATCGGTCCGAACTTCAGCGGCCCGAGGATCCGGCCGGCCGCGCGCAGGTCCTGCTCAGCCATCTCACGAGCGCCTCGCATCGCGGCCACGCGACCCCTCACCAGCAGGGGCCACGCCCCGACCACGGTTTCCGTCACCGGACCGGACAGCTCCAGCGATTCGATCGCCTTGGCCTGGTCCTCCAACGATGGGCGCTCCAGGATTGCGTCGGTCAGCCACCATAGGGCTGTGACGTAGTACAAGAACATCCCGCTCGCCAGCGTGGTCTCGATCAGCGGCCGCAGCATCTCCTCGGCCCGGGCCAGGTCCCCGCGCCGCGCCGCGCTCCAACCTCGGTGGGCCTCGGCAATCAGGGTGTTGGCGATCGAGCCCTGACTGCGCGCCGCCTGCGTTAACGCCTCGGCGAACTCCTCCACCCGGTCGTGGGCCTCGACCATGTCGAACGCCCCCAATACATGCGAGGAGGCCCAGGCGCCGGCGCCACGCTCGGCGATCAGCGTGCCACCGGCCAGGGCTCGCTCGCACATCGGCAGGACCTGGTCGAGATGCTCCCCCCGCATCGCCGAAGTGATGGCCAGCAGCGCCGACAGGGCCTTGGCGGACCAGGCATCGCGTTCGGTCAACGCCACCAATCGGTTCCGCTCACGCCACAGCCGATCGGCGAGGACGGGATCGAAGGCGAAGACCACGGCGCGCGCGACCTCGAGCTCGAGCGCCAGATCGGGATCCGAACCGTCGAACTCCGCAATCGCGGCGACGATCAAATCCGCCGACTCCTCGGTGCGCCCCTCGTGGGTGAGGATCTCCGCGAGGGCCATCGCGGCCTGCGCGCGCTCGGCCGGGTCGCTCGTCTGCCGGTGGGCCTGTTCTAGGATCTCCACCGCGGCCGGGTTACGCCGGGTGAGCTCCACCTGACCGAGCCTGAGCAGCAGGGTGGCCCGCGGCGGCTCGGCGGCGTGCTCGTCGAGCGCTCGTCGCAGCAGGTCGACTGCCACATCGGGGGCGTCGCGGGCCAGCGCGGCTTCGGCGGCGGTCACGAGCCCGTCGACCACGGGGGCGGAGGCGGTGGGACGCCGCGCTTTGAGGTGCACGGCCACGCGGTCCGGAGGCGCCCCCGCGTCGGCCAGGATCTCGGCCGCGCGGGTGTGGAATTCGTCTCGCTCGACGACGCTCAGGCGGTCGTAGATCGAGCGCCTGAGCAGCGGGTGGATCCACTCGAAAGGATCGTCGTCGGCGAGGATCTCGACGCGGCGCATCCCCAGGGCGTTTGCCGCGGCCGTTGCGATGTCTTGTTCTGCCAGCGCCGCCGCGTGTTGCAGGCGACCGGTCCCCAGCACCGACATGGCGGCCGCCAGTCCGGGAACGCCGGCGCCAAGCGCTCTGAGCCGTGCGAGCGCACGGTCGCCGACCGTGGTCACGGCAGCTCCCCGCACGTCCGTGGCCGTGGGCGCCTCCTGCCCGGGCGCGGCCACGGCGCGCAGCAGCTGACGCAGATAGAAAGGGTTGCCGCCGCTCGCTTGCGCGAACGCCCGGCAGAGCTCGTCGTCGGCGCCGCCGATCGCCGCCCGGACCACTTGCACGACGCCGGCCGGGCCGAGGGGAGAAAGCTCGAGGCGCAGCGCGCCCGGATCGGCCGCCAGGGCCTCGGTCAGGTCGGCCGCGGCGGTCGGCTCGTGCGGCCGCAGCGCCACCACGAGGAGCACCGGCAGCTCGGAGATGCGCACGGCCAGATAGCTGAGGGCACGCAGCGAAGGCATGTCGACCCACTGCAGATCATCGACGGCGAGCAGCGTCGGCCGCTTGGCGGCGGCTGACGCCGTTAGCCAGTAGAGGCCGTGCAGGATGCCAAAGCCGCCCGGCTCGCCGGCGGATTGCTCCGCCGGAGCGCTCTCAAACAGACGCTCGACCACGTCGGCAGCTCCCGAGAGGAGGCGTCGTCGCTCCTGCGGGGAGGCCGCCCGCAGGAGTGGCTCAAATAGCTGGCGGATCACGCCGAACGAAAGCTCCTGTTCGAGCTCGGAACCGCGCGCACGGCGCAAATCGAGTCCGCGCTCACGCCCGCGCTCCACCGCCGCTGCCAGCAAAGCGCTCTTTCCCGCGCCCGCCATTCCGCTCACCACCACCAGGGCGCCCTCGCCCCCGGCGGCAGCCGCTACCGCAGCGTCCACTTCCGAGAGCTCCCGCTCGCGCTCCACCAACTCGGGCAATCGATCCGTGAACCCTGACGCCACCATAGCCCCCGCCAGTCAATCCTAAACGATCCCTCACATTGCGCAACCAAACTTCGGGGTGTCTCCCCGATGCGAACCCGCTGAGCCGCCCCGATACTTGGGCGGGTGCGTGACGGGTCGCTCGAGGCGGGCACAGGCGGAAACGGTCGCCGGGCACTGGCGGCCCGCAGCGCCGCCCTCGCCGCAGCGGCGATCATCGGTCTGCTCTTGGCGATCGGGATCGGCAGCGCCGGCGCGGCGAACCAAACCGTCACGCTCGGCAGCGTGACCGGGGATCCGACCGGGAACGTCACGTTGGGCGGGAACGTCACCTTCCTGCCGTTCTCAAGTGCCGCCAACCCCGAGCTGCAGGTTCCGTTCGACGGCACCGTGACGAGCTTCTCCGTCAACGCCGGGAGCGCCGGCGGAATGGTGTCTCTGCGTGTTCTCCGGCCGGCGGCAAACGGCCAGTTCACCGGCGCCGGAACCGGGCCGGCGGAGACGCTCGACACCGGCGTCAACACGTTCACGGTGAGCATCCCGGTCAAGGCCGGCGACCTGCTCGGGCTCGACAACGCCTCCCAGGCGCTGCTGTTCGACACCTCACAAACCGCCCCGTCCACCGCGTATTACAGTCCGAGCCTGGCCGACGGCCAGACGACGATCCCGAATTCCGAGCAGACTGGCTATCGCCTACTGCTCAGCGCTATCGTGCAGGCCACGGGGACGACCAGCACCGTGCAGACCACGCCGGGCGCCACGACCACGCAGACCATCCCTCTTCCTCCTGGCGCCGCCATGTCCGCGCCCAAGCTCACGCACATCCTCGAGTCGCATCAGGTCTGGCGCGAGAGCAAGAAGCACTCGCAGGGGTCAGGCGCGGCCCCACCTGTGGGCACCACGTTCTCGTTCACGCTGAACAAGCCGGCGCGAGTGACCTTAACCTTCAAGCAGACGCTCACCGGTCGCAAAGTGCAGGGCCGATGCGTCATGCTCACAGGCAGTAACCGCCAGCGTCCCACCTGTCAGATGTCGCGCACCGTGAGTCACCTGTCGCTCAGCGGTGAGATGGGCTCCAACCACCTCGCCTTCCACGGTCAGATCTCGGCCGGTAGCACCAAGCTGCTCCCCGTCGGCCACTACATCGTCCTGATCAAAGCGACTGACCGGGCCGGGCGCACCTCCGCCACGGCACGGCTCGGCTTCTCGATCGCGTCGTCCTGAGATCTTCAGTCGCGGCTGATCGCCGACCCACGGCGCGGATGCGAGCAATCGAAACGGCCCCAGGTGCTCCGTACGGCTTCGATGTCCTAGCCCCTTTGTCAGCGGTCTGGCGGCGCGGCATTGCGGAGCGCCAGCGAGTTCTAGCCGATCTCTGAGTCCCGAGGATCACGTGCCTGCCGGTCCCATCCCGTTTCCGACGCTGCTGTTCTCATCGGCGAGCGCTGCCAGCGCTGCCAGCAGCAGCCGCGCTGGTCCTCGGGCCGGGCTATCGCCGAGCACGGCTTCGAGCAGTTCGAGATTGACCTGGTCCTCGTGCCAAGGACCGAACTGCGCGAACAGCACGTTGACTGTGCTGGCGCGTCCGCGTCCGACGCCGAGCGTCTCGATTTCGAGTAGGCCGCGGCGCAGGAGATCGCCGACGCGCTTCAGCTCCAGGTGCTCGAGGACTCGCAATCGCGTCGTCCGCCAAAGCGCGGATCCGACTCACACTCCGACGAGCGATGGGTCCCCAACGCAGCACTCCTCGGCGTACGCTCGGTGTATGGCGATCCCAGAGCCGATGCTCAGCACTCGTGCCCAAACATGGCCCGCGCAGGGAAACTGGATGATGGAGCCCAAATGGAACGGGTTTCGGCTCCTGGTGGCGGTTAACCGCGACGGCCGCACGCGCGCGTGGTCGCGGCGCGGCGTGAGCCTGGGCGATCGGCTCGGCACTCTGCTGGAACCCCTCGCCGCCGTTCCACACGGGTCGGTCTTCGACGCGGAGCTTGTGGCGCTCACCTGTCGAAACGACGTCGTCGTCCAGGACTTCGCATCGGTGTGTCGAGCTGTGCTTCAGGCCGACGTCGCCGCGTCCAGCAAGCTTCACCTCGTCGCGTTTGATCTGCTCGAACTGGGCGGCGATGATGTCCGCCGGCTGCCCTGGACCAAGCGCACAGAGCTGCTGAGTGAAGCCTTCCCCACCGGCGATAGGCTGCGGCTCATCCGCGCCCAGCCAGCCAGCCGCGCCGCGCACGATCAGCTCGTTGCACTCGGGTTTGAGGGGTCGGTGCTCAAGCGACCTAGGTCGACCTATCGCCCCGGCCGCCAGACGACGTGGCGCAAGTACAAGGCCAGCCATCGCGTCACCGCGACGCTGAAGGCGCTGCGGAAGGGTTGTGACGGCAACACCTACGCGATCTCCGACCTTGATGGTCGGCGCGTGACTACGCTCGCGAGTCCGCGGCTCGCTGACGTGATCGGGCTCGAGGTGGAGCTCGCCTACTCCCCGCGTCGATGCCGATGGTTCGCTGCGAGAGGCCCGAATTAGCGCGGTTGAAGGGACGCTGGCTTAGGTCTCCGCCGTCAGGAGCCGACGGCCGATCTCGATCCCCCGTTGCCCTACGGGCCAAGCTGCTCTAGCTCGCGCCGGACTTTCGGAATGCGGCCGTCACGATGACACCGCGCGAGCGGGCACGAGGAGTCAAAGCGATGGCCGCGACGCCGTCACGAGACGCCGCGTGATCGCATTTGCTAGGCGGAAGTCGGGTCGGTGGCGCCTGGGGAACGGGTCCGTTTGCTGGCGATTGGTTAGCGCCGCCTCGTCGCGGAATTACGTCTGGTCGCCATTACGATCATGCGCCGCGCTCCGCCGACGGGAGGAAAGGGATCGTCCGAGGCCGCGTTGTATGTCTGTGACCGAGTGCCATGTCGTCCGGTTCGGACCAGGGCGCCCGACTCACTAAACCGCCCGCGTCGGGCGGTTTCGTCGCCTCCGAGGCCGAGCGCGGGGACATAGCGGGGGCAAAACGGCGCCCGGAACCCCTGAGAGCGCCCGAAGAGCTCTTGTGAGCTCGAGCGAGGACTCGGGGATCTGCGACACCTAAATGTCCGTACCGACTGCCAGCATCGCTCGCGATGTTGCAGGTTGCGGCGTTCACGGACTGGCTTACCGGCGTTAGCGGCGCGCTCGTCTTTCTCGCTACCGGCGCGCTCGCGTTCCTGGCGAAGAAGCAGATGGATGATTCGCGTCGAGCCTCCGCCTCCGAAGCCCTCGCGATTGAGAAACAGATCAATGCTTCGGTCCAGCAGGGCGGGGCGATCCGCGAGGCGGCGCGCGCGCAGCTCCAACCGATGGTGTTCGCTCACGGCGACGCAACTCTCACCCGGCCAAGCTTCGAGGACGAGGCGGCATCGGGTCCCAACGCGGCGACGGAGTACCAACTCAGCCCCGGCCAGATCGGCTTTGGCTACAAGCTCGCCAACGAGGGGACGGGCTTGGCGCTGAACATCCGCCACGGCGTAGAGATCGGAAGCAAGCGGTTGGAGTTCGGGGACGGAATGCAGTTCCGCTCGCTCCGGCCCGGCTATTGGTACCCGGCGCAGGACTTCATGGACCAAGGCAACATGATCCACATCACGCCGTTGGCGGTGGTCTGCAACCTAAGCGAGCTGCCTAACGATTGGGCGGCTGAACCTCGCCGCTATTGGGCCGAGTTCGAGAACGTCTTCGGTGAGCGGTTCCGGACGCGCAACCCAAGCGACCCCCAGCGGCCAGCCGAATTCGAGCGGATCTAGGGTCAGGCGTTCGTAGTGGCCAGCTCTTGGAGGCTCAAGCTCCTTCGGGCGGAGCAACACTTCGCTGACCTCGAAGAGCTGACCAAGCCGCTTCGGGAACGGCCCGCGTACCCGGTGACCGAACGGCTCGAATACAAGGACGACGCGCACGTCCGAGTCTGGCGCGTCAGCTTCCCCGATCCCGATGAGGCCTTCTTCCAAATCGTCGTCGGCGAGCTCATGTTCAACGCACGGTCCGCCCTTGACCACATTGCATGCGCAATGGTGCCTCCGGACCGCCGGACGCGTCAGGTCATGCGAAACACGCAGTTCCCGATCTTCACCTGCAATATCGACGAGATGGATCCCATCACGGGGAAGTACGTACATCCGAACGCCCGAGGGCGTTGGGAGCGCATGACGCGAGGCCTGCCAGACGATGCAGTACCGCTTCTCAAGAGGCTGCAGCCATACATGTTCGGCCCCGAGAAAGGACCCGAGAACCATGCGTTTGCGATCTTGAATGCGTTTCAGAATGCCGACAAGCACCGTGAGCTGGTCATCGTTCCGTCCGGTCTGACGGATCCGGTGGTCCGCCACGTCCGCCCATCCGGCCTCATCACCTACGAAAGCGCGCCCTACGGTCTTCCTGCCGACCGCGTTCTCCGCAACGGAGCAGTGGTACACCGCGCACCTGCTGACGAACCTGCGGACATAAAGGTGGAGGTCGAGGCCACCATGCAAATACTCATCGGCGAAGGAGAAGACCCGTGGCGCCCCCTTCCCCGACATCTTCGAAGCTACGTTCCGAACCGTCCGCCAAGCCTTCGATCGGTTAGAGCCATTCGTTGAGGATTCCTAGCTCTCCTGCGGAGATTGGGGAGCGACCGCAACCACGCGGGCGGGACAGAGCGGGACAACCCTCGCGGAGAACATTCGTCGGGCAAGGCAGCGGACGGCGGAGCTCAGTGTTGTCCTGGGAGAGGACCCGGCCTTCCCGCCCGTCGGTCGTTGGCATTGGAGGCTGGGACGACGCGGAGTGGGCTTTGGCGGGGTTGTAGATCACGAAGACCGGCCGGTCTACCCGCGTGTGCCGCACCCGCTCCTGGCCCGAGCGCCGGAAAATACGTAGCGCGCGGGTTGTCCGCCGATGCACGCGCTGGCCGCTTGCCACGCGTAGCGCGAATGCGATACCCCCGGTGCGGGCGATGACCGCCTCGTGTTTCGCTCGAACCTATGGGGCTTGAAACAGGCGCTCCCGCGCCAATCTGGCTCGCCTTGGTGCCGGGGAGCACAGATATGGCATGCAGGAAGTCGCGTCGGACGCGGTAACTGAGCCGCAGTTCACGCGTCGCGAAGGCGTGGACGCCGGCGGCGCGAAGCACGCCGGCCAACGTCGACTCGCCGGCTTCC
>Ga0335077_10011368_pt1 | contig 11121 bp, 6 predicted proteins | sample Lox_Sample_31_FD_207151 | JGI IMG/M metagenome (GOLD analysis project Ga0335077, IMG submission 207151) | Soil microbial communities from Loxahatchee National Wildlife Refuge, Florida, United States - Lox_Sample_3.1 | ecosystem: Environmental > Terrestrial > Soil > Wetlands | place: USA: Florida...
TAGGTGGAAACTTTACTTTTTTAAAGTAGGGATTTTCGCCTTTCACGGCGCCTCAGGGGAATAGCCGCGGATAGCCGCCCTTTCGGGCCGTAATCAGTGATGCTCTTTGTAGATTTTTTCGCCGGCCGGGATCGCGATCTTCAGGCGATTACCGGGAAGAGGAAGAGGGCAAGTCGTGTACGGGTTGTACGCACACGGCGGGTTGTAGGCCTTGTTGAAATCGAGATCGACCGTTTTTCCACCGGAGCCGTCTTTGGGCTCCTCCGTATCGACAAAGCGGGAGGCGGGATACGTCTCCTTGCCCGCGGTGAGATCGCGGAAGACGATGAAGAAGCCTCCGCCATTCCCCGCTTCGACGTCGAGCCGGAATTTCTGGCCCTGCAGGAAAAAATCGAGATAGCCGACAATATCCATTTTGATGGGATCGCCGAGGACATTCTGCGAATCAAGCTGCTTCGCTGGAGAGTAGGGTGCAAAACGCGCGGTCACGCGATACGACTCGTCGACGGGAAACCATTTCAAGCTGGTGAACTCCCTGCGCAGCTTGCTGTTTTTGTCCTTCATACGGATCCCGAGGCGCGTGCCGCTGGCGTGGACGTAGAGAGTGAGATCGCCGAGCACCAGCCGGTCTTCGCGCGAATCGGGGCGAAGCTCGGCAGTCTGCACGGGTTTGCCATTCAGCGTAACCGCGACTCCAGGATTAATGTGCGCGATCGTTTTGCCGGAGTGGAACTCAAACGATCCGGCGCGCGCCGGGGCCGGCGCGGGAAGGACGATGTCGTTCGAAGCATCCGAACCAAACTTGTTTTGTCCTTCGTGCAGCCAGAAAAGCCCGGAAACGGTAAGCCAGCCGGTGTCCGATGTCAACTCCGCCTGATACGCCTTGCGCCATTGCTCGACCGACTGGCGGTAGCCGAAATCGTCGTCAAAAGCCATACAGTTAGCCACGAGCAAAGCCAGGACGAGCAGCCGGGCAGCCTGGCGCGGGGACTGGAGCTTCACGATGTTCTCCTCACCGTTGCAAGACGGTCGAAAGAGTCAGACGCGAAAACCGGAAGGGATGCTGGGAATGTCCTCGTCCGGGTCATACCCCAGATTGTACCGCCGAAGCGCGGCTCGATAACCGCGGTGATTCAAGGGACGATGGCGTTTGGCCGGCGTGCCCAGCAGCCGGTCGAAGAGAAAAAATCCAATCCCAAAATTGCGATCCATGCGGCCCTCGTCGTTTAGGGAATGAGGATAAATGTCGTGAAAGCGCCGCGCGCGCAGGAACCAGGCGTTCACGAGCGGCACGCCCTCCATCCAGAAATTCTCGAGATGCATGCGGTCGTGCAAGTAGCTGAACATGAATATGGGCCAAAGTACCATGATGAGGAGGGCGACGGCTTGATAGAGACTCGGAATCCCCAGGAAATGCATGGCTGCCCAAGCCAGCACAAGAATGAGGGCAATGGGTACGATCCACTCCATGCCGATGTTGCCGAGCGAGGCGCGGGCCTCGGTCGCGTTTTTGTAGACGGGACCGCGCATCCGCTGATTCGGCCCATAAAGCCGCAAGTGGTGAATCAAGTGCCCGCGGCTCAACGCGGGGATGTTGTCGCAGTGCAGGAGGCAGCAGGTAGCCAACGAATTCAGCGAGGCCGACAGCGCCGAAAAGAGTGGCGAGGAAGCCAGGAAGAGAAATTCCAAGGAATGCCGAACTCATGACACGCCCCCTCTCTGAGAAGACAAGGAGCACAGGCAAGTGGCTGCCCCGCATGGAACCGGGAATCCCCACAACAGGAGAATCAGCACAAGCACCTTTTTGATCTGCAGTGCGCTGCGGGATTGCATGGCTCCCTCCTGGGACTCAAGGTTGAGGGAGGGACCGATGGCTCTCAAGCGGCGATCTGCGAATTCGGAAAAATGAGGCGATTTGTTTGAATGAATAGGTCAAGGGAGGAGCGCTTGGTGTAAAAAAGCTGAACTCAGCGGCACGCTGATTCAGAACACCAAGGAGGCTCCCCCATGGAACTTATGTATTACATCGGGCTGGACGTTCACAAGCGGAAGATCAGTTACTGCGTGAAGGACGCCAGTGGCAAGCTGCACAGCGAAGGATCACTTCCCGCCACCCGCTACGACCTGGACTGCTGGATGAAAAACCTGCCTCAGCCGTGGAGCGCGGCGATGGAAGCGACCATGTTCACCGGCTGGATCTACGACCACCTGAAGCCGCACGCCGCCGCGCTGAAAGTAGCGCATCCGCTCATGCTGCGGGCCATTGCCGCCGCGAAAAAGAAGAACGACCGCATCGACGCCAGCAAGATTTGCGACTGCCTGCGCTGCGATTTCCTGCCGGAGTCCTACATGGCTCCCATGGCGATTCGTGAGCGACGGCGCACGCTGCGTTACCGCAACCTGCTGGTGCGCCAGATGGTGCAGATGAAACTCAAGATCAGTCAACTGCTGATGGAAGCGGGCATCAGCTATGACCGGCAGCGGCTGCACAAGGCCGGCTATTTTCGCGAATTGTTGGCGAGCAACCCGGACATCAATGACAGCTTGCGTTTGCTGCTGCGCCAGTGCCGCGAGATGGTGGTGCGGCTGAGTCAAACAGAGAACGCGCTGATCCGTTCGCTGCAGCAGGATCGATTGCTGGCCGAACGCGTGGAGCGGTTGATGAGCATCCCGGCGATTGGCCCGATCACGGCGCTGACCTGGGCGCTCGAGATCGGCGAGGTGCAGCGGTTCTCGTCGATCAAAAAGGCCGTCAGCTACTGTGGCCTCTGCGGCGCGGAGAAAAGTTCCGGCAATACGGTGCAACGCACGCCGCTATCGAAGCAGCGCAACAAGCATCTGCAGACCACGCTGATCGAAGCGGCCAAGATGGCGCCACGCTACAGCCCAACGCTGGCGCTGCTCTACGATCGCGAAAACCAGAAAGGAAACGCCAATCGAGCGACGCTCGCGCTGGCGCGGAAACTGGTGGCCTATCTGATGGCCGTGGATCGCGGCCAGACCCACTTTCTCGTGGTGGACCGGGAGACCTGCGCGGCCGCCTAAGACAGGATTTTTTCAGCGCGTGGCCTGCCAGGTCTTGCCGTTAAGCCGACTGGGCCAAGGAGCGCAAGCTCCCGATGCTCCCGTTGATTTGTTTCGAGACTGGCAGGAAAACACAAACTCAATCTTGCTGGGCAGTCAGACGAGCTGCACCAGCAAATGGATGTCTGGTTCTATTCGCAAATAGGAACCGCGGCCGAGAGGCCAACGCGACGCGCTGAAGCAGAAAAAAATTTACACCCGCGCTCCTCCCGAGCGCCTCAGGAGGACTTTTTGCCTCTTGACAAGGACCTATCATGGATGTCGCTTAATGTCGTGGGGAACGGGCCCAGTGACTGCGTTGCGGCAGGGAGGTGTGTCAATTCGGGTACACTGCGAAACCGCAAGTGCCGCACCTCTAGTGCAGGCCGACTTTCTTCATGAGACTTTCGAATCTGGGGTCAGAACGCAGCGGATCGGCGATCGGGTCCACCCCCAGATAGACCAGGCGATCGTTCTTCTCGGCGTAGGCCTTGTCGAGCCATCGGAATGCTTGATCGAGGTCGCCCAGGCCGGTATACATTCCCGCAATGTAAAGGGCCGGGACATAACGAGACTGGGACTGCGATAGAAGTTCGTTGAGAACGTTTTGTGCTCCGACGCGGTCGCCCGAGAGTGCCAGGGTATGCCCGTAAGCCATCAACATGGCGGAATTATTGCGATATCGCTGGCGTAGTTCTCCGAATTCTCGCAAGGCCTGCGGAAGCATGTTCTTCTGCCGATAAGCGGAGGCCAGCCAGAAACGTCCGAGAGAGAATTCAGGATATTGGTCAATGGTGTGTTGGGCCTGGACGATTGCCCCATCGAAATCCCGTTGGTAGTACTTCACTTCCGCTTTGGCAATGTTCACGAGAGGGGACGCAGGGTCGATTTCGAGGGCTTCATTGATCTGTTGAACGGCTTCGGCTAGGCGTTTGCTGACAAATAAGTAGTCGCCATACCACTTCAAGGCGGTGACGTTATTGGGATTGAGTTCGATCGCCTTTTTGTACAAGCGTTCCGCTTCCGGGAGGTCGTGGTCGAAAGCTTGGGCGACGTTGGCCAGAACGCAATAGGCATCCGAAAGATTGGGGTTCAGCTGGAGAGCCTGATAAGCGTCCTGGCGAGCTTTCGGAAGCGCGTCGGCGGGACGCAAAGCGTCGTTGGGCGTCTCTCCCAGCAGCAGCATGGAGATGGCCCGTCCGGCCAGGGCGGGAGCGTACTCTGGATCAATCGCAAGTGCCTGCTGAAACGCGTTCATGCTCCGCGGAAAATCCCGGTCGAGCAGGTAGACGCGGCCCGACAAGTACGCCTCGTACACCTGAGGATTGACCGTGATATTCGGGGTGGGAGGGCTACCGGTGTCCGCAGAGCCGGACGATTGGCCCCCGCTGGACTGACCCGAAGCGGTGCTCAACGGAGGGAGGGCGAGGACGAGGTGCTTGGCAACGTCGTTCGTAACCTCGTCTTGGAACTTCAAAACGTCGCGCAGATTGCCCGTGTAGGAATTCGTCCAGGTGGGAGTCTGGTCGGACGTGGAAACCAGGTCGACATCGATGCGGATCTGATCTTTCTCGCGGCGCACCCCTCCTTCCAGGACAAAATCGGCTTTCAGCAGTTGCTTCAGTTCATTGATGGACTTGCTGGCAAGTTCATTGGCTGTAGTGTGAGCAAACACCCCAAGGAATTTCGGGTTGACACGTCCCAACCGCGTGATCATCTCTCCGGTCAGTCCGTCGACAAACTCCTTTTCGCTCGGGCTGAGATTGGCGAACGGCCGGACAAAAAGCAGAACCCGCGTGGGGGCTCGCGTTGTGCTCAAACTCTCGGCCTTTGGGACAAGGAACCGGTAAATAAAGAAACTGCCTATCGCCAGGAGGAGGAAGCCGGCCAGAGCGTGTCTCCAAAGCATTCGCAGGCGGAAGTGACGTTTGCCGTCAGAAGCATCCTCGTCCGGACGGGCGAGAGTCGGAGAAGATGGTTTGATGTCCTTTAATTCTTCCGCTTCGGCTTTCGGCTGGCGCTCCAACATCCAGCGATCCAGCTCAGAGCGGTAGGCATACACCTGGCCCTGCTTGCCAATCAGAAGACGACGGACGGGAAGGCCCTGTTCTTTCTCCCATCGTTGAACGGTACGAATGTCGCGGCGCAGGTAGGAGGCGATCTCACCCCAGGATTCCAACCGGGGCTCGTTTGGCGGTGGGGGTTGCGTGTCTGACTTTTTCCCCGGCGCAGAGGGACTGTCCGACATCTTCCGTCCTATCAAGCATGCAGAATTGGCTGGATTATACATGGCCGCACTTCAAAAGCAAGCCAGCCATCCTTCACACAACCGAAGGCGGTTCAGCACACCTCTTCTGGCGTGAGGTGATTAAGATTTCTGTCGGTCAGATAGAACCGCGACTCCATACTGAGGAAGGTCGACCTGCGTTGTATCACGCTGATCGAGCAGCGATCGCATGGCATGAGGCAACGTGATGCTCAGCTTTTCGGCACGGAAGTTAATGAGCACAAAGGTGGAGCCGTTCGGGCCGACCCGGCGGCTGACTTCCACGCCGTCGGGCACGGGGCCGAAAGCCGGCGTGATTTCCGCTGTTTTCGTCATCCATTGCGCAGCGGCGGCGATCAGCTTGTCGTCCAAAACCGCGCCGATATACGTGATACGGCCAAGGCCATAGCGCCGTGTGAGAACTGCCGCCTGCCCATCCAGCCACCCATTGCTCTTGCCGTAGCGCAGGAGGACATCCGCATCGGTGGCCTTCGCGTTGAGCCACTCCGCCCACACAGAAACTTCGCCCTCGCCGAGTGCGCCCCTTGCGGGCACATTTTTCTCCAGCGCGTAATACTGTTCGACTTGGCCGCCGAGCGCTTGGGCGAGATAGCCTGGCTGGCGAATGGGGAGCAGGGCGTTGAATTCGTCCTTCATGCCGGAACGAGGGCCAAGCACGAGGTGGCCGCCATTTTTCGCGTAGGCGGCGAGACGTTCGGCACGCTCCTTCGGGAGGAGATACAGGTCCGGTGCAACCACCAGTTTGTATTGGTCGAGAGAGACGTCCGGGCTCACGATGTCGATGGACTGCGAGATCTTTCGAAGCGCATGGTAATAGCTTTTCAGGATGGCGAACTGATCGTACTTTTCCGTGTGTTTTTGCCACTGGATCGACCAGCGGCTGTCGTAGTCCTGCAGCAATGCTACTTGCGAGACCACGCGCGTATCGCGAAACGCGCCCTGCACATCGGAGAACTCCTTCGCGGTTTGCGCAACTTCCTCGAGCAGCGGAACGGGCTCGCCGTCGGGCGCGACCAGCGTGCCGTGAATCTCCTCCTGGCCGTTCAACGCGCTGCGCCATTGCCAGTAGCTGATCTCATCCGCGCCGTGCCCGACGTCGTGCCAGGCCATGGCGCGAACTTCACCTTTATCGAGCGCGTTGTTGATGTTTGACCAGTTCACAAAACCGGGCTGTGTTTCGATCACCCAGAAGTTTTCGCGCTTTAGTCCGCGCATCGCATCGTGGCTGATTCCGTTCGCGTCGGGGTCAAGGTGGCCGGTGCCCACGTAATCATCCCAGGCCACAAAAGTCAGCGGCCGCGTGATGGTGAAATGGTCGAAGCCGTCGAAATGGTAGCCCATGAAATTGCCGGTGAAGAATTGGCGAGGCTCGCTGTGGGCGCGGATGGCGTCAATCTGATTTTGCTGGTAACTGGTCCAGGCGAAGGAGATGAAACGCTTCCAATCGAGCTCGAGGCCGGGATTGTGAGGCCCGACGGGGAAAGGAATCTCGCTCCAATCGTCGTAAGTCTGGCTCCAGTACGCAGTGGTCCAGTGCTCGTTGAGGGCGTCGAGCGTCTTGTATTTTGCTCTCAACCAATCTTGAAACTGCCGGCGCCCCTCTTCGTTGTAGGACATCTGGGAATAGCCGTATTCATTGTCGATTTGCCAACCGACAACATCCGGTTCATGGCCGTAGCGCTTGGCCATCTCCTCGGCGATGCGCCGGCAGAATTCGCGGTACTTCATGGAAGTGACAGAGCCATGTGCGCGGATGCCGTGCGTTTCCCGCCGGCCATCGGAGTTCACGCGCAGCGTTTCGGGATACTTTTGCGTGAGCCAAGCGGGAGGCGCGGCGGTCGGCGTGCCGAGCACAACGGCGATACGGTGCTTCTCCGCAAGACGGATGGCCCGATCCAGCCAGTCAAAGTCATAGTGCCCCTCGGAAGGCTCCATGCGGCTCCACGCAAACTCCGCAAGCCGCGCGACGTTCAGATGCGCCGCCTCCATCATGCGCAAGTCCGTTTCCCAGCCCGATTCCGGCCACTGTTCGGGATACCAGTCCGTGCCCATCAGAAGCGCATTGTGACCGAGGAGTTGCGTGGGCGGGGCTTGCGCGGAAGGATCGGCGGAAATTCGCTGGACAACACTGAAGAGTAGAACATCAAGAATCACGACGCAGGACAGACAGCAAACTCGCAGAAATAACATGGGGCCTCCGATTGCACTCAACGCGCAGGAGTACATTAAGGAGTTATAGTGATTTTCTTGCCCGAATAAGTAACGGTCTTGTCCGCAGTGGCGGTGAGTGCCCCGCCTACCCCGTGATTCTCCCTGACGAACACGATCCGGAACGTGCGCGAGGTGAGCATGCCGGAGAAGGACCCGGCCCGGTCGCCGATCGTGAGCGTGTGGGAAGTTTCATCCCAGGTGAACGGAATGGTGGCATGCGCGCCGCGCTCATAGTTGTAATTGTCGTTCTCGTCTTCGTACAGCGTGAAAGAGCCGTTCGCGCCCCGGTATACGCGAATTTCGACGGGATCCGCCGGCTTCTCCGCGGCGAATTCGACATCCGGACCCAGCGGCAGAATTGAACCCGCGCGCACAAACAGAGGCAGACGGTCAATCGGTGCGGTCGTCTCAATTGCTTGGGGACCTTGCGTTGCCGCGCCTGTCCAAAAGTCGTACCAGGTGGCTTCAGGCAGATATAGATGTCGCGAAGTTGCGCCTGGCTCTGTCACGGGATTCACGAGCATTGCTGGGCCGAACAAATACTGGTCCGCAATGTTTTGTGCGCGTATGTCCGTGCGAAAGTCCATGACCAGAGGCCGCATGATGGTGTAGCCCTCACTGGTAGTTTTCCAGGCGACGGAATAGATATATGGCATCAGGCGGTAACGCAACTGATCGTAGGCGGTCAGGGTTTTCTGCGCTTCGGGCCCATAAGACCAGATCTCGTTCTGATTGGTGGTGCGGGTGCCGTGTGCGCGAAACACCGGGCAGAACGCACCGAACTGGAACCAGCGGATGTAAAGTTCCCTGTAGTGCGGGTCATCCGGATTTGCGTCCACGAAGCCGCCGATGTCTGTGGTCCAATAGGGGATTCCGGACGCGGAGAAATTCAAACCAGCGGGAATCTGCCGCCGGAAAGTTTCCCAATTGGGATCGATGTCGCCGGACCACACCGTCACAGAATTGCGCTGAATGCCAGCGAAGCCGGAACGTGTAAGGATGAAGACGCGCTTCTGGTCGGAGGCGGCGCGCTGCCCTTCATACACGCCCGTGGTGGTGAGCAGCGGGAACTCGTTGGCATAGCGGGCGCCATTTCCGAGCGCCACCTTATGCGTCACCAGGAGATTGGTCTCCAGCCCCTCAGTTTCCGGTTCCGTGGTATCGAGCCACCAGGCATCCAGGCCGATTTTGAAAAGGCCATCATTCATCAGTCTCCAATAATATTTTCGCGCTTCGGGATTAAATGCGTCGTAGAGCGCTTGGCCGACGGGATGAAAGCTGGGGGAGGAAGTTTTGGCGATGAAGAAACCGCGCTCGTCCATGTCCTGATAGATCGGGTCCGGCGTGCCGGAATTGTCCGGGTGCGGCCGGAAATAGGGCCAGACAGAAATCATCAAGTGGACATTGCTCTTGTGCAGTTCGTCGACCATGCCCTTGGGGTCAGGATAGCGCTTGGCGTCGAAGACGGGATCGCCCATGGTGACCCACCAGAACCAATCCTGCACCATGTTGTCGAGAGGAATGTGCAACTCGCGATATTTGTGGGCGATGCCGAGAAGCTCTTCCTGCGTGGAATATTTATTTTTGCACTGCCAATAGCCGTAAGCCCACTTGCCGAAGAGCGGGACCTGGCCGGTCAGTTCGCGGTAACCGGCGATGATTTTGTCGAAGTCCGGCCCGTAGAGAAAGTAATAGTCAATGGAGTCGGCAACTTCGGAACTGATGTACAGGGCGTGGACGAAGCGATTGTTGAAGCGGCTGCGTGAGCCGTTGTTCCACAAGATGCCGTAGCCGCGGCTCGAGAGCAGGAACGGCACTGAAATGTTGGTGTTGTCCTGCCCGATGTCGACGGACTCACCACGATAACTGAGTACGCCCGCCTGGTGCTGCCCGAGGCCGTAAAACGCTTCCTGCGAGTCCCACATACTGGTGAAGCGCTCGGAGTGAAGAGTTTTTTCGCCGTTTACATCGGCAGGGGTCAGGGAGCGCGAATTTTCCTGCGTGAGCGTGAGGCCGGCGGAGTCCTGGAACCGCACGGAGCTGTCGGCGCGTCGAATCACGATCTTCAGGGAAGGAGTCGAGAGCGAGATGGTTTTTGGATCATCCGTGTTCAGCGAGAACTCGGCCTTTGGCCAAGTTTTCTTGACGACTAAGAAATCGGTGCGTTCAGGAACTTTGCGCGCGAGCGAGTACACGATGTGGACGATGGAATTGGAACAGACCTGAAAACGCAAGAAACCGTTTTCTAGGACAAACAATGCGCCGTCGGGTTGCGGCTCAACGCTCTTCACCGGATTCAGTGGAAGCCACTGGCCGAGAAGTGAGACAGAACACGTCAAGGACAATAGACAAACAAAAAGAATCGAGCAAACACGTGACAACACGCGCGGGATAGGCATGGTTAGAAGACCTTAGTGGTCGGGGCGCCCGGATTTGAACCGGGGACCTCCTGCGCCCAAGGCAGGCGCGCTACCAGGCTGCGCTACGCCCCGACATGAAGTGCACTACTCATTCTAAAGTACTTCCGGATTTTCTGCTCGCTCCAATTCATCGTTTTGGGCCCCGACCGTGCATTTACCGTGCATTTATTCCGTCGAAATTGCTCATTGGACCACGACCGTGCACATTCGTTCGGCAGGTGCGCGAGCCGCTTCGCCGGCTGAGCGGTTGAGCTTTTCCAGAGCTTCACGCTTCATCTGCAACTTCATCTGCGAGTACTTCTTCATGACTTGCGCGTCACCCTGGCGCAGCATCTGGGTTACCCATTCATCCGCTACTCCTCCTGCACTCAGCCGTGTGGCATAAGTGGAGCGAAGATCGTAGATGCGGAAATAGGGCACTTTCGCACGGCGAAGCGTTTTGCACCAAACCGTCTTGAAGGTAGCTTGGTATCCCCTGGGATTGCGATCACTCGGAAACAGAAACTGGCTCTCCGGTGTGATTGCCATCTGGCGCCGCAACGCTTCAACTGCCAAAGGAGTGAGGGGAACCTCGGCGATGCCGTTCGGAGTTTTCGAGTCCGGGATCCAGACGACCGCATTCGAAAGGTCCACTTGGTCCTTCTTCATCGGAGCCAGTTCCTTATAGACTCGCAAACCCGTTTCCGTAATGATCTGCACGATATTGCGCAGATATTCCGGACCGTGAGACTCGATCCTTTCCTGTTCCGACCACGTGACGTAGTGCGGCCGGAACAGTCCCTTCACGGCGACCGGAAATTCCACCCCCGAACAGGGGTTCGCTGCCAGCAATTTCTTGCGGACCGCTATGTTCAACATGCGCCTAAGCACCCGAAACTCCTGGTGCACCGTCGTCGACTTGAGAGGACCCTTGTCCCGATAGCCACCCTTGAACCTCACGCGAACCCGCCGTTCCAGCCGATCGCGAAGGTATTCTTCGATGGCGTCGGCTGTGAGCTCCACCAGTTTTCTGCCTGCGAAGGCAGCTTTCAGATGGGTTACGCAGCGTATGTTCACCGCGTGGGTTTTGGTGGCACGTATGGGCGGTTTCGAAAAGCTCTTGAGAAACGAATCCGCCCACTCGCCGAAACTTAGGGCCTC
>Ga0335077_10011371_pt1 | contig 11120 bp, 9 predicted proteins | sample Lox_Sample_31_FD_207151 | JGI IMG/M metagenome (GOLD analysis project Ga0335077, IMG submission 207151) | Soil microbial communities from Loxahatchee National Wildlife Refuge, Florida, United States - Lox_Sample_3.1 | ecosystem: Environmental > Terrestrial > Soil > Wetlands | place: USA: Florida...
GCTTCGTTCCGCGCCCTGCCGATACTGATCGGCGCCGGCGAGTGCGGCGCCACCGATGCGGTGCTGATCGATGCCGTGACGCTGGCCGACCAGAGCAAGGTGGCGATCGCGCCGCCGGCCACCCTGCGCTGCCCGATGGCCGAGGAAGTCGCGCATTGGATCCGTGAGGACATCGCGCCGGCCGCGCTCAAGCTCGGCGCGGCGCTGCGCGTCGTCGACGATTTCGATTCCTATGAATGCCGCGGCCGCAACCGCGTGCGTGGCGCCGTGCTGAGCGAACACGGCCGCGCCAATGCGCTTGACGTGCGCGGCTTCAAGCTCGCCGACGGGCGCAATGTCGGGCTGACCGACGTCACGGTGGACAAGGCATGGCGCAATGCGATCCGCGCTGAAGTCTGCGCGCGCTTTTCCACCGTGCTCGGTCCGGGTTCCGACGGCGCGCACGAGGAACATATCCATCTCGACCTCGCCGAGCGGCGCAACAATTACAAGGTCTGCGAATGGGACGTCCGCGAACCGACGGTGCAGGCGAAAGCGGTGCCGAGCGCGCAGCCTCAGGCTTCGAGCGAGGACGCCGTCGCCGAAGACGCCGACAATGCTGCCGCGAACGAGAATGCGGCGATTCCCGCTGCGCTGGTGCCGCTGCCACGGCCGCGCCCGCTGGCGCTGATCGGGCAGGACGCGCGACGCGGTCCGCCGCATGGCGGTTTTGACGCCGCGCGTCGCATCACGCCACAATAGCGGCAACCGATACGGAGCACCGCAATGTCACCGCTCAGCAATCTCGCCGCGCGCGACGTCGAGACGTTGGTGCATCCTTACATCAATCTCGCGACCTTCCGCGACAATGGTCCGCTGATCATCGAGCGCGGCGAGGGCGTCTACGTCTACGACAGCGACGGCAAGCGCTATCTCGAAGGCATGGCCGGCCTGTGGTGCACCGCGCTTGGCTACGGCAACGACGAACTGGTCGAGACGGCGGCGGCGCAGATGCGCAAACTGTCATTCGCGCATCTGTTCACCGGCAAGAGCCACGACCCGGCGATTGAGCTTGCCGAACAACTCAAGGAGATCGCGCCGGTGCCGATCTCGAAAGTGTTCTTCTGCAATTCGGGCTCGGAGGCGAACGATACCCAGGTCAAGCTCGTCTGGTATCTCAACAACGCGCTCGGCCGGCCGCAGAAGAAAAAGATCATCAGCCGCAGCAAGGCCTATCACGGCGTTACCGTGGTTGCTGCCTCGCTGACCGGGCTGCCGGCGAATCATCGCGATTTTGATCTGCCGCTGCCCGGCATTCTGCATGCCGGCTGCCCGCACCATTATCGCTTTGCGCAGGATGGCGAGAGCGAGGAAGCGTTCGCAACGCGACTTGCTGCCGAGCTCGACGCGCTGATCGAGCGCGAAGGTCCCGATACGGTCGCGGCCTTCATCGCCGAGCCGGTGATGGGTGCCGGCGGCGTGATCGTGCCGCCTCACGGCTATTTCCCGAAAATCATGGCGGTCTGCGCCAAGCACGACGTGTTCATGATCTGCGACGAAGTGATCTGCGGCTTTGGGCGCCTCGGCACGGCATTCGGCTGCGAGAAGCTCGGCTTCAGGCCGCACGCCATCTCGGTCGCCAAGGCGCTGTCATCGGCCTATCTGCCGATCGCGGGCGTCATGATTCCGGAGAATCTCTATCAGGCGCTGCTCGAGGAGAGTCGCCGGATCGGCGTATTCGGCCACGGGTTTACCTATGGCGGTCATCCGGTCTCGGCCGCGGTTGCCTTGAAGGCAATCGAGATCTATCGGCGCGACAAGATTTTCGAAAAGGCGGCGGCGCTGGCGCCGCGCTTTCAGACGCGACTCGGTGCGCTCAGTCGCCATCCGCTGGTCGGCGAAGCGCGCGGGCTTGGTCTGATCGGCGGCATCGAGCTCGTCGCCGACAAGAAGACCAAGCGCTCGTTCGCGGCGCCGCAGGGCGTCGGTGCCCGCGCCGTCTCCTTCGCCGAGCAGGAAGGATTAATCGTGCGCTCGGTGATCGGTGATGTCATCACCCTCTGCCCGCCGCTCGTCATCAATGCGGCGGAGATCGACGAACTGTTTGAACGGCTCACCCGCGCGCTCGACCGGACGCTCGACTGGGTGACGCGGGAACGTCTCGCGCAATCGTGAAGGCCGCTTAACGCATTGCGGTCACAAATAGGCTATGCCGCTTCGGTATCGATGAACCCTCCATTCATCACTTGCGCGCTAAGAGGCGGCCATGACGACGACAACTGCGCCCGGACTTGAGCGAGCCGCACCGACGCTCGCGCCCGGTCGCCTGACGCGGCGTCATTTCGTCGCCGGAACCGCACTGCTTGGGATATCGGGAGCCGCGGTTGCCGGATATGCCGGCGGGATCGAGCCGTTCGGCCTTGTCGTCACGCGCTATGCGCTCAGCCCGCCGCGCTGGCCGGCGCACTACAAGCTCGCGGTGACGGTGATCGCCGATCTTCATGCCGGCGGTCCCGATATGCTGCTGCCGCATATCCGCCGTGTCGTCGATACTGCCAATTTCCTGCAGTCCGATCTCGTCGTGCTGCTTGGCGACTTCAAGGCCTGGTATCACGGCTTTCGCGGTGAGCCGGTTGCCGATCCGGATTGGGCGGCGGAACTCGCGCGCCTCAAGGCGCCGCTCGGCACCTGGGCGATCCTCGGCAATCACGATTGGTGGCACGATCTTGCCGGCGTGCGCTCGGCGCTCGGCGATGTGCGCATTCCGATCCTGGAAAACGATGCGGTGCTGCTCGGCGACGCCGGCCGGCGCTTCTGGCTCGCCGGCATCGGCGACCAGATCGCCCATCGCCTCGGCCATGGCCGCTATCGTGGCGTCGACGACTTGCCGGGAACGCTGGCGCGCGTGCGTACCGACGATCCGGTGCTGCTGCTGGCCCACGAGCCGGACATTTTCCCGAAAGTGCCGTCACGCGTGGCGCTGACACTCGCCGGCCATACCCACGGCGGGCAGATTCGTGTGCCGCTGCTGTGGCGGAAATTGGTGCCGTCGAAATATGGCGCGCGCTATGCCTATGGCCACGTTGTCGAGGACGAGCGGCACCTGATCGTCTCCGGCGGGCTCGGCACCAGCATCATACCGGCACGACTCGGCGTACCGCCGGAAATCGTCCACATCGAGCTTGGTGCGTAAGACACGCGCGGCATCGAGTGTTGCAAAATGCAAACGGCGCCGACCGTGGTCGGCGCCGCTCACGCTGCGAACGATGTCGCGAAATCAGTAGGACCGTGACGTCCCGTCACCCGAGGCGACGCGCGCCGGTGCTGGCGCCGGCGATGACGACGGCGCCAAGACCACCACGATGGTGCCGAGCTTGACGCGGCCATAGAGGTCGATGACGTCTTCGTTGGTCATGCGGATGCAGCCCGACGAGATCGCCTGCCCGATATATTCGGGCTGGTTGGTGCCGTGGATGCGGTACAGCGTGTCCTTGTTGCCCGAGTACAGGTACATGCCGCGGGCACCCATCGGGTTATGCGGTCCGCCGGTGACAAAGGCCGGCAATGGTCCAAGCCGTTGCTGCTCGCTCGCGGTCGGAACCCAGGCCGGCCATTCTTCCATGCGGCCGACCTTCGCTACGCCGCTCCAGACCTGGGCGTCTTCGCCGACGGCGATGCCGTAGCGGATCGCCTGGCCCTTCGGCAGCACGTAATAGAGATATTTGTTGGCGCTATCGACAACGATCGAGCCGGGCGTTTCCTTGCGGTCGAAATCGACGATGTGGCGCCGGTATTGCTCCGGAATGGTGGCCTGCGCATAGGGCAGGTTGGACATCAGCTCTTTGTCCCGCGGCTTCCAGTTCGCCTGGGTCGCGGGCTCGAGCGTCTCCTGCATGCAGCCGCCGAGCAGCAAACCAACAATCAGGAATGCAAACTTACGCATGGCCATGACTTGCCCAGTTTCTCCGACGTGCCCCACAGCGACCCGGCCGTGCCAAATCAAATAGCGAAATCGAGCCGTTGTTGCCAGATATTATGAACCTCTCTCCGAACGGTCCGCGCCGAGTGTTGCAGGAATGCCGCACTTTTGGTGGCGTTTTTTGCGATCATTGACCGCTTATCGGCGCGGTTCGCTGAATCGAGCGTTCCGCCACATTAGACCTCGACACATTAACGCGCAGTTTACCAAAGCCGGTGTCTTGTCGCTTCCCGCAGGGGGCGGCTCGAAATGTCATGACAGCGCACGATTTGTCGCCCATTTTCGCCGCACTCGACGGATAAATCGTGAGCATCACTGGACGTGAAAGGGAAACGGGGTTTGAGAATGCAAGACGTTGTTGCCGAATTGGCCAAGAAAATCGAGCAAAACAAGGACACCGAGCGCCGGATCGGCGGTGAATCCACCGCACTTGACCGTTGCTATGGGCGGATCGGTATTTCGGCCGTTGCCGCTGCTGCCCGTTATCAAGGCAGTGCTAAAAATCCAGCATATGCGCCCGCCTCGAACAAATGGCGTGATCGCATCGCTGAGGCGGTCGGCTGATCGATCATTTGCCGACGCGGAACCTGGCAAGGGGACCCGAGTGGTCCCCTTTTTCGTCGCCGCTCGGCTATGCTGATCGCGCTGCATGACGGGCGCCGCGATGGCCGAGTTTTCCACTGCCGAAATCGAGGCCGGCCGTCGCTTGTTCGCCGGCGAATGGACCTTTCTGTCGGCCGCGGGATCGATTGATTCGCTGCCGCCCATGACGGCGCCGGAAATCGCCCTGGCCGGGCGTTCCAATGTCGGCAAATCGTCGCTGATCAATGCGCTGACCGGGCGGCGCGCGTTGGCCCGCACCTCGAATCGACCGGGCCGCACCCAGGAACTGATTTTCTTCGGCCGCGCCGATCGGCTCGTGCTGGTCGACATGCCGGGCTACGGCTATGCGGCGACCGCCAAGCATAAGGTCGCCGCCTGGACCAGGCTCATCCACGACTATCTGCGCGGCCGCGTCACGCTCGCGCGTGTCTATGTTCTGCTCGATGCACGGCACGGCCTCAAGGAGACCGACGGCGCGATCCTCGACACGCTCGGCCAAGCCGGCGTCAGCCATGAGATCGTGCTGACGAAATGCGATCAGGTCGGCGCTGCCGAACTCGCCGAACGCATGGCGGCAATCGCCGCGATCATGCGCAAGCGACCGGCCGCCTTTCCCGATCTGATCGCGACCTCGGCGCGCAGCGGCGCCGGCATCGCGGAATTGCGTGCTGCTGTGGCGCGGCTTCTTGACGAACGGATGCGCTGAACGCGGATCGGATTGTCGCGCCGCCATAACGCGTCTACATAGGCTGCGCTCACTGCCGGGAAGACCAATCCGATGACGAAAAGCGATCCCATCACGCCCGAGGTGCAGGCCCGCATCCTGGCCGAAGCCTTGCCCTATATGCAGCGCTACGACGAGGCGATCGTCGTCGTGAAATATGGCGGCCACGCCATGGGCGAGGAGCATCTGGCGCGCGAATTCGCGCGCGACATCGTGCTGCTGGAGCAGACCGCCATCAATCCGGTGGTCGTGCACGGCGGCGGACCGCAGATCGAGGCCATGCTGAAGAAAGTCGGCGTGCAGTCGCAATACGCGGCGGGGCTGCGCATAACCGACGCCAAGACGCTGGAAATCGTCGAGATGGTGCTGGCCGGCTCGATCAACAAGCAGATGGTCGGCTACATCAACGAGGCCGGCGGCAAAGCCGTCGGGCTGTGCGGCAAGGACGGCAACATGGTGATCGCGCGCAAGCTGACGCGCACCATGGTCGATCCCGATTCCAATATCGAGAAGCTGGTCGATCTCGGATTTGTCGGCGAGCCGGACAAGGTCGACACGACCGTGCTCAACGAGATTCTCGGCCGTCAACTCATTCCGGTGCTGGCGCCGGTCGCCGCGGCGGCCAATGGCGGCACCTTCAACGTCAATGCCGATACCTTCGCGGGTGCCATAGCCGCCGCGCTCAACGCCAAGCGCCTGCTGCTGCTCACCGACGTCCCCGGCGTGCTCGACAGATCGAAGACGTTGATCAAGGAACTCTCGGTCGACGATGCGCGCCGGCTCATTGCCGACGGCACCATCGCGGGCGGCATGATTCCGAAGGTGGAGACCTGCATCGACGCGCTCGACCACGGCGTCGAAGGCGTCGTCATCCTCGACGGCAAGGTGCCGCACGCGGTGCTGCTCGAACTGTTCACCGAGCTCGGCGCCGGCACGCTGATCCACCGCTGAGCACCATGCCATCGAGCGGCGCGCGCGCGCGACTCTACGCGCTTGGTCCAGGCGTCACCGCGGCGACGTCGTTCGGCATCTGCGACACGCTGGCCAAGCTCATCTTCGCCGATGGCGTCGATGCTCTGACCCTGGCGCTCATTCGCGGCGTGGTCGGGCTCGGCATGATGTGGCTCTATCTGCGGCTTGGCGCGCCTGCAGTGCCGCACACGGCGCGGGCGCGCAACTTCGCGCTGGCGCTCGGCGTGTTGTTTGCGGTGATCGTGTTCGGCCTGTTCAAGGCAATCGATCTCGTCACGGTGCCGATCGCGGTTTTGACCTATTTCATCTATCCGCTGCTGACCGGTCTCGGCGGCGCGCTGTTCGGCATCGAACAGCTCGGCTTGCGCGGCGTGCTTGCCGCCGTCGCGGCTTTCCTCGGTCTCGCACTGATGCTCGGCGCCTACCCGCAGCAGCTCTCGCTGGTCGGCGTTGCCTTCGCGGTCGTCGCCGCGCTGTGCCGCGCCACCTTTCTGTTGATCGCGCGCGTCGAACTGCAGAATTCCGATCCGCGGCTCACCACCTGGCATTCGCTGGTGTCCTCGACCGCGATCTTCGCCATCGCGGCGGTCGTCACCCAGACCTGGCATTCGCCGCATACCGCCACGGGCTGGGTGCTGGTGATGATTCTCAGCCTCGGCGTCGCGGTCGCCACCCTGACGCTCTACATTTCCACGGTGCGCATCGGGCCATTCCGCAGCGCGCTGATCATGAATCTCGAGCCGCTGCTGGCGACATTGCTCAGCGCCGCGCTGCTCGGCGAGGTCATCACACCGCTGCAAGGCGTTGGCGCCGTGATCATGCTCGGCGCGTTGGTGGCGTTTCAGCTTCGGCGCTGAGGAGCGGTGCGTCGCTCGCCGTTGCCCGCCGCCGGATTCCCTGTTTAGAATTGTTTTAACTTGTGATTTCAGAGGCCGCGATGGGTCGGTGGCTCAGGCTTGCTCTGACCATAAGCCGCGCCGCGACTAGGCCTCTGGCCTATAGCGCTGCGCGTTGGCTTGCCGGTGTCGTTGCCGTGGTGCTCTCGATCGCCTGGCCGGCACTGGCCCGGGCGCAAACCGATGAAATCCAGGTCTATGACGCCGAGATCGCCAAGCCGGGCGTGCTGAACCTCGAAGTGCACAACAATTACACCTTCAGCGGCTTGAAGACGCCGCGCTTTCCCGGCGGCCTCGTACCGGATCACACGCTCAATGGCGTGCCGGAATGGGCCTATGGCGTGACCGATTGGTTCGAGCAGGGCCTCTATCTGCCGCTCTATAGCGCCGCCAGCAATTCCGGCGCCGTGCTCGACGGTTTCAAACTGCGCGAGCTTTTCGTCGTGCCGCACGCGGCGGATCGCACGTTCTTCTACGGCATCAATTTCGAATTCAGCGACAACGCCAGACACTGGGATCCGAGCCGCTACACCTCGGAAATACGGCCGATCATCGGCTGGCATCTCGGCAAACTCGATTTCATCATCAATCCGATCTTCGACAATCCGTTCAAGGGATTCAACAATCTCGAATTCGCTCCCGCCGTGCGGCTCGCCTATAATTTCTCCGAGACATGGGCATTCGCGATCGAGCACTACGCCGATTACGGACCGATCGGACATTTGCTGTCAGCGCCGGAGCAGTCGCACCAGCTTTTTCTCGTGGCCGATTACAGAACCGAACCAATCAATATCGAAGCTGGCCTCGGCTTCGGGCTGACGCCCGCGTCTGACCATCTGGTGGCCAAGCTCATGGTGTCACGCGATCTTAATTAGAGCATGATCCGGAAAAAGCCTGCCCGCGGACCTGATCCGCGGGTGGATACCGATTTTCCGAAAAGATCATGCTCCACGCAAATGAATTAGACCATGATCCGATTCCATCCGAACGGACCATGGTCTAGACGTCAAATCACGCGATCGTCGAGGATGCGGTCGCTCGCGGCGATGCGCGCCGAAGCATTAAGCGCCAGTTCGACCCGTGCCGCCGCCATGTCGGCCGGCGTGCGCACCCCTTGTTCCTCTTCCATCCATTGCGTCGAGAATGTGTAGACGAAGGCGCAGCGCGCGTAGCGGATTTGCGAATAGCGCATAAGCCGCGCCGCAACCGGCACGCCGGCGATAAGCGCTTCGCGTGCCAGCACGAAACCGTCCTCGGCCGCCATCGCGGCGCCCTGCGTCAAGTGCGGGGGAAAGGCGTGCGCCGCATCGCCGCCCAGCACGACTCTGCCGCGGAACCAGGGCCACGGCAGCAGCATCGGCTCGATCGGGCTGTAGACGATGTCGGAGGCAGCATCGAGCGCGCTGGCGACTGCGGCGACGTAGCTGCCGTATTGCGCAAGCCGCTCCTTGAATAGGGTGGGATAGTCCTCGCGGGCAAACACCGCGTCGGGCGCCTCGGGCCGGATATGAAATATGTACATGAGATTGTCGCTGAGCGGCATCGCACCGGTCTTGCTGCCGACGCCCTGCAGAAATTCCATGCCGCGCACGACGTCGGCGCGCGGCACCTGCACCCGCCAGCCGCCATAGCCCGACGGGCGCGGCGCAAAGGCGGTGCCGACGACATGAAGCCGCGTCGTCGAACGGATGCCGTCGAAGCCGGCGACGAGATCGAAGCTGTCGCTGCGGCCATCCGATAAGGTCACGTCGGTGCGTTCGCCGTCGTCATGGATTTCGCCGACAGTCAGTCCAGTGCGGACGCCGACGCCGGCGCGCTCGGCGGCCGACAGCAGGATTTCGTGCAGGCGTAGCCGCGACAGCGCGCAAACCGCCGGCACGCGCGCGTCGCCGAGCAGGAATTTGTGCTCGACGATCAGCTCGCGTTTGGCGTCGAAAATGAACATGCGGTCGTAGCTGAAGCCGGAATCGACGACCTCCTCCAGCACTCCGAGCGCGTCATAGACACGCAACGCATTGGCCGGCTGACCGAGCCCGACTCCCGGCACGTCGAAGCGCGGCCGCCGTTCGATCAGCAGCACCTCGACGCCGCGCCGCGCGAAGGCCGTGGCGGCGGTCAGCCCGCCGACGCCGCCGCCGATCACGAGAACGCGCCGGATGTCGCTCATGTTTGACAGGCTATTGGACAATCACGACTATTGGAATTGTCGTGGTGGGTCCGGCGCAGATCTGATGAAGCTTGCGATCTTCAATATTGCGAAAATTCTGTCGGGCGACATCGCCGCGCCGGTCGCTGCCGGCGACACCATCGTCATCGACGGCGGCAAGATCGTCTCGGTCGGAACCGGCGGCGACGCCTCAGATTGCGACGTCGCCATCGACGCCGGCGGCATGATGGCAATGCCCGGCCTGATCGATTCTCACGTCCACATCACCTTCGGCGATTACACGCCGCGGCAGAAGACTGTGGGCTTCCTCGAGAGCTACATCCACGGCGGCGTCACCACCTGCATCAGTGCATCCGAGGTCCACGTCCCGGGCCGGCCGCGCGATCCGGCGGGTGTCAAGGCGCTGGCGATCGCGGCGCGCAAATCGTTCCTGACCTATCGGCCGGGCGGCATGCGGGTTCATGCCGGCTCGGTCATCCTCGAGCCGGGCCTGAGCGAAGCCGATTTTGCCGAGATGGCGGCTGCCGGTGTCTGGCTCGCCAAGGCCGGCTTCGGCGCCTTTGCGACGCCCTACGACTACGCGCCTTACGTTGCCATGGCGCGGCAGCATGGCCTCGTGACGATGGTGCATACCGGCGGCTCGTCGATTCCGGGCTCGGCGGGAATTTGGGCCGATCACGTGCTCAAGATGCAGCCCGACGTGTCCTATCACGTCAACGGTGGCCCGATCGCCATGCCCGACGCCGACTTCCCGCGTCTCGTCAACGAGAGCGACATCGCCATGCAGGTCTGCACCGCAGGCAATCTGCGCACCACTTTGCTGGTGGCGAAATTGCTGCGCGCGGCCGATGCGCAGCATCGCCTGCTGATCGCGACCGACACGCCGACCGGCTCGGGCGTGATGCCGCTCGGCATGCTCTATACCATGAGCCATCTGGCCTCGCTCGCCGCTGTCGCTCCGGAACTCGCCGTGGCGATGGCAACCGGCAACAATGCCAAGGTCTACCGGTTGAACAGCGGTGTTGTCGCGCCGGGCCGCGACGCCGATCTGGTTCTGGTCGATGGCTGCCTTGGCGGTTCGCAAAGCGATGCGCTGTCGGCGCTGCGCAACGGTGACATCATGGGCGTCGGCGCCGTCATCACCGACGGTGTGCCGCGCTTTGTCGGCCGCAGCCGCAACACGCCGGAAACGATCCGCCGCGCAAGTGTCGCACACTGCCGCATTGCGCAGACGTTCGCCGCCGACGGCTGAGTGGAATGGCTGCAGGTTTGCGGCTGTCTTGCTGCTCGCCAGCGCGCTTCAAATCTTTATCCGGCGGCGTAATATCGCGGACAACAGAAGATACGGGAGGAGCTGATGAACAAGCCAAAACACGATGCGACTCGATGGTCTTTCCGGTGCGGGTGTTGCACGTCACGCCGGCAATTCCTGGCCGGTGCTGCGGCCTTCGGTGCGAGCGCCGCGCTCGCGACGAGCGACCAAGCTGCGGATGCCGCGCCCGCAAAGCTCATCGATACGCATCATCACTTCTACCCGCCGGCCTATCAGAAGGCGCAATTCGACTTCGAGGAGCAGCACAAAATGCCCCACCTCGGCGTCCAGGGCGAATGGTCGCGCGCCAACGATCTCGAAAATCTCGACAAGAACGCCGTCACCACCGCCATGCTGTCGCTCGCCTCGACGCCCGGCGTCTGGTTCGATGGCGGCGCCAGCGCGGCGCATGATATGGCACGGCTGTGCTGCGATTTCGCCGCCGAGATGGTGCGCGATCATCCGGGCCGCTACGGCCTGTTCGCGCC
>Ga0335077_10011372_pt1 | contig 11119 bp, 5 predicted proteins | sample Lox_Sample_31_FD_207151 | JGI IMG/M metagenome (GOLD analysis project Ga0335077, IMG submission 207151) | Soil microbial communities from Loxahatchee National Wildlife Refuge, Florida, United States - Lox_Sample_3.1 | ecosystem: Environmental > Terrestrial > Soil > Wetlands | place: USA: Florida...
AATTGAAGGGCAGCTTTCGCATTCAAAGAGCGCATTTTTCAAATGAAAAGATCCAGAGCAAAATTGATTCCTTGAGCATGCGCAGCCAGGGAAAACCGCAGCTCGCCACGGATAACATTCCAGATAATGTGAAGAGCCAGATGAGCGGCAACTTCCTGTTGGACAATTCCACGTTTAAATCGAATAACCTGGTTTTTGAAATGCCCGGCACCAGAGTGAACCTTGCCGGCAGCTTTAGCTTGGATGGAAATAGATTCAACTTCGCCGGTCACGCGCGGTTTAACGCCAGGCTTTCGCAGATGGTGGGCGGGTGGAAATCCTTGTTCCTCAAGCCAATCGATCCCTTCTTCGCCAGAAACGGGGCCGGTACAGATGTCCCGATCAGCATTACCGGCACAAAATCGGCGCCGCATTTTGGATTGAACTTTGGTGGCCTGGGAAAGTCATAAATGGCTGGTAAGAATTCACTGACTGAAATGGCGCTCTGAGATGCGAGACTCCGCGAATTCGAAAGCCTTCGGAGTACGCGCATTTCTTGTTGTAAGATCAAAAGCTTGAATGGCTGCGATCATTGAAGCGGTCGATCTCCGCAAAACCTACCACATCGGCAAGATTGAGGTCCCCGCACTGCGTGGCATCTCGTTCAGTGTCGAGCGCGGCGAGTTCGTCAGCATTGTGGGCCCTTCGGGCAGCGGCAAATCGACGCTGTTCTATTGCATCGGCGGGCTGACGCGGGCCGATTCGGGCAGTGTGGTAATTGATGGCGTCGATTTCACCAAACTCTCTGACTCCGCCCGTACCCGCATGCGGAAATCGAAGATTGGTTTCGTGTTTCAGAAATTCAATCTGTTGCCCACGCTCGACGCGCGTTCGAATATCGACGTAGCAATTGATATAGCCGGCACGAATGGCAGCCGCGATACTGGCCACTTCAATAAGATTGTGGAGTTACTCGGAATCAAGCAGCGGTTGCACCATCGCCCTTCAGAGCTTTCCGGCGGAGAACAGCAGCGAGTGGCGCTGGCGCGCGCGCTGATCAACCGTCCGGCGATCGTGCTCGCGGATGAGCCGACGGGAAATCTCGACACCAAGAATTCAGAAATTGTTTTGCAGATGCTCCGGCACTCCAACCAGGAGCTCGGCCAGACCGTGCTGATGATCACGCATAATCCCGCAGCCGCAGCTTACGGTGACCGCATCATCCACATGCGCGATGGCGAGATCGTTGAACCGGAAAAAGATCCGCAGTGGCACACCGGGCATTAAGCTGACAATCTTCGCTTCTGCCCAGAACCCAGCCAAATTCAAAATTCCGGATGCTGCGCCAACCTCCAGGACCACATCAGAAACGATGTCGACGTGAGGTCGATTGCCGGCTCAGTCGTGCTGTAAGACTGCATATTGTCGCGATACACGGCTTTGTTTGAACGGTTGAACGGTCCAGAATTTCCGTTGAACTTTTTAAATGTGTCCACCCCATTTGCTGGACATAGAATCATCCCGTCGAGTACGCCGGAACTGGCAGACGATGAGGGACCCTCGACCGCCGCGCCCCACAGTACCGGCGTGCCGCCGGTAGTTCCATCCAGCGCGCCTGCCAGATTCGCGACCTGATGCTGGATGCAATTAGGAAAGGTGCTTCCGTCGCCGACGATGAACGACGAGCCCCACGCGTTCGCGCCCAAAATGTTGGCCAACCAACGCTGGGAGTAGGTGTCGTACTTCTTCGTTCCGGTGAGGTCATAGGCCTCGCTCGCCATCACTGATAGACCGGCGCCGTGCGAGGTGGTATCGCCGTAACTCCAGTTGTATCCAAAGCCCCACGCATCGGTGCCTGCCTGGGTGATCGCGTCATCCACCTGCTGGAGTAATTGCCGGCGAATTCCCGCCGCCGATATCGCGAGCCCGCTGGGATTGCCGGCCATCTGCAAAGCGCGGTACAGCTCGAAGTGAGCCAGCCCACTCACGTCATATAAGTTCAGCGTGTCGGTATATCCTGCGTCGTAAATATTCGTGATGTAATTCGCAGCAAATTGTGCTGCTTGCCGCAGATAGTACGTGGGATCGGTCTGGGTTAATCCGGCAGGAAGATTCTCTCCGCCCCTCGCGCATTCAAGCGCAAAGTAGAGTTCCGTTGCACCGAGCTCCATGTCATCGTCCCAAACGTTCTCGGGATAGCCGTCGAAGGGAGCAATCGTCAACAAACAATTACTGCACGAACCCGAGTCCGCTGCCGGCGCTGGATCGGAATACGATGTATTTGCCAGCGCGAATATGTGTTCGGCATTTTGCAGGCATTGATTCGCCAGCGCCGGATTTGCGACGTGTTGCAACTGGTAACAAAGCGCGAAATCGGCTGCGAGCCGGCCGGCAAGATTAGGACTGATTGGCGAACCTGCGGATCCAGCGGGAAAAACAGCTCGATTGCAAATGTAGAAAGTCGTGTACGGATCACACAGCTCGGGGTCGCCCGCTTGCTCATAATCGTCCGCCGCTTGTGGCAGGGTCCAGATGTCATATTCGGTGATCAGGCAGTACGGAGTCGCGTAGATTCCTCCGCAGTAACCTGCAGCCGAACTGGGCGTCCCCTCGCCGTAATAATCCCAATCCTGCGAGTTATCAACCTGGTAGTACAACGTACGTGTTCTGTCATTCCACATCTTCGTGAGCCAATTGATACCGAACTCCGCCTCCTTTGAGAAGTCGGAGGACATCGGCGCTCCCATTCCACTCGTTCCGGCGTACGAAATCGCTCCCGGCGGCGCTGGAGGATTCAATGTAGCTTGTGATCCCATTTCATTTGGAAAATCGCGAATCCCGATTTCCATGAGAGCGGTCGTGTAGCTGGCAGTCTCGACATATTTCATGTAATCGCCGGCGTCCCACCATCCACCTGAGGCATCGATGTTTGGGAGACTCGCCTTCACCAAAGGCGGCGCCGGCGGCTTGTTATCAATGAAGTCATTGCTGTCGAGCGGCGGCGTTGCATAAACCGTCGCATTCTCATCCTTCAAATGTCCCGGCGCAGCGCGTAGCGCATTGGGAACGAAGTTTGCTCCATCGCGTTGCGTTTGGTAGAAGAACAAACTGTTCAAGAGCAAGCCGGAGTAGAGTGCATCGCGGCCATCGACCGCAAAGGTTGGCGAGACGGCGGTGGCTGATCCCGATACTGAAATCGTATACAGATCACCGGCGGCAACATTGAAGTCGACAGGGTACACATAATAAGTGACAGTGTTGTTATGACTCCACGTGCCCAGCAAAGCCCCGCTTGAGCCCGAATAACGAATCCTCCCTTTGGAATTCGCTACGTTGAACGTTGCCGGAGTTAGCGGCGACTTGGACATCAAGTACGCGCGAAACGGAGCCTCTCCGCTCTCATATCCTGCTTGATTCACGCGCACGTAGGCGGACTGTGCAAGCGCTAATGGAAGAAACACTGCAAAAACGCCTGTGACCAGAAAGAGTCGAGTCCTGAGGAAAGCGTGGAGAATGGAGTGAAGCATCGCTCCTCTTGAATAGCGGAAATCCCGCTATTAAATGCGTTTAATAGAGTGCGCTCTCCGGCTTGGACTGTCAAGCAGGAGGAGGTCCACAGCGTCTGCGCCGGATCTCGCAGGCGAATTGTGGTTTTTTTATTCCTTAATAATCAATCCGGAATTCGCAAAACAAGATTCGTTGTTATGCTTATCATCCTGTAATCCGATTCGGTTCAGGCGGGAGGCACCAAACGTGAAATCGCGCGGCGCGATGTGGCTTTTTATTTTGTTCTTGACTGTGATTTGCCTAATTTCGCGGAAGCATACTGCGGCACAAGCGACTTCGACACAGGCAACTGCGGCACAACCCACGGCAGCTTCGATACCCGTCGACATGATCGTGCAGTACGACGTGCCGATGAAAACGCGCGATGGCGTAAAGCTGTACGCCGACATTTATCGGCCGAGATCTTCCGAAAAATTTCCCGTCATTCTCATGCGTACGCCATACGACAAAATCGTCAACTGGGCGATTGCGCCAACACCCAAAATGGTCTCACGCGGCTATGTCGTCATCATCCAGGATGTGCGAGGCCGTTATCGGTCGGAAGGCGAGTGGTACCCGTTCAGGCACGAGCAGACCGACGGCTACGATACCGTCGAATGGGCCGCGGCGCTTCCTTATTCAAATGGAAAAGTTGGCATGATGGGCGCCTCGTACGTAGGCGCGACGCAAATGCTGGCTGCGATTGCTCAACCTCCGCATCTGGAGGCCATTGCGCCGAATGTGACGGCAAGCAATTATCACGATGGCTGGACTTACCAGTCCGGCGCTTTCGAGCAATGGTTCGATCAAAACTGGACTTCCCAACTGGCGCAGAACACACTCGAGCGCGTCATTCATGAGAATACCGATGCCCGCGTGGGAGCCCCTGTCCTGCCACTCACGAATTATCCGGTTTTTAATTTCGGGCAGTTACCGGCCGATGCCCAGCTCACCCACATGATTGCGCCCTATTATTTTGACTGGCTGGCGCATCCCGATTACGACGATTATTGGAAGCAGTGGTCGATCGAGGAAAATTTTTCGAAGATCGCCGTCCCCATGCTTTCGGTCGGCGGCTGGTATGACATTTTTCAGGCCGGCACCTTGCGCAACTACATGGGCGCCAAAAAATATGGCGCCACTGAAGCCGCCCGCACCCAGCAGCATCTTTTGATCGAGATCGGCGGCCACGCTGGCTTCGGCCGCCGCATTGGCGACGTCGACTTTGGCCCACACGCCCTCGAAAACGTGTACACCGACGTCATCCTCGATTGGTATGACTTTCTGTTCAAAGGAATCCAGAACGAATTCGCCACCGACAAACCAGTGAAGCTTTTCACTATGGGTGTGAATGAATATCGCCAGGAGGAGGATTGGCCGCCACCCGAAGCTCACCCGACCAAATATTTTCTGCACTCGAACGGCAAAGCCAACTCCTTGCGCGGCGATGGCTCTCTTTCAACTTCCGCGCCCAAAACTGAGCCGCCCGACAGCTATGTCTATAATCCGGGCAATCCCGCACCGACCATCGGCGGACCGCTTTGTTGCGACCAGGAGCATATGGAGCCGGGACCGCGCGATCAGCGGCCGGTAGAAAACCGCGACGATGTTCTTGTCTATTCGATCGGCCCGTTCGCTCAGGACTTCCAAGTCACAGGTCCGGTTGCCGCCGATCTCTTCGTCAAATCTTCGGCTGTCGATACTGATTTCACGGGGAAGCTGGTCGACGTGTGGCCCGACGGTTTCGCACAAGACCTGACGGAAGGAATTCTTCGCATGCGCTATCGCGCTTCCCAGGAACACAGCGACTTAATGAATCCCGGGCAGACTTATGAAATCACGCTCGATCTGTGGGCCACGAGCAATGTTTTTCTTCGCGGGCACTCATTGCGGCTCGAGATTTCGAGCAGCAATTTTCCGCGCTTTGATCGCAACATGAATACCGGAGATGAAGCCCGATTCGCCCGAAACTTTGTTCCGGCTACAAACGTGATTCTTCACGACGCTCAACATCCGTCTGCGCTGATCCTTCCGGTCGTACCGGTCGCGTCCAGGAAATGATTTTTCTCGCGGGAAGATATTTCCTCCGCTTTCGATCACCGAGAACGACCGCACATGAGTTCTTAGCGGAATCTTCGTATAAATAATGAGTGGCGTTCGGCGCGATAAAAACCCACGACGTAGAGAACCGGCTTGCCATTCGCCGAGTAAATGACTTGTCGTATCCGCATGACCGGCGCGCCGCGCGGCAGCTGCAGAAATTGCGCCACTCGGCCTTCGGCGGCAGTAGCGTCGACTTCCTCGTCGGCGTAAGTCAATTGCACTCCATACTCCTGCTCAATGCGGGCGAACAGAGAACTTCTTCCCAGCGCGTCGCGGGCCAGGCCCGGGAATCGTTCCGCCGGTAAATAACAGGTTTCCAGCGCAAACGGTTCGTCCGCGGTATGCCGAACGCGCTCGATTTTGACCATCTTGCTGGCCGCGGGAAGCATCAGCCGGGCGGCAATTTCATCCTCCTGCTCGATAATTTTTGCCGCGATCACCTTCGAAGCCGCCGCCAAGCCTCGGCTGGCCATCTGCTCGGTGTAGCTCATTAATTTGTTGAAATGAATTCGCGGCGGAGCAACAAACGTCCCCGCCCCGCGCCGCCGCTCGACAATTCCTTCCCGCTCTAAACTGGCGAGCGCGTGGCGCGCAGTCATCAGGCTGACGCGGTGCACGCGGGCGAGTTCGCGTTCGGAAGCGACCGCATCTCCGGGTTTTAAGTGTCCAGCATCGATCCGCTCGCGGATAGAGCTTTGGATCCTCTGGTACGCCGGGATGGCTCTTTGGCCGTTGCTCGCCATTCTGTTCCTGCGCCTGTTCCCTGCTCGATGATGACAAATTCTTCTGCTATATAGCGAAATAAACAGAAAAAGTAAAGAAATAAAGCCAAACCAGTACCCGGTCGAGCCAATACACAGTTATATAGCGGAGGTTTAGACTGCAAGATCGTTTTACCAGCTCAAATTCTGCACCGAATACGGTGCAAACCCACCCATCTGAACTCATATTCAAAGGGGATAGCAGCAATCTGGAGCTCGACAGTGCATGCAACCCGCTTCATTTTCGGACCCCAAAATTGTTATAGAGCACTTGCTGGTCTAGCCTGACTTCTCTTTCTTTTAAAAATTGTGGAAAATTGTGAATTTTTTGCTTGACCAACGCCATTCGCCTGCTATATAGCATTGCAACATAACTTTTGTGGGCAGGTATTCCAAGTTCTTCCCGGAGGTTCTTGATGAGCACAAGAAGATTGCTCTCACTGGCCGTTTTCCTCTCTGTTTTATTTGCGCTGGCTGCAACTCAGGTCGCCTGGGGGCAGGAAGTCACGGGCACGATCGTCGGCACCATCACTGATCCCAGTGGCGCACCCATCAGCGGAGCTACCGTAACCGCCACCGATACCAATCGCGGTACAGTGTGGACGGCGCGGACCAACGACACTGGATCCTATTCGATTTTGCGACTGCCGATCAGCAGTTACTCGGTGAAAGTTGCCGCGACCGGCTTCGATACGGCTGTGCATCCGCCGTTTGTCCTGGAGATCAATCAAACCGCCCGCGTCGATGTGAAAATGCGGGTTGGGCAAGTGAACGAAAGCGTCGAGGTTACAAGTAGTGCGCCTGTGCTGCAAACCGAGAATGCGCAGGTCGGCACGGTCATTGACTCTGCCACAACCGACAACCTCCCGCTCGAAACTCGCAACTATGTCCAACTCACACTTCTCTCGCCCGGGGCAATTTCGGTCGATCCATCGAGTATGAACGAAGGCTCCAACACTGCCGAGGAAGGCGGACGTCCTTACATCAACGGCAACCGTGAGCAGTCGAACAACTTCCTGCTCGATGGAATCGACAACAACCAGGCTTCCGACAACCTGCTCGCCTTTACGCCCTCTCCCGATGCAATCGGCGAGTTTGATGTTATCGACCAGAACGCTTCGGCTGAGTTCGGCAACTACAACGGCGGAATTATCAATGCCACGATCAAGTCTGGAACCAACTCGTTCCACGGAGATGCATTCGAATATTTCCGCAACGACATCTTCAACGCGAACAAGTGGGAAAACGGATTAGGCGCCGGCACTGCCACCGGTGTTCTTCCCACGCCGAAGCTGCGCTGGAATATGTTCGGCGGCACTCTCGGCGGGCCGATCATCAAGAATAAGCTCTTTTTCTTTGCCGACTACCAAGGTGGGCGTCTCGATCACCCGGCCTCTGCCGGTCCCATCACCGTTCTCACCGGGGCCGAAATTGGCGGCGACTTCTCGGCCATCTGCCAGACCGGCTTTAGTGGCGGCATCTGTAACGACCGGGATAAGAATGGACTGATCATTCACCAGCTTTACAATCCCTGCGCCGCCGGAACCGGTGGAACTTCGGGAACGGCTTGCAACATCCAACCGAACACGGCCAGGACGGCTTTTGCAGGCAACATAATTCCGGGCAGCATGCTCGATCCTGCCTTCACCGCATTGACCACGAATGCGTTGTACCCGAGATCCATAACTACTCTCCCAACCGGCTTCGGACAAGCCATCAATACAACGGCACAGCAATACAATTCGGACCAGGGCGATATCAAAGTTGATTTCAAGCCGACAGAGAAGGACAGCGCGTTTGTCCGATTCTCAAAAGGCGATCAGTATGATCCGCTGACAAATTCTGTAGCGCTACTCGGCAACACCGTAAACGAAGCGTACTTGCTGAACGGCGCCGTGAACTGGACGCACTCGTTCTCGCCGAACCTTTTGAATGAAGTCCGGTTCGGCAAGAATTACGTCAAACTGGCCACCGGACTGCCGACCTTCGACACCTCGGTAGGTCAACTTGGAAATACGATCGGCATTGCCGATGGAAATCCGGGTTCGATCATCGGGCTTCCGGAGCTCTCTTTCGGAGGCGGTTCGGTCACCAATATCAACGCCGGTACCTTGAATAACCTCGGGAGCGCCGAGGTCGTGGAAAAGTTCAATACCACGGTCACCCAGTTCGACGATGTTCTGATCTATACACACGGTCGGCACACAATCAAGACCGGGTATCAGATGAACCGCTACAACTTGAATGTGTTCTACAGCGGCAACGGTGGTGAGCTCGGGGTCCAGATTTTTGGCTTAGGTCCCGGGGGCAACTATTCAGGTACGACCGGCCTTGTCGGCGGCGTGGTCACACCAACCGGTGGCGATCCAGCCGCAGATTGGGCACTCGGTCTTCCGCAGGATGTGGGCCGAGGAACCAGCACCGGCGGATGGCATCAGCGCGATTGGCTCTTTGCCGGCTTCGTTCAGGACGATTGGCGTATGACCGACAGCCTGACTCTTAACCTCGGCCTTCGCTATGAAGCGCGCACTCCATGGATCGAACTCAACAATCGCCAGGATTCGGTCAACATCTTTACAGGTGCTATCGAATTTCCAGGAAATACCCCTGTACCGGCCGGAGTTGTGGGCACGAACGGGTTTAGCCGCGGGCTTTACAATTCCGATTATGGCTGGCTGGACTTCCAGCCGCGTCTTGGATTCGCATGGAGTCCGAAGTCATGGGGCGGAACGACCGTAGTCCGCGGCGCCTTCGACGTTTCATCCTATCTCGAAGGCACTGGAACGAACCTTCGTCTGACGCAGAATCCGCCGTTCACTCCGCCTCAGGTCGAAGCGTCCAACGTGACGACTGGCACTACCGGCGGAAGTGGCGGGTATTCTACCGAGTCGGCATTCAGCACGGCAGCTCCGCCTGCTGGCAATCCATTTGTCGGCGCTACTCTGCTGGCCTGGAGCGGAACTGTGCAACCGGCAGTTTCCGACCAGTGGAACCTTTCGGTTCAGCGGCAGATTGCAAATAACACGACCGTTCAACTCGGATATGTAGGACAGCGCACTACCCACTTGATGGTGCCGGAGTGGCTGGCTCAAGGCGACCTGTCCAACGGGACCGTTACTTATCCGTTCATCGGCGGGAAGAATTCGGCGGCGTCTGGACTGACGGGTTTCGGCCCCAATCAGCTCGGCAATGTGAAGGACACCGCCTCGTCCGGCAACATGAATTACAACGCCTTGCAAGCCGTGCTGCAGAAACGCTACAGCAACGGCCTTGAGGCACAGGTTTCGTACACCTTCGAAAAGTGCATGACCAATGACGATGGATATTACGGAACCTGGGGCAGCGCGAAATTAACTACAGCCTCGGGCAATTACTGGCAAAACCTGTACAACCCGAACGGCGATTACGCCCAATGCTATTGGGACTCGAAGCACGTCATCAGCGCCTATGCCGTGTACCAGATTCCGTTCGGCAAGGGCAAGCAGTTCGGAAAGGACGTGAATCCAGTGGTTGATGCGGTGGCAGGAAATTGGTCCATCAATCCGATCGTCTCCTGGCACACCGGGTTTCCGCTATCGCTCTACGGGTCTGATGATTCAGGAACTGGAAGCCCTGAAGCACGTCCAGACTGTCTGGGCTCCGTGAGCTATCCCAAGACGGCCTCTACCAGCGGATTGCTATGGTTCAACCCCAATACCTTCGCAGCGGCCCCGTCCGGCACATTTGGTACCTGTCCGGCACAAGGTCCCGTCATCGGCCCAGGTTATTTCGATGTTGATATCAGCATGCAAAAGAACTTCCCGATTGGAGAACGAATGAAGTTCCAATTCCGCACGGACTTCCTGAACATCTTCAATCATCCCAATCTTGCTGCACCCGATACGAGTTTGGGAAGCGGGATGGGTTTGATAACCACCAGTCAGGACGCACGCCAACTGCAGTTCGCCCTGAAGTTCTACTTCTGATCGCGGTATGATGGGGCAGGCGTTCACCGCGCCTGCCCCTTTTTCTTTTATGTCCAAACCCCGGATTTTCAGCCTGAGTTGTTCCCTGCTTCTGTTTTTTGCTTCCTCTTTATTCGCTCAGAGTTCGCAGACCGCGCCGCGCGCAAGTGCGACTTCCTCGCAGAAGGCGGTCGGGTCTCAGCACGCGCTCGATCTTGCGAAGTCAGGCCGTTGCTCAGAGGCCTTGCCGCTTCTGAAACGAGCACTCAAGCAAGCTGAGCAACAAGATGTTCGTCTCCAAGCCGGCCTCGCCGGAGTGCGCTGCGCCATGGTCAAGAACGACTTCGATGGAGCTGACGATTTCTTGCGGCGGCTCATTGCGGATTTCCCGAACGATCCCGAAGTCCTCTATACCGCAGTCCACACTTATTCCGATCTCGCAACGCGAGCTTCGCAGCAATTGGCCACGCGCGCGCCAAACTCGGCCCAGGCGCATGAACTCGATGCCGAAGCTTTGGAGATGCAGGGCAAGTGGCAGGACGCGGCAAAGCAGTATCAGAAGATTCTGCAGATCAATCCACAAATGCCGGGCATTCACTTCCGCCTGGGACGCTTATTGCTTTCCGAGCCGCATCCGCCGGCGGACGCGGCCGAGCAGGCAAAAAAAGAGTTCGAGCAAGAACTTCAGATCGACCCGAGCAATGCGGGCGCCGAATATGTTCTTGGCGAACTGGCTCGCGAAGCCCAGCAATGGGATGACGCCATCCAGCACTTCGCCCGCGCGGC
>Ga0335077_10011373_pt1 | contig 11119 bp, 9 predicted proteins | sample Lox_Sample_31_FD_207151 | JGI IMG/M metagenome (GOLD analysis project Ga0335077, IMG submission 207151) | Soil microbial communities from Loxahatchee National Wildlife Refuge, Florida, United States - Lox_Sample_3.1 | ecosystem: Environmental > Terrestrial > Soil > Wetlands | place: USA: Florida...
GCCGCCGGCCAGGATGTCTAGGACGTGGACGGTGAGCTGACCTCCATCACTTCAGCTTCTTGAGGTCGAGGTTCAGTACGCGCGCCGTGTTCCGCACGACGTCATAAGCCGCGTCGTCAGTGGGCAGCCAACGCTTGATGACCGTGCGGCCGCCCCACGGCATGTCGTGGATCTCGGCAAAGGAGGCACGGATGCGCGCTTTGAGATCGCCGGGCAGGTCCTTGCGATACGCGAACGGAGCACCCGGGATTGGTATCGACCTCCAGACTACGACGATGTCCTCGCCTCTGACCACACCACGGTCGATCGCCGCCTCCAGCAGCAGTTCGGCCACGGCCGCAGCGTCCACTTTGCCGTTCTGGACCGCGATCGCACTCGCGTCGTGCCCGCCGGAGAAGATGACGCGGGAGAAGTAGGTGTCAGGGTCGTAGCCCGCGTCGATCAACGCCGCTTTCGGGAACAGATGTCCCGAGGTCGAGCTCGGGTCGACGAATGCGAACGTGCGGCCCTTGAGATCTTGCAGCGTGCGGATCCCGTGATCCTTGCGCGCGACGATGACGGAGCGGTAGGTCGGTCCTTGCCGATCCGTGTCCGGCAGTGCGAAGGCGTCGACCTGTGCCACGGCCGCGGCGAGCACGTAAGAGAAGGGGCCCAGAAGGGCGATGTCGAGCTTCTTCGCGCGCAAGGCCTCGATCACGCCGTTATAGTCGGTGGCGACAAACGGCTTCACCTCCATGTGCAGCGTGCGCTGCAGGTGATCGAGCAGCGCCTGGTTTTCTTGCACCATCACCCGCGGATCTTCCGCCGGAACCAGCCCGACGTTGAGCACGTCGCCGGCCATTGTGCTGGCCGCAACGCCCAACGCCGATGCGGCCACCAACCCGCGCCAGCGCTTGCGGATGAACTTCACCTTTGCCTCCCTGGAGGTCCTGTTCTGTACAACGATATCCTGTCCTGCGTTGACGCCCGTGCCGTCCGCGCCCGGCTACGCGATGCGCCGGCCCTCACGCCAGGTCGCCATCGACACCGGCACGCCGTGCAACTCCCGCACTCGCACGAAGTCCGCGCGCTTGCCGGCGGCGATCTCGCCGCGATCGTCCAGCGCGACCAGTCGTGCAGGATTGAGCGAGGCGGCGCGAACGGCTTTCGGCAGTTCCCATCCCGCCCTGTCGCGCAGCAGGAACACTCCATGCAGGAGGCTATGCGGGACGTAATCGGAAGACAGACAGTCTAGTAGATCCCCTTGCGCCAGTTCGAGAGCCGAGATATTGCCTGAGTGCGACCCGCCGCGCACCAGATTCGGCGCGCCCATCACGATGCCCAGGCCATGTTGGCGGGCGGCGCGCGCGGCGTGCTGCGTTGTGGGGAATTCGGAGATCACGAACCCACTCTGCGCCGCCTCCACGACATGCTCGGCCAGCGTGTCGTCGTGGCTTGCAAGCGGGATGCGACGATCGCGGCACAGCTCCAGCAGCGCACGGCGGTTGCGCTCGGCGTTGCGCGCTTGCATGTCCTGACGCTCGCGCACGACCTGGGCGAGGTACTCGTCGCTCCAGCGCTGGTTGCGCTGGGTGTAAACGCGGAAGCGCTCGATGTCCATCCATTGCCGTTGTCCGGGCGTGTGGTCCATGATCGACACCAGACGCACCGAGGGATCGGCAAGAAACGGCGTGACCACCGGTAGCATGTTGTCGCAAGCAAGCTCGCAGCGCATATGCAGCAGATGCTCGGCGCGCAGCAGATCGCGGGAGCGCGCCTCGCGCAACGCATCGGCAGCGGCCTGCAGGCCTTCCGCCCGCACCGAACGTTCGTCGAAGTCGCCCACCCCCATGGCATCCAGCACGGTGGTGATCCCCGCGGTAGAGACTTGTGCGTCGTGAGTGAGCAACGCGGACATCGCCGGCCAGCGCACACCCGGCCTCGGCTCGAGATGCTTCTCCAGATTGTCGGTGTGCAGTTCGATCAGCCCGGGAAGCAGGTAGTCGCCCTCCCAATCCTCGGCGTTTGGGACGCCGGTCAGCCCGGGTTGCAGCTCGACGAACCGGCCGCGCGAAACCGTTACAGTGCCCAGGACCAATTCATCACCGGTCACGACATGAGCATTGGTGATCAGGCGCATGGGGTTGCCGCGTGGTGGGTCGAATTGTTCAAGGTTTGTGATAGTTTAGCCCCGTTCGCGGGCCCCGATGCAGGGGGCGTCCATCCGGCCCGATTGCTGCTCCTCCGCCCACCGCGATGAGTCGCCGTTACGCACTGTATTTCGCGCCACCCGAGCATACCGATCTGTGGCGGCTGGGCTGTGCGTGGTTGGGGCGCGATCCGGCGACTGGCCGGAGACTGCGTCCGCCTGCGGTGGACGGGTTCAGCGCTCAGCGGATCCGCGGGCTTACTGCGTCTCCCCGCCTCTATGGGTTGCATGCGACGCTCAAGCCGCCTTTTCGGCTGCGTTCCGGCTGCACTCGTGACGATCTCGTAGAGGCGGCGCACGCACTCGCGGCGCGTCACGCGGCCTTCGCCTTGCCCGCGCTTGAAGTCGGCACACTGGCGGGATTCCTTGCGTTGCGCACCTCGCTTCCGAGCGACCGGCTCCGACGCCTGGCCGACGCGTGCGCTGTGGAGCTCGACCATTTTCGTGCGGATCCGCAGGAGGAAGAGCTGGTGCGACGCCGGCAAGCGGGGCTGACTCCGCGACAGGAAGAGCTGCTGTTGCATCTTGGTTACCCTTACTTGCTCGACCAATGGCGCTTCCACATCACCCTGACCGAGTCTGTCGCTGGAGTGGAAGCCGAGCGGCTCGCCGCTTGGCTGGCAAGCTACTTCCGTGCAGCTACCCAGCCGGTGCGCTGCGAGGACATCTGCTTGTTCGTCCAGCCGGCGCCGCGCGCGGAGTTCCAGATTCTGCGGCGTTTTCCGCTCCGCGAGACGTAACTTCGCAACCGCGTACTCCGCCGATCGGCGACAGACTACAGGCATATTCCTTGCGTTTTTAACGGTCAAGAAATCTTCGAACGAATCCGTCCGCTGCATCGGCCGCTGTGGGAGTTGGGATGCCCGAGCTTATCGCTTTTACCGCCGTCGTCCAGGCGTTCTTCATCGTTCACGTCTTTCGCGCGGCCAAGCCCTACTGGTGGGCCGTATTGATCGTCGCCACGCCGGTGGTCGGTTGCGTGGTCTACTATCTCCTCGAGATCTTTCCCGGCTCCTCCGAGCAGCGCACCGCCCGTCGCGCGACGCGGAAAGTCGCCACCGCGTTGATGTTCAACGGCAGCCTGCGCCTGCGCTTGGTCGATGCCGAGAGCTGCCCCAGCGTCGCCAACAAAGTCGCCGCGGCCGAGGAGCTGATGCGGCACGGCATGTACTACCGCGCGGTCGGCATGTACCAAAGCGCGCTGCAAGGCATCTACGCGAACGATCCTCAGCTCATGATGGGGCTCGCGCGAGCCCATGTGAACAACGGGACTTTCGAGCAGGCCCTCGAGGTGCTGGCGCGGCTGCAACGCATCGATCGCCGCTATTGCCCCGAGGAGGCATGCCTGCTCAACGCGCGCGCACTGGAGGGGCTGGGTCAGCATGAAGACGCGCTGCGGGAGTACCAGCGGCTCGTCCAGGTCTTCGTCGGCCTGGAGGCGAAGTGCCGCTACGGCCTGCTGCTCAAGCGCCTGGGGCTGAATGCCCAAGCGAACCGGGTGTTCGAGGAAGTATTGGCCCAGGCCCGGCGCTCGCATCTCCGCCTCTACACCGAGCAGGTGTGGGTCGACATGGCCAAGCGCAGTCTGGCTCACGCCCAGGCTTGATCCATCGGCCGAAGCGATAGGCGAGAGGTATGGAGCGGCACCGACCGCGCCTTGCGCGCGGCCGCGTGTTCTTCTACCTCTCACCTATCCCTTCTGCCCTTTAGCTGTCGACGCCGCTCGGGCGCCCCAACGGTCAGCGGACCCGCAACCTCATCGCACCGACGACGGAGGGTCCGGTGTAGGCCATCGATGCGCCGAGGATCGCCCGCCGCGCACTCCTGCTTCGTGCGCTTTTATTTATACGCATACAAGGTCACCTTATCCGGCTCGGAAAACAGGAAGCTCAGGCTTCGGCCGTACACCGAGTCGAGCGGCTTGTCGGCGCGGGTACCCACGGCAAGCGGGACGTTGCGACTCCAGCGTTGCGAGGGAAACGGCCCCCCGGGCATGATGATCGCGACCAAGCCCTGGCTCGCTGCCGCCTGTACCGCGATCACCGGCAGTCCGCCGGTCGCCATCTCCTGAGCTTGAGTCAGCGCTTTCTGGTCGCTGGCACGACCTAGCGATGTCCAGTGACCTCCCTTGCCGACCTCGGAAGCCACCTCGTGCGTCTGCAAGCACGCCTCGCTCTCGCAGAACTCGTTGATCCCGAAGAGTTGGTTGAGCGCGCGCGGCACGAAAGATCGGCACGCCAGCTCTCCGGTGCCTTGCTGGCAGGCCTCGACCTGCTGCTGTAACCACTTCGCGTTCTTGTCCCAAGTCGTCTGACCGGCCGGGCACGCTCCGCCAACGCACCACATCACTGCCCCGACCGCAAGGTAACGCTTGAGCATGGCTCGACCCCTTCGGCCGCGACGGGCCTCTCACTTCATGGTCGGCATGACGAACTCGGCCCCCTTGCGGATGCCGGTTGGCCAGCGACCGGTGATCGTTTTCAGGTGCGTGTAAAAGCGCACGCCTTCCGGCCCGTGCATGAAGTGGTCGCCGAACAGCGAGCGCTTCCACCCCCCGAAGCTGTGGTATGCCACCGGGACTGGGATCGGCAGATTGATCCCGACCATGCCCACCTGAACGCGGGCGGCAAACTCGCGGGCGCAATCGCCGTCTCGCGTGAACACGGACACACCGTTGCCGTACTCGTGCGCGTTGATCATCTGCACGGCACTTTCAAAGTCAGGAACCCGCACCACGGATAGGACCGGGCCGAAGATCTCCTCCTTGTAGATCTTCATGCTCGGCGTGACGTAGTCGAACAGGCAGCCGCCCAGAAAGTACCCCTCTTCGTATCCTGGAACCTGCGTGCCGCGGCCGTCTACCACCAGCTGCGCCCCTTCTGCCAGCCCCGCGGCCACGTAGCCCGTGACCTTCTCCAGGTGCTGCTTGGTGACAAGTGGCCCCATGTCCGCGTTTTCGTCCGCTCCGGCATTGATCTTTAGGCCGCGCGCACGCTGCGCCAGGCGCTCCACCAATGGGTCCGCAACTTTCCCCACAGCGACCGCAACCGAGATCGCCATGCAGCGCTCGCCGGCTGAGCCATACGCCGCGCCCGTCAGCGCATCCACGGCTTGCTCGAGATCGGCGTCGGGCATGACCACCAGATGATTCTTGGCACCGCCCAGCGCCTGGACGCGTTTCCCCTGGGCCGTACCGGTACGGTAGATGTACTCAGCGATGGGAGTCGAGCCGACGAAGCTCACCGCAGCCACGCGGGGATCGGCCAGCAACGCGTCCACTGCCACCTTGTCCCCGTGCACTACATTGAATACGCCATCGGGCAGGCCTGCTTCCTTGAGCAGCCCGGCCAGTAAGATGCTGGCGGATGGATCGCGCTCCGAGGGCTTGAGCACGAAGCTGTTGCCGCAGGCAATGGCCAAAGGGAACATCCACATCGGGACCATGGCTGGGAAGTTGAACGGCGTGATCCCCGCGCACACACCCAGCGGCTGGCGCATCGACCAGCTGTCCACACCCGTGCCGACCTGTTCGGAGTACTCGCCCTTGAGCAGGTGCGGGATGCCGCACGCGAACTCCACCACCTCCAAGCCGCGCGTGACCTCGCCGCGAGCGTCGGCAACGACCTTGCCGTGCTCGGCGGAGATCAACCGTGCCACCGCGTCCGCCTCGCGTTCCACCAGTTCCTTGAACTTGAAGATGACTCGCGCGCGGCGCAGCGGAGGCGTTGCGGACCATCCCGGGAAGGCAGCCTGCGCGGATGCGACCGCACGGCCTACCTCCTCAGTGCTGGCGAAAGGCACCCGCCCGGACTGCTGTCCCAGCGCGGGGTTGTACACATCTCCGTAACGCCCGCTGATTCCGGCCACCTCGCGGCCGTCGATGTAGTGACGGATTTCCTGCACCCGCAGCGCGGATCGTTCGACCGGTTTGTTCATCTCATCCTCCTGTGGGAAAGCTGAAGTCGGAGACGGCCCGCGTCAGCGATGGCCGCCAGGGAATTCGTCGAGCGGATAGATCGGCCGCCGCAGTTTCTTGTACTCGAACACAGTCCAGTCCGAGGATCCCACGCCCAGGCTGTCGCAGAACACCATGCCCTTGGCGATCGGGAGGAACACGGGCCGAAAGTACATGCGCGACTTCAACAGCAAGAAGCGCTTGCGTGTCGGATCGATGCCCGCGCTGGTGAACACGCCGCGGTCCCAAGGCTCCTGGTTGCGCTCCGTCACGACGATTTCGGCCGCGCCGATATCCAGCACCGCCGCTCGGCCCATATAGCAGCGCATGCCCCGGAATTGCGGTCCTGTGATCGTGTATTCGCCGTCCGTGATGGCCCTCACCACGCCGGTCAACTGCAGCGGCTCACCCTTCACCTTGATGGCCGGCATGTCCATCTTGCCGCCGACGTTCAAAGTCACCGTGGCGCCTACGCCGGCTTGGATCATCTGCCCGACCGCTTCGGGGTCGCGCACAGGTCCAACCGCAATATCGGTGAGCCCTTGACGCAGCGCTTCCTTCAGCACATACATCGTGTCCTGTGTAGCGCCGGATGCACAGTTGTCCGCGTGGTCCAGCAGCAGGACCGGTCCTCCGTTTTCGTCCGACAGGCGCTTAGCCCGCGCGAGTGCCTGCTGGAGCGGCTCGCCCCGGTAGATGAACTGCTCCTTGTGGCGCCACGCGATATCGAGGATCGACCTGCAGGCTTCCTCGGCTCGGCTCCGCTCGCCGTCGGCCACCGCCACCACGCTCAAGCCCGCGTCGTGAATGTCAGCGCCCTGGAATCCGCCGAAAGCCGTCGCGGCAAGCAGGCCGGCGCGCTCCGCCGCGCGTGCAGCGTCCACGCAGTCCTTCATGGGACTCTCGTCGGTGTTCTGACGCAGCGTTTGCGCGAGCAGCGGCACGTTACCCCATGCCATGACCGGCCTCACCTCGCCCTTGAGGTAGCGCAGCAGAATGCTGCCGGCAAGCTGTCCTGCCTCGTAGCCGTCGATGTGCGGATAGGTCTTGTAGCCCGCGATCACGTCGCAGTTGCGCACCATGCGGTCCGTGACATTCGCATGCAGATCGAGCGATACCGCGATCGGCGTGCGCGGAGCGATCGCGCGGATCTTCTCCAGCAGCACACCTTCGCCGTCGTCGGTGCGATCGGCGACCACCATGGCACCGTGCAAATCGAGGAAGATCGCGTCGCACCCCTCGCTTACCGCGCCGCAGATCCGATCGCAGAAGCGGTCGTAGGCATTGCCGTCCACGGGACCGCTGGGGTTGGCCCACGCCGCGAGCGGGGCAACGATTTGCGCGCCTGCCGCCTCGGCGAGGTCGAGGTAGGCGGCCATGGGCACGCGCGTGCCCTTGGTCGTCTCATATGCCGCCTGCCCCAGCGCAGGCCCGCCCTTTCCGCCGAAGGCTTCCCACGGCGTGGGCACCGGCGAGAAAGTGTTGGTCTCGTGCTGCATCTGAGCGATGACGAACTTCATGCTCGACCCTCTAAGACGGCGTTCAAAGGTGGAGATGCGAGCAGCACGCGCAGAGCGCGACCTGGATCGCCGGCCGACTTACCGGAGCCCAGCCGGCATGCTGCGTTGTTTAGGCGGCAAGCCGTGCTGAAGCGTCGCCCGATCCGATGCCATTTCGCGTGCCTGTGCTGGCCCCGGAAGATGCGGGGCTCGCGTCCTCCGCGCTCCGCGTCGACGCGCTCAGCCGTCGCTACGGAAGCGTTCTGAGCACTTCGCGCAAGGTCTCGAAGATCTGGTCGATCTCGCCCTTCTGCACGATCAATGGAGGCGACAGCGCGATGGTATCGCCGGTGGTGCGGATCAGCAGGTTGTGCTGATAGGCGCGCAGGAAAGCCTCGAAGGCGCGCGCGGTGGGCTTGCCGGGTATGGGCTCCAGCTCGATGCCGCAGACCAGTCCGATGTTGCGGATGTCGATCACGTTAGGCAGGCCCTTGAGCGAGTGGGCCGCGTCCTCCCAGTAGGGCGCCAGGTCAGCGGCGCGCTGGAACAGGCCCTCGGTCCTGAACAGGTCGAGCGTTGCGACCGCGGCCGCGGCCGCAAGGGGATGACCCGAATACGTATACCCGTGGTAGAGCTCGATCGCGTTCTCCGGGCCTTGCATGAACGCGTCATAGATCTCCTTCTTCGCGATCACGGCGCCCATCGGCACCGCCGCGTTGGTCAGGCCCTTCGCGCAGGTGATCAGGTCCGGGGTCACGCCGAAGGTCTGCGAGGCGAACGCGCTGCCGGTGCGCCCAAATCCGGTGATGACTTCGTCGAAGATCAGCAGGATGCCGTACTTGTCGCAGATCTGCCGCAGCCGCTCCAGGTAGCCCTTCGGCGGGATCAAAACACCGGTGGAGCCGGCCACCGGCTCGACGATCACGGCGGCGACATTGGAGGCGTCGTGCAGCGCGACCAGTTTCTCCAGCTCGTCTGCCAGGTGCGCTCCCCACTGCGGTTGCCCGCGCGAATAGGCGTTCTTTTCCGGGAGATGCGTGTGGGGCAGGTGGTCCACGGCGGGCAGCAGCTGTCCATGGAACACCTTGCGATTGGCGGTCATGCCGCCCACCGAGATCCCACCGAAGCCCACCCCGTGGTAGCCGCGCTCGCGTCCGATCAGAACCCGGCGAGCGCCCTCGCCGCGCATCCGGTGGTAGGCCAGCGCGATCTTGAGCGCCGTGTCAACGGCCTCGGAGCCGGAATTGACGAAGAAGACATGGTCCATGCCTTTGGGCGTGATCTGCACCAGACGCTCCGCGGCCTGGAACGGCGCCGGGCTGTGCATCTGAAATCCGGTGGCGTAGTCCAGGCTTTCGGCCTGCTTCTTGATCGCATCGACGATGGGCGCGCGGCAGTGTCCCGCGTTGACTGCCCATAGACCTGCGACCCCGTCGAGGATCTGCCGGCCGTCGTGCGACGTGTAGTACATGCCGTTGGCCGCCACCAGCAGGCGCGGGCTCGACTTGAACTGTCGGTTCGCCGTGAACGGCATCCACAGCGGCTCGAGGTTGAGTTGAGCGAGAAGTTCCTGTTCGCGAGTGCCCATGCGTTCCTCCTGGATCCGGCGGCGTGCCGGCTGGCGCGACCGAGCTGGCCGCGGCGGCGACGGGAAGTGGATGGCGAATTATAGACCCGGGGCGAACGTGGGGCCACGCCGACGGGATGCGGCGCGTGAGCCGCCGTGCGAGCGGTTGCCCGCGGTAGGCGATTGCCGTATTCTTTGGGCTGCTCCGTGATGCGCCCGCCGCAGCGGCGCGATCGCACCGCCCCTCCCAGCATTCCGAAACATCGACCAAAGCTGGAGCACCCACCCAGTGGATCTCAACTACACGCCCGAAGAGCAGGCCTTCCGCGAACAAGTGCGCGCGTTCGTCCGCGCCGAGTTGCCGGCCGACATCAGCCGCAAGGTCCTGGAACACAAGCGTCTCGCCAAGGAGGATTACGTCCGCTGGCAGAAGGTCCTGCACCGGAAGGGCTGGATCGCGCCGGGCTGGCCTGTCGAATACGGTGGCACCGGCTGGAACGCGGTGCAAAAGCACATCTTCGACGAGGAGTGTGCAGAGGCAGGGGCACCGCCGGTGATCGCCTTCGGCGTGAGCATGGTCGGCCCGGTCATCATCGCCTTCGGCAGCCCCTGGCAGAAGCAGCACTACCTGCCGCGCATCCTCTCCAGCGAGGACTGGTGGTGCCAGGGCTACTCGGAGCCGGGCGCCGGCTCCGATCTGGCTTCGCTCAAGACGCGCGCCGAGCGTTCAGGCGACAAGTACGTCGTCAACGGCCAGAAGACCTGGAACACACTCGGCCAGTATGCCGACATGATCTTCTGCCTGGTGCGCACCTCGGTCACGGCGAAACGGCAGGAAGGAATCTCCTTCCTGCTGATCGACATACGCTCTCCGGGGGTCACCGTGCGCCCGATCATCACACTGGAGGGCGAGCACGAGGTGAACGAGATCTGGTTCGAGAACGTGGAGGTGCCGGTCGAGAACCTGGTCGGGGAAGAGGGCCGCGGCTGGAGCTATGCGAAATATCTCCTCGGCCACGAGCGCTCTGGCATCCCGGCCGTGGCACGCTCCAAACGTGAGCTGCGCTTGCTCAAGCACATCGCCTCGCAGGAGCAGAAAGACGGGCAGCCGCTCTCACAGGACCCGCGCTTCCGCGACAAGATCGCGCGTCTGGAGATCGACATCATGTCGCTGGAGATCACCAACCTGCGGGTGGCCTCGGCCGAACGGGAGGGGCGCGCGCCGGGACCCGAGGCCTCGATCCTCAAGATCCGCGGCACCGAGATCCAGCAGGCCTTGACCGAGCTCATGATGGAGGCCGTGGGGCCGTACGCGCTGCCGTATCTGCCGCAGGCGTGGGGCGAACACTGGCTGGGCGAGCACGTGGGGCCAGAGTACGCCGCGCCGCTCGCCGCGCGCTACTTCAACTACCGCAAGGTGACCATCTACGGCGGCTCGAACGAGATCCAGCGTAACATCATCGCGCAGCACATCCTGGGCTTGTAGCTCGGGGTTGGGTCTCTTCTCCTAAAGGATCGGCGATGGACTTCAATTACACGGAAGAGCAGGAGCTGCTGAAGGACTCGGTCGGGAAGTTCCTGGAGAAGAACTACAGCTTCGAGGCGCGACGTGAGATCGTCGACTCGCGCCAGAGCATGAGCCCAACGGTGTGGGAAGGCTTCGCCTCGCTGGGGCTGCTCGGGCTGCCGATCCCACCCGAGTACAACGGGTTCGGCGGCAATGCGGTGGACACCATGCTGGTCATGGAAGCCTTCGGCAGGCACCTCGTGGTCGAGCCCTATCTGTCCACGGTGGTGATGGGCGCGGGCACGATCGTGCTGGCGGGCAGCGAGCCGCAACGCAGGATCCTGCTGCCGAGCATCGTGGATGGATCGATGAAACTCGCCTTCGCCCACGGCGAGCCCGGCTC
>Ga0335077_10011374_pt1 | contig 11119 bp, 8 predicted proteins | sample Lox_Sample_31_FD_207151 | JGI IMG/M metagenome (GOLD analysis project Ga0335077, IMG submission 207151) | Soil microbial communities from Loxahatchee National Wildlife Refuge, Florida, United States - Lox_Sample_3.1 | ecosystem: Environmental > Terrestrial > Soil > Wetlands | place: USA: Florida...
AGGAGATTTTGCTGCGATTGATAGTAGCTTTGCATGTCGACGCCGGGCACCGGCTGGATGCGCGGAGGCGGGGGCAGCGGCTCGGCGCCGGCAAAGGGAGCCGCCACAAAGGATGCGGGGTTCTCCGTGCGTTCGAAATGCTTGAATAGGAAGATCAGTGAAAGAGCAACGGCCGCCAGGATCGCCGCCATGATGAGCAGGAAACGGAGCAGGCCGCGCGGGCTGGCATCGGTTCGCTCGTAGCCGTTGTGTGGCGCGGCGTTGGAGTTAGTCGCCATGTTGGAGCGCTCCCTCGAAGCGAGGATCGTGCAGCGGCAGCAGAGGACGGCTCTTCAGCTGGCGCACGAAGTCCGACACCCACAGGCCGCCCATTCCAACCGGCAGGAGAAAATCGAGCAGGTAAAAGCGCGGGCTGGGGTGAAAAGCCGGGACAATCATCCAGTAGACATCCACAAAATTCACGACGAGAAGCGCGCCGCAGAGGATCGAAAGCGTTTTCACTTGCCGCTTGATGGCGCGCATGAGCAGGAGATAGAAGGGGATGGCGAAGGAGAGAAAGATCATGGCGATGGCGATGCCGGCCCAGCCTCCCGCGGCGCGGGTGAGGTACCAGGGGATCTCCTTGTCGAGGTCGCCGGCCCAGATGATCAGAAATTGCGAGAAGGACAAGTAGGCCCAGAGCATGACGAAAGTGAGCACGAGGTTGCCGAGATCGTTGAAGCGGTCGGGAGTGATGGCTTGCGCCACGGGCTCGCGGCCGGAGAGCAGGCCCACCACGAAGATGACCAGGGCGAGCGCGCTGAGGACTTGCAGAACCATGAAGATCATGCCGTAAATCGTGGAGAACCAGTGCGGCTCGAGGGACATCAGCCAGTCGATGGAAAAGAAGGTTACCGTCAGGCCGTAAAGGACCAATCCCGGCCCGCTCATGGCTTCGAGACGAATGGCGAGGCGTGGGTCGGCGGTGCGGTCCTGCGCGTCCGACCAGCGGGTCAATCTGCGAGTGATGCCCAGCCACAGCAGGAAATAGAAAACGTTGCGGGCGAGGAAGAACGGGAGGTTCAAGTAAGGCTGCTTGAATTTCAGGATGGCATCGGCGGCAACGAGATCGGGATGCGTCCAGGAGTACAGGCGGCCGAGGCCGAACAAGAGCGGAAGGACTAGAACGGCGAGCAGGGGCATGGTGCGCGCGCCGGCTTCGAGCGGGCGGCGGACGGGCAGTCCCCAAAAGCCGCCGGTGAGGTGATGCACCATGAGGAATGCGGAGCAGCCCAGGGGAAAACCGAGCCAGAAGACGTAGGCCAGCAGGTAGGAGCGGAAGAATTGCTCGGGCGCGCGGATTCCGTCGAGCAAGGCCAGAACGAGCAGCGCGCCGCCCACTGTGAGCGCGCGCTTCTGGACGAGGTCGAAGCGAGCGGGGAGCGGAGCGGTGGTGTGGTTGGCCATCATCTTTGCTCCGCCGGGGGTTGCTGCAAGGCTGGCCGCTGCGACTCGGGAACGTCCGCGGTCGAGCCGTGCTCGCTCAATTGCAAGGCGCGGATGTAGGCGGCGATGCGCCAGCGGTCGTCGGGAGGGACGCGCGAGGCGTAGCTGTACATCACGCCGAAGCCGTTGGTGATGACGTCGAAGAAATGGCCGGCGGGCGCTTGGCGCAGGCGGGGGACATGGAAGGAAGGCGGCGAGGGGAAGCCGCGCTGAACGATCATGCCGGATCCGCCGCCGGTGTAGTCGTGGCAAGGCGAACAATAGATGTTGTATCGCTCACGGCCTCGGGTGAGATCTGCGGCGGTGATGGGAAACGGGAAAAGATCGGCGACGGCGCCATTCACTTTGCCGGTATAGAGGAGCTCGTCGGTGCGCAATTCGCCGCGAGCCACGGTTCCGGCGACGGGCTGGCGTTCGGAGCGGCCGTCGGGGAAAAAGTTGCTGGCGTCTTCCGGGACGTACTTGGGTTGCACGTGCATGTCCTGGCGGCAGCCGGCCAGCGCGAGCGCGGAAAGAATGGCGCACACGGCGAGCGTTCGCGTGACGGCGAGCGGGAATTTCGGCGAGTTAGATTTCCGCTTCATAGATCCCAAACGGCTGGAGACCCTCCAGAAATTTTCGGGTTCCGTCCAAATCGAATTTTTTGTCGCGCGCCTTGATGCAGAAAAAGAACCGCCCACGGGAGGCCAGGGCGAACCGGGGCACGTTGAAGAGCGGATGATAGGGCGTGGGGAGCCCGTTCAACACGAGCATGCCGAGAACAGTGGCAAGCGCGGCGCAAAGTATGGTCATCTCGAAAGTAATGGGAATGAAAGCCGGCCAGCTATTGTGCGGCTTGCCGGCGACATTCAGCGGAAAGCTCAGCACGTTGGCATACCACTGCATGAAAAATCCGGCAGAGGCGCCGAACATGCCGCCGATAAGCACGATCAGCGGCAGGCGCGTGATATGGAATCCCACGGCCTCCGCCAAGCCTTCGATGGGCATGGGCGAGAAAGCGTCCACGGCGCGGTAGCCGGCCCGGCGGGCGTTATGGGCGGCGCCGAGAAGCTGCTCGGGAGTTTCGAACTCCGCGACTAAACCGTAGATGCGTTTTCGGGCCATGGCATTCGTTGGCCGGCGTCGCCGGCGGAGTTCAGGTGGACGAAATCTCCGGGTTTGGATTTTTCACTTTCGCAAGATAGGTGGTGCGCGGGCGCACGTTCAGATCGGCCAACAAACTGTAGTCGCGCGGCTGGCGCTTCAGCTTGGAGACGCGGCTATCGGGATCGTTGATGTTGCCGAAAACGATGGCTTCGGCGGGGCAAGCCTGCTGGCAGGCGGTTTGAATTTCGCCGTCGCGCACGAGGCGGTCCTGCTTTTCGGCCGTGATCTTCGCCTCGTTGATGCGCTGGATGCAGTAAGTGCATTTTTCCATGACGCCGCGGCTGCGCACGGTGACGTCGGGATTGCGCAGGCCGTAGAGGCTGGGCGTGACCCAATCGGAGTAGAGCCGAAAATTGAAGCGGCGTACTTTGTACGGGCAGTTGTTGGAGCAGTAGCGCGTGCCTACGCAGCGGTTGTAAACCATCTGGTTGATGCCTTCGGAATCGTGCAAGGTGGCTCCGACGGGGCAGACCAGTTCGCAGGGCGCCTGCTCGCACTGCATGCAGGGCAGCGGCTCGAAATACATTTCGGGATTGGCGAGATCGCCGCGGTAGTAGTTGTCCACGCGAATCCACTGCATATCGCGTCCGGCCATGACTTCGTATTTGCCAACCACGGCGATGTTATTTTCGGCGTAACAGGCGACCACGCAGGCTTCGCAGCCGGTGCAGCGGCTAAGGTCGATGGACATGCCCCAGGCGTAGCCTTCGTATTTGTATGGCGGATAGAGGGAATCCTTGCCTGCATCCTGGTCGGTCTTGGCGAATTGGGGATTTTTGCGGAATTCGCCGAGGGTGGCGATGCGCACCAGATCGCGTTCAAAAGCGTTTTGGCTTTCTTCCTCGAGCTGCTGGCGATTGCGGTCGATGGGATGATGAATTTGCGTTTCGGCCAGGAGATAGTTTTTCCCCGATTTTTGGATCTGCAACCCGCCGGCGAACGCGGGCGCGGAGGATGTGCGCAGGAGATAGCCGTTGAGGCCGATACCGCTGCCGACGTTGCCGGCGCGCTTGCGTCCGTAGCCCAGCGTGACGGTGGCGGAATTATCGGCCTGGCCGGGCGTGGCGTAGACGGGGCCGGCGGCCTGCCATCCTCCATTGCTCAGAGTGGCGATGTCGCCGGTGGTGAGGCCAAGACGCCACGCGGTGTTGGGGCTGAGGGCAATGGCGTTGTCCCAGGTGACTTTCGAAAGAGGCTTGGGCAACTCCTGCAGCCAGGAGTTGTTGGCCCAGCGGCCATCGCCGATGGTGGGATCGAGGCGGAAAACAATTTCGATCAATTGCGGATTTGCGGCCGGGAGATTGGGCAGCTTGCCGTAGTCGAGGCTGAGCTTGGGCGAGATGGCGGGCAGGGAAGTTCCGGCCATTACGCCATCGTGCAAAGTCTTCTCCCAGAAGTTTTCGAAATCGCGGCCGGAAAGACGTGGCTGCTGCGCCTTCCAATAATCGTGAACGAGATCGTGGTCGGATTTGCCGGCGTCACCGGCAAGGAGAGCGATAGCTTCGTGGAGGGAGTGGCCGCGATAGAGCGGAGCGATCAGCGGCTGAACGATGCCGACCGTGCCGTCATAGGCGCGCACGTCGCTCCAGGACTCGAGGAAATAGGTTTGGGGAATGTGCCAGTGGGAGAGTTCGGCGGTCTCGTCGTCGTAAAGGCCGAAGTGGACCCGCAGCGGAACTTTGAGAAAGCGCTGGGCAAATTGCAGGTCTACGGGCGCGGTGTAGACAGGATTGCTGCCAAGAACGAAGAGAGAGGTCACCTGGCCGGCGTCGATCTCCTGAACTAAATCCGGGAGACAGTCCTTTGCGGGGGTCGCTTCGATGGGGTCGGTATAGCTCACGGTGGCGCCGATGTTGCCAAGGGCGGCGTTCATGGCGTGGGCGAGCGCGTGCGTGGCGGGAGGCTGCGAAGGGCCCGCGACGATCAAGGAAGTTGCGCGATGGCTTTGCAGGTCGCGGACGAGCGCTTTCAGCCAGGGATCCGGGACAGGCGAGCTCGCGGTTTGCACGGGCAGGCCGAGCGCTGCGGCGAGGGCTCGCGCGAAGGGTTCGATTTCGCTCGAGCGGACCGGTAGACGATGATCGGCCATGGCGCCGGTGAGCGTGGGGGTGCTTTCGACGGCGTAAAGCCGGTTCATCTGCGTGCTGGGCGTGTCGATGCCGCGCCACTTCGCGAAATCGCGCGCGTAACGGATGGCGGCGGGGCCCTCATTGATGAAATCGGAGTCCAGGGCGACGACGACGGCGGCCTTATCGAAGCGATAGACGGAGTTCACATCGCGGCCGAAGGCGAGCTGCGCCCCCTGGCGCGCGGCGTATTCGCCGAAAGGCTCGTGGGTGTACCACTTCGCTTGCGGAAATTGCGCGAGCAGCGATTGCATCTGGGCCGCGAACGTTGGCGACGTAGTGGTCTCGGTGAGGATGCGCAGGCCGGCGCCTTTGGAGTTTTTCAGGTTGTCGCGCAGGGCGTCGATGACGGCGAGGAAGGCCGGCCAGTCACTGACGTGGCCTTCGTGCAGGGGCACCTGGGAGCGACTGGGATCCCAAAAGGTCAGCACCGAAGCCTGGCAGAAGACGTTAGTGGCGCCGAGGCTCGCGGGATGCTCCGGATTGCCCTCCACCTTGGTGGGACGCCCCATGTGGCTTTCGACGAGCAGGCCGATGCCGGCGCCGCGGTCCGGCATGGAGGTGGCGTAGAAAAGCGGCTTGCCGGGAATCACCTCTTCGGGAGCGCGCACGTAGGGAACGATTTTTTCGGGCGGCAGCTTGGTGCAGGCGGTGAGACCGGAAAGCGCGGCGGAGGCGGCCATCAGCTTCAGGGCCTCGCGGCGGCTGAGTCCCGACTTTGGTTCGCGGGCAGGAGCGCTGGGGAATTCCTGGTGCAGGGCGGCTTGGTATTCCGGCGTGCGGGCGACCTCGTCGAGGCTGCTCCAGAGGCGCTGCCGGCCGTCGCGCTGGAGTTGATCGGCGATGGCCTGGAGATCGAGGCGGGTTCTGGATGGATGGGTCATCGCTTGGTCACCGGTGGCAGGTGTAGCAATCCGTGAGGGAACGGATCTTGTAGTCAGCCACTAATTTCGTTCCCAATTCGGCCTGATTGGGCGGCGGCTCGTAGCCGATGCTGAAAACCTGTTCCTTGGGGCGCACGTTATTTTCGGGATGGCGGTGGCAATCGAGACACCATTCCATCTTCAGCGAATTCGCCGCCCAGGTGAGAGGCATGGCGCCGATTGGGCCATGGCACGTGGTGCAGCCGATGCCCTTGGAGATGTGGATGCTGTGATTGAAATAGACAAACTGGGGCAGGGCGTTCACCCGCAGCCATTGGATGGATTGATCGCTGCGAAAGCTCGCACGTACGGGCTCCAACATGGAGCTGTCTTTCCAGATCTGGGAATGGCAGGTCATACAGGTCTCGGTGGGCGGCAAGCCGGCGAAGGAGGAGTCCTCGACCGAGGTGTGACAGTAGCGGCAATCGATGCCCAGTTCGGCGGTGTGATGTTTGTGGCTGAAGGGCACGGGCTGCACGCGAGGGACATTCTGCTCGGTGACGTAGGCGGAACCGTCGATCCAATAGGGGATGAGACCAGCGACGGCGGCAAAGAGAAAGAATCCGTAGATCGTCAGCCGCGAAATCAGGTTGGTGCTGTGATGGAAGACTTGGGGCATGGCAGGCGCCCAGGGGCGGCGTTACTTCCTTTCTCCCTGGGTCTCGGTGACGAGAGTTCTCATTTCAAAGATCGAGATCATGGGCATGTAACGGATGAAGAGATAGAGCAGGGTGAGGAAAAGGCCGAGCGATCCGGCAAGAGTCATCCAGTCCCAGCGAGTAGGCCCGTATATGCGCCAAATCGAGGGCATGAAATCGCGGCTCAAACTGATGACGACAATGACGAAACGCTCCAGCCACATGCCGCAATTGACCGCCAGGGCCACGGCAAATAGAGCGGGGACGCTGGTGCGCACGCGCTTGGACCACAGCGCCTGGGGAATGATCACGTTGACGGCGATCAGGCTCCAATACGCCGCCGCGTAGGGGCCGCCCATGCGATTGAGCGTGGCGTATCGTTCGTAGACGTCCGCGCTGTAAAAGGCCATGAAGGCTTCCATGGTGTAGCCGTAAGCCACGATCAGGCCTGTGGCCAACATGACCTTCCCCATGTTTTCGAGGTGGCGCATGGTGATGAAGTCTTCGAGTCCATAGAATTTGCGCAGCGGAATGGCCAGGCAAAGCACCATGGCAAAACCGGAATAGATGGCGCCGGCGACGAAGTACGGCGGGAAGATGGTGGTGTGCCAGCCGGGGACGATGGCAACGGCGAAGTCGAAGCTCACCACCGTGTGGACGGAAATCACCAGAGGCGTCGCAAGCCCGGCGAGGAGCAGGGAAGCCATTTCGTAGCGCTTCCAGTGCACGGCGGAACCGCGCCAGCCCATGGCCAGGAATCCGTAGATGATCTGCTTGGGGCGCGTGCGGGCGCGGTCGCGCAGGGTGGCCAAGTCGGGGATCAGTCCGACGAACCAGAACAAGAGCGAGACAGTGAGGTAAGTGGAGACGGCGAAGACGTCCCAGACCAGCGGGCTGCGGAACTGCGGCCAATATGACATGGTATTGGGATAGGGAAAGAGCCAGTACGCGAGCCAGGGACGGCCCATATGGAGTACTGGAAACATCCCGGCGCAGAGCACGGCGAAGATGGTCATGGCTTCGGCGGTGCGGTTGATGGAGGTGCGCCAGGTCTGATGCAGCAGCAACAAGATCGCGGAGATTAACGTCCCGGCATGGCCGATCCCGATCCACCACACGAAATTGACGATGGCGAAGCCCCATCCGACCGGGATCATCACGCCCCAGATACCCACGCCGATGGCGAAGAGGACGGTGACGGCGTAGAGCAGCACCATCAACAGGAGAAAGGAGGCGGCGAATCCCAGGAACCATCCGGGGCGGCGGCGCTGGCCGAGAACGATAGAGGCGATCTTGTCGGTAACGGACGAGATCGTGTACCCGGGTTCGATGACCGGTGGCTGGCTGATCTCGCCCGCGGCGTCAAGAGGATCGGAATTCACGGTGGAGTCCTAACGAAGAGATGATTTGAGAGCGTCGCGCAAACCGAACAGATTTTCGTACTCGTAACCTTTTACGACTTCGGACCGCTCGACGGAACGATTGCAGGTGGGGCAGAAAAGAGGCTGCTTGAGCCGGGTATGACATTTGTCGTGAAGCTGGTGCAGGGCGATTCTGCGGGAACGCACGGCAGCGTATAAGCGGATGGGAACCGAAACCAGCCCGAAGGTGATACCGCCTTTCCATATCGCCGTGGGCATGCAGGAGTCCTCTTCAAAGAGCTTATCGGCTAGGATGGCGGACTCTATCCGTTAAAAACTGGAGAAAGGGTTTCGCCCGTGTATGTGGTAGCGAATGTCTGCTTGCGTTTCATTTTGGCACGAGGCATCGGTCGCGGCGCGTGGTAAACATTTTTGGCGGGACGAACTTTCATCTGCGTGTAGACGGAACAATGTCGGCCACAGGCATGGAAAACCCCAGGGCCCTGCAAGTGCGGCGGGCGCCCTGGGCTACAAGATTGAGTTTCCCGCGATAGAATAAAGACCGTGCGGGCACAGGCGAGCTTGCGGTGGTGTGCGGAAATGGCCGCAGGCGGCGGGCAGCTTGAGGAGTGGGTGTGAGCGCGGAACGCCAGAGCCGGATCGACTGGATGGATGTGCTCTGGCTGCTGTTTCTATTGGGGCTGGCGCTACTGCCTCCCGTCGGCGAAATCCACAAACAATTAATCCTGTTGGCGATCGGGGTTCTTCAGCTCTTTGAAGGACGGCTGGTGAACCAGGTGCCGCGCGGCCGCTACTACGCGGTGCTTCTGAAGATTCTGCTGGCGATGCTGTTAATCAGCCACACGGGGGAGTTAGGCATCAACAGCAGTTACTATCCGATATTTTATGTTCCTGTGGTCACTGCCGCGGTCTACTTTGGCGCTTGGGGGACGCTGCTTTGGACCCTGCTCGCTTCGGCCGCCTATTTGTCTTATCTCTATCCGGCGCTGCAGGAGTATGAATTGGCTGCCGGCGCCGAGACGGAGTTGATGCTGCGCATTCTTTTCTTTTTCCTGGCGGCCATGGTGGTGAATCGATTCGCTACGGAAAACAAGCGGCAAACGCGGCGCTATCAGGAATTGGCGGAACAGCTGGCGAAAACCAATCGGGAATTGGAGCAGGTGCAGGCGGAAGCGCGCCGTTCCGAACGGCTGGCGGCGCTGGGGCAGCTTTCCGCAGGCCTGGCGCACGAGATTCGCAATCCGCTGGGGATCATCAAGGGCTCGGCGGAGATGCTGATTCAGAGGCTGGCATCGGCGGAACCGCTGGCTGCGGAACTGGCCGGGTATATTTCGAGCGAAGGGAATCGCCTGAGCGCATTGGTGAGCCGATTTCTCGATTTCGCGCGGCCGATGCGGCTGGAGACACAGCCCTATTCGGTTCCCGAAGTGGTGGATCGCGCGCTGCGGGCGGTGGCTGCGAATTGGACCGGTCCTGCCATCGAGGTCGAGCGGCGGTACGAAGAGAATCTTGCGCCGGCGGAGCTGGACGAAAATCTAAGCGAGCAGGTGTTCGTTAACCTGATCCAGAACGCCTACGACGCCATGGGCGAGACCGGCGGCCGGCTGCGCATTTCGATTCGCGAAAGCAAACGGGGCGAGCGGCGGGGCATCGAAGTGCAAGTGGCCGATTCGGGGCCGGGAATCCCGGCGGAACTTCGCGAACAGATCTTCAATCCGTTTTTCACCACGAAGAAAACGGGCGTGGGGCTGGGGCTTGCGATTGTATCGAAGATCGTGGATGAACATCACGGGTCGATTGAGCTCTTCAATGGTGGACCGGCGGAGGAGCCGGGCGACGGCGAGCTGGTGGGTAAAGTGCGCAGCGCGAAAAGCGGCTCGGGTAGCGCCTCGGCGGGGAAAACGGTTGCCGGAAGAGAGCGGGTCGATGCAAAATCCGGCGCCTGCTTCGTGATCTTTTTGCCGCTGGCCGAGCGGCCTGTGACTCCCGCGTCGCAAGCGGCGTTCTAGTGATTTGCAGGGACGATTTTGTGGGAGCATTTTTTAGAGGACAAACGTGTCCAACATACTGATCGTTGAAGACGAGGCGAAAATGCGCCGCCTGCTGGAGCTCGATCTGAACGAAGCGGGATATCAGACCTTTTCGGCGCCGGACGCGGAAAAAGGTTTGGATCTGCTGCGGCGCGAGCAAATCGATCTCGTGCTCACGGATTTGAAGCTGCCGGGTACGAGCGGATTGGAATTTCTGCAAGCCGCCAAGCGCATCAACGGCGGGTTACCGGTGATCGTCATGACGGCCTACGGCACCGTGGAGACGGCTGTGGAAGCGATGAAGGCCGGAGCGAGCGACTACGTGCTGAAGCCCTTTGCGCTGGCCGAGATGCGCATGGTGGTGCAAAAGGAGCTGGACGTCCGCCGCCTGCGCGAGGAGAACCGCAATCTGCGCGAGGCGCTGGGACGGCGCTACGACTATCCCAACATCGTGGCGAAGAGCGCCAAGATGCAGGAAGTGCTGGCGCTGGCGGAGCGCGTGGCGGCCACGCCTTCGACGGTGCTCATCGGCGGCGAGAGCGGCGTCGGCAAAGACTTGATCGCGCGGTTGATTCACCAGCGATCCAGCCGGGCGACCGGCCCATTCGTGAAGATCAATAGCACGGCGATCCCGGAGAATTTGCTGGAGAGTGAACTCTTCGGCTACGAGAAAGGCGCGTTTACCGGGGCCGTGGGGAGCAAGCCGGGAAAATTCGAGTTAGCCGACAAAGGCACTCTTTTTCTGGACGAAATCGGCGACGTTCCGCCGGTGACGCAGGTGAAGCTGCTGCGGGTTCTGCAAGAGCGCGAATTCGAGCGGCTGGGCGGGACGCGGACGATCAAAGTGGACGTGCGGCTGATCGCGGCGACCAATCGCGACCTGCGCGCGGCGCTGGAGGAGGGCACGTTCCGGCAGGACCTGTATTACCGGCTGAACGTCGTCCCCATCGATATACCACCGCTTCGCGAGCATAAAGAGGATATTCCCGATCTGGCGAATCTCTTTCTTTCACGGCTGGCGCAAAAATCGCAGAAAAAGCTGGAAGGCATCCGGCCGGAAGCGATGCAAAAGCTGACGGCGTTTCACTGGCCGGGGAACGTGCGCGAGCTGGAAAATATCGTGGAACGCGCCTGCGCGCTCACGGCCGGGCCGCTGATCGAGCCTTCCGACATTCACCTCGATCAGATGCCGGAGCGGAGCCGTTCCGGAGACGGGCCGCTTCTGCCGGAGGGGAAGACGCTCGATGAATTCGAAGACGAAATCATCCGCGAGGCCTATCGCCGGGCCAACGGCAACAAGAGCGAAGCGGCGCGCCTGCTGGGCCTTTCCCGCAACGCGCTGCGGTACCGGCTGGAGAAGATCGGGATCGGCGACGAGGCCGCGAAGGC
>Ga0335077_10011375_pt1 | contig 11119 bp, 13 predicted proteins | sample Lox_Sample_31_FD_207151 | JGI IMG/M metagenome (GOLD analysis project Ga0335077, IMG submission 207151) | Soil microbial communities from Loxahatchee National Wildlife Refuge, Florida, United States - Lox_Sample_3.1 | ecosystem: Environmental > Terrestrial > Soil > Wetlands | place: USA...
GCCAGGCCGAAGCCGAAAGCGGCGAGGAGGAACAGGGTCCAGCCTTGCTGCGGCGCCGGGCCGGGTCCCGGCTGCGCCGGTGCGGAGGCTGGCGCGGGCGGCTTCACTTCCGTCAGACCGGCGGGGATCGCGATGGCAGCCGCTCTCGCGGCCGGGTCGATCGTCAGGCTCGCCGTCCCGGACCATTTGCCCGGGATGCAGGTTGTGTCGTTGCAGACTTGAAAGCGAGCGTCGATCCGGAGAGCCACGGGTCCGGCCGGCGCGTCGCGCCTGGTTTCAATCTCGAGCGCGAACGCCGCGGAACCCTCGTAGGTATCGGTCTGGCTGTTGAAGTTGGGATCGAAAGCGCGGCGCGGCGGGCCCTGGTAAAGCCGCGTGCTTGCCGCCGCGGCGTTCGCCGCCAGGGTGAAAGACGCCGGGATGCCGGCCGGCGACGTCGCGGCATACAGGTGCCAGCCCGGCTCGATCGAGGCATCGATGTGCAAGAGGGTGGCGCCTCCCGGGGCAACCGTGGCCGGGTCGAGCGATGTGCTCCAGGTGACGTGCTGCTGAGCGCCGGCTGGTGCGTCGGCTGTGCGCCCCCTCAAGCCTGGCGCGCCGGAAAGAGCAACCAGAAGCAACACCAGGGCGTGGGCGGTACAGCGGACTGCGGCCGATCGCTGACGGACGCGGCTCCGTGGAGCGTTCGGAGCCGCGACCGCGAGGGAGCGGTTGATCCGATTGACGGACGAAAGCGTCTCGCCCACTCGACCGCCGATCACGGCACTTTCACGGCGGGGAGGTTTTCGAAGGCGGTGGCGCGCAATTCCTCTTCGATCCGCTGATTCACGTTGCCGTGGGAGAATTCGGCGGCCACGCGAATCGCGTTGCGGATGGCCTTCGCGTTGGCACGGCCGTGGCTGATGATGCAAACGCCGCGCACACCGAGCAGCGGCGCGCCGCCGTATTCGGAGTAGTCCAGGCGCTTCTTGAAATCGTTGAGCGCGGTGCGCGAAAACAAGCCCCCGATCTTGGCGGGCACGGTGGCGGTGAGCGATTCGCGCAGCGTGTACTTGACCAGCTCGGCCACGCCTTCGCTGACCTTGAGCGCCACGTTCCCCGTGAAGCCGTCGCAAACCACCACGTCCACGTCGCCGCTGAAAATGTCGCGGCCCTCGACGTTGCCCACGAAATTGAGCTTGAGCTCCTTGAGCAGCGGCCAGGCGGCGCGCGTCAGGTCGTTGCCCTTGTGCTCCTCTTCGCCGATCGAAAGCAGGCCCACCCGCGGCCGGTCGACCTTGATAATGATGCGGGCATAGATGGCGCCCATCACGGCAAACTGCGCCAGCATGCGCGGCGAACAATCCACGTTGGCGCCCACGTCGAGCACGACCACCGGATGAGTGGGGCCCTTGGCGGTCGGGAAGAGGCCGGCCAGCGCCGGCCGCGTCACGCCCGGCACCATGCGCTGCACCATTTTTGTGGTTGCCATGACCGCGCCTGTGTTGCCGGCCGAAACCAGGCCGGCGGCGCGGCCATCGCGAACCAGCCGCGATGCCACCCTCAGAGAACTGTCCCGCTTGGTGCGGACGGCCTCGGTGTGGTCCTCCATGGTGATCCGTTCGCTCGCATGGACCACTTCGAGCGGCAACTTGCCCCAACCGTCGTGCTTCGCCAGTTCCTGCCCGACCAGGTCCTCCTGGCCGACCAGGATGACCCCTACGCCCAGTTGCCTGGCGGCCAGGACCGCACCCTCGACTTCGGATTTGGGGGCGTGGTCTCCGCCCATTGCATCCAACGCAACGGTCAACATTTGAAAGTAGGGCTACTCCTCGGCTACCTCGACTACTTCGCGGCCCTTGTACTGCCCGCAGTGCGGGCACACCCGGTGCGGCAGCTTGGGCTCGTGGCAGTTGGGACACTCCGCGAGGCCCGCCGGCTTCAGCGCGTCGTGCGCGCGCCGGGTCGCGGTCCGCCTTTGGGAATGTCTACGTTTTGGATTCGGCATGTCTCGTCAACCTTTATAACCTGTTTCTATCCGTCGTCGCGCGCCGTGCATCGCCCTCAGTTCGGACTCCCGAGGTTTCTCAGGGCGGCCCAGCGTCCGCCGGCGTCTTCCGTCTTACAATTGCAGGCGGCCTGGTTCCGATTCTGGCCGCACGCCGGGCAAATGCCCTTGCACGTCTCGCTGCAGATCCGCTGCATCGGCAATGCCAGCAGAATCTGCTCTCTCAGCACATCTTCCAGCTCAACCCCTCCGTTTTCGTAGAACCCGACTTCCGACTCCGCTTCGTCGATGCCGACCTCCTCGTCGCGGGCGATCGTTTCGACCGGCAGGTAGCACAAGTCGAAGTCGGCCTCCAGCGGAAAACGCGCCGGCTCCAGGCAGCGGTCGCATGCCGCGCCTATCACCACGCTATAGCGCCCCCGAATGCGAACTTCGCCCGGCGAATGCGGCACCAGCTCCGCCACGCCGGCCGCCCTCAGCTCCGATTCCTGCTTCAGTTCCTCCCCCACAAAATCGATCTGGCCGGCACGGAAGGTTTCGTCGAAGCGAATCTTCCGCACTTCCAACTCTTTGACACTGAAAAACATAAGCCAGACCGAGGATGGCGCGGAACCTCCCCATTATAGCAACAGCGCCAGCGGCTTTTCTCGAAAAACTGCTCCCGCGGCGGGCAAACCCCGCGGCGTAGCCGTGGGATACTGCCGGGTAGAAGGGGGTGCCCGATGTCCATGTTCTTTTTGGTTCGCTTCGAGCCGCTTCCGGGCAAAGAAGAGGCATTCCGCGAGGCGATGCTGCGCAATCTCGAGCCGACGCGCGCCGAAGCCGGCTGCCTCCAGATCCGCATGTTCGAATCCATCCGCGCACCGCGCACGTTCGCCATCGTTTCCGAATGGGTGGATGAAGCGGCCTTCGAGCTGCACGCGCGGTTGCCGCACACGGAGCGTTTTCTCAAGGCCGCGGAAACGCTGCTGCCGCATCCGGTGCTGGGGTTGCGGACGCGGGAAATCCCGTAGGACAGGCCATCGTCTTTCGTGGTTTGCATCACGTTTCTGCCGCGCCTGCAATCGGGTTACACTCCGCTTCTGAGGAGAGAAAACGATGCGTGGAGCCTTTGCTGTTCCGGTGCGGACCGGATTCGCTCTGCTTTGTGCCGCGGCCATGGCCTTGGCGGCGGACCAGGTGAAGGTGGAAAGCGGCATGCTCGAAGGGATCGCCGCTGCCGATCCGGCGGTGCGCGTCTTTGAAGGTGTGCCTTTCGCCGCGCCGCCGGTGGGTGCGCTTCGCTGGCAGGCGCCGCAGCCGCCGGCCGCCTGGAGCGGTGTGCGCAAGGCGGACCAGTTCGGCGACCGCTGCTACCAGGGCAACATTTTTCCCGACATGATCTTTCGCGACAAGGGCACCAGCGAGGATTGCCTCTACCTGAACGTCTGGACGCCCAATCCGGCCCGGAAGCATTTGCCCGTGCTGGTCTATTTCTACGGCGGCGGCTTCGCGGCGGGCGCGAGCGATGAACCGCGCTACGACGGAACCAATTTCGCCAGGAAAGGGATCGTCGTCGTCACGGCGAATTACCGGCTGGGCGTGTTCGGCTTTCTCGCCCATCCCGAGCTCACCGCCGAATCGCCGCACAAGGCGTCGGGCAATTACGGCATGCTCGACCAGGTGGCCGCATTGCAGTGGGTCCATCGCAACATCGCGGCGTTTGGCGGCGACCCGGCCAGGGTCACCATCGGCGGCGAATCCGCCGGATCGGCCTCGGTGAGCGCCCTGATCGCTTCACCGCTGACGGCGGGGTTGTTCCGCGCCGGCATCGGCGAAAGCGGCGCCATGTTCGGCGCCGGCGGCGTGCTGTCCACGCCCACTTTGGATAAGGCGGAAAAGATGGGCCTCGCCTTTGCGAACATCCTGGGCGCGAAATCGCTGGCCGAGATGCGGGCCATGTCCGCGGGAGACGTGCTGAAGGCCGCCGGGAGGGGGGTGCGCACGGGCCCGATCATCGATGGCTATTTCCTGCCAGAATCGCCGTCGGCGATCTACGCGGCCGGCAAACAGGACCATGTGGCGCTGCTGGCCGGGTGGAATGCCGACGAGGTTCGCGGGTCGGTGCTGGGCGCCAAGGAGAAACCCACCGCGGCGTCGTTCCCGGGCATCCTGAAGGCCCGCTTCGGCGACAGGGCGGCCGATGCGGCGAAGGTATACCCCGCGGCCAACGACGAGGAAGCGCTGGCTGCAGCGGGCGACCTGGCCAGCGATACGTTCATCGTCTACTCCACCTGGAAATGGATCGAATTGCAGGTCGCCACCGGCCAGGCGCCGGTCTACCGCTACCGGTTCGACCGTCCGGTGCCGCTGCCGGAAGGCATGCCGAACCCGGGTGTGAAGGGCCTGGCGGGGCACTCCTGGGAGCTCGAGTACGTATTCGGCGCGCTCGATTCCAAGAAGGCCGCCTGGACGCCGGAAGATCGCAAGACGTCCGAGGAGGTCGCGGCTTACTTCGCCAACTTCATCAAGAAGGCCAACCCGAACGGCTCCGGCCTGCCCAAATGGCCGGCTTTCGGCAAGACGCACGAGGTGATGCACCTGGACGCCACGTGCCACGCAGCGCCGGAACAGCACCGGGACCGCTACGAATTCCTGGACAGCTTTTACGCCGCGCAGAAGTAGCCCGCCGCCCGGTCGGGAATCAGGCTGGGCGATCCGTCAGTGGCACGCGTAGCGGGCGCGGGGCAGCTCGGAATCCTGCGCGGAGGCGTGCTCTATCGTCAGCACCCGGCGCGGGGCCGCGCCGATCAGGCCCGCGAACTCGAACTGAACGGGTTGGCCGTGTTCATCGAGCCAGTCCGATTCGCTGTGCCGCAGCTCGATTACGTCGCTGCAGCCGGCCACGGCCAGGCGCATCGAATTCCTGGTTCGACTCAGTACCACAGCTTTCAGAAGGCTCCCGTCGCGGCGCCGGATCAACATGTACATTTCTTGCGTTCTCCTGTTGAGCGTGTGTTTGGCAGCGAAATCAGGGTGGCTCGCTTTGCCGGTGCTCTCATCGGTAGTGGCGCGAAGCGGTGAAACGTGACACATACCGGCGCGAAAAGGCCGCCCGTAATCGAGAATTCACGGGAATGAGATCCGTTTGTCAAGGACGGCCTCGCCGGGGCCAATCTAAAGACGCCGGCGGCGGGGTTAGCGCCGGTTTCCCGTGACCGGCTGCAGAAATTCCCGGAGCGCCTCCTGCCACGGCCGAAGCGCCGGCAGCCTGGTGGTGCGCAGAACGGCTTTCGCCGGACGCTTCGCCTTGCGCGGGAAATGGGTCGCCGGTACGGGCGACACGGTCACGTTCCGCCCCGCGATGCGAAAAATCTCCCGCGCGAAGTCGTACCAGCTCACGCCGCCGCTGTTCGCCGCATGGTAAATGCCCGGCGGCGGCGCGGCGGCCAACAGGTCGCGCGTGGCGGCGGCCAGGTCCGGCGCGTAGGTGACGCTGTTGACCTCGTCGCAAACCGCCTGGATCGTATCGCGCCTGGCCGAGAGATCGAGCATGAGATCGACGAAGCTCTTCTTGGACAGATCGCTGGCGCCCTTGGGCCCGAACAGCACGGCGGTCCGCACCGTGTAGCAGCGGCCGCCCGCTTCGGCGGCCAACTGCTCGCCGCGCAGCTTCGAGCTGCCGTAAACGGAGAGCGGCGCCGGGCGATCGCCTTCCTCGTATTCGCCTTTGGCGCCGTCGAACACGTAGTTGGTGCTGTAGTGGACCAGCGGCACATCGAGTTCGGCGGCGAACCGCGCGAGCTGGCCGGGAAACGCCCCGTTCAGCGCCATGGCGGCGTCCGGCCGGTCTTCGGCGCCATCCACGTCGTTGAACGCGACGCAGTTGACGATCGCCTCCGGCGCCGGCCGCAGATCGCCGATTTTGAGCCGCAGGGCGGGGAAGTCGAGCACGTCGATCTCTTCGCGATCCCACCCGACGGCGTGCGGATACAGCTTCATGAGCCGGCCGCCAAGCATACCCTTGGCGCCGAGAATGAGAACGCGTTCAATCGGCATCGGAGTCCCTTATTTTAAGCGGGATTCACGGCTCCGGTGCGACAATTGAAGTCGATGATGCACGCTCGCGTTTTCGCTGCTCTTGCGTTCGGTTCGCTCGCCGCGGTTGCTCAACCGCCCGCGGGACGGCCTCCCGCGGCGCCGATTCCACCCGGCATCCGCGTCGAAAGAGACCTCACCTTCGCCACGATCGGGACCAGGGAACTGCGGCTCGATCTCTTCACGCCCGAAAAGCACGAAGGCAAACTGCCGGTGGTGGTTTGGATTTTCGGCGGGGCGTTCATGCAGAACAACCGCCTGCGGCAGGAGGGCGGCGCCGCCTGGCTCGCCGCCAAGGGCTACGCCGTGGCGGCCATCGAGCACCGGTTGAGCTCCGACGCTCATTTCCCGGCGCAGATCGAGGACTGCAAGGCGGCCGTGCGCTGGCTGCGCGCCAACGCCGCCAAATACGGCCTCGATCCGGCGCGCTTCGGCGCCTGGGGCGAATCCTCGGGCGGGCACCTGGCGACGATGCTGGGCGTCACCGGCGGCGTGAAGGACCTGGAGGGCGACTCCGGCAACCTTGACCAATCGAGCCGCGTATCGGCCGTGGTGGATTTCTTCGGTCCGACCGATTTTCTGCAGATGGAAAAGGCGGCTCTGCCGGGAGGGATGAATCACGATGCGCCCAATTCTCCCGAATCGCTGCTGATCGGCGGCCCGATCCAGGAAAACCGCGAGAAAGCCGCCCGCGCCAACCCGATCGCGTACATCACCCGCCAAAGCCCGCCGTTCCTGATCCTTCATGGAGATCGCGATCCGCTGGTGCCCTGCAACCAGAGCGAGCTTCTGTTCGAAGCGCTGGAGAAGGCCGGCGTGCGCGCATCGTTCTACAAGATCGTCTCCGCCGGCCACGGCGGTCCGCAGTTCCACACGCCGGTCACCAAGGCGATGGTGCTCGCCTTCTTCGATGAGTACCTGAAATAGCGGCCGGGCTGCATTCCGGCCCCGACGCGGCATCACCAGAGCTGGTGCACCAGCGGGCGGATCTTTGCGTCGTAGATGCCGCGAATGGCGGCCATCGTTTCCGCGGCCAGCGGCGGCAGATCCGCAGCCGCGCAGTTTTCCACCACCTGCGCCGGACGCTTGGCCCCTGGGATGACGCAGGATACGGCCTGTTCCATCAGGATCCAGCGCAAGGCAAAGGGAGCCATGGCAACGCCGGCGGGCAGCAGGCGCCGGATTTCCTCCACGGCTTCCAGCGCCACCTCGTAATCCACGCCGGAAAACGTTTCGCCCACGTCGAAGGCTTCGCCGCGGCGGTTGAAATTGCGGTGATCGCCGGCGGCGAACTTCGAATCGCGCGTGAGCTTGCCGCTCAGCAGGCCGCTCGCCAGCGGAACGCGCGCCAGAATGCCGGCCTGGCGACGCCGGGCCTCGCGGAAGAACAACTCCGCCGGCCGCTGCCGGAAGCAGTTGAAGATGATCTGCACCGTCTGCACGTTGGGGAACTCGATGGCCTTCAGCGCTTCCTCCACCCGTTCCACGCTCACGCCGTAGTAGCGGATTTTTCCCGCTTGCGCCAGATCGTCCAGCGCGCCGAAGACCTCGGGGCGGTAGTAAACATCGGTGGGCGGGCAGTGGAGTTGCACCAGGTCGAGACAATCGGCCGCCAGGTTGCGCAGGCTGTCTTCGATGAACGCCGCCAGGTTCCGCGCGTTGTATCCGTCCGCCGTGTGGGGCGAAAGGCGCCTGCCGGCCTTGGTGGCGACCAGAATCTGCTCGCGGCGCTCGCGCTTCAGTCGCGCAATCAGCCGCTCGCTGCGGCCGTCGCCGTAGACGTCCGCCGTATCGATGAAATTCACGCCGCAGTCGACGGCCCGGTGCAGCGCGGCCATGGATTCGTCATCGCTGACCTCGCCCCATGCGCCGCCGATCGCCCAGGCGCCAAAGCTCACCTCAGAAACCTGCCAGCCGGTCCTGCCCAGCGCACGATATCGCATATCCTCAATTATGCACGCGGGGAACCGCCGCGCAGTTGCGCGCCGGCGCGGAGGGAAAAAGCGCAGGGAAAAAGTGCGTTGGGAAGGAGTCCCGTTCGAGCTCCCTCCCAACGCGACGCGAATCAAAACGTATCTGAAGAGATGATCGGAAGATTCCGCGAAAAACCTTAGGCCGCCGGCCGAGGTTCGTGCAGCGGCTGCCCTTTGTCTCGAAGGCGAAGCGCATTCACCGTACTCCTTTAGTTCCAGAGGAATAGCCGGGCGGTCCTGAGACACTGAGGACGTTCGGGGGATTTTACTTAGGCGCCAGGCCGGGTACATTCGAATCGTGGATGAATCACTTAGACCGTCTCATATATCTCGGGTAGGGAATGCGGGCATTTGCCCGGAGTGTTACTTCAGCGGCATCGCCTACACCCAACTGGCCGACTACCGCGCCGCCAAGCAGAGGGCCGAAAGGCTTTACGCGATCGGTGAACTGAGGGCGGCGGCCCGGTTGCTCGGCGAACTGGCCGCCCAGCGGCGCGCGTACCAGGCGCAGGGGTTGGGCGAAGCGATCGGCGGCTGATTGCCCGAAACGATCGCGCCGGCGGCCGCGACCTGGAAACCTTGCTCTAAGTGGAACCCCTGAGCACGTGGTTTTCGGTCCAGAGGTAGCGGAGGTCGAAGGGCAGCGGCAGCGGCTGGGTGGTGTCGAGGTGCTCCGGTTGGCGCGCGGCAAGGACTTCGATCACCCTTTCGACGAACAACGCCGGCAGGCGCACCTTGCCGTAATACGCCTTCTCCACGGAGAAACTGATTTCCGAATTGGCGGGCGCAAAACGGAAATCGACCCAGATGGTTTGCCTGCCCCGCAGAACCGGCCGCAGCAGGGACGGGATGGTGCCGGGTTTCCAGCGCTCGATGGCGTCGAAATCGATCACGCTGAACGTGGAGATGTAATTCTGCGCGAAAATCTTGACGGCCACCGAATCGATTCCCGGGCGCGGCTCCGTGCGCAGGGCATATCGCACGTAGCTGTTGATCTCCTCATCGGAAAGAGCGAACGAAACGCGGCGGTGCGGCGCGCCTGGCGATGTGCCGGCCTCGCGCAGTTCGTCGAACAGCGCGAGCACCTTCTTGGCGGCCGGCGGAACGGAGTTGTCCGCCGCCGGCGCGGCAGAACCGCACAACAGGATCAAAGCCAGGCCAGCGCTCTTCACGAAGTCTCATTGGAACACAATCGCGGCGCGAGCCACGTCACGGTGCGCGCACCGCCGGATGAAAAACGCGGCGCGGCAGGCTCCGGCAATCGGATCGGAACGCGTCGCCGCGCATGCTCTGAGCAGCATGAGCGGCCCGGATATCGATTGAACTGAAAGTACCTGGAACAAACCAAACTCCTAAGTACCGAAAGTACTTTATCGCCGGTTCTCCGGCGCGGCCCCGCGCTACACTCAATAAAAATCGGGAACGGTAGGTTCGGAGGAACTCCGTGCTCACAGCTTCGGGACTAGGCATCATCACCGTTACCTACCCTGATGGGACGGCGGATGAAGGTGTACTGATGGCACGCTACGGGAATACCGTGCGCGTCGCCATCAGGGATCGCGACGACATTTCGCAGTTCACGTGTCTCGATGGCACCTGGCTCTCAGAAGGTCGCCAGCCCGTCCAGATCGACTTCGAACAGCAGGACGCCGCGCGCTCGCCTGTCTCCGAAGCGGACTACACCTACTCGCAGGAACTCGAAGCCTTGTTGATCCACGTCTTGTTGAGCCAGGATGAGGAGTGCTCGGACAGGAAGTTCCTCGAAATCGCTCCGCGACCGCTCAGCAGCAGCCCGGGCCCGATGCGGGTCTACGACAACCTGTTCCACCCGCAGTGCGTGCGCAAGCCGTCCTGACGGAAGCGCCAGATCCCCGACAACCTCACCGGCAGTTCCCGCCCGCGCTGGCCGCCCGTACAGGCCGCGGCCGCGGCCCTCATTGCTCCAACCAGACTACCGTCACCGACTTCGGCTCCAGCTTCAGCGCCAGCTTGCCGCCTTGCACCGCGACGGGAACCGGCTTCGGCGCGACCGCGCCGGGCGCCGCGAACGTGTTGACGCTGTCGACCGCGGGCGCCGTCAAGGTCTCTCCGGCCGCCGCTTTGGCGGTGAAGCCGGCCAGGGCCGCCTCGACCTCCACGGGTTGCTCCGGATCGAGGTTCGTGATCTCCAGCCACAGCTTGCCGGACTGATCCCTGGCGGCGATGGCATCCAGGCGCGGCAGGCTGATGCCGCCGTGCGTATAAGTGCCGGCATCGAAGGCGACGGGCACCAACGTCGCATCCTGGAACGGCACGTACATCTTGAAGACGTAATAGGTCGGGGTGAGAACCATCTTCTCTTTGTCCGTCATGATCATCGCCTGCAGCACGTTGACCATCTGGGCGATGTTGGCCATGCGCACGCGGTCGGCGTGCCGGGCAAATATGTTCAGGTTGAGCGCGGCCAGGATGGCGTCGCGCAGGCTGTTCTGCTGCTCCAGAAACGCCGGGTTCGTTCCCGGCAGCGGCGCGTACCAGGCGCCCCACTCGTCGACCGCCAGGGCAACCTTCTTCTGCGGGTCGTACTTGTCCATCACGGCGGACTGCCGGCGCAGCAGGTCTTCCATTCCGAGCGTGGTCTTGAGGATCTGCGCGTATTCGTCGATCCCGAAACCCGTTGAGGCAAACGACGGCGGCCAGTGCGGCACGGTGTAGGAGTGCAGCGAAAGGCCGTCGATATCCCAGCTCCAATCGTGCTTCTGCCAGGCCTTCATGATGGTTTCGGTCCACTCGGTAGTGCCGTCGCCCGGGCCGACGGCGATCTTGAGCATCTGCTGGTTGCCTTCCTGCGCCGGATTGAAGTTCCTGACGAAGCGGCTGTAGATCTTGAGCTGGTCCAGATAGTAATCGGCTGTCATGTTGCCGCCGCAGGCCCAGCTTTCGTTGCCGATGCCCAGATAGCCGACTCGGTACGGGGCGCGATGACCGTTCGCCGCGCGCTCCCTGGCCAGCGTTGTCGGCTGCGCGGCGGTCATATACTCGAGCCATTCCGCCGCTTCGCGCGGCGTGCCCGAGCCCACGTTGATGGATACGTACGCCTGGC
>Ga0335077_10011377_pt1 | contig 11118 bp, 13 predicted proteins | sample Lox_Sample_31_FD_207151 | JGI IMG/M metagenome (GOLD analysis project Ga0335077, IMG submission 207151) | Soil microbial communities from Loxahatchee National Wildlife Refuge, Florida, United States - Lox_Sample_3.1 | ecosystem: Environmental > Terrestrial > Soil > Wetlands | place: USA...
CCTCGTAAGAAGGAAGCAGAGAGGTCGCTAATCAGGTGGCAGCACCTACTGAACCGAGAACACCCAACTGGCACCGAGCGAAAATCGCTCACACGAGAGTGCGGATGGAAGGGCGGCGGCAGAGGCGGCCCGGCTGAACGGAAAAGGTAGAAAGAGACCAAAGAGAGAGGCTATCTATTCTTGACCCGGACCGGCCTTCTCATGGAAGGAGTGGTCGAAAGCGCGGTCCAGATCTCTGGCAGTTCCGTTGGGGGGACAAAGGACCTTTTGGGAAACGAATCTATCGCCGAAGAGTGATCGGCACGGTCTGCCAATACGCCGATGTGGAGTCCGCCCGCAAATCAGGCGCGGGATTGTTGGCAGAAATCAACGGGAATGGACTTAAACATTCTGCTCTCCGGATGACCATTTCGGAGGTCTGCGATCACTTCATTCAGCGCGAATTGACTAACGACAATCTCTGGCGCAGTTATGCCACAAAGAGAGCCTACAAGGCTTATTTGAAGAGGTGGATAGTCCCACATTGGGGATGTATGCCTCTTTCCGAAGTGAGAACGATGGAAGTGGAGTCATGGCTGCGTCGGCTGCCACTAGCGAAGAGTAGTTGTGCGAAGATTCGAAGTATCCTTTCGGTCCTTTTCAACCATGCGTGCCGTCACGAACTGTTCGACCGAAATCCTATCCGTTTGGTTCGCCAGAGTGCGAAACGTCGAAACACGCCGTGTGTGCAGATACCGCCTGAAATAAAGGCGCTTATCGATAATTTGGGCTTGCGAGAGCGGACGCTGGTGCTTGTTGTAGCCTCTACGGGTTTGCGCCAGAGCGAGCTGTTCGGATTGAAGTGGGGAGATATCAATTCTGCTCAAGGGACAATGAGCGTTACGCGATCGATCGTGTGCGGAGTGGTGGGTCCATGCAAAACAGAATCTTCGCAAAAGCCTGTGCCGGTTCATCCAACCGTTTTGGAGGCACTCGCGAAATGGAAAGAAACCTCTCGCTACGCCGGACCCCAGGACTGGGTTTTCGCGAGCAGACGGCACCGAGGTCGGAAACCAATATGGGGCCAAGCGATCTTACGCAGATACATTCGTCCGGTCGCGCGGCGCGTCGGGATTCAGAAGCGATTTGGTTGGCATACGTTCCGGCACACATTCTCGACTCTGCTGCGAAGCGTCGGTACAGAGTTCAAAGTAATGCAAGAACTGTTGCGACATTCCTCGTTGCGATCCACGTTGGATGTCTATACGCAAGCGATCTCACCAGCAAAACCACTCAATACAAGCGCGTCTTTCGTTCCCTATCTGTCCTGTTTTCTTGACCGGGGGCAGAGAATGCGCACGTGGCCCGTTCAGTTGGCCGCTCACACCGCCAAGGGGCGCCTCGGAGTGAATTGGCCGGGCCTATGCATCTTGCGCTCGGCCTCCCCTTGCATCCCGCCCGGCTTTGTTATATACTGAACCACATGGTTCAGTATCGGCCAGCCCAACTAGATGTCTCATTCGCCGCGCTCTCGGACGCCACGCGACGCGGCATTCTGGAGCAGCTCGAGCGCGCGGACTCTTCCATAACGGACCTAGCCGAGAAGTTCGACATGACTCTGACGGGCATGAAGAAGCATGTCGGCGTCCTGGAGCAGGCGGGGTTCGTGACCACGGAAAAGGTCGGGCGTGTGCGAACCTGCAAGCTCGGCATGCACCGACTCGTGGAAGAGGCGGCATGGATCGAGAGGTACCGCCGGCACTGGGACGCACGCTTCGACGAGTTAGACAAGATCGTTGAGGAATTGAAACGGGCGGAAAGAGTCGATGGACGGAAAAAGAGAAAGTGAGCCAAACGCCATGAAGAACCCTACGACGCTAGAACGAAAGTCCGAGCGTGAGCTAGTCGTCACGCGAACCTTCAACGGCCCAGCACGCATCGTGTTCGAGGCCTGGACCAAGCCTGAATTGCTCAAGCAATGGTGGACGCCGAAGTCGCTTGGAATCACTTTCGTTTCCTGCGAGGCCGATGTTCGTACGGGGGGCACGTATCGTTTCGTGTTCAGCCACCCTGATTTTGAGCAGCCTATGGCCTTCCACGGGCGGTATATCGAAGTGACGCCAAACTCGCGCATCGTCTGGACGAATGAAGAAAGCGCCGATGGCCCCATTTCCACAGTGACTTTCGAGGAAACAGATGGCAAGACGCTACTGATCCTGCACGAACTCTACTCCTCAAAGAAAGCCCTCGATGATGCAATCGAATCCGGAAGCACGGGCACGAGCGCAGCAGGCGAGCAGTTTGAGCTGTTGGATGAACTTCTTGTCACGTTGGTGAAATAATGAAAAAGCGTATCCGTAAGCCTGACGTGATCTTTGCGCTCCCGGCCGCAGGAGCGGGCTACGCGCTTGTCTTAGGCGGCGATCCCGCACTCGCTGCCCAATGCCTGGATCACCTCAAACAGTATCTGACGCTGCTTTTCAGCCGCCAGTGCGGCGAGAGGTGAGGACGATATGCTCAGACGCGATTTCATGAAGACTGCCACAGCGACCGCAGTGCTGACTGTGACCCTTCCCGTTCAAGCCAAGGAGACGCCCACCATGTCGAGTACGAATTTTGCCGATGTCAATGGCCAGCATATCTTTTACAGCGTGCATGGCGCCGGCAAGCCGCTCATTCTTCTTCACGGGGGCATCGACCCAGACAGCTTCGGGAGCAATCTGGCCGAACTGGCCAAGGGCCGGCAGGTGATCGCCGTCCATCTCCAGGCGCATGGGCGCACGCCAGACACCGACAGGCCATTGCGCTGTGAAACGATGGGCGACGACGTTGCGGCTCTGATCGGCCATCTGAAGCTCGGCAAGGCCGACGTAATCGGCTACTCGCTGGGATCCTTCGTCGCGCTGCAGACCGCCATCCGCCATCCGGACGTGATCGACCGGCTCGTGCTCCTGGCCGCGAGGATGAGGCAGGACGACGCTTATCCGGAGGTGGTGGCGGCCTTCAATCAGTTGGAGGCCAACGCTGCGATGCTTGGCGGTAGCGTCAAGGCATCGCCGTTAGGGCAGGCCTATCCCGATGTCGATTGGACGAACCTCTTCAGGAAGGTCGGTGACCTGACCAAACGCCCCTTTGACTGGAGCGCCGACGTCACCAAGCTCCAGGCTCGCACACTGCTGATCTTTGCCGACGCTGACTACATCCGACCCGAACACATGGTCGAATTCTGGAAGGCGTTGGGAGGCGGCCAGCGCGATGCCGGGATCGATGGCTCACTGCGGCCCGCAAACCAGTTTGCAATCGTGCCAAACACAACCCACTACACGCTCGCCGTTGAGCCGATGCTGCCGGAGATCGTCGAGCGCTTCCTCCGAACCAAATAGGAGGGAGTCGGTCGCGGCGAGGCCTGCGAAGCAGGATGAAGATAGTTGCCCGCTCTCAGCCGCAGAGGTGAGGCCGGGGAAGGCCAACGTGAGCGGGCGGGAAGTATCGAGCGAGTGGACGAACTTCTTATCACCTTGGTGAGTTAATGAAAAAGCGTATCCGGAAGCCGGACGGCAAAGGCAAGAATGTCACGAAGCTGCTGGTGGCCATGACCGGCAAAGGCGGGTGGGCCACCCTTTGTCTCCCAATGAAGGGTTCCCGAAGCATCGCTGGTGAGAGAATACCATCGGCGGACCAAACTCGCGAGATACACGCAGAAATGGGTTGGGTGCCGCATCCCTTGGTTTGCAAGGGTGCGGGTTTTAAAGTGCAATTCGTTGCGGAACTAGGAGGAAGAAGGAAGGTGAAAACCATCCTCTTGAAGTGCTTGTGAGCGGCCTGAGACATAGGTAACACATTGTACCGGACACATGGGTGACACTTTTCCCCGTACAGGGGAGGGAGTGATGCCTTGGAAGGAGAAAATCCTCGGCCATCGTGCGGTTGTCCAAAACGCCGTCATTGGAACGTTAGCACATCTCCAAATCGGCAGAGCCTATGCCCTACAAGGCGATACCACCAAAGCCAAAGCGGCCTATCAGGATTTCCTCACGCTCTGGAAAGATGCAGACCCTGATGTCCCAGTTCTCATCGCTGCGAAAGCGGAATACGCGAAGCTCAAGTGACCCTGTGGGGGCTGGTGGAAGAATGTTGCGCAGGCAGTCACGCAAAGAATCTCCTCCACCCAGACCGCTCAAAGGAATCTTCATCCGCGCGCTCTCTCTAGAACACCATCGCTTTTACGAATCTTTCGTGAAAGCCGGGATGATTCGTTAATTCGATGTACTCGACCCTCAAGGCTAACTTCTCCGCTTCGCCGCGTTTCGTAGCCGACGCCAGCATCAGGCGCGCACCCAACCCCGCGGCGTTACCCACTTGAAGGATGCGGTCCACGGGGACGGCTGGAAACAGACCGATTCGTACGGCGCTGCGCGGATCCAGGTAGCTGCCAAATGCGCCGGCAATGATAAACTTCTTCAGCGCCGCCGGCTCCACTTCTCCTGCTTTCAGTAGCACGTCAATTCCCGCGCGGATGGCCGCCTTAGCCAGCTGGATCTCGCATATATCCTGCCGACTGACGGTAACCTCCGCGCCATTCGCAGCCACACGCGCATCCGCCAGCACGAATTCCGGGACGCCGTGCTTCACGCGCACGCCTTGCTTGCCTTTCCGGAAATTTCCGCGCGCATCCAGGATTCCCGCTTCCAACAGAACCGCGATGGCGTCCAGAATGCCAGAGCCGCAGATGCCACACGGCGGCCGACGGTCAATCGTGTAGAACTGAATCGCGCCGTCGTGTGACTGCACGCGTTCAATCGCTCCTGGCGCCGCACGCATCCCTTGATGAATGTGCGCCCCTTCGAAAGCGGGCCCGGACGCGCAGGAGCAGGTCAGCAACCGGCCATTCACCTTTAGGGTCAGTTCCGTGTTGGTTCCGATGTCGATGGCCAGTGTTGGCGGTTCACAGCTTTCGATGTCGACGCCGAGCAGCATCGCCACATGGTCTCCGCCGACATAACCGGCGATGTTCGGCGGGGTGTAGACACTCGCTTCGGTTGCCAACTCCAGCCCGATCTGCCTTGCCCTCATTTGTGCCGCCAGCGTCGATGCCGGCAAATACGGCGCCCTTCCTAGTTGTTCCACCGGCAGGCCCGCAAACAAATGGTGCATCGCGGTGTTGCCAGCGATCACGGCTCGCAGGATTCTGTTTCGTGGAATGAAGGCCTCTTCGCAGACGGCATCCGCCAATTTGTTGACTCCGGAGCGTACCAGTTCGACCAAGCGCTGCCGGCATTCCTCGGAATTGCTGGCGTAGGAGATGCGGCTAATCACGTCTTCGCCAAAAGCGAGCTGCGGGTTCATCAGGCCCTGTTGCGCGATGGTCTCGCCGGATTCGAGGTTCACGAGATAGCCCGCGAGTTTGGTGGTGCCCAGATCGACGGCGAGTCCAACCAATGTCTCGCCGGACTCCCCACTTCTCCCCGCAATTGTTCCATCGACCTCAACGCGAGTCGCTTCGCTTTCCAGTTGCACGCGTTGCCCTGAGGTCAACGACTCGGCGGGAACATCCAACGTCACGTCGCTCCGCGCCAAGGCCTGACAGGCAAGCCGCCAGCCTGCGTGGAGTAACTCCTGGGCAAAGTGCTCTCTTTCTTCGGCCGTGAGCGGCGACAGTTGGCCGGCCACCAGTCGAATTCGGCAGTGACCACAGGTTCCGTTCCCTCCACACACGGCTTGTAATTCGACGCCGGCCGATTGTGCCGCCTGGAGCAAAGTCTCGCCCGCTTGTACGGGCACACGCCTGCCGATAGGCTGAAGGTCGATGACATGACTGTTTTCTTCAGCAGGCATAGCTTGGCGTTTGATGGCGGCAATGCGCCGCAGCCTGGCAATCCTCGCAGGCGCCAGGGCCCTCCGCCACCTGCGCACCGATTCCAATGACAAATGAGACTGACTTCCTCGGCGTCATCATGAACGATTCATTCAGCGAAACACCTGCGGCGTGCCCATCCACCAGGGCAAAAATCTGCGCCTGACCCTCAGCGAGTTCCCAGCCCTTCATCCCGGGATACAGAGGGTGAGTTGCATGGAGCCGTCGCTCACGAACCATTGCCCGTACTTCTCGGAAAATGGAATTCGTCAGTGCGGTGATCGCCACTGTCCCCAATCCATCCATGATCAAACTGTGCACCAGGTCGGTCGTTCGCACGCGGCGTTCGAATTCATCGCCAATCGTCCCCACGACTACCACGAGAGACTGCGATCCCGCTAGTCTTCTTCTCAACGTTCGGCTGCGCAGCGGGACTCCGTTTTCCAAGACCAGGCCTTGCGGTTCTTCTTCACGCGCTACGATTTCCCGAATTACCGCTCTTGTCCGCAGGCAGTCTTGCTGTTCCACCACGATCTTCTCAACGAGGTCCACGAATCGCGGCTGCCGCGCGCGAATAGCCTCCGGAGCCGCGCCCATCGCGCGAAGCACCATCTCGGCATCGATGCCCAGCTTCCAATCGGTGCGCAATTCGCTACAGTTCACGCCCATGTTTCTCTCTGTTCGTTCATCAGGTCACACACCGGGCAAGTGGTCCATGCCGGTTCGTTTTGCCTGGGCCGTGATGAAGCTTTTCAGTTCGCTCTGCACGTCCGCGGGAATCTCTGGACGGCGATAGGCTGTCAGCAGTTCCTGAACTCTCTCCTTGGCGCGGGCCACGATGTCTTTCTTTCCACTTTGTTCCCAGGAATTCAGCGAGCGGCGATCGATCACTTTCGTCGGCAGGTACTGTTCCTGCTTAAACAGCTTCCGCGTCTCCGGCAGTTTCAGGAAATCGCCCTTCGCGCCGGCCTTCCCGATCATTTCTACCGCGAGCTTGCCGTCGTATCGCTCGACGCCGCGGAGCAGGCGCTGCGCCATCGCAATCGTTTCGGCGTCGATCACCAGCTTCTCGGCGCTATGGCAAGCGAGAGAATCCAGCATGCCTGCGCCGGAAATCATATTGATTCCGCCCAGCGCGCCTAGAACCGCCGCAATCCCGCTCTCCTGACCGGCCTGCATGTCGATGGCTTTCGAATCGCTTCCCAGCAGGTAGCCGTGCGTTGGCAGTCCCAACGACTTGCCAATTTGCGCGCAAGCGGCATTGAGCATCGACGTTTCCACCGAGCCCATCGGCGTGATTCCGCTGCGCATGTCGAATATGGCAGGTGCTCCGCCCCACACAACAGGCGAACCCGGCTGTGCCAACTGGTGAATCGTGATTCCGGCGATCGATTCAGCCGCATGCTGAACCACGCTGCCGGCAATCGTCACGGGAGCCGCAGCGCCCGCCAGGGGCATGGAAATGATCTCCGCCGGCACGCCTGCGCGGGCAAGATCCATCATGTTCTGCGCGGCGAACTCAGACCAGTTGAGCGGCGGTGAAGGGCAAACATCAAAAATCGCCCGCGGCTTCTTTTGTAGTACATCCATGCCTCCCGCATCAACGGCGAGGAGTTCAATCATCAAAGGCGCGGTATGTTGCGTAAACGCGCCGGTGACAATCGGCTTGTTCGAATACCAGAGCACAAGGAAAAGGCGATACAGATCGCCGATCTCCTTCGGCACTTCGTTGCAGACCACGGCCGTGGATTGCGCGGCAAACTGCGGCAACATCTCGGCAACCTGCACCAGTCGCACTAAATCGCCGGACTGGCTGATTCGGTGCTCCAGCGTGTCGGGGTCCAGGATGTGCACGCACGACGAGCCCGGATCGAAGTGCACCCGATTCCCACCATAGGTGACAACTGCCTCGCCTTCGCGGTTATAGAGCGAAAATTCCCGGGGGACGGTCTGCAGCGCCTTGCGCGCCAGTGATTCGGGAATATGCGCGGTTCCGTCCTCCACACGGCTGCCATTTGCCGCCAGCAATTCCGCTGCTTCGGCCACGCCAATGGTTACGCCGCGTTCCCAAATCAGTTCAAATGCTTCCGCCAGGATCTGTTCCGCAAGGGCAGGTTCGAGAATTTTCAGGCCGGGCCGCATCTTCTACCTCGTCACCAGTCTCTTGGCCAGGGCCACTGCGGCCAGCGCATCTTTCCCGTACCCGTCGGCGCCAATTTCATCCGCCCAACTCTGCGTTACCGGTGCGCCGCCAACCATGATCTTCACGCGTGGTCGCAACCCCTGCTGCTCCAGTGCGGCAACCACGTTCTTCTGGCCTGCCATGGTGGTGGTCAGGAGCGCCGAAACCCCGACGATGTCAGCCTGTAATTCTTTCGCTTTGAGAGCGAACTCCTCAAACGGAACATCCACTCCCAGATCGACCACCTCGAACCCACTCGCCTCCAGCATCGTTCCCACAAGCGTCTTCCCGATCTCGTGAATATCGCCTTTGACGGTGCCCAGCACGACTTTCCCGAGCGTCTGCCGCGCGTTACCTGCCTTTTGTATCTCGGGTCCGAGAACGACGGTCGCGGTCTTCATCGCTTCGCCGGCCAGCACCAGGTCCGGCAAAAACATCTCGCCTTGTTCAAACTGTTCGCCGACCGCATTCAACCCCGGAACGAATCCCTGATTGACGGCGTCCAGCGGATTCATGCCTTCGCTGAGCGCCCGCAGACTCAATTCTTTGGCCTTGTCGGGATCGCCATCGATGATCGACTGCTTCATTAATTGCAAAAGGGATGTGTCCATGAAGTCCTCGCCTTGCCAGATTGAGCGAAACTCCACGCCTGTGCCGTGAAGGGAGCGATCGTTTCGAAGGGGAGGAGAGTACGGTTCTCTTCTCCAATCAGGCCGCACCATACAGGGAAATGTCCGACCCGGAAGCGTTCACCCATGATATGACCCACTTCCAGGTAAGTCTATATCGGCAAGCACGAATCACGTTGGTTCTGAAAAGGCGAGGGAACTAGTCTTTCCGCACGGAAATTACGGATGCGGTGTACCGGTCGCCGCGCAAAACCGAGACGCTGTATTCAATGGGCGTCTCGCGGCTGTCGTAGGTTGTCTCTTTGATCAGGAGCACCGCGCTTCCAACAGCTGCTTGCAACACCTTCGCGTCTTCTTCATTCGCCGTTGCCGCGCCGATCACTTCTTCCGCCCAACGCAGGCGTCGTTTGTAGTTCTGTTCAAAGATACGATACAGAGACTGCCCTTCCAGGTCCTGCTTCTGAATCTCCGGGAAAATCGTTGCCGACAAGTAGCTCGTGTGGACGACAGCAATTCCTCCGATCTTGAGTCCGTGTGCGGTCTTTGCCTGGGTTTTTATGAGAGCGGCCGCAAGCCTTGGCAAGGCTTGCGTCAATTCGGGGTTGTCCCGAAAAAGAGGCCAAAGCACATCCGGCATTGTAAGGGTGATGCCCTTATATTGCGTATCTGGCAGGGCCGCGAAGCGTTCGCGCTGCCACTGGATCGTGGCTCGATGACCACAGCTCGGACAGAAGGAACTTTTGCACGTGTGAAAGACAATTCGTTGCGCGTTCTGTGGGGAGTAAATCTCTGCGCCAAGGGACGCTGTGCGACACAATAGAACTTTTTCTAGGGTATTTCGGACGTTTTTTGGCGTTTGCACACGGTCCCATAGGAGCCGTGTGTCTTTAAGAATCGTACTTATTGGCCTGCGGTATCTCATTGGGGTTCATGTCGGATAGCTTCGATTCCAAGTCCACTACCCAGGTGAATTGTTGTCCGTGACGACCGACTATGGCGCAGCTGAATAGTTCCCGGGTTACGCGCTTCCAGCTCCCTCAGAGCATCCAAGACCGTGCTGACATCGATGTCCCTCGATTTCTCCATTTTATTCAGCGCCTTGGAAACAACACGCCCGACTTCCCGTTCTAGACAGTGTTTTTCGTACTTCTCCCTTTGTTCCTCTCGGGGAAGCGAACTGAGATTGAAGCCCTTATGTATCGACAAGCTTCCTTCGAGGAGAGCGTCAATGATCCGTGGGTAGGCATTAGCCAAGATATGCTTTGCCTTGCTGACGTTCCGAGAACCTGATTGCGCTATCCGAGCAATCTCGATGCGAACGTCCACCTGCTCCGGTTTGGGCAATTTTGCCAAACCTTTTCGGCGTTGGTTAGAAAGTGCCCTTGCCCGATGCTAGCGACTATTTTCGCATTCGGATTGAGGCAAAAAGGAAAGCACTGGACGCATTAGTCGAACTGGAGAGAAAGGGGAGTCACGACACAAGTAGAGACACAAATTATGGAAACTTCAGCACCAAATCCTCCCAAGTCTTTGAAAAATTTGGCGGGGACGACGAGACTCGAACTCGCGACCTCTGCCGTGACAGATGGAAAGTCAATTGCGACCGCTATCGCACAAAATCAGACCTTAATGATTTGGTGGCCGAGAAACTGAGCGCAGTCCGGGAAGCCGCCAAGTGTCCGCGATCATCGGACCCGTTTGTGGAATACGTTGAGGACGTCTATCTGCCATTTGTTCTCCGCACTATGAAGCCCTCGACGTATGCCGGTTATTCCACCTATTGGAATCGATACATCAAGCCCAGGGTAGGCAAATACGCATTGCGAGATTTTACCGTGGCAATTGTTGCGAGCCTGCTCAAGGACATTGCGAACATGCACAAGCTGAATCGAGATACGGTCACAAAGATCCGTTCTATTTTCTCGGGAATATTTAGCTACGCAATGAGTGAAGGGCATTTTCCGGCCCGCAGTGCATCTGAAAATCCAGCCTCGCACGCCCGCATTCCAGAATCAGCAACGGAACCGCGCCAGCCCGCCGCTGCAACACGTGAGCACGTTAAGGCTGTTCTTGCGGCGCTTAAAGAAATGCCACTAGAGCGTGCAGCCGTGGCCCTTATCGCCATGCTTGGTGTCAGGCCCGGAGAGGCCCGCGGACTTCGGTGGGAAGATTGGGACCGCGTAAAACAGCAAATAGCGGTGACGCGGGCGATATGGCACACCATCGAAGGAACCCCAAAGACTCCGCAGAGTGTGCGACTCCTTGCGGTCAGTGCTGAACTACGCGAGGTCTTGCTGGCACTCTGGAAAAAGCAGGAGTCACCTCTCGGCGGATACATTCTAGCGGCCTCGAATGGTGGCCCCATCATTCTCGATAACCTAGTGTCCCGTCCCATATAACTATTGACAATATGAATGGTTATGATTTAATGGCAGCATGTTTGCCACCGCCGCAGCTCTTCCCGTTGATGACGA
>Ga0335077_10011378_pt1 | contig 11118 bp, 6 predicted proteins | sample Lox_Sample_31_FD_207151 | JGI IMG/M metagenome (GOLD analysis project Ga0335077, IMG submission 207151) | Soil microbial communities from Loxahatchee National Wildlife Refuge, Florida, United States - Lox_Sample_3.1 | ecosystem: Environmental > Terrestrial > Soil > Wetlands | place: USA: Florida...
TGCGAGGAAACGAAACCCGGATCGAGTTTCAGCGCGGCGTGATAGTGCTCCAGTGCCGCGTCAAAATTGCCTCCCATCCGCAGGATCTCAGCATAGGAATCCTGTGGATTCGGCTGCTTTGGCAGCAGCGCGACATAGCGCTCCATCGCCGCAACCGCCTTGTCAAACTCGCGGCCTCGCGCATAGCAGTAGGCAACGTCGTTGAGCGCCGCAGCGTAGTTCTTATCCAGGGCCAGCGCGTGCTCCAGCAGTTTTTCCGCCCGCTCGTGGCTGCTCTTCTCCATCATCCAGTTGCCGGCCAGATCGAACAATTGCGGGTCTTTGGGGTACATCTCCAGCAGATCATTCAACGAAGCGATGCCCGCCAGGAAGTTGCCTTCCTGTATGTTGGCAATCCACGCGATCATCAGCTGCTCGCCAGGAGTAACTCTAGGGGCCAAAGCTTTGGCTTTCGCCCGAGCTGCCGCGGTTTCGTCCGGATTCCTGCTGTTGAATGCGATCCAGGCGTAGGCCAGCGCGAAATTCGGATCGGCCTCAATCGCAGCCCGCCATCCGATGTTGGCGCGTTCCAGATAGAGATTGGCGTAGTCGGTCATCGCCCGCTGATATAGGTCTCGCGCTTTTGGCGATGACGTGGTTACCGGGAGGGTTTTTGTAGCGCCCGGTTTGATATGGTGGGCCCAAAGCGGTGCAATCGGCGACAAGCAGATTATGAGAACGAAGCATCGAATCCCGCGCATCGGAGTCCTTCCCGTATAGGGTTCTTTCGAGCTAACCCTAACACGGGACAAGGGATAGCCCAAGTTACCGCGGGTGTACGACGTGCGGCTTCTTGGCAGCCAGGCAGAGCCCACGTGACCTGGGCAAGCAGTAGCGTGGGAACGGTTTCCTTACCGCGGGATGTGAGGTAGAATGCCTGCTCCGCTTGGGTTTTGCGGGTTTGCTGCCCAGATTACTACTTATGATCCGCTGGATTGTTTTCGACGATGAGACCGCGGAGGCCGTGATCAGCCGCTTCCGGCGAGGCGCCGCCGAGATTCGCTTCGGGGACCCTCTGGATGCCGCCCTGGCCTTGGGGCAGCCCAGCCTTCTCGTGCTTCCCTCCAGGACCCCTGGAAGGGTCCTGCTGGCTCGCTGTACTCCGAGGTCCACGGCTCAGACGGCAAAGCCAGCGATCCCGTCGCCCCAGCCGCTCGTCGAACTGGCTCTCACCCGCCGTCAGCCGCCTCAGCGATCCATCCCACCCAAGAGATGGTGGCAACGGCTGGGTGCATAGCTTCAGCCCTCAGCTCTCAGACCCTCAGCTTTCAGACTGTAGACGTTAGAGAACCAGCGCAGCGCAACGCGTCGCGTGTTTAACGCAGGTTTCGACCCCCCAGATTTTAGCTGACGGCTGAAAGTGACGGGTGATGGCTAGAATGTGAACGCTACGCCGCCGCGGACGCTGCGTGCCGACTGCACCAGATAGACGGTTTGACCGTCTTGCCCCATCACGGGGACATATCCTTGCGCTAGAAGATTACGCAGATCAACAATCGCATCCATATGGCCGGGGAGAAAACCCATACCCGGAATCGGCTGACGCACAAAGATGCTCAAATAAGGCTCAGTCTGCCCAGGAGAAGCATTGAACCAATCGACGGGAGTCAGAGCGGAACCACTGGTCCAGCGGTACGACGCAATCCAGTGCGTTTTCGACTTGGGCAGCGTGCCGCTTAATTTCCCCGCCAGAGCGTGCCGGTTGCGCACTTGCATCTCCTTCCGCGCTTCCTGCAGATCCACATCGGCCTTCCCAAGGTCAAGCACGCCGCCGTAACCATAGTCGAGCGTCGCCGTGAGATCGGATGTCAGCTTGCGCTCCAGCACCAGGCGCATGCCCTGGGTATCAAGATTGCGTCCCCGGTACGTAAAGGTTCCGGAGCTAAGGTCGGGCAGAATTTCCCCGCCTTCGGTTCCCAGCATGCCCGCACCGGTCAATGCGGGGTCGGCGACGCGGTCTGAGTAAGCCGCCAGTTGCATCTTGGTTTTGCCGGCGCGCTGGGAAAGCGAAAGCTCGTGGTGATGCGCGCGCTCCACCGTGGTCGTGAAATCTGCCATGCTCACGCGCGGATTGGACTCCTCAAACTCCACCGGCGCAGAACCAACTTCTTTGTCCATCCGGTTGTCTGGTTCGGATGTCGCATAGCGGTATTCGAGCAAGGTATTCGAGGAGAGATGGATATCCGCCGAGCCAAAGGGACGAAATGCCGTAACCCTGCCCAGAAATTCAATGGTTTGCAGCTCGCTCCCAAAGCGAAGCTCCAGCACGTCACCCAGAGTAAAGCGGTCCGCCGCAGCCAGGGCGAGAGCTTGCAGGGTTGCGCTGTGCAGGTTGATATCTGGCGCTGCCAGACGCTCCATGGTAAATGCGATCTGCGGTTCGGATCCGGTTCCCAGCTTATGGCTGAAGGACGCCCGCACAAATGCAGTGGGCAAGCCGTCTCCGTAACCTAAGTTACCCCGGAGCCCCAGTAGTCCCGTAGAGAGCACCGGCTTTTCCACCGCAAACGCCGTGCTCATGTCCGTGGTGCTTCCAAAACCCTGCGACGGAGAGCCCGCTAAAAAGGAAACTGCGCCTTTTAGTTCGTGGTCGGCCCCGCTATTCTCGGAAGCCACGACCTGAGAACCATCGTCCAGTACGCGCAGGATCGGCCGGTTAGAGACGGATCGCAACACCCATTTCCAATCGTCGTCGTCGGCAGGTCCCCGCGCCGCTCCCAGTTGGATGGCTTCGAACAGAGTATTCAGCGTTATATTGACCACTGCGTTGCCGCCGGAATGCAGGCCAATCCGCTCGCGCAGCGCAGGAAGAAACGCGGGGGCTGACACTCGGAGGCTGTAGACGCCGGGCAGCAATCCGTTGGCAGAATAGAATCCGTCCTGGTCGGTGAAGGCCTTCCGTCCGGCAATCGTGGAGCCCAGGATCTCCACCACGGCACCCATCTGTGGCACACCAGCCAGATCGCGCACGTAGCCCGAGATCGAACCCGGCTGCTCCGCTGCCCACAGGGGCAGCCCCAGACCCACAAGCATCGCCACAACTCCGAGTTTGGACCCGAGTTTCCCCACCATCAGTTCTGCACCTCGCGATGCGATTGGCGGCTACTCTACCGCAAACGTGGCCGAAGGATCCACCGTCTGCTTGGAAACGTTGTCGTTCACTTTGATCTGGATACGATACACTCCGGGATCAAGGTTCGCAGCCGACAAAGTCTTTTCCAGCGTCATCTGATCGCCGATGTTTCCCATCTGTTCCGTCGATTCTACGGTGTGGACCACCTGCTTGTTAGTAGCCGCATTGATCACGTTGTACTCTACCGTAGCCGAGGGCTTGTGGGTCTTGTCATCGACTCCCAGATTGTAAACCTGCATCCAGAAATTCAGCTTCTGATTACGCTTGAACACCATCGGCTTGCCGTCAGACGGCGGGACGCGCGGCCGGACTTTCGTGGTGCCGATCACAAAGCTGCCGGTTCCCACGTTCTTCACCGCCACCGGTTCCATCTGATCTGCCAAAATCAGCGAGGATACCGCCAGCCGGTCTTCCGAGAACTCCGGAACCTGCACTCCCTTGCTCCACGTGCCTTTGCGGTCCCCATTCACGTCTTTCACCACCACGTCAAAGCGATACCGCCCTGGACGTAGCGGGAGGGCCTTCCAATACACGGAAGAGTTTTCGGTAGCCTTGGCAAGCAGCTCCGCTGGCACATCCACCTGCACCGTGTCTTCGAAGGTTTGCGCGATTTTGCCAGTCAAAGTGGTCACGCGGCCAAAAATGTTGACTGTGCCCCGCTGCACGCCGTCCTTGTTCACAAAAGTAATGTCGCGGTTCTTGACCTGGATGGTCACCGGAACCAGCACCGTGTCTCCGGTTACCTTTACGAAATCCGCGCGCACGTCAAAGGGCATCAAGTTGACGGTGATTTTGTGCGAGACCACCTCTTCCAGGTCCTTGAACTTTACCGGCGGCGGCGCTTGTAGTTTGGCAAACTGCTCCAGCCGATCGAACTCCTTGCTCCCCAGATCCTGGTTAAAGGGCCCCCGTCCGAGTCTTTCCATTCCGCCGTTGAAACGCTGGCTTTTGTCGGCCATGCCCATCTGTTCGTAGGTCGTAAGGCCCGCCCCCGGCACATTCAACAGCGCATCCTTCTCCGAGCGATCCATCGTCATGTGGTAATCACCGCACATGCAACTGTCCACAAATTCGATGATTACTTCCTGTCCGATACCTTCCAAGTATCTGTAGCGCCAGTCCTCAAACGGAAATGTGGAGGTCGTGCCTCCGCCCTCTTCCTGCGGCCGGTCATAAGTACCACCCGAGGGGTGAGCGTCGATCTCATCGGCCGGTCCGTACATGATGTACATGCGGCCGCGATCCGTTTTCCATCCCGGAATGCCGGCTGCGTAGTGCTCGTTGGCGTAGGCAATCCGCCGGTAGTGCTCTTCCTTGAACTCATTTTCGATAGTGTCCGGAGTGGGATCGCGGCGTTGCCAAAAGGCTTCAATGAACTGGTCGCGCTCTTCGTCATTGGAGAGCTGCTTGAAGGCAGCTCGTTCCTCGTCGCTGATGATCCAGCGCACGTCTTCGTCGAGCCACTTCTTGTAGGTCTTACCCAACTCCTGCTTCAGCGATTTTTCGTTCTCTCGTCTCTGTTTTTCGGTGAGTGGCCGCTTGAGGGGGTCTGTCGTCTTGCTTCCCTGCTCCGGGGAAGTTGCGGGAGCGGACTGATCAGAACTGCCTGAGGAAGGGGATTGACCCGGAGTGTTGGACTTTGCATCCTGCCCGGCGGCAAACGACCCCAGCGCCAGCATCAACGCAGCCATTAGGGAAACTGGGAGGACGCGAAGAGGTATACCTACCCGGAACATATAGGGGCACTCCTTCCCCACACTTTCAGTTCCTCAATTCTATGACTTTGATGCGGCCAAGGCAAGGCTAAGTGGTATCGCTGGAAGCAATTGTAAAGATTATTACGAAAGGCGGCCCGCTCGCCCGGAAGCCTTTCTGGCTCAGGCTATAATCGTCAGGGGACACTGCTCCTCTCGGGCGAGTCAGAGGTCATATATACCCTAATTCTGGAACTTTAGAGCCCGTCGCCTCGTATCTGACTGCGAAGGGGCCGTGAATGTGAGATCCGCCACAAACGGCCTGTGCGGCGCACACGAGGTATCGGACTTGATTTTCCCCGACCGTTTCAGGCGCGGTGGCAAGGGACCTCATGGGTACCAGGAAGAAAATTGCGGTTGCGACAGGCGTGGCGCTTTTGTTGCTGGGGATCGTTGGCGCCGTCCGCTACTACAGCAGCAGGGACATCGTCACGGTCCAGACTGCCAAGGCGCGGCGAACCGACTTAACCTCCATCGTCAGCGCCTCGGGCGAGATCAAACCTAAGACGTATGTCAATATTGGCGCCAACGCGTTCGGCAAGATTACTCATTTGTACGTAAAGGAAGGCGACCGGGTCAGGAAGGGACAATTGCTGGCGCAACTGGAAAACGTGCAGTCGACGGCAGATCTAAGCGCCACCCAAGCGGCGCTGGAAGCGGCCCAGACGGATGCCGTTGCGGCTGAGGCAGCCCTCAACACCTCGTTGGCTGATCTCAAGCGGGCGGAATCTGACCTGGACCACTATCAGTTGGATTGGGACCGCGCGGAAGGCCTCTACAAAGAGGCTTTGATCGCCAAGTCCGAGTACGATATGCGCAAAGCTGCATGGCAAACTGCGAAAGCCGGCCTGGCGCAGGCCCAGGCGCGGGTTTCTCAAGCCAAAGCCCAGAAGGAATCGGCCGACCGCCGCATCGCGCAGAACCGCGCCAATCTAACCCACGCAGCAGACGTGCTGCAGAAAACTTCGTATTCTGCCCCGTTTGATGGCACCATCACCAACTTGCCGGTGCGGGAGGGTGAAACGGTGGTGATTGGCATTCAGAACTCCCCCGGTAGCACGCTGATGACGCTGGCGGATATGTCCGTCATCACTGCCGAAGTGAAAGTGGATGAGACCGACATCGTTAACGTCAAACTCGGTCAGCCGGCAGAAGTCAGCATTGACGCCATCCCGAAGAAAACCTTCCCGGCGATTGTCACCGAGATCGGCAACAATGCCATCGTGCGTTCGACCGGCGTTTCCACGTCGCAGCAGGCCACAGCCAGCGAAGAGGCCAAAGACTTCAAAGTGGTGGTAACGCTGCAGAATCCGCCGCAGGATCTGCGCCCCGGCCTCTCCACCACGGCCAAGATCACGACCGCGACACGCGCCAGTATTTTGAGTATTCCGATCCAGGCCCTGACCGTGCGGCGCCAGTCGGACTTGCAAGCGAACGAAAGTCACCAGCAGTCGGTCGAGGCAGCAGCACCGCAAAAGGATTCGTCGAAACGACTGGACGCCAAAGCTAACGATAAAGACGAGCTTCAGGGCGTCTTCCTCATCCGCGGCCGTAAAGCTGAGTTTGTTCCCGTGGAGACCGGCATTACCGGCATCACGGATATCGAAGTGCTCGGTGGACTGAAGGAGGGTGACGAAATTGTTACCGGCAGTTATAAAGTGCTGCGCACGTTGCGTCCTGGGACTAATGTCAAAGTAGATAATACGACCCCGAAGAAAGAAGACGAAAGCTGAGCTGTCAGCGGATAGCGAATCCGGTCGGGAGCACTAACCGCTGGCCGTTGACTAACTACTGAGGATCAGCGCCGTCCAATAGAGAGCCCGAACGATCGGAGCAGTGGGTGTTCCAAGAGGATCAGGAGAGAAAGATGGCCACCGCAGAAGTCATCAGCATTTCACAACCCGTGGTGTCGGCGCCCCCGGAATCATGCATGATCTGCACCGAGGATCTGTGGAAGACCTACGATATGGGCTCGGAGCAGCAGGTCCATGCCTTGCGCGGCGTCAACCTGCGCATTCAGCGCAACGAGTACGTCGCCATCATGGGGCCATCTGGTTCGGGAAAGTCCACGCTCATGAATCTAATTGGCTGCCTCGACAGTCCGAGCAAGGGTCAGTACTGGTTGAACGCACAGTTGGTCAGCGAATTGGATGATGATGAGCTGGCCCGCATCCGCAACAAAGAGATCGGATTTGTCTTTCAGACCTTCAACCTGCTGGCCCGCGCCACGGCGCTGCACAACGTGGAATTGCCGCTGATTTATGCCGGCGTGCCCGGGGAAGAGCGTATTGAGCGCGCCAAGGCGGCCCTGGCTTCGGTAGGCATGGAGTCGCGCATGAACCACAAGCCCAACGAGCTTTCCGGTGGCCAGCGGCAGCGGGTTGCCATTGCGCGTGCGTTAGTCAATCGGCCCTCGATCATCTTGGCGGATGAGCCCACCGGTAATCTCGATTCCCAGACCGGCAACGAAATTATGACGCTTATGGACCGGCTCCATGCCCAGGGCAACACCATCGTGCTGGTCACGCACGAACATGACATCTCGGAATACGCGCACCGCGTGATCCACATCAAAGACGGCGTTGTAGAGCGGGACGAGAGGAAGAGGTAGAGCTGAGCGGTCAGTAGTTAGCGGTCAGTTGCCGGCAACGTTACTGCGTTCTGGCGCCGTCAACTCGCTCGAACTTCCATTCCAACCGCCAGCGCAGGCAGTCCCAGACGTTGTCGGCATTCTTCCAGCATGGCAGCGGTACGAGTCGCGCCGGCGCGGGTGACTCCGGCCGCGCGCGCTTCAAGTAGCGCATCCAGTGTGCGAATGCCGCCGGCGGCTTTCACCTGCACACTCGGTGGCGAGTGTTTTCGCATCAGCCGCAAATCCGCCAGGGTCGAGCCGCTCGGCGCATATCCCGTGGAAGTTTTCACCCAGTCCACTCCGATTTCGCCGCAGATCTCACAAAGACGAATCTTGGCGGCATCGTCATGGTAGGCGTTCTCGAAGATTACTTTGATCTTTGCATTCCCTGCATGGGTGGTTTGCGTGAGCGCGGCGATTTCTTTCCGCACGTAGTCCCAATCGCCGCTGCGAGCCTTACTGATGTTGATGACCATATCCAGCTCCACCGCCCCGTCTTTGAGGGCTTGCTCCACTTCCGCAAGTTTCACTGCAGTTGTGTGCCCCCCATGGGGAAATCCAATCGTGGTGCTGGGCCGCACCGCGCTGCCTTGCAGCATCTCCGCACAGCGGGTCGCGTAATACGGCAAAATGCAGACGCTAGCTACATCGTACTGCCGGGCGAGTTGGCATCCTTCTTCCAACTCCGCCACGCTGAGTGCGGGATTCAGCAGCGAATGATCGATCATCTTGGCGATGTCGAGATATGTGTAATCCTGTTTCGCAGAATCCTCGTTCATGCCGGTACCTCTAGTCAGGATGTTAGAACATTTCTAAGAACAACGCGGAGAAGGCGGGCAGGAAGCGTAGGGGTGAGCGGGTTGTATTCAGGTAGCCCTGGACAAAGACGTCCCCCTACGGGGTCCGTGGCGCTGCGCCCGGACCTGCTCTCCCGCGAATCAGGGTTGGTCAACGGTCTGTCGGGATCCGGCCCTGAGGGGCCGGATCCCAGTCTCCCCGCACACAGCTAGGAGCCTACCTTGATCGTGCCTCCCGGGCTGGCAGGGTCGAGTGCCAGTCCCGCGGCTCTGGCCTGAGTAGCGGACTGAAAGGTGACCTGGCCAAATGGGATCGTGCAGTGCACGGTACCCGGAGGAAAGTTAATCACAAACCGCACTTCCCCCTGGTTACCGATGCTCACCCCGCCAGCCGGTTGGTGGGAGCCATCTGGGTTAATCGTGATAGTCGGTGGAACTATGGGTAGAGGCGATACGCGTTGTGCCATTTTCTTATCTCCTTCGGAAATTTAGTTCTTCGGGCCGCTTGCCACGGGGCCTTGGGGGAACCTGGGATCGGACAAGATGGATTGCGCGTCCGGGTCGTGCTTCAAATCCTCCAGCGAGTATCCTTTTTGAATCGCTCGGTCGACAAGTTGGATTGCCTGGCGGCGGTCGCCCAGAAGTTCGTAGGCTTCCCCCGCACCCACGAGAATCACGGGGTCTTCGGGCGCCAGCACCAGAGCCGCTTGCAGGCGAGGCACGGCTAGATTTGCCTGCGTCTTCCGAGCATAGAGAAGTCCAAGATTGACTTGCAACTGGGGATCTCGCGGCTTCAGCTTCGCCATGTCTTCCAACAAAGCCAGTTCCTTGGTCCGGGCCGCGCTGGCCTTGTCTCTCTGGTTCAGAGCTTGATATGCCGAGGCAAGATTCTCCCAGCCCAGATAATCGCGGTCGTTGAACTGCAACGCTTTTTCCGTCATTGCCGCGGACTCAGCATACCGCTTTTGTTGCAGGTAGAGATATCCCAGATTAGCGAAGGCCGGGTAGCTTGGACTGAGCGTCAGGGACTTGCGCAGCGCGTTTTCTGCGTCCGGAATTTTCTTCGGATCTGCAGTATCCAGATACACCGCTCCCAGATTGAAATAAGCCTGCGAGTTATCCGGAGTCAGTTCGATCGCGTGGCGGATCTGCGCAATCGCGTCATCGTACCGGCGTTGCCGGTCGTAAAACAGGCCGAGCGAGTTGTAACCGTCCCAGTAGTCGGGACGCAAAGCCGTGGCCTTCTTGTACGCCGCTTCGGCGTCGGCAATCCGCCCCGCGTTTTCGTACGCATGGGCCATTCCGCTCAGCGCATCGGCGTCGCGAGGATTCAGTTCCAGAGTGCGCTGAAACTCCTGCACCGCCAGGTCGTGGTTGCCAGTTTCGTCGTGAATTCTTCCCAGCGTCACGTACGTGCCGGGAAGACGATCATCCAACTCCTGCGCCCGCTTGCAATTTGCCGAAGCTTCGTCGATCCATTTGGGATCGTGGTCCACCTGATACTTTAGGCGGTAGGCCTCACCCAAGGCAGCAAATCCCACAGCGAAATGGGGGTCGCTGCTCACCGCGCTCTTCAGCGCCTGGATCGCGGAATCCAGGTTGCCAGGCTTATCGTAGCGCTGCATGTAACCCAGAGCCTTGAGGTAAGACTCGTACGCCGCGGGCGCTACATTTCCGTCAGCTTGCTGAAGCATTCCTGGCGTGCCGGCGATGTTCATCATTTTAGCCAGGCGGGCCACGGCCTCATTCTGAAGAGCGGAAAGATCTCCGGCGCGGTCTTCCAGTTCCGCCGATCCGATCTGCCGCAGATTCTTGGTTTCGATCAGATTGACCGTCAGGCGCACATCCCGGCCGTCACGGAAGATACTGCCTTTCACCACCACCGTGGCGCCCAGGTCGCGCAAGGCGGCAGCCGGATCTTCCACTTTTCGCATGCGGACGACGCTGGCCGGAACCACCCAAAGCGACTGCTGACCGACGTCCAGGTTCGAGAGCTTGGCAGTCATACTATCCATCAGGCCTTCACTGACCGCCTCCGTCTCAGGGTTGTGGCCAATATTGTCGAAGGGCAGGACGGCGATATGCCTCTCTTGCTGCGGAAAACCCAGTAGCGCTGCCAGACGATTGCGAACCGAGGGGAGAAATAACAGCGCCGCAGCCATGATGGCCAGCGAGGCCAACACCAGATACACCCGCCGCGACGAGGTTGCGGACCACAGACGGTCACGCCGAGTGGCGGTTCGAGGCGCAACTCCCACGGTCAACCGCTCCAGATCAATCCCCAAGTCACGGATGGATTGATACCGGCTCGACGGTTCTTTGACCAGAGCTTTGAGAATGATGTTCTCCAGGCCCGGTGGAATCCGGGCGTTCACTTTTCGTGGTGGAATCGGCTCTTTATGGAGAATGGCGTCGATCATGAGAGGCCCGTTGCTCGCGCGAAAGGGCAGAAGTCCGGTGGCCATCTCGTACAGAACCACGCCGGTCGACCAGATATCGCTGCTCACTCCGGTTTTTTCTCCCCGCAACTGCTCCGGCGCCATATAAGGCAGCGTGCCGATTGTTTCCGGAGACGTCGTGGTAGCGGTCGGGCCGGTAAGGTCAGACTCCGGGTGCGCCAGTTGAGCAAGACCGAAGTCGAGAATTTTCAGCCGACCCTCGGGCGTGATGCGCAGATTGGCGGGCTTCAGGTCGTGATGTACCAGGTTTTTCTCGTGGGCTGCCGCCAGTCCGTGCGTAAGTTGAATGCCCAGGGCAATGAGG